>Ga0208938_1000059_pt1 | contig 112817 bp, 99 predicted proteins | sample AD_UKC125_MetaG_FD_184434 | JGI IMG/M metagenome (GOLD analysis project Ga0208938, IMG submission 184434) | Active sludge microbial communities of municipal wastewater-treating anaerobic digesters from USA - AD_UKC125_MetaG (SPAdes) (version 2) | ecosystem: Engineered > Bioreactor > Anaerobic >...
TTTGCTTTATTGAACAAGCATACATAAGGCTTGAGGTTGCAAGGCTGTTAACAAGGCGGGGTACGCCTTTTGATGCAGAATAAATAGCTTCAATTGCAGCCTGGGTAAATATATTTTCATGTAAACCTGAAGGTCATGTGAGTCATGTATTTTCATCCCGTTTAAGTTCAAGACCTAAAGGCTGGTCGAGAAAAGGTGTAGAAAAGATGTCAAAGCTGATAATATACAAGAAGAATGGCGGTAAGGTATATGACATAGTTATGGCACAAAAAAATACTTTTCTTTTCCTACAATAAATTGACGCTATCCACTTTCATTGTCTTTATTGACATAGTACCAATTTTAGAATAAAATATTAAAAAATAGTAAAAAATAGAAAGAAAAAATGGTAATAAATAATTTTTTGATGGTTAATTATGAAAGGGGAAAACATAATGAAGAAAGTAAAAATACTTATACAAACTATAATAATATTACTAATTGCAATCTGCACTTCACTTTCGGCACATGCTGCAAAATATAAATGTGACGAGTTAAACCGGCTTGTAGAAGTCATCTATGACTCAGGACAAACAGTGACTTATACATATGATGCGGCAGGAAATATATTAAAGGTGGAGGTAAATACACCTTTAAGAATTGAACCTATTGGCGACAAAAAGGTTGAAGCAGGACAACTTATAGAATTTACAGTAGTAGCCTTTACCGAAGAAGGTACAGACATAGAGTACTTTGCATATAACCTGCCGGAGGGTGCGGAGTTTGACACTACTACAAATACCTTTAGATGGATTCCTAATTCTTCACAGGCAGGAGTACATACAGTTACATTTAAAGCTAAATCCGGGGATTATACTGCAAGTGAAACCGTTTCAATTACTGTACAAGGAATTGCAAACACACTCCCGGGTGAAAATGTTGAAGTGAAATTTGAAGAAAACTCATCAGTAACATTTGAAAATGTTACCCAGGCAGGGGAAACAAAAATGAGCATACATGACAAATTGCCCGGCGGGACAAGCATTAACGTGAACTTAATTCCAATATACTATGACATCACCACTACAGCACAGTTTGAGGGCAGTGCTAAAATAAAAATATATTTTGACATATCCGGCTTTGAAGATTTTGAAGAGGATTTAAGGCTGTATCAAATAAAAGACGGTGATGTAAAAGACATAACGATTGGTACTTTTACTCCTACAGGTACAAACACAGGCTATATTGAAGGAGAAGTTGACCACTTTTGCTATTTTGCAGTTGGAATTCCAAACAGGCCGCCTGTGGCTGATGCAGGGAAAGACAAGGTAGTTAAAGCCACTTCACCTGAGGGGGCGGAAGTTTTACTGGATGCTTCCTTGTCCTTTGACCCTGATTCTGAACTTAAAAAATTTGCAGCACCAAATACCCCATATGACGGAAGGAGCATAGTAAGGTACAAGTGGTACGGTATATTTGGGGAAGTAGAAGGAATTTCCCCAAAAGTAACCCTGTCGGTTGGCACATGGGAGATAACACTTATAGTTAGTGACGGACTGGTAAATTCATCAGACAAAGTAACCATTACAGTAAAAGAAGAAGCTGAAGTGCCTTTATACGGTGATTTAAACGGAGACGGGGAAATTGACACTGTGGATTTGGCTTTATTAGGAAGGTTTGTGCTTGGAATTATTAATGAGTTTCCTTCTGAGAACGGCGAAATAGCCGCTGATTTAAACGGGGATGTGATTATTGATACTATAGATTATACATTGCTAAAAAGATATATCTTAGTCATAATAGACAAATTTCCGGTAGAAAACATGTAAGTAAAAAAGCACCGCACTGTAAATTTTAATTTGCAAAAATTAAACTAGGTACACAAAAACCAAGTTGATGCCAGCTGATAATAACAATTAATAGACAAATTAATAAACAAATTAACAAATAAACAAATAAATTAATTTATAAAGTCAGTGGTTATACTACTAAAAGTAGTAGCCTGCTGGCTTTTTTTGTTTTAAAAAACTAAACCTAAATCTTATAAAAAACACATACATAGCTCCAAAAAATTCACAAAAACACATCAATGGCGAAAAACTAAAAAAACTAAGATGTAAAGAAGTTATTGGCTGAATAAATAAGATTATAAAAGGTTAACTTAGAAACAATGAAAAGTGAAATGCAGTAGGAGAGTGATGAAATGAGCTATGCCAAATCAGGAAAAAATAAATTTATTTTCTTTTTGTTAACTTGTTTTGTAGTTTTGACTTTAATATATATTAAAACTATTTTTTCCCTCCCTAGTCAGATAACTCTATTTGAAAACAGGGAATATACTTATGATTTTAAAAGTCCCTTTTTGAATATTAAGCCAGATACAGAAGATGTACTGATGCTTGAAAGTAGAGATGTCAGCCTTAATAGCGTCAATTTTAAATTTTCCACCCCTGTAATGTTCAAACCCCAAAAAATGGGGAGAGTAAATTTAAATATGGAATTATTTGGTTTTATACCATTAAAGACGATGCAGGTGGATGTGATACCAGACAGGGAAGTTGTTCCCTGTGGAAATACAATTGGGGTAAAAATAAATATGGAAGGCTTTCTGGTGGTTGCGTTGTCAGAATTTGAAACTATAGACGGCAAAAGTCTTGCTCCTGCTAAAGAGGCAGGAATTAAGCCGGGGGATTTAATTGTTGAAATAAATAAAAAACCAGTTGAAAGTATAAGCCAATTAATTAAGTATTTAGATAATTTTGACGGAAAAAGCATTCATGTAAAGTATAAAAGGGGAAACAGTTATCACAATGCAATAATAGAACCTGCCATATCCTTAGAAACAAAAAAATATCAATTGGGTATGTGGCTTAGGGACAGTACTGCAGGAATTGGTACATTAACCTTTTACGACCCTGAAACAAAAAAATTTGGAGCCCTTGGTCATGGCATTACTGATGTGGATACAGGTATACTGATGCCTTTAGATGACGGAGAAATAGTAGAATCAAGTATCTTGGCGGTAAAAAAGGGAAAACAGGGGGAGCCTGGGGAATTAAAAGGTATATTAATAGAAGACAAAGAAAAACTGGGGGTTATAAGTAAAAACTGCGACCAAGGTATTTATGGTATTTTAAATGAGAATGCAAAAAATGAATTTCCTGATAAATTATATTCTATAGGGCTTAAAAATGAAATAAAATTAGGGGCAGCTTCCATTATGTCAAATATAGATGGAAAATCTGTAGAAGAGTTTGATATAGAAATTCAAAAAATATCTGAAAGAAATGCAAGCGGCTCAAAGGGAATGATGATTAAAGTTACAGACAAAAGATTATTAGAAGCCACCGGAGGGATTGTCCAGGGAATGTCCGGAAGCCCTATACTTCAAAACGGAAAACTTATAGGTGCTGTGACCCATGTGCTGATAAATGACCCTACAAAGGGATATGGCATCTTTATTGAAAATATGATAAAAAATATAGATACACTTAATACAAATGTTAATACAAATATGAAAAAAGCAAGCTGATAAAATAATATTGAAAACTGACATTAAAAAATATATTTCCCATATAAAACGGGTATTTCCTGAAATAAATAAATTAATATATTTTATTTAATCTGTACCCCTGTAACCTGAAAGTATATTAAAATGCGATATTATAAGGATAAGTAAAAAATACAAAAAGTAATATATTGGAGTATTTGAGTATAAAAAAAAATCTTGGCAAATAAAGCCTTGAATTTTTGTCGAATACTCAATATAATAATATTGTAAATACTTGTAACAATTTTAAGGAATAGTTTAAAATCAAAAGTCAATATTTCTAACTAAAGACAAAGGGGGAGTCAAATTGCCACAGAAGAAAATACAAGTTGTAATTGCTGATGATAATAGGGAATTTGGAGATATTTTAAATGAATACCTTAGCAATCAGGCTGATATTGAGGTGGTAGGTATTGCCAGGGACGGAATAGAAGCATGTGAAATTATAAAGTCGAAATTGCCAGATATTGCAATTTTAGACATCATTATGCCTCATTTAGACGGATTGGGTGTATTGGAAAAAGTTAATTCCATGGATATAAGTAAAAGACCTTTATTTATAGTCTTATCAGCTGTAGGGCAGGATAAAATTACCCAGAGAGCTCTAGCCTTAGGTGCAGAATACTATGTTGTGAAGCCTTTTGATATGGAGGTTTTGGTATCCAGGATAAGGCAGCTTAAAAATGTTAACCAATCAAATGTTATAAGATCCGGTTATCATGGTCAGGATCTATCCTATAATACTCCAAAGCCGGTAAATATCGAGGCAGAAGTTACAAATATTATGCATGAGATAGGGGTGCCTGCACATATAAAAGGGTATCAGTATTTAAGAGATGCCATAATGATGGTGGTAGAAGACCTTGAAATTATTAATTCCATTACAAAGCAGCTGTACCCGGCAATAGCAAAAGAATATAATACCACCCCCAGCAGGGTGGAAAGGGCTATAAGGCATGCTATTGAAGTTGCATGGAGCAGAGGGCAGATAGATACAATAGATTCTCTTTTTGGATATACAATTAATATTGGAAAGGGTAAGCCCACCAATTCTGAGTTTATAGCAATGGTGGCGGATAAGCTGAGACTTGAGATGAAAGTAGCCAATTAAAATATAAATTTAAAATAAAGTTATCATTAATAACATTAAGTTAACATTAAGATTAAGTAGTCTGTCTTTCTTATTAAAATTTAGAAAGGCAGATTTTATTTTGTATAATTATTTTTATTTTAAAACTTAACTTAATTATTAGCCCTTAAATTTATTATTAACCCTTAATTCATTATCTGACACTTAACTTAATTTTTGATTTTTAGCCTATTTATTTTAGCACTTGATTTTTATTAAATTTAGTACTTGATTTAAATTAAAAAAAATGTAATAATAATTATGTGGTTTTTAAAATACCGTCTAAAATATGAAAATTATTTCTAAATATGAAAAGTTTTTCTAACTTTCAAGTCATAACATAATTTCTTTTGGTTTCTATGGGGAAAGTTTTGGTTTCATTAATGCAATTTAATAATATCAGAAATAACGTAATGGAGTGTGAAAACTATGAAGAGAGTACTTATCGCTGACGATGCAGCTTTTATGAGAACATCTTTGAGGTTAATGCTTGAAAAGAATGGTTATAAAATTGTTGCAGAAGCAGAGAATGGAAATGTTGCTTTTGACAAATATAAAGAAGTATCCCCGGATATAGTTACCATGGATATCACCATGCCGATATGCAACGGAATAGAAGCTGTGAAAAAAATAAAGGAATATGACAAAGATGCTAAAATAATTATGATTTCTTCAATGGGACAGGAGAGCTTTGTCAGGGAAGCAGTTTTAGCAGGTGCAAAGGGTTTTATTGTTAAGCCCTTTAAAGAAGAAACCGTTATAGAAGCCATTAAAAGACTTTAATAGCGAAAAGTAAAAAGTGAAAAGCACTTTATATAAAGATGAAAAGAACTCTGTTAAAAAAAAAGTACTCTGTTTAAAAAATGAAAAGTACTCTGTTTAAAGGAGATGTGTACATTGGTGGACAATAATAATCATGAACCTATGGTGGAGATGTTTGTATTTGAAACTAGCCAATTGATGGATGAACTGGAAGAAACACTAATTAACAGTGAGAAAGAAAGCGGATTCAACTCAACTATAGATGAAATATTCAGAATCATGCATACTGTTAAAGGTTCTGCAGCTATGATGATGTATGACAATATTTCATCTCTGGCCCATTCAATTGAAGATTTATTCTTCTACCTTAGAGAGGAAAAACCGGATAATGTAGATGCATCATCTATTACCGATATGGTTTTAGACGGTGTGGATTTTATAAAAAATGAAGTTTCCAAAATTCAAAACGGGCTTGACTCTGAAGACAGTGCAGATGAGCTTATAGAAAAAATAAATGAATTCCTTGAGTCATTAAAAGCAGAAAACCCAAAGGGAGAGGCACAAGATTCAAAAATTGAAACAAAAACCAAACAGCAGTATTATATAAGTTCTAAAGGAGCTTGCGAAAGTGGCGGAAATTACAGATATGAAGCTCATTTAAAATTTACCGACGGCTGTGAAATGGAAAATATAAGGGCATTTTCTGTAATCCATGATTTAAAAGAAATCGGGGATGTTCTTTATTTTTATCCTGAAAATGTTATTGAAGATGAAGAGGCTAGTGAGATAATCAAAAAAGAAGGTTTTAAAATTGAGTTCAGGACGGATTTAAATTTAGAAGAAGTAAGAGACAGGTTAAACCATACACTTTTTTTAGACAAGCTGGAGGTATATCTTAAGAATGATGATTTTATAGAAGAGTTTGAAAATATGGATAATATAAAAGAAGAAGGTTTAGAAGAAAAAGACTTAAAAGAAGAAAACTCAAAAGAAAAAAATGAAATAATTTTAGATGATTTAGAAGGCGAAGAGAAGAAAGAGTCAAAAAAAGAAGACAACAAAGATAAAAAGGAGCTACAGGAAAAAAGTGATAGAAAAAGTACTGCCAGCAGAAGTGTAGCTTCAGGAAAACAAAGTGTAATTAGTGTAAATATAACAAAACTTGATTCCCTTATGGATTTGGTGGGGGAACTGGTTATTTCAGTGGCCATGGTGACGCAAAATCCTGAACTGAAGGGCCTTCCTTTAAATAATTTTTACAAAGCGGCAAGACAGCTTAACAAAATAACAAATGAATTGCAAGATGTGGTGATGTCAATAAGGATGGTACCTTTAGCAGGGACATTCCATAAAATGAACAGAATAGTACGTGATATGAGCAAAAAGCTAAACAAATCCGTTGAATTAGAAATAGTCGGGGAAGAAACCGAAGTTGACAAAAATATCATTGAAAGAATTTCCGATCCCCTTATTCATCTTATAAGAAACTCCATTGACCACGGTATAGAAGAAGTAGAAGAAAGAAAGAAAAAAGGTAAAGATCCCGTTGGAAAGCTTGTTTTAGAGGCGAAAAATGCAGGAGGGGATGTGTGGATAATTATAAAAGATGACGGAAGAGGTCTTGACAGGGAAAAAATACTTGCAAAAGCAAGGGAAAACGGTCTTATTGATAAGCCGGAAGAAGAGCTTACAGATAAGGAAATATATTCATTTATTTTTAAACCTGGTTTTTCAACTAAGGATAATATATCAGAGTTTTCAGGCAGAGGCGTTGGAATGGACATTGTAATGAAAAATATTGAAACTGTAGGCGGAACTGCTTATGTGGACAGTAAACCAGGTGAAGGAACTACCATATCCATTAAATTCCCTCTGACTTTGGCAATCATTGACGGAATAACAGTTAAAGTAGGAGAATCCAGATATACAATACCTACAATATCCATAAAAGAATCTTTTAAAGTAAAAAATGAAGCAATCATAGTAGATGAAAAAGGAAACGAAATGATTATGGTAAGAGGGGAAGCTTACCCTGTTTTGAGATTACACAAATACTATAAAATAAATACAGAAATAACCGATATTAAAGATGGAATAGTTGTTATGGTGGAAAATGATTACAGGACATATTGTATTTTTGCAGATGCCCTTTTAGGGGAACAGCAGGTGGTGGTAAAAGCCCTCCCTAAATATGTTGAAAATGCAAAAGGCATTGCAGGCTGCACCCTCTTAGGTGATGGCAGTATAAGTCTTATATTGGATATCTCAAAGCTTATGAACTAAATGGATTGTAAACTATAACCAGCAAACTAAATGAATTATCAACAAATTGACTTGTGAACTAAATGACTCATGAATTAAATGGTTTATGAACTAAATAGATTATAAATTAAATTGTGAAATTTAAAATTAATAAAAATAAGGAGGCTGTAAAATATGACAAAGCTTTTGGAAAAAGATATTTTAGAATATGAAGAGGATACTCAAAAGGGAAAGTATTTAACCTTTGCCATAGCCAATGAGATTTACGGGATAGAAATAAAATATGTAACTGAGATAATTGGGATACAAAAAATAACAGAAATACCTGAGGTACCGGACTATGTTAAGGGAATAATAAATTTAAGAGGAAAAATAATTCCTGTTATGGATGTAAGACTTAGATTTAAAAAAGAGCCTTTAGAGTACAATGACAGGACATGTATAATTGTTGTTGAAATAAAAGATATTTCATTAGGCCTTATTGTAGACAGTGTATCAGAGGTAATATCAATTTCAGAATCTGATATTGTTCTTCCACCTGATTCAAGTACCGGATTTAACAACAAATACATTAAAGGAATTGGCAAAATAGGAGACGATGTAAAACTTCTTATTGATTGTGATAAACTTATCAATGATGAAGATACAGAGATGTTGGGAAATATTTCATAATACAAAACAAACGGTCTGGTGATAATCAATGATAAACATTTCAGACAAAGAGTTTGAGTATTTATCCACATTTGTTAGAAATAACTATGGGATAAATCTAACTGAGAAGAAAAAAAGCCTGGTGGTTGGAAGACTGCAGAATATTTTATTAGAACATAATTTTAAAAATTTTACCCAGTACTATGAATACATCCTCTCCGATACCAGTGGCCAAGCAGTTACGGGTCTTATAAATAAGATAACTACAAATCACACCTATTTTATGAGGGAACCTGAACATTTTAACTTTTTCAAAAATAAGGTACTTCCCTTTTTGGAAAATTCAGTACAGGGTGCAAAGGATTTGAGGATATGGAGTGCCGGCTGTTCCAGCGGGGAAGAACCATATACTTTAGCTATGATTATTTCAGACTATTTTGGAGAAGAAAAGTTGTGGTGGGATACCAGGATACTTGCAACGGATATATCAATGAAAGTGATAAATAAAGCAAAAGCAGGGGTCTATTCTGATGAACAGGTAAATGCTATACCTAAAATTTGGAAACTAAAATATTTTGAAAAAATTGATGAGAATAATTGGAGAATTAAAGAATCAATAAAAAAAGAGGTAATATTCAGGATATTTAATTTAATGAATAAATCATTTCCTTTTAAAAAGAAGTTTCATGTGATATTTTGCAGGAATGTGATGATATATTTTGACAATGAAACTAAAGATAATCTGGTAAATAAATTTTATGAATATACTGAGCCGGGCGGGTATTTATTTATAGGTCATTCAGAGTCATTAAACAAAGAAAAAACAAAATACAAATACATTATGCCAGCAGTATATAGAAAGGAATAGATAATGTGAATCCAATAAAAACCGGTTTAAAGAAAAAAATTAAAGTTTTGATAGTGGATGATTCTTTGGTGTTTAGGGAACGCCTTGCACGGGGTTTGGCTCAAGATTCCGGCATTGAGGTTGTAGGAACGGCTCCTAATGCTTATGTGGCCAGGGATAAAATAATTAAACTGCGTCCGGATGTAATGACTCTCGACGTGGAAATGCCTGGAATGAGTGGAATTGAGTTTTTGAGGCGGCTTATGCCCCAATACCCTATACCGGTAGTGGTGGTAAGTGCTGTAAGTGAAAATGTATTTGACGCTTTAAATGCTGGCGCTGTTGATTTTATTACAAAACCGGATTTGAGAAAGCAAATAAGCAGTGACTTTTTTATAAATGAGTTAATTGTAAAAATAAAAATTGCTTCAACGGCAAAGGTGGGACACAGGAAAAAGGACATTTCACAGGGAGATATTTTAAGAAGTTCAAAAGGAGACATCAAAACAAAAGGAGACATAAAAAATAAAATTATAGCAATAGGTGCTTCTACAGGGGGTACTGAAGCAATAGCAAAGATTATATCCACATTTACAAAGGACATGCCGGGTACCGTTATTGTACAGCATATGCCGGCTGTTTTTACAAAAATGTATGCAGACAGGTTAAATAACTCCTATCTGGTGGATGTGAAAGAAGCGGAAAATGGGGATAATGTTTATCCGGGCAGGGTTTTAATTGCTCCTGGTGAACATCATATGAGGCTTAAAAAAAGAGGAGATACTTATTATGTAGAGTGCTTCAGGGGTCAAAAGGTAAGTGGTCACTGTCCTTCCGTGGATGTATTGTTTTCTTCAGTTGCACAAGTGGCTGGCAAAGATGCTGTAGGTATAATTCTTACAGGTATGGGAAGTGATGGCTCGAAGGGTCTTTTGGAAATGAGGGAAAAAGGGGCAAGAACAATAGGACAGGATGAAAAAAGCTGCGTTGTTTATGGTATGCCTAAAATTGCCTATGAAATTGGTGCAGTTGAAAAACAGGTACCCTTAGACAAAATACCCCAGACTTTACAGAGGATATTGGAGGAATAAGGAGGCTTTTAATGGAGGAATGTTCACATATAAATAAGCTTATAAAAGAAACAGAAAGGTTAAAAATTACCCTGCAGAGTATTGGGGACGGGGTAATTACCACTGATTCTTCAGGCAATATCAGTATGATGAACAGGGCAGCAGAGAATTTGACAGGTTGGACGGCCGGTGAGGCAAAGGGAAAACCCATAGGTGAAGTTTTTGTAATAGTTAACAAAAGCACGGGTAAGCCCTTAGAAAGCCCCTTTACTTATGTATTGAAGGCTAAAAAGCCGGTGGGCTTAAAAAAACACACTGTACTCATTTCAAAAGACGGAAAGGAAAGCTATATTTCTGCAAACAGTGCACCAATTATAAACGATAAAAACCAAATAAGAGGCATTGTAGTTGTATTCAGGGATATAACCAGGATTATAAGGGCAGAAAGGGAACTTGCAAATGAAAAGAAAAATTTAAAATTAATATTTGATTCTGCTCCAATAGGAATGGTTATTGTAAATAAACACTACAAAATAATAAGGACAAATGACTCTTTGTTGGGATTTTCAAATATTGACGGAAGCAATATTATTAATAAAAAGCTTGGAGAAGGGATGTGCTGTGCTAACAGCAGCAAGTTTGACCAACATTTTAAAAACAAAGGAGAATGTAGGGATTGTAAAATTTTAAAAACCATTGATACCGTCTTTGAGACGGGAAAAGCCGTTTACGGGATTGAGGTGGAACAGGCATTTTTAATAAACTCCGAGAAAAAAAGACTGTGGCTTAGGTTAAATGCCGTCCCTTTGGTTTTAGGCGGTGAAGAAGTGGTTTTGATTACATTTGACAATATTACCGGTAAAAAGAAAATGGAGTGGGAACTAAAGCGGGCGAAGGAAGAGGCGGAGGCAGCCAACAAGGCTAAAAGTGAATTTTTGGCAAATATGAGTCATGAAATCCGCACCCCTTTAAACGGGATTATAGGAATGACAAAGCTGACTTTGAACACAAACCTTGATGAAGAACAGAGGGAAAATATCAATATAATTAATTCCTGTGCTCATATGCTTTTAAATGTGATAAATGATATTTTGGATTATTCAAAAATAGAAGCCGGAAAAATGACTTTAGAAAGCATTCAGTTTAACATTACCGCTCTTTTAGATGAAGTGTGCAAAGCCCATATGGTAAAAGCAAAAGAAAAAGGTCTAGAATTTAGCTACAGGGTGGACAGGTACTTACCTCAAAATTTAGTTGGAGATCCTAATAAGCTTTCCCAGGTGCTGAATAATTTACTTTCTAACGCAGTAAAGTTTACAGATGTAGGAGAAGTTTCCATAACCGTTGATGTGATGGAGGTTTTTAAAAACAAAATTAAACTTAGATTTGCAGTTTCAGATACAGGTATCGGGATTTCAAAGGAGGATGTTAAAAAACTCTTTAAAAGCTTTAGCCAGGTGGACGGTTCTATTACCAGAAAATACGGTGGCACAGGTTTAGGGCTTGTAATTTCTAAAAGAATTGTTGAGATGATGGGTGGGGACATTTGGCTTGAGAGTGAGCCAGGCAGGGGAAGCACTTTTTATTTTACATGTGAGCTGATTAATGAAAATGGCAGAGAATTTAATGAGGAACGCTGTAAATATGACAATAAGGGTAAACTAAACAAAAAACTCAATGTACTTATTGTTGAAGATGATGAAGTGAATCAAAAGGTTTTATCAAAAGCCGTAAAATGTGAAGGGCATTTAGTTACTACTGCAAATAATGGGGTTGAGGCTTTAGATTTAATTAAAAGAAAAAAATTTGATTTGGTTTTAATGGATGTACAAATGCCTGAAATGGATGGTATAGAAACCACCAGGAAAATAAGGGAGATGGAAGAGGGAACTGAAAATCACGTTCCCATAATAGCAATTACTGCACATGCCTTAAAAGGTGACAGGGAAAAATTTTTACTTTCAGGAATGGACGGATATATAGCCAAACCTGTTAAATTTGAAGAGCTTTTTTCTACTATAAATGATATTTTCGGTGTAAAACAGCATGAGATTGTAAAAAGATATGAAGAAGATACAACTAAAGCCGAGGAAGATTATCAAGATGGAAAGATTAATCAGGACGGACAAGTCTATGAGAAGTATAAGCTAAAAAAAAGCTTTTTAGATAATAAGAGTATAGCTGATTATATAGAGGATTTAGAGAAAGCTCTTAAAAAAAGGGACAAAAAACAAATTGAAATAAATGCAGCAAAAATTAAAAATATAGCAAAAGAAAAAGAAGAAAAAAATATTTCTTTTAAGATACTGTTATTAGCGAGAAAAGGCAGCTACGATGAAATGCACCGGTACATAGATGAGCTGAAGAAATGGGTTTTAAACTAATTTTGCCGTCTAAATTTAAAGGGTTAAACCTATATAAATTCTAAAAAGAAAGGGGAAAATACCATGAGGATTCTTATTGCAGAAGACGATTTTGCCTGCCGGAAGTTTTTATACAAATTTCTTTCTTTATACGGGGACTGTGATATAACAATTGATGGAATTGAAGCTATAGATGCTTATATGATAGCTTTAGATGAAGAAAAGCCTTATGATTTAATTTGCTTAGACATTATGATGCCTAAAATGGATGGGAAGAAAGTTTTAAAGGCAATAAGGGATATAGAAAGACAAAGGGAAATTGAAGAATCCCGCAGGGTAAAAATAATAATGACCACTGCATTAAATGACACAACAAATGTATTTGACTCCTTTGAAAGCGGATGTGAGGCTTATGCAGCAAAGCCAATTGATACTGATAAGTTTATAAAGGTTATGGAAAGATTGGGTTTGATAAACAAAGAGGGATAAGGCAAATAATGCATTATCCCATTATACCTTTTTTAAAACTTTTCTGGTTAATTTTTTAAGGAAACTTCCGCTGTTTTTTTCACGCCACATTGCCAGGGATTTATCAACATTTTGGAAGTGCTTTTCCATTTTACATTCGAACTTCCGCATGTTGTTTTCCATACATGCCCCAAGTTCCAGTTTGGTTTTATAAATTTCAGTTGTAATATCCTCTTTGGCGCTTGTTACTGTAGTTGAAAAACTGTTTACAAGTTTTTCTCCGAAGTCCTGAAAAAATTTTTGAATTTCCAATGCATTATTTTTTTCATCTATAAGGGAAAGAGAATTAGTCTCCTTTTCCTCAAATTGCTGAGATATCATTTCTATTTCAGGCTTTAGTATTTTTTTTATGGCTTTAATTTCTAAACCCTCATCGCGCATGTTTTTTATCTGGTACATTATGTTGGCAAGGTCTGGAGTATAGTACCGCCTTCCCCTTTTATCCTTAGGAACATACATATTAAATTCCTTCTCATAATATCTTAAGGTATGATCTGTAACGCTAAGGCTTTGGCTTAATTCAGTAATGGTGTACCGGTCTTTTAATACTTCCATGAAACCCCTCCTATTGGCTGCATAAAATTTTGAAGCATAAAACAAATACTATAATAGCATTAATTAGAGAATTAAGCCATTATTTTCTCAATATTTCCTTGAGTCTTTCAATGTCGTAAGGCAGGGGAGCAGTGAGTTCTAAAGGTTTTTTATTAATTGGATGGGTAAAAACCACTTTCGATGAGTGAAGGGCTTGTCTTTCAATGAGTACACTGTCTTTTCCGGCAGCGTCTTTTGCGGCAATAATGGGTTGGTTTTTTGGAAATATTTCCTGGTTTTCTAAAGATACAGATGTATTTCCATAAAGGGTATCACCAAAAAGAGGGTGGCCAATAGCCTTACAGTGAACTCTTATTTGATGGGTCCTGCCGGTTTCAAGTACAAAGCTTAAAAAAGTAGCACTTTTGAGGTACTCAATAACTTTGTAATGGGTTATTGAAGGGTACCCGGAGGGTGAAATGCATCTTTCAATGGTACTGTAAGACTTCCTTGCTATTGGAAGGTCAATGGTTCCATGGGATTTTTCAACTAAACCATGTACTATTCCCTGATATTCTCTGTAAAATAAATTATCTTTCATCTGCCTTATCAAAAAATCCTGTGCAAATGAATTTTTGGCAAAAATAATTATGCCGGATGTATCCCGGTCTAATCTCATTACAGGTCTTATTTTAATTGTTAAGCCTTTTTTTAAAAAGTAATGTGAAAGGGCATTTCCCAAAGTGCCGCTAAGGTGGTTCCGTGTAGGATGAACAACCATGTCAGCAGGTTTGTTTAAAGCTATTAAAACATCATCCTCGTATATTATATCTATTGGAATGTCTTCGGGAATAACTCCTTCTGACGTCTCTTCAAAATTTATATCTACTTCTACAATATCATTTTCATTTACAACGGCATTTACAAACACAGGTTTACCATTGCATAAAATCCTGTTTTGGCATTTGAGTTTTCTTATTAAACTTTGAGAAAACATAAGTTTTTCTTTTAAAATATATTTAATTGTTTTGCCGGAAGACTCAGCTTCCACTTTGTATTTTAAAATCATTTTAATCACCGGTTTATAAACATTAGGGAAAATACCCCATTGGTTTTAGCTTAAGGTCAGATATGTTATAATGTTATTATAACAAAAAAACTTTAATTTTGAATTGTTGATATGAAAAAAAAGTTAATATATAATTAATAAGAGTTTTTAATTGGGGTTTTTTTATAAGAATTTTTATAAAGGACGGCATAAATTATTTAATTATGAGGGGATATAATATGTTATCTAAATTTCAGGAATACATAAAAAATGAATTTAAAGTTGATAAAAAGGTTTTGGATTTGGCTGCTTTAGCAGAAAAGCAGGCAGAAGATGAGTTTCACAGGATAGATGAGATAAAAGAGTACAACCAGCTGAAGGTTATAAAAGCCATGCAAAACAACTTCATAGACGATACACATTTTAACGGCACAACAGGATATGGCTATAACGATAAGGGAAGGGAAGCCTTAGAGTCTGTTTTTAAAGAGATTTTTGGTGCAGAGGATGCATTGGTAAGGCATCAGATAGTATCAGGAACCCATGCTTTGAGCATATGCCTTTACGGAAATTTAAGACCCGGGGAAGAAATGCTGTCCATAACAGGAAAGCCTTACGACACCCTTGAAGAGGTAATCGGGATAAGGGGAAAAGGCGGCGGTTCTTTAAAGGAATTTGGGGTTTCCTACAGGCAGGTGGATCTTTTAGAAGACGGGCGTATTGACTTTGATAAAGTTAAAGAGGCAATAAACGAAAAGACCAAACTTGTATTTTTGCAAAAATCCCGTGGTTATGCCTGGAGAAGGTCTTTAACCGTTGATGATATAGAAGAGGCAGTAAAGTTTGTAAAAAGCATAAAAAAAGATGTAGTTGTAATGGTGGACAACTGTTACGGGGAATTTGTTGAAAGCAAGGAACCCACTGAAGTCGGGGTGGATATTATGGCAGGTTCCCTTATAAAAAACCCGGGGGGAGGACTTGTCCCCGCAGGCGGCTACATAGCAGGCACAAAGGAAGCCGTTGAGAGGGCATCATACAGAATGACAGCGCCGGGACTGGGAAGGGAATTGGGGGCATCTTTAGGAAACAACAGACTTATGTTTCAAGGTTTATTTTTTGCACCCCATGTTGTTGCAGAAAGTTTAAAAGGAGCAATATTTTGTGCTTCATTAATGAACATTTTAGGTTTTAAAGTAAGCCCCGGACCTGACGAGAAAAGAGGGGATATAATCCAGGCTGTGGAGTTTGGGAATTCGGAGGCTTTAATTGCCTTTTGCCAGGGAATTCAAAAGGGTTCACCGGTGGATTCCTATGTGCTACCTGAGCCGTGGGAAATGCCGGGTTATGACTGTCCGGTAATAATGGCGGCGGGGGCGTTTATCCAAGGCTCTTCCATTGAACTTAGTGCAGATGCGCCAATAAAACCGCCTTATGCTGCTTTTATGCAGGGAGGTCTGGTTTATGAGCATGTGAAGCTGGCAGTCATTATTGCACTTCAAAAGATGATGGAAAAGGGATTGGTGGATTGCTAGGAGGATAAAAATGAAAAACACCAAAAATACCAAAGATAAAAAAAGCCGGCGGAAGATACTTTTAAGGAATGTTTTCCTTGTTTTGTTTTTGATTCTATATATTCCCTCTCTTGTATCCTGGATTTATGGAAATAATGTAAGCACTGAGTTTATAAGAGAGGGAGAAATTGAAAGTTCTATTAATACAAATGCTTATATTGTAAGGGATGAAATAGTTATCACTTCCCCTGCTGAAGGAAAGTGTATCAGGGAAAAAAGTGAGGGGGAAAGGGTTTCGGTTAACTCCAGGATTGCCACAATAGTGGATAATGCTTCCCTAGAGCTTTTAAATGAATTAAGAAATTTAGATTTAAAAATAATAGAAGCAAAGAGAAAAGAAAGCGAAAAAAGCAATTTATTTTCAAGGGATTTAACCAAAATAGAAAAAATGATTGATGAAAGGCTTATTGACTTAGTGGACTGCATAAATAAAAACAATTTTTCTCTAATTAGCGGTATAAAAGATGAGGTGGATGAGCTAATACTAAAACAGGCTACAATTATCGGTGGGTACGGTGAAAAATCTTCCCATATCCGGTCTTTAGAAATTGAAAGAGATGCCCTGCAAAGTCAAGTTATGAAAAATACAGTGGATATCATTTCAAAACACACAGGAACGGTATCTTATGTAGTTGACGGGTATGAAAACATGTTGACGGAAGATGTAATTGAAAAGCTTACTGTAAAGGATTTAGAAAACATAAAGGTAAGGGAAAGGCAAAAAAATCATGATGATTTGACGGTGTATCTAAATGAGCCTCTTATAAAAATAATAAAGGGTATAGACTACCATATTGTTTTTCCGTTAGACAAAGATGAGGCTGCAAATTTTAATACAGGGGATAAAGTGGAGGTCAGGATAAATGACATAGACAAGATAGTTGATGGGACGATTAGTTATATATCAGAGGGAATGGACGGAAAGTGCATTGTTTCTGTGAATGTAGATAGAAATTTAAAAGAAACTGCATCTTTAAGGAATATAAATATAGATTTAATAAAGGAAAGACATTCAGGGTTTATTGTTCCTTTAGAAAGCCTTGTAAATATCAATGAAAAAAATAAAACTGCAGAAATAATTATAGTGAGGGCAAACCGTGCCAGATTTGTTCCTGTTGTCATTAAAGGTAGGGACGAAAAGTTTGCAGTTATAGAAAATGTGGAAGGGGAAACTTCCACAAGCTGGAAAGTCCAGCGGTATGTACCTTATGTTTTAAATCCAAAAAATATAGAGGAAGGACAGATGATAGAACAATGAATAGGGAGTTTGATTATTTAAGGGGAAATCTTGAAATTATAATGTCTAAAATTGAAAGAGCAGCTTTAAAAAGCGGGAGAAAAGCTGATGATATTCAAATTATTGCAGTTACTAAAACTGTAGAACCTGAAAAAATATCTGCCATAATAGATGAAGGTATAACAGAATTAGGTGAAAATAGGGTTCAGGAACTTGTTAAAAAGTACGATATAATAGATAAGAAATGTAACTGGCATCATATAGGACATCTTCAAACCAATAAAGTAAAATACATAGTGGATAAAGTAAAGCTGATACATTCAGTTGACAGGCTAAGTTTAGCTTTGGAAATTCAAAAGCGGGCAGAAAAAATCAACAGGATTGTAGATGTTCTTATACAAGTGAATGTTTCTAAGGAAGAGAGTAAATTTGGTGTTTATGAAGAAGAGCTTTTTGAACTTTTAGAAAAGGTAAATAAGCTTGGGAATATAAGGGTTAGAGGACTTATGACAATGGCTCCTTATGATGAAAATCCTGAGAATGTACGTCATGTATTTGCAAAACTTAGGGATTTATCTATTGACATTCAGAGCAAAACACTTGATAATGTAAGTATGGAGTTTTTATCCATGGGAATGAGTAATGATTTTGAAGTGGCCATCGAAGAAGGTTCTAACATGGTAAGGATAGGTTCGGCATTGTTTGGCGAAAGAGTTTAATTTTAGACTCTTTTAAACATACAAATTTAAACACACATAAGTTACAAAACACAAAAATTACAAAAGATAAAAGGAGGTAACTAAAATGTCAAGTTTAGTTAACAAAGTACTGAATTTTGTTGGATGGGAAACAGAAGATGAAGAGGAATTTGAAGAAATTGAAGAGCAGGAAGAAGTAAAGGATGAGATTGAAAGACCTCAGTTTATGCAGTCTTTAAACAGGAAAACTCAGAATAAAATAGTAAATATTCATTCTACATCACAGTTTAAAGTTGTGGTTTTGCAGCCTGAGAAATTTGAAGACGCAAAGGATGTATGTGACCATTTAAAAAATAAAAAACCTATTGTTGTGAATTTAAGCAGTGTGCAAAAGGAGCTTGCCCAGAGGATAGTTGACTTTTTAAGTGGTTCTGTTTACGGACTTGACGGGAATATACAAAAAGTATCCAATGATATATTTATTGTAGCACCTCATAATGTGGATATTATGAATTATGTAAAAGAAGATATCACAGGAAAAGCAACTTTCCCATGGTCTAAGTAATGGGAGGTCTTAAATGCTTCATATATTAGTAAGGGCAATTATTTTGCTGCTTGATATATTGATAATGGTTATAGCTGCACGTGCTATATCTTCTTGGCTTCCAATTTCAAAAGAAGGTGCTTTTTTTAGAATACTTTATCAAATTACAGACCCTTTAATTTTGCCAATTAGAAAACAGATGCAAAAAACATCTTTTGGGCAAAATATGACGCTGGATTTTTCTCCTGCAATAGCAATACTAATTATTTATATTTTAAAAAACTTAGTGCTATATATATTATAAAATTAAAAATTATAAATTTTAAATTTTGATGCATTATTGCCATTAATGAGAATTATCTTTATTTAAAAACTTATAAAGGGCAGAAAGAGCAATTGCTGTTTTTCTGTCCTAAGTTTATGCCAATAAAACATTAAACCAGGTATTAAAAGAGAAAAAAATGGATATATTTAAAATGGATGTGTATTAGCATAAAAATGGATTTTATATATTAAAACTGTATATTAAAGAAAAATATGTATTTCACAAAAGAAATTTATATAATGAGGTGCTTTATATGAATTATACCCCTGAAGAATTGCAGAATTTAGTTTTTAAAAAAAGTGTAGTTGGCGGCTATAATGAGGATATGGTTAATGACGTATTAGATAAAATAATAGAAGACTATACAAATTACATACGTGAAAATATTGAGTTAAAAGACAAAATAGCAGCTTTAAATGAAGCTTTGCAGTACTATAAAAATATTGAAGATTCATTAAAAAAAACATTGATGGTGGCTCAAAAAACCAGTGAAGAAATGGAGAAAAACAGCTATCAAAAATCAGAAAATATAATCAAAGAAGCGGAAATTAAAGCCCAGGAAATAATAAATGAGGCAAAGCAGGAAGCTTTAAGAATCAGGCATGAGTATGAAGAAATGAAGAAAAAGTTCCGTGCTTATAAAAGTAAAGCTGAGGCACTTTTAATTTCCCAACAGGAAATTTTGCGCTCCATGGTGGAAGATGAGGAAACAGGCAGTTGATATAATTCCGTTATAGTATTGTTGCACGTAGGATGTATACAAAATATAAGCCATGACTGTAAACATGCGGATAATTAAATTTACAGTCATGGCCGTAAGTTGTACTATATTAGTTGTACTATATTAATTCATATACTGTTAGTTCATAAACTGGGATCTTACTTGCATAATTTCACTTGGTTCAGCTTTTTGAGCCGCATGATAAAATCCTTTTTGTTCTGCCAGCTTGTACAAGTCATACTGAAATGTTTCACAATTATTTCTAATTTGCTGTAAAGTTTGTCTTAACTGTGGGTTAGAAGACTCAGATATTGCATGGGCGTATGTTGTTAAACTGCTTTTTAATTGATTTAATAGGTCATTTACCATTTCTTTTTCTTGCATTTTCAATCCTCCTTATCCTAAAAACGTCATTAATTGATTTTTGGTATTTTGGGCATCCTGAGCAGATTGTTGGAATACCTGTCTTATTTGTGGATCCTGGCATTGAGTAGCATACTCAGATAATTTTTTGTAAGCTACTTCATGAGAACCAATTAGATGTCTTAAATTTTGCAGTTCAATTTGATTTAATTGTGTCATACAAAACACTCCTTTCTTTTTATTCACACTTATTTTTAGTCAAAACATATAAAAATATACAAACAGATTAAATAAATATAACAACAAGGAGGTAAATATACCATGCTAAATAGAACAAATTAGCTATAAAGTACATTGATTTTTTAAAAATATAATATATAATATAATAATACTTAAAAAAATTATGGGAGTTTATGGCCGATGAAAGAAAGGGGAAAACTTAAATATTTTGGGCATATACCTTCAAGGCTTGATGTTGGCATGGTTCTTACCAGGCTTGGGTACAGAAAAACCACCACCGTTATAAGTGAAGAATACAGAAAAAAAATAGATGCAATGATTGAGGAAGGCCTTACACTGTGTAATATCCAAGGTGTCTATGGAAGGTATGAAATAAAATCCCATGAGGAAAACGGAATAAGAATTTTTGATGATATATTTTTAGAAAGTAAAAGTCTTTCAAAGCTTTTACAAAACAGCTTAGAAGTTGTATTTATGGCAACTACGGCAGGAAGCAGCATAATAGAAAGAATACAGCAGGAAATAAAAAATGAAAACGGGGATTTTGCATTAATACTTGACTCTTTAGCATCTCAAATTGTAGATGCCGGGCTTGACTTTATGGTGGAGTTTATTAATAAAGAAATAAGAAGAGAGGGTAAAAAACTTACCCAAAAAAGATACAGCCCTGGATACGGGGATCTTTTACTTACTAATCAAAAAATAATATACGATATTTTAAATTTAAAAAAACTTAGGATAGAGCTTACGGAAAGTTACATGCTTGTTCCGGAAAAATCTGTTATAGCCATTGCAGGAATAGAGGGGATTGAGTAATATGGGAAAAGTGTCATTTAGGGATTTTATCAAAAACAATATAGTTATTTTAGACGGTGCCACAGGAACTGAGCTTCAAAAAAGGGGTATGCCTTTAGGGGTTTCTCCCGAAAAGTGGGCACTGGAAAATCCTAAAATTTTAATGGATATTCAAAAAAGCTACATACAAGCAGGTTCTAATGTTGTGTACACCTGCACCTTTGGCGGGAACAGATTAAAACTTGCTGAGTTTGGATTAGAAGACAAGGTAGTGGAAATAAACAGGGAATTGGCTAAAATTTCAAAGGAGGCAGCAGGGGACAGTGCGTATGTTGCAGGGGATATTTCGGCAACAGGTCAGTTTATAGAGCCCTTTGGGGACATGCCCTTTGAAGAAGCCGTTGAAATATACAAAGAACAGGTAAAAGGGCTTTTAGATGGCGGAGTGGACTTATTTATAATTGAAACAATGGTTGACATCCAGGAGGCAAGGGCGGCTCTTATAGCCGTTAAGGAAAGCTGCAATTTGCCTGTATGTGTCAGCATGACATTTGATGAAAGCAAAAGAACTTTAACGGGAACAGACCCCATAACCGCCCTTATAACCCTTCAAAGCCTTGGGGCGGATGTTGTGGGATGCAACTGTTCAACAGGTCCTGAAGATATGATAGAAGTTATAAAGGAAATGAAGGCATATGCAAAAGTGCCCCTTTTGGCAAAGCCTAATGCCGGTCTTCCAAGGCTTGTAAACGGAAAGACGGAGTTTGACATGGACGCATTGGAATTTTCATCATATGTGAAAGATTTAGTAGAAGCAGGTGTTAACCTTTTAGGGGGCTGCTGCGGCACATCACCCCTATATATAGAAAAAATTAAAGAAAATGCTAAAAACCTTAAACCAAAGGCACCTTGCCCTAAAAAAGTAAGCTGTGTTACATCAGCCAGAAAAACGGTTTTTTCAGGATTTGATGAACCGGTTATTGTGGTAGGGGAAAGGATAAACCCCACAGGAAAGAAGAAGCTTCAGGAAGAGCTTAAAGAGGGGAAGAAAAGCGAAATCAGAAGGTTTGCATTTGAACAGGTTGAAAAGGGTGCAGATATACTTGATGTAAATGTGGGTATGCCGGGAATAGATGAAAAGAAAACCATGGTTGAAACCCTCCAGTTTCTTTCAACTATTGTTGAAGCACCCCTTTGTATTGACTCCTCTTCTTATGAGGTTATAGAGGCGGCACTTAGAGTATACCCCGGAAGGGCCATAATTAACTCTATTTCCGCTGAAAAGAAAAAGATAGAAAAGCTGCTTCCCATAGCTGCCAAATACGGTGCTATGTTTATTCTCCTTCCTTTAAACGATGAAGGAGTGCCTGAGGCTTCTCAAGAAAGATGTAAGATAATTGAGTATGTTTATAAAAGGGCATTGGAATATTGTTTTGAAAAAGAAGATATAATAGTTGACGGCCTTGTTATGACGGTGTCATCAGACCAGAATGCTGCTTTAGAGACGCTGAAGGTAATAGAATGGTGCAGAAATGAATTTGGCATAGGTTCAATTTTAGGTCTTTCCAATGTATCCTTTGGACTTCCGGAAAGAAACTGGATTAATACCGCCTTTCTTTCCATGGCAATAGGAAGAGGTCTTACAATGGCTATAGCAAATCCTTCAAGTGAAATATTAATGAGTATAAAAATGGCCTGTGATGTCCTTATGGTAAAGGACAAAAACAGTGCTAAGTATATAGAAAAGTTTGGCGGCAAAAAAAGTACAAAGGAAAAGGCTGTAGAAAAAGCAGAAGAAAAACCACATTTAAGTACATTGGATAAAATATATAATGCTGTGCTTACAGGGGACAGGGAAAACATAAAAGAACTTATTGATGCTGCAATAAAAGAAGGAAATGAGCCTTCAAAAATAGTTGATGATTATTTAATTCCTGCAATAACAAAAGTGGGGGATTTATACGATAAAAGAGAATATTTTCTTCCACAGCTTATTCAAAGTGCCCAGACAATGAAGGAGGCATTTGGTATTGTAGAGCCCCTTCTTATAAAAGGTGATAGAAAGGAAAATAAAAAATGTGTGGTGCTTGCAACGGTTAAAGGGGATATACACGATATAGGAAAGAACATTGTGGGCCTTATGCTTAGAAACTACGGCTTTAAAGTAATTGATTTGGGAAAGGATGTAATGAGTGAAAAGATAGTTGAGACAGCAAAAAGAGAAAATGCTCACATTATAGGACTTTCTGCCCTCATGACAACCACCATGGTGGAAATGAGGGAAGTTGTAAAACTTGCTAAAAAAGAAGGGGTAAAGGCAAAAATAATGATTGGCGGGGCTGTTGTAGACTCTGATTATGCAAAAGAAATCGGGGCAGACGGGTATTCAGAAGATGCATATGCTGCAGTAAAACTTGCGGAAAAACTTTCAGCTTTTTAAAAAAGTTTATTTTCTATGAAAATTATTCTTGACACTATATGTTGTGTGTGGTATAATTTCCACATCAAGATATAGTGTTTTATTTTTGATGTCTTGAATAATTAATTTTCTAAAATTCATTTCTGGTAACTATTATACAAAAGAAGGAGATGCCTCAATGATTACAAAAATAATAAAAAGAGATGGAAGATATGAGAAGTTTCAGCCTGAAAAAATAACCTGGGCGATTTTTAAAGCTGCCAACGCCTGTGGAGGAAATGATTTTTCTTTAGCGGAAAATTTAAGCAGGCAGGTTGTAAAAATGGCAGAGGAGATTTATAAGGACAGGGAGCCTGAAGTGGAAGAAATTCAGGACATTGTTGAAAAGGTATTGATTGAAAACGGTCATGCCAAAACAGCCAAAGCATACATATTGTACAGGGAAAAAAGAAGAAGTGCCCGCAATTTAAATGCTTTGGTGGGTGCCACAATAGAAATGTTTTCAAATTATCTTGGAGACAGGGATTGGTATATCCAGGAAAATGCAAACACTCAAAAGAGCATCAACGGTTTAAATAATTACGTCAGGGAAAGCTTTACTAAAAAGTACTGGCTTCATGAAATTTATCCTGCAGAAGTAAGGGAAGCCCATGAAAGCGGGGAATGCCACATACATGATTTGGGTTTTTTTGGTCCATATTGTGCTGGCTGGGATTTAAGGCAGCTTCTTTTAGATGGTTTTGGCGGCGTATATGGCAAAGTTGAAAGTAAGCCGGCAAAGCATCTAAGGTCTTTTTTGGGGCAAATAGTAAACTCCACTTTTACAACCCAGGGGGAGACGGCAGGGGCTCAGGCCTGGTCAAGTATTGACACATATTGTGCTCCCTTTATACGTTACGATAATATGACATATGAGCAGGTTAAGCAGTGTATCCAGGAATTTATTTTCAATATAAATGTACCTACAAGGGTAGGGTTCCAGTGCCCTTTTTCCAACCTTACATTTGACATTAAAGTGCCTTCCACATTAAAAGACCATCCTGTGATAATAGGCGGCAAATACATGGATGAAACATACGGTGCTTTTCAAGAGGAAATGGATATGTTCAACAAGGCTTTTTGCAGCGTTATGCTTGAAGGGGATGCAAAAGGCAGGGTGTTTACATTTCCAATACCCACTATAAATATAACAAAGGATTTTGATTGGGATAATCCTGTAGTGGATGAGTTTATGAAAATAACCTGTAAGTACGGTATTCCTTACTTTGCCAACTATGTAAATTCAGATTTGTCACCTGAAGATGCGGTATCAATGTGCTGCCGTTTACGCCTTGATACAACTGAACTTCGCAAAAGAGGAGGAGGTCTTTTTGGAAGCAATCCTCTGACAGGTTCTATAGGAGTATTTACAATAAACTTACCTAGAATTGGGTATCTTTCCAAATCTAAAAGCGAGTTTAAAGCAAGGCTTTGGAGAATCGCCAATATAGGCAAGACATCTCTTGAAATAAAGAGAAAAATAATTGAGCAGCAGTCAGAAAAAGGTCTTTATCCTTATTCAACCCACTTTTTAAGAAACATAAAGGAAAGAACCAATGAGTATTGGTACAATCATTTCAGCACCATAGGAATAGTTGGTATGAATGAGGCGCTATTAAATTTCATGGGTAAAGACATAGGTACCAAAGAGGGCTTGGAGTTTGCAACGGAAATTATGAATTACTTAAGGGATATTCTGATTGATTTTCAAAATGAAACAGGGCATTTTTATAATCTTGAAGCAACTCCGGCAGAGAGTACTTCCTACAGGCTGGCAAAGCTTGATAAAGAAAGATATCCAGATATTATAACTGCAGGGTATGATGTGCCATACTATACCAATTCTTCACAGCTTCCTGTAGATTACACTGACGATATTTTTGAAGTGATAGAGCTTCAGGACGAACTGCAGTCACTGTATACAGGTGGGACAGTACAGCACCTTTATTTAGGGGAAAGCATAGAGGATATTGAGGTATGTAAAAATTTAATTAAAAAAGTGTTTACAAACTACAAAATGCCTTATATTTCCATTACACCTACATTCAGCATCTGTAAAAACCATGGATATTTAAAGGGAGAGCAGTTTAAGTGCCCTGTATGCAATGAGGAAACTGAAGTGTGGTCCAGAGTAACCGGGTATTTAAGACCTGTAAAAAACTATAACATAGGCAAAAAAGAGGAATATTTTACAAGGAAAAAGTTTATACTTAAGGAGAAGGTGTCATGAAAATAAAAGCTTTAGAAAAAAACTCATTTGTAGACTATCCCGGTCATTTGTCCTGTGTTGTTTTTACCCAGGGATGCAATATGAATTGTTTTTACTGCCACAACAAGCCTTTAATAAGCAATGAAGAGGTTAAAGATGGCATTGGCTGTGAGGAAGTTTTGGACTTTCTTTCAAAAAGGCAAAAATTTATAGATGCAGTTGTTATAAGTGGCGGTGAACCTACACTGCAAAACGGACTTGAGGATTTTACAAGGGATGTAAGAAAAATGGGTTTTAAGGTAAAGCTTGACACCAATGGCACTAATCCTGAAGTAGTTGAAAATCTTATATCCAAAAAACTTGTTGACTATGTGGCCATGGACATAAAAGCTCCTCTTAAGAGGTATGAGGAATTTTGCAAAGTTAAGACAGATATTAATTGTATAAAAAAAAGTATAGCTATTTTAATGGAGGGTGCTGTGGATTATGAATTCAGGACTACCCTTGCCCCGGGGCTTGGTGTAGCTGATATTCTGGATATATCTGAAGAAATAAAAGGTGCCAAATCATATATAATTCAAAGGTGCAGGATGCCTGACGGTGCCTGGTTTAATCCTGCACCTTTTACTGATGCTATAAAAAGCATTAGTAAAACAGTTAAAAACATTGGTATGAGGGGAATTGAAATTAGTGCCTGAATTAAAAGCCAGGCACATTATTTTGAGGTGATTTTTTTGGAGGAAGTTACAATTTATACAGACGGGGCTTGTCTGGACAATCCCAATGGTCCCGGCGGGTACGGGGCGGTTTTGTTACATGAGAAAAATGGAAAAGTCTACAAAAAAGAACTATCCGGAGGTTTTAAAAACACAACCAATAACAGAATGGAGTTAATGGCAGTAATTGTTGCATTGGAAGCATTAAAAAGGCCTTGTAATGTAAAGGTATACTCTGATTCTAAGTATATTGTTGATGCCATTAACTTAGGCTGGGTGGACAAGTGGAAAAAGTTTGACTGGCATAGAAGTGCAAGTAGAAAGTCAAAGGTAAAAAATATAGATTTGTGGAAAAGGCTGCTTAATGCCATGGACTCTCACAATGTGCAATTCGAATGGGTGAAAGGACATGCGGGCATTGACTTAAATGAAAGATGTGATGAGCTTGCCACAAAAGCTGCAGAGGGTAAAAATTTGCCGGAGGATGTAAGACCTGAAGAGGAGGAAGAACAAGAACAGATAAAAATGGATATATAATAGGCAGGGGAAGCATTTCTCTTAAAAAGCTTCCCCATAATTTTTCTCATATTCCCTTTATCCTATGTTTACTTTTAAGTTTCCCTTAACTTTTAAATTTCACCAACCATTAAATTTTTATATCCTTGGTAGGATAATTTGGATGCTCAAGTACCTTTCCTTCCCAAGTCCTGATTTTCACAGTATTTTTGCCTCTGGATATAACATACTCCGGTGCAATTGGGGTTTTACCATTTCCACCCGGTGCATTCAAAATATAAGTTGGTACTGCAAGACCGGATGTATAGCCCCGTAAGTATTCAATTATTTCAATGCCGTCATCAATTGAAGTGTTAAAGTGCGTTGTTCCGGCAACAGGTTTTGCATGGAAGATATAATAGGGGCGTACCCTGCATTTTAAAAGCTCGTGATTTAAAAGGCGCATAACGTATTTGTCGTTGTTTACACCATTTAAAAGAACCGCTTGGTTCCCTAAAACAATTCCATTATCTGCAAGCTTATCACAAGCTGCCTTTGCCTCTTTAGTAACTTCCAACGGGTGGTTAAAATGAGTATTAAGATAAATAGGGGGGTATTTTTTCAAAACATTAATTAAATCATCTGTAATTCTTTGAGGCATTGTGACTAATGTTCTTGACCCAAGTCTTATGCATTCAACTGTAGGTATTGAATAAACTTCTTCTAAAAGCCTGTCAAGTGCAGAATCAGACAGTGTAAGGGGGTCACCGCCTGTTATCAGAACATCCCTTATTTCAGGGTTGTTTTTAATGTATTCTATTGATTCTTTAAGCAGTTCTTTTGGTGTATGCTTATCTAAAGTGCCGATATTTCTTCTCCTCTGGCAGTGCCTGCAGTACATGGCGCAGACATTGGTGGTGTTTATAATTAACCTGTCCGGATATCTCCTTGTTATAGATCCGGCAGGATTTGTATATTCTTCCCCCATAGGGTCAAAAAGCCCATTGGCAGTGTCTAATTCACAGTAGGAAGGTACTGATTGGAGTTTTACAGGGTTAAGTGGGTTGTCATCTATTAAAGAGGCATAATAAGGAGATATTGCCCATCTGAATTTTTTTTCAACTTTTTTAATAGCTTCAATTTCAGAGTCCTTTAATTTGATGATTTTTGAAAGTAAATCTACATTGCTTATTCTGTTTTTCATTTGCCATTTCCAGTTGTTCCAATCCTCTTCAGTTGCATTTAAAAGAGAGAGGATTTTTTTCTTTTTTTCTAATATTTTTTCTTCCTGGAAAGGAGACATTCCACGAGGTATTGTGTCTTTTACATCATTATAGTCTTTAATACGTTCTTTAAGTTCCTCAGCCCTTTTTAAGGCAAATTCTCTTTTGCTTCTACATTGCATTTCCATTATCAACATCCTTTCACCCCTAAATTTTTATACAACAAATATAATCTCATGTTAATGGGTATAAAAAAGAAAAAGAATATGTTTAAACCAAAAGATATAAACTATCCTGTTTTTTAAAATTATCTTTTATAAATTAAAATACAAAATGCTGTTTTTATTTGCAGACAATACAGGTTAATTATATATAAACCCTGTATTAACTTTAAGCTAAATAAGTTTACTTTTGGAATATAGACAAAAGTTTTATCCCCAATAACAATAAGATTACATTGCAAATAAAATATATTTTATAATGTATTTTGTTGTACACAATCTATTATATCATAAAATGTAATAATATGACTTGCTTTTTTTAAAAAATTATTGGTCAAACTTGCTAAAAAGCTGGATTTTAAAGTATTATATTATTATAATAAAATTGTTTTAAAAAATTTTGGTCTGTAATTGAAGGTCGGGAAATGGAGGATTTTTCATGAATTATGCAAAAATAGTCATGATGATGGCTGTGGTGGCTTTGTTTTTAGTGAGATATTTAATGTCAGGCACCGAGAAAAAAGCAGCAGTTAAAGATGGTGCTATAGTTTTAAAGATGAATAAAATTTATGGTGTGGCAGGCTTTTTTATTGTTTTAGTTTCTATGGCAATTATTATAATTTCAGGCTTAAAAACCGGAGAATTTAGCGAAGAAATTAAGACCATTGCACTGCCTGTGATATTTTTAATATTAGGGGGGATTCTTTTTTTATTATCGGTTAATGTCTGTATTATGGCAGATGAAGAGAAAATAACTTATTATAATATACTGAGAAGAAAAAAACAAATTATGTGGAAGGATATAAAAAGAGTAATTTTTAACCAAAAAACATTGGAGCTGATTTTATATACCAGTGAAACGGAGATGAAAATTCATATATATCTGGTGGGGTTTTTATCTTTTGTAAAATTAATGAAATCAAAACTTAACTATGAAATATACAAAGATGCAGTTAGCATAATAGACACTTATAAGAGACAGCTTTAGAAAATAAATTTATATTGTTATTACAGATGGTATAATGTAAAATATTTAGAGGTGTTTAAAATCACCTTCAATTTTATAGAGTTTTAAGTTATAAAAGGAGATGTATTATGGAGCTAAAAATATTCAAAGGATATGAAAGGTTTGATGACCTCTATCCTTCTGAACAAGTAAAATATGCTTTAGAACACAAGGATGAAGCAATACCGGAACTTCTATATATACTGGAGTACACTGTAAATAATGCAGAGAAACTATATAAAGATAATAAATACTTAATTCACTTTCCAGCCATTTACTTGCTGGCGTATTTTCGTGAAAAAAGGGCATATAAAGGGATTATACAGCTTCTAAGCTTCAGGGATGAAGTTGTTTACGGGCTGCTTGGGGATATAGTGACAGAGGAGCTGAAAAACATTTTGGCATCGGTGTGTGATGGGGATATAAATCCATTAAAAGGAATAATTGAAAACTCCATGATTGATGAGTTTATCAGATGTGAAGCATTAGAAGCCCTTTTAGTATTGTTAAATGAAGAAGAATTAAAAAGAGAAGAACTGGTTTTTTATTTTAAAGAACTTATGAATGGGAAGCTTGAAAAAGACTACAGTTATATATGGGAAGTTTTACCTTACTGCTGCGGGTTAATTCACCCTAAGGGACTTATTGGCGATATTGAACAGGCAATAAGGGATAGGAAAATAGATGGTTTTTTGGTGGATTGGGATTTATTAGACAATAATTTAAAAAAGACTTCCAGGGAAGTATTAAGGGAGCTTAAAGAGGAAAAAAAATATTTTTTTATTGATAAAGAAGATGTTCTTTCATTGGAAGAATGGATTGGCGGATTTATTTTAAATGATGAGTATGATGATAATGATGAGTATTATGCCAATGATTATTATGATGATGAATTTTATAAATTTTCACAATTCCCGGATGAAGAATGGCTTAGAAATGAAGGAATGCATTATATAGAAGATGAAGAAATTGAGGAAGGCGGATTTGACTGCGGGGAAGAATTTGAAGAAGAGTATTGTGATAAATTAATCAGCATACCTTTTGTTAAATGCAGCAAGGAACAGCTAAATGAGCTGTGTTCTTGCGGAAGTGGTAAAAAGTACAAAAACTGCTGCTTAAGGAGAAGAAAAAATAAGTGATATTTAAAAGGAAATGTCTTCTATTTTACCATTTCCTAATTTAACTAGGTAAACATCCCAATAGGATTTTCCCATTTTATTTGCAAAGTCTTTATCAAATACCGCAAAATCAAACCTATATTTTCCCTTTATGGCGCTTCCGGTGTCCATAGCCACTGTATATCCCAAACCTTTAATATAAAAGATTGTTCCAAAGGGCCAGTATTCTTCATCAATTGCAACGGATATTCCTGGTATTATAGGGTGCCCTGATCTGGTGATACCTTTATTGTTGCCGCATTCTGCTGCACTTGGCGTATAGAAAGTGCCAAGGAATTTTCCTATATACTCCCCTCTTTCTATACTGCCTCTGGTACTTATTCCTTCAAAATTTGTGTAGCTTTGAGGTTTAATGCCAATTGAGGCAGCGGTTTTTAGAGAATTTTGAAGTTCTATATTGTCCTCAACAAGTTCCTTATTGATTTTTTCTAATTCCTCATTTTTATCTTTCAATTCTTGTATAAGTTCTGATATTTCTTCATTTTGCTTTAAAATTTTTTCGTATTCTTTCTTTAAGAGATTGTAGTCATTTTTTAAAGCTTCATTTTCAGCTGTTAAATTGCTGTTTTCATAAGATGCATTCTCCGCCTTTAAAAAAGCTTCCTGATAATTTTTTTTAGTTTCGCTATACCAGCTGTATATACTTAAATTAATTACCGTAAGAATACCTACAGCTGCAAACAAAAAATACGTCAAAAACCTTTTAAAAAACCGGTGCTTTCTACTGCGCCTTAGAGGCCCGCTTAATGATGCCTCATCATTTGACATATTATTATCCTCCTTAAAATAGTCTGAATTTCCTATTTTAATTATCAACATATTTTTATAATTTTATTCATTAAAAAATCCAGAAAGTAATTTTAAGGAATTGTCTAACTGATATTTATTTATAATGTTGCAAATTAGGTACAAACTAGGTACAAACGGAAAGGAAAAAGCGTGTTACAAATTCTCTGTAACACGCTTTATCACTGTGGTCGGAGTGACTGGATTTGAACCAGCGACCTCTTGCACCCCAAGCAAGCACTCATACCAAACTGAGCTACACCCCGATGCAATTAGTAATTATAGCACATTTTTTTAAATATGTAAATACGAAAAAGTGTTTTTTTATTAAATTTTAATTTGCATATTTCTGTCCTGATAAATCCATAATATGATTAGTTGCTAAAAAAGCACCTGTTATACATAAAATAACCGTGAAGACGGGAAAAAGGAGTGGAGTGTTTGGCGGATTTAAAAAAATTCCTGCAAAATGTTTTTTTATTTAAAGAACCTGAAGAAAAAGAAGCCTTTATTTTAGAAGAGACAAGGCAAGAAAAAGAAGAACTTAGAAGTACCGATAGTAAAAAAGGGGGAATAATAAGCAGTTTTTTTTCACCTAAAGGCAAAAAAGAAGATGAATCTGATGAATTAGAGGAAGTAAGCAAGGATATAAATAAGAATTTGGAATATATAAAAAAAACGTACAACTATCCTGATAACGGGGATCTTATAATAAGAGAATTTAAAGTGGTGGCAAAGGATAAGAATCTCGATGCATTTATAGTTTTATTTGACGGGATGGTTGATTCAAATATAGTGGATTCTCACATTTTAAAACCCCTTATGCTTCTTTCAAATGTTGAAGTGAAGGGAAAAGAAAAGGATTTGGCCCAGTATATAAATAATCACCTGATTTCTCACAGCCAAGTAAAAATGACAAAAAAAATGAATGATGTCATAGAGGAGGTAAACTTCGGGGGAGCAGGGCTTTTTATCGATGAAATAGACTGTGCCTTTGCATGTGATGTAAAGGGGTGGGTACAGAGGCAGGTGGACAAACCTATAACAGAAATTGTTATAAGAGGTCCTCAGGAAGCATTTACAGAGGGTTTGAGAATAAATACCGCCCTTGTAAGAAAGACTTTGAAGGATGAGAATCTGGTGGTTGAAAATTTTAAAGTTGGCAGAAGAAGTAAAACTCCATGTGCCCTTATGTATATTAAGGATATTGCCAATGAGTCCTTAGTTGAAGAAGCCAGGAGAAGGCTTAATAATATAAATGTAGATTTCATTTTTGATTCAGGAGAGCTAGAACAGCTTTTAGAAGACAGTACATTTTTACCCCAGCCTCAAATGTTGTCAACAGAGAGACCTGACAGAACTGCAAATATGATTGCCCAGGGGAGGCTGGCTATTCTTATGCATGGAAGTCCCTTTGCCCTTATAATGCCTATAACCAACAGTGACCTTCTTCACTCACCGGAAGATGCATATGTAAGGTTTCCCTATTCTAACCTTTTCAGGATTGTAAGATTTGTTGCAGTTATACTGTCCCTGCTTTTACCCGGTCTTTATGTTGCAATAACTAATTTTCACCATGAAATGATTCCAACAGACCTTTTAATTGCTATTGAGTCATCAAGGGAGGCAGTACCCTTTCCCTCTGTTATGGAAATTCTTATAATGGAGTTTGCCTTTGAACTTATAAGAGAGGCGGGTATTAGAATTCCAGGTCCTATAGGTCCTACCCTTGGTATTATCGGTGCATTAATTTTAGGTCAAGCTGCAGTTGCTGCAAATATTGTAAGCCCAATACTTATAATTATAGTTGCTGTTACAGGAATAGGGTCTTTTGCAGTACCTAATTTTGCCCATGCTTTTTCATTCAGGATATTAAGGTTTGTATACATTATATTGGCCGCACTTACAGGATTTTTAGGAATTACTTTGGGCATTTTTGTACATGGGATAATACTGGTGAGTTCAAAATCCTTTGGTGTGCCTTTTATGGCACCACTAGGTCCTAGAACAAGTGACGGGGTTACAGATAAGCTTTTAAGAAGTCCCATTTGGAAACAGGAAAATCGACCGGATTATCTTAATGTACAGAAACAAAGAAAACAGCCTAAAATTTCAAGGGAATGGGCAGAGAGAGAAAAAAAGAAGCGTTAAAGGCATCAAATATATAAGAAAGTGGAGGATTATAGTGGAAAGTAAAATTGTATTTGGGAAAGTAGAAACAACATCACTTTTAGTAATTGTAATGACAACTCAGCTGTTTATAAGTTTTCCGCGTTTTGTAGCAGAAAAAGCAGGTACGGCAGGGTGGATTTTAATAGTATATTTAACGGTTCTTTCACTTTTCCTTTTTACAATTATATCAAAAATATACAAAAATTTTCAGGGAAAAGATATTATAGATATAGGTGAATATGTAGGAGGCAATATAGGAAGAATTTTAATTGGATTGATAATTATAATTGATTATATGTTTATAGCTCCAGGTGTATTAAGGGAGTTTAGCGACAGCCTTAAAATAATTACACTGGATAAAACCCCCATAGGTTTTGTTATGCTTTTTTTTCTTATTGGAATGATAACTGCTGCATTTTATGGAATAGAGCCAATCACCAGGTTTTCTGCTATTATTGTTCCAATTGTAGCAGCGACTTTTATACTTATAATAATAGGAATAATACCCAACTTTAACTTAACCAATTTATTTCCCCTTATGGGTAGTGGTGTAAATAATATTTTTATAAAAGGAATACCAAATGTATCAATTTTTTCAGGGATCAGCATACTTTTTATTTTGCCGCCTTTTTTAAATAGTTATGATTGTTTTAGAAAAACCGGGTTTTACAGCATACTTTTATCAGGTTTTTTCTTAACCGTAGGTGCATTAATTTATACACTTTCAATCCCATACCCTGCATCCACTGAATTTACCATGCCCATGTACACATTGGCCAGGACCATTGATTGGGGAAGGTTTTTTACAAGAATTGAATCTATTTTTGTATTTGCATGGGCAGCATCTGCCTTTATTTACCTCAGCATTTTGTTATTTTTTATAGTATATGTTTTTAAAAAGACTTTCAGACTAGAGTATTATACACCCCTTATTTTACCTGTGTCTGTACTGGTTTTTGCATTTGCTTTAATACCTGAAAGCATGATGAGGGTTTTTCAGTTGGAAAGCCAGATTTTCAGGGCTTATGCCTGGATAGTTACTTTTGGTATGCCAATAATTCTTTTAATGGCTGCATTGTTGATTAAAAAAAAGAAAGGGGCAGTTCCAAATGAAAAGAACAGTTAAAAGTGTAGGTATTATAGTTATTTTAGTAACTTTATTAACCGGAATGACAGGATGTTTTGATGCAAGAGAAGTGGATGACTTAGCTTACCCTATGGCTATTGGATTTGATAAGGGGGATAATAATTTGCTCAAAATGACCCTTCAGCTGGCACTGCCTGTTGCAATAGCCGGAGGAGGCGGTGAAGAAGCTCCCGGGGGAGGTGGCAAAACTTCCAGTATAGTGACATTAGAAGTTCCTGCAATATTCTCAGGGCTTAACATGGCAAATACTTTTATAAGTAAGCAGATAAATCTTTCTCACGTAAAGGTTATTATATTTTCAGAGGAACTTGCAAAGGAAGGAATAGATAAGTATCTTACTGCCATTGCAAGGGGGAGGGAGTTTAGGCCCAGTATGTTTGTAGTGGTTGCAGTAGGTTCGGCAGAAGAATATATACGTGCTGTAGAGCCTGCTTTAGAAACCAACCCCGCAAAGTACTATGAGATGAAGTTAAGGGCATTTGATTATACTGCGTTTACAGCAGACACCAGATTTTATAAATTTTACAACAACCTAAAGAGCACAAGCAGTCAGGCATATGCCGTATTAGCTTCCATAGGTAGGTTTGAAAAATCCAGTGAAATAAGTGATGAAAAGTCCACATACAGGGAAAAGGGAAGGCAAGTTCCCCTAGAGGGTGATTTTATCGCAGGGGATATGCCTAAGACGGGTGATGTAAAGGCAGAGATAATGGGACTTGCTGTTTTTGACGGTGCAAAAATGGTAGGTGTATTAGACGGAGCTGATACTATGGCTCACCTATTAGTTAAAGGTGATTTTAAATACAGCTTTTCCACTTTACCGGATCCAATGAAGGAGGGGTATTTTGTACTTTTAGGTATTGAACAGGGAAGAGCACCTAAAAAGAAAGTTGAAATGGTAGATGGTGTTCCTAACATAAATATAGATATTTTTTTAGAAGGAAATATACAGTCTATACAAAGCGGCATAAACTACGAAGAAGGTGAAAATTTAAAAATTTTAGAAAAGGCAGTAGCAGAGTTTTTTGAAGAAGAAATAATGAGATATCTTAAAAAAACTATAGAATACGGTGTGGATGTAAGTGGGTTCGGGCAATTGATGAAAAGCAAATTCCTTACATGGGATGAGTGGGAAAATTTTGATTGGCTTACCAGGTATAAAGACTCTGTTTTTAATGTAAACGTGGATGTAGTAATAAGAAGATCCGGACTTATAGTAAGGACGGTACCATTTCCAGATTCAGACTAAGGAGGGTTAATTTTGACATTAGACAGAATTATACTAATTATCATACTGCTGTGGGTTTTTATAAGAACTATAAGCTATGGAAAATGGACATGGGATAAAAAGAACAGGCTTGGTGCCATAGTCATATACTTTGTGGCAATTGCCTCATTAATTATTCCTGTATATACTATGTTTTTCAGATATTAAAGGTGGTTGAAAACATATGAACAATGAAATGGTTTTTGGAAGATGGGAAGGTACCTGCCTTCTTATAACGATGATTGCAACCAAAGCTGTATTGGGTTTTCCCAGAGTAATGATGGAAAGTGCAGGTGTTGCCGGATGGATTCTTTCTGCATATATATCTTTCCTTGCATTAATTGGTTTTTGGATAATAAATAAGCTTTATAAAGGTTTTCCCGGTAAAGATATCTTGGATATTGGGGAAAGCCTTGGGGGCAAACCTGTAAAAATTATAACAGGTACAGTAATTTGGGTATATTTAACATTCATGATGATTACTTCATTAAGATTATTTGGTGAACTCATTAAAAGTATGGGTTTTCCAACGACACCGCCAAGTTTTTTAATGCTGTTTTTTTTTGTGGGAGTTTTTTTTGCTGCTTATATAGGAATAGAGTCCATCGTAAGATTCATGGCAATACTTGTACCTGTCTCTGTGGTAAGCTTTTTAATATTTATATTTGCACTGGCACCTTTAGGAGATATAAACAATATTTTTCCCTTGCTTGGCAACGGGGCTTATGAAATTTTTGTTAAAGGTTCATCAAAAGTATCTTGTTTTTCTGAAGTGTTATTCTTATTTTTAATAGCTCCCTTTATGAAAACCCATGAAAATTTTAAAAAAAGCGGACTTATTTCAATTTTTATATCCGGAGTGGTTTTTTTAAGTATCACATTAATTTTTATAAGCATGTACCCGAATCCTGTGGCCAGGGAAGTATTGCTGCCTGCATATCAGTTAGGAAGAACAATTGACTATGGGAGGTTTTTTAAAAGACTTGAATCGATTTTAATAATAACCTGGTCCACAATTGGATTTATGCACCTTAGCACTGTATTTTTCTTTTCTGCCCATGTGTTTAAAAAAACATTTAATTTAAAATATTACAGACCTCTTTTATTCCCTTTAGGTGTTATCTGTTTTAGCATCAGTATAATTCCTGAAAGGCTTATGGATGTAATTAGTTTTGAAGCAAAATACGATAGGAACTGGAGTTGGACCATTTCCTTCGGGCTAACTATAATCTTACTCATTTTTGCAAATATAAAAAGAAAAAAACCTGTTAAAAGACATTGAATAACTAAAGCCCCAAGGGCAAAAACCCTTGGGGTTTTTGGCAGGGGCAGCAGGAATCGAACCCGCAACCAACGGTTTTGGAGACCGCTACTCTACCAATTGAGCTATACCCCTTCGGTGTATATTAAACTTGTAGGACACTTGTTAGTATACAACAGGTATTTGTCTATGTCAATGGGTAAGGATAAAATTTTTTAAAATTTAAAAGGATTTTGTTTTAATTTGTGATAATATAGATATTGGCACAAGAAATAAGGAGGAGTTTATATGGATTTAAAGGTAGGTTTTATAGGTGCGGGAAATATGGGATGTGCTATGATAAAAAGCATTGTAAATTCTAAATTTATTAAAAAGGAAGATATTTTTGTTTATGATATTGACAAAGGGAAACTGTCAAATCTTAAATCAGAGACAGGTGTTACCATTCTAAATGACAGTGGAGGGGTTATTGAAAAATCTGATATTATCATCCTGGCTGTAAAACCAAATATGGTTAAAAATGTACTTGAAGCTAATAAAGATGCCTTTGATGATAAAAAAATACTGGTTTCTGTTGCTGTAGGCATTCCTATAAAATTTTATCAAGATATTATAGGAAATGATAAAAAGATAGTCCGTACAATGCCAAATACACCTGCTTTAGTGGGTGAAGGGATGACGCTTATGTGTTATGATGAGAATATTTTATCTGGAGAAGAGTTTTCAAAAGTAAAAAAAATATTTGAATGTTTTGGAAAGGTGGAAGTTTTAGATGAAAAACTTATGAACGAGGTAACGGCGGTTACAGGAAGCAGCCCTGCTTATGTATTTATGTTCATTGAAGCGATGGCAGATGCGGCTGTTTTGTCAGGACTTCCAAGAGACCTTTCCTATAAACTCGCTGCCCAGGCTGTTTTAGGTTCTGCAAAACTGGTTTTGGAAACAGGGAAGCATCCGGGAGAGCTGAAAGACCAGGTTTGCTCCCCTGCAGGTACCACTATAGAGGCAGTAAAAACTTTAGAAAAGCATGGATTCAGGTATGCCATAATAGATGCTATGGAAGAATGCACCAAGAAAGCCAGGAAAATTGGAAAAGGATAAAAAAGGGGGACTTTTAAATGGAGTACGAAGAAAAAACGGTGTCAAAAGAGAATGTATTTGACGGAAATATAATAGGGGTGGATGTACTGAAAGTTTCTCAACCGGACGGGAAAGAGGCTACAAGGGAAATTGTAAGGCATAGCGGTGGTGCCGCCGTAGTACCTATAAATGAAAAAGGAGAAGTTTATTTGGTAAGGCAGTATAGAAAGCCTGTGGAGGCTGAATTATTAGAAATTCCCGCAGGGAAGCTGGATGAGGGGGAAGAGCCTTTAGAATGTGCAAAAAGGGAGCTGAAAGAAGAAACGGGACTTGAAGCAAAGAAAATAAAGCATTTGATAGACTTATACTGTGCCCCCGGCTATTCCAGCGAAAAGATATACATATATGCAGCAACGGATTTGGTGGAAGGAGAGCCATGTGCCGATGAAGGGGAATTTATTACCACAGAGAAAATACACATTAATAAACTTGTAGAAATGGTTATGAATAATGAAATACCTGATGCTAAAACTGTTGTGGGAATTCTTTTAGCAGAAAAAATAGTAAAGGGTGAAATAAAAATATAGAAAGTGAAGGAATTTTAAATATATTTAAATAATAAGTTATAAGTTTACAATATACCCAAGGTATATTGTAATTTTTTTTATTTTTAATGCATAGAATTTATTATAGGGTATACAAGAAATAAATAACATAAAAGTAACAAGAGGGGATAAAAGTGTTTTCTAAAATACGTGAGGTAATTGTAAATCATATTAAAAGCAACATAAACTTATACTTTTTTCTGTTTTTAGCTTTTGTTGCAGGAATTTCGGCAGGAGCATTTACTGTAAACGGGTTAAGCCCCGTTCAAAAAAAAGAATTAAATAATTATTTACATGGATTTTTTCAGCTTTTTGAAAACCAAAAGGTGGATGGAAATGAAATACTGAGATTATCATTAATAGAAAACATGCGGCAAATAGCTATTTTGTGGGGTTTGGGAGTTACCATTATCGGAATACCCTTTATTTACATATTAATAGGAGTAAGGGGTTTTATAACAGGATTTACTTCAGGTTTTATTATTGAATACTTAGGGCTAAGAGGCGTACTTTTTTCGGCTATAACCATTTTACCAAAAGAATTAATAATTATTCCGTGCCTTATAGCCTTAGGAGTAAACGGGATAAATTTTTCCCTTAGTATAATAAAAAACAAATCAAATAAAGATGAGAAGAAAAACAGTTTAAAAATAAATTTTTTTGCATATTGTTTTGTTACTTTAACCTTTTCAACTGTAATATTTTTAGGTATATTTGTTGAATCATATATTATCCCTGTATTTATAAGAATGACATTTACGTAATTTTTATATTTTTAAATAAATATAAATGTATCAATGTGCAATATTTTGTTAACAATTTATATTGAAATATGCATTGCTTTATTGTTATTAATGCACAAAAAAAAGTAAAAATAATTATACAAAGTTACAAACTAATTAACATATAAAGGATAAACGTTGCATAATGTGTAGAAGTTCTTATATAATATGGAGGATTAGATATATTTTTTAAAACAAAATTATATTACTTAAATACTATATATAAAACTTGTTTAATATTTTAATTTTTATAAATATTAAAAATATTATAATAGAAGGAGTAGGTAGAAGGATGGAAGAGTTAATTGTTAAGTTTTTAGACTTTTTAGAAAATGATAAAAAACTGTCTTTAAATACCCTGCAGTCATACAAAAGGGATATTGAGCAATTCATTACATACTTGAAAGAGATGAAAATAAACAACATAACAAGCATCAATAAAACTACGGTTATTGCCTATCTCTTGCATTTGCAAAAGAAGGGAAGGGCCACATCAACTATATCTCGTAATTTGGCTTCTATAAGGTCCTTTTGTCAGTGTTTAACAAAAAACGATATAATTAAACAGGACCCTACAGAACAGCTTGAGTCGCCAAAGGTGGAGAAGAAACTTCCACAGATATTGTCTACAAAAGAAGTTGAATTGCTTTTAGAACAGCCAAAATGTGATGACTTAAAGGGTTACAGGGACAAAGCCATGTTAGAACTTCTTTATGCAACGGGTATAAGGGTTTCAGAGCTTATATGCTTAGATGTTGATGATGTCAACACTGATATGGGCTTTATAAGATGTACCAAAGGTTCAAAAGAGAGAATGGTGCCCCTTGGCTCAATTTCTATTAATGCACTGAATGAGTATTTGACTAAGTCCAGAAAGTATCTTATACAGAAAAAAGATGAAAAGGCGTTATTTGTCAATGTAAATGGAAAAAGATTAACGAGGCAGGGTTTTTGGAAGATAATAAAGCAGTATAAAAATCAGGCTAAAATCAACAAAGATATAACGCCGCATACATTAAGACATTCCTTTGCAGCACATTTACTAGAGAACGGGGCGGATTTGAGATCCATTCAGGAAATGCTTGGGCACTCTGATATATCATCAACACAAATTTATGCCCAGATAGCAAAAAACAGGATAAAGGAAGTGTATAAGAAAACCCACCCAAGGGCATAATGTAAGCAGTTTATTTTTGTAAATTATTATAGTTAAAAATTAGGTTTTATAATATAATTGAAGAGTAAGATATTTATATCTTACTTTTTTTTTAAGATTTTAAGGTCACCTTTAGTTTTTTTAAGTCTATCTATATGGTTCAGCATCTTTATGTTTAGTGTTTTTATTTAGATAAGGAAAGGAATGATGAAAATGAAAAGGGCAATTATAATTGTACTTGACGGTGTAGGAATCGGTGAACTTCCGGATGCTTATAAATACAAGGATGAGGGCAGCAATACCATAGGAAATATTGCAAAAACAGTTAAAAATCTTAATTTACCCAATATGAGAAACATAGGACTTTGGAATATAGACGGTATTTATGGGGGAGAACCTTCAGAAAACCCGTCAGGGTGTTTTGGAAAAATGGCGGAAAAATCCCCGGGGAAAGATACCACCACCGGCCATTGGGAACTGGCAGGTGTAATAATGGAAAGACCTTTTCCTGTGTATCCTAAAGGTTTTCCGGAAGAAATAATAAGTGAATTTGAAAAAAAGATAAACTCCCCTGTTTTGGGAAATTGTCCTGCATCAGGGACGGAAATTATACAGAGGTTAGGGGATGAGCATGTAAAGTCGGGTTATCCCATTGTATATACATCGGCAGACAGTGTATTTCAAATTGCTGCCCATGAGGGGGTTATACCCGTTGAAAGGCTTTATGAAATGTGCAGTATAGCAAGGGAAATACTAAAAGGCGAGCACGGGGTTGGCAGGGTGATAGCAAGGCCTTTTGAAGGCAGCAGCGGAAACTATGTGAGGACAAAAAGAAGAAAGGACTTTTCTTTAGACCCTGTAAAGAAAACCTTGTTAGACTATGCTTGTGAAAAGGGTTATGATGTAATAGGTGTGGGAAAAATACGGGATATCTTTAATAGCAGGGGAATTACAGATTCTGTATCCATTTACGACAACATGGATGGAGTTGATAAGACAATTGAGTTTATTAAAGGTGATTTAGAAGGCATTGTATTTACAAATTTAATTGACTTTGACATGTTATACGGGCATAGGAAAGATGTGGAAGGTTTTAAAAAGGCATTAGAGGATTTTGACGGAAGAATTCCTGAAATAATAGGTGAATTAAAGGAAGATGATATTTTGATTATAACGGCAGACCACGGATGTGACCCTGTTACTGAAGGCACTGATCATACAAGGGAATATGTTCCTTTACTTATTTATGGCAAAAAAATTAGAAGCGGTGTTAATCTTGGCACCAGAAGCACTTTTGCAGATGTGGCGAAAACAGTGGCAGAATACCTTGAAATTCAAGGAGATATTGGAGGCGTAAGTTTTTTGAAAGAAATTTTGCATTAAACAAGGGAGGTTTTGCCAATGAGAATGTATGATATTATCGAAAAAAAAAGAGACGGCGGGGAACTTACCAAAGAAGAAATAAACTTTTTTATAAATGGGTACTGCAATGAAAACATACCTGATTATCAGGTTTCAGCCCTTCTTATGGCTATTTTTTTGAAAGGAATGAATGAAAAAGAGACATCCCTTTTGACAGAGGCCATGGCAAATTCCGGGGATATTGTTGATTTATCTGAGATAGAGGGCTTTAAAGTGGACAAGCACAGTACAGGAGGAGTTGGTGACAAGACCACCTTAATTTTAGCGCCCCTTTGTGCTGCCTGCGGGGTTCCAGTGGCTAAAATGTCAGGAAGGGGACTTGGGCATACCGGGGGGACTATTGACAAACTAGAGTCCATTCCAGGCTTTAAAACAGACATTTCAAAAGAAGAGTTTATTAAAAACGTAAAAGAAATAGGTGTTGCCGTTGTTGGACAGACAGGAAATCTTGCCCCTGCAGACAAAAAATTATATGCTTTAAGGGATGTTACTGCAACTGTCAACAACATTTCCTTAATTGCCAGCAGCATAATGAGCAAGAAAATTGCCAGCGGGGCTGACGGTATTGTTCTGGATGTAAAAACAGGCAGCGGGGCTTTTATGAAAACCGTTGAGGAGTCTGTAAATTTAGCAGAACTAATGGTTAAAATAGGAAAGAATATGGGAAGAAAAACCGTTGCAGTTGTAACTGATATGGATGTACCCCTTGGAAATGCAATAGGAAATTCTTTGGAGGTTATTGAGGCATTAGAGGTATTAAAGGGAAGGGGACCTGATGATTTAAAGGAGCTGTCCTTTGAGTTGGCATCAAAAATGCTTGAAATTTCAGGCTTAGGAGACAAGAATAAATGCATTAAAATGGTACGAAAGGCAGTTGATGAAGGACTAGCCCTTTCAAAATTTAAAGAAATGGTAGAGCGTCAGGGAGGAAATGTAAAGGCGGTAGAAGACTATGATTTGTTTAAAAAGGCGCCTTTTAAATACCACTTTAAAAGCAGGGATACAGGCTATATAAAAGAGATGAATACAAATGCCCTTGGAACTGCTTCCATGGTTCTTGGTGCAGGAAGAGAGACAAAAGAAAGCAGCATTGACCACAGTGCTGGCATTGTATTAAATAAGAAAAAGGGAATGAAGGTACAAAAAGGTGAGTTAATTGCCACTCTTTATAGTAGCAGTATGGAAAGGATAAAAGAGGCGGAAAGAATTATAGAAAACAGCATAATTTTTTCCCCATCCCCTGTAAAAAAAAGACCTTTGATTTTAGCAGAGATAAATTAATGGCATATCCTAAGTTTTTTCAGCATACTTTTAACTATACGGTTGTATAGTTAAAAGTATGGAGGTAATCCTTTATGTTTAAAAAAAATGCTGTGTATTTAATGATAATTTTGCTTCTATTTAATTTGTTTTCTTTAAGTACATCTGCCTCAAAAGATACAGTTTTTTCAGATGATGATTTGTACGGGTATGACGAAGAAGTGGTTGAGGCAATGGTGGCAAGTAAAAGTTTTGACAGTTTTGAATCTAAAGCGTATATATTAATTGATGCTGCAACAGGACAGGTGCTTTGTGAGAAAAATTCAAATGAGAGACTTCCCATAGCAAGTGTAACCAAAGTTATGTCCATGTTGTTGATAATGGAGGCCATTGACTCAGGAAAGATAAAATTAGACGATATTGTAACAGCCTCTGAATATGCAGCCGGTATGGGAGGTTCACAGGTATATCTTGAACCCGGGGAACAGTATTCTGTACGGGATGCTCTAAAGGCAGTTGCCATGCACTCAGCAAATGATGTTACTGTATCTTTGGCAGAACTAATTAGTGGAAGTGAAGAAGCCTTTGTTGTTGAGATGAATGAAAAAGCCAAAGAACTAGGTATGAAAAACACCCATTTTCTTGATTGTACCGGACTTACCGATGAAGGTCATTACAGCTGTGCTTATGATGTGGCCATTATGTCAAGGGAACTGGTTACAAAGCACCCAAAGATACTTGAGTATACCTCTATCTGGATGGACAGTTTCAGGGGTGGGGAATTTGAATTAACAAATACAAACAAACTAGTAAGATTCTACAATGGTGCAGACGGTCTGAAAACCGGTTTTACAAGGGCTGCAGGGCACTGTCTTTCAGCAACTGCCACAAGAAATAATATGAGACTTATTTCCGTTGTTTTAGGAGGTTCTGATTCTAACAGCCGCTTTGCCCAGTCCAGAAAACTTTTAGACCATGGATTTGCCAACTATGAGTCAAAAAAGGTAAATGAAAAAGGTGGGGAAGTCAGGGAAGTGGTGATAAAAAAAGGTATTGAAAGTATGGCAATGGCAGTTTATGCTGATGACTTAAATTTGCTTTTATCAAAGGGGAATAAGGACAAAGTAAAAAGAGAAATAAGGGTTTTAAAGTCAATAGCTGCCCCGGTTAAAAAGGGTCAAAGGATAGGGGAAGTGATATACAAAGTTGACGGAAATGAAATAGGCAGGATAGATTTAGTCTGCGATAGGGAGGTTGAAAAGGTGTCTTTTATAAAAATGTTTAAAAGGCTGTTTACCAGTTGGTACAATATTGGAAGGAACGTGGATTAAAACTATCTATTGAATTTAATTACATAGTATGATAATTATAAAAAGAAAAACTGATGTTTTTCTTTTTTTTAATACAAAAGGAGAGGCATTAAGAGAATATGGTTCAAAAAGATAAAGTGTTAAAACCTATGAGAATTTGGGATGTGGCGGATTATTCCATTGAAATTTTTAAAAATAATTTCAAAACTTTTGTATTTATTTCATTGATACTACATATTCCGTGGATTTTTGCAAAGTTTTTAATAGATACCCCTGATGTGAAAGAAGGTTTTGTTTCATTTCTCCGGTATATAGAAGTTACCAACTCTAATTCTACGGATTTATTGGGGGCAGCAGGAAAAAGCTTTGTTGAAGATGTATTTGTTTTACTAAATATAATATATAGCTTAACTATAAAACTTGTTTTCCACGCTGCCATAATGAAAGTTGTATATTATTATGTTGTAGATGATATTTATGATTTTTCTTATAAAAATATATTAAAAATAATAAAAAATGGTTTTAAATACATGTGGAGAATGGCAAGGTATAAAGTGTATTTTTATATTGTTTTATTCGGGGTGTTTATTCTTTCATTTATAGGAGGACTCTTTGGTTTTTCTTTTATTGCATCCATTGTAATCCCATTAGAAGAGATTTTATCAGCTGATTTAACCATTATACTTAGTGTTGTAATAACCCTGATAGTAGGACCGGTCGTGATTTTCTTTCCTGTGGGGGTTATTTGGACAAAAATGATATTAGGCTATAATTTTATTGTAAATGAAGGTTTATCCGTGTCAGAAAGCAGGAAAAGGGCTTTCAGGATGTCAGCTGGTTCTTCCCGGCATATAGGTTTTTCAAGTTTATTTTGTTATATTATTTATATTATAGTTGGAAAGATGTTTACTATAATTTCGTTTTATGTGTATGACGTATATGAAAACGATATTATTTTTTATATCCTTTATTCATTAGGTACAGTTTTAAGTACAATTTTATATCCCTTTGTTATAGTGTTTATAACGGTTTTATTTATAGATATTAAAGTTAAAAAGGATGGGCTTGATCTAGAGATAAAATTAAATGAGTTGATCGAAAAACAAGAAAATGCAATTAATACAAATAATGGAGAAGTGTAAAATGGTACAAGCTAAAAGGATATTATCTTTTATTCTGGCGGTTTTACTTACAGCGGTTTTACAATCTTATATATTGGCATATTATGATTCACCTCCGGATAATGAGGATGAGATAAGAGAGAAGCTTTCAGGAATTATATCATCAAGTGAGGATAAAACCTCTGACCAAGAAAAGGGTTTTATAGAAGAAACCTTTGACTCGATAGTTGAAATGGTTGATGATAAGTACAGGGAGGTTTTTAAAAAAAGTGGGAAGAAAATTCAATTATGGATGAAGAAGTTTCTCCGGAGGTTTTTGACTTTTTAAGCTATCTTTCAATAGCTCTTACTGTTTTTATTATTTTTATAATAGTTTTTATTATTTTTAGAAATGCATATATTTCTAAAAAAATAAAGAAAGATGATGAAGAAATTCTGCTGTCAGTTAAAGAGCCTGAAGATATGCTAAAAGTGGTTGATAAACATATACGTAAAGGTGATTACAATAATGCACTTAGATTTTTATACATTGCATCATTAATTAAGCTAAACAATTACAACATAGTAAAGCTAAACAAATCAAAAACTAATAAACAGTATTTGACTGAGATAAAACTTAACAGACCGGATTTGTTTAATATATTCTCAAAATTTACACAGGACTTTAATAAGTACTGTTATGGGGGAAGGGTGATAAGGGCTGATAAATTTCAAAACTGGTATCAGGCGTATTTTGAAATTATCACTAAAGAGAGGAGGGATAAAAATTCATGAGAAAAAAAGAGATTTTTATATTTATACTTGTTTTTCTATTCCTCTCTTTGGTAGGTATTATAATTTTAGATATAGAAATCGAAATGAAAGAATCTACTAATTATTCTACATACAATAACGGGAAAAATGGTACAAGAGTGCTGTATAGGCTTGCAAAGGAAATGGGGTTTAAAGTAGGCCGTTATGAAAAATCTGCACGTTTTTTGCCGGACGGTGTAACAATGGTTGCAATTTCACCAAGAATAAATATTATAAATGGAAGCTTAGAGCGAAAGTATCTTTTGGATTGGATTGAAAGGGGAAATACTTTAATTCTCATTGGCTCTAAAGAACTGCTTATAGGTAATAATTACAAAATACTTGAGGGGCAAGAAGAGTATGCAAAGGTTTTTTCATACTTTGGGGACAACCGGATGTACAATATGGGTAATGGAAAGGTTATATATCTGGATAATTACAGAAGATATACAAATGACTCAATTAAAAATTTGGACCCTGGGGTTGCTTTTATTCATGCCCTTAAAAAGGTCCTTTATTTACAAATATATTTTTGGCAGATGAAATAAACCGTACACCTCCAAAGACCCAGGCGGCTCTTCTTGAAGCCATGGAGGAAAGATCCATATCCATAGACGGGGAGACTCATAAATTAGAGGAGCCCTTTATGGTACTTGCCACCCAAAACCCTATTGAATATGAGGGGACGTACCCGCTGCCGGAAGCACAGGTGGACAGGTTTTTAATGAAACTTTTAATTGACCACATCCCACAAAGTGTTGAAAATGAACTTTTAAAAAAGTTTAACACAGGTTTTGACAGCAAAAAAATTGACGAAGAAAATATAAATACCGTATGTACATATGAAGATATTAAGAAGTGCAGGAAGGAAATAGAAAAAGTTTTGGTAAAAGATGAAATCATTAACTACATAACTTCCATTACAAATGCTACAAGAAATTCCCCTGACCTTATAATGGGTGCAAGCCCCAGGGCGTCCATTTCACTTCTTTTAACGTCAAAAACATATGCTGCAATGCAGGGAAGGGGATATGTAATTCCGGAAGACATAAAAGAGCTGGCTTTGCCTGTTTTAAGGCACAGGATTTTGCTAAAACCTGAAGCCGGTATTGACGGTATGAACAATGATGATGTAATAAAAAGTATATTGTCAAAAATTGAAGTACCAAGATAGAAAAAGTTGAAGTACCAACATAGATACTTAAAGTTTAACTACCAGGTAAAAGGAGAGTTAAAATGCCCTTTAGCAAATTTTTTTCTTTGTTAATTGCAATAGGAATAGTTCCCTTGCTTGCCGGAATAATTTCAGGAGTGGAGTTTTATGTCTTTGTAATATATAATTCATTGCTTTTTATTTTACTTATTATAGATTACATAATAACTCCCGGCAAAAAGCATTTTGAGATTAGGAGGATTTGTGACAGTAAATTATCAATGGGCGGGGAAAACCAAATAATTATTTCCATAAGAAATAAAAGCGGCTATCCATTAGATATAATTGCACAGGATGAGATTCCCCTCCACATGGATATAAAAGATGAGTTTGTAAAAATTAAAGTTCCTCCATATAGTGAGGCAGAGGGAAAATATGTTGTTGTCCCTGAAAAAAGAGGGGAGTTTACATTTGGAAAAATACATATTAAATATAACGGTATTTTAAAACTGTGCTCAAAAAAATACTGGTACGATGTTACAGAAAATTATAAAGTTTATCCAAATTTAAAGGATTTGAGTAAATATGGTCTTAAAATTATAAACAAAAACCACCTTATACATGGGGTAAAAAAGGTAAAGAGCCATGGTGGGGGAACGGAGTTTGAGAGTCTTCGTGAATACAGTGAAGGGGATGACTACAGAAAAATAAACTGGCTGGCCACAGCCAGGGCAAATAAGCTTATAGTAAATACATATGAACCTGAAAAAAACCAGCAAGTTATGATTATGTTGGATTCTAGCAGGGTGATGAATTCAGAGATAGAGTATATTAAAAAACTTGACTACTCTATCAATGCTTCTTTCCTTTTAGCAGATGTGGCTATAAGAAAAGGGGATAATGTTGGTGTTATGGTATTTGACAGCAGTGTAAAAAGATATGTTAAGCCCGGGAAGGGAAAGGGGCAGCTCCAGCTAATTGCAGAAAATCTTTACAATGTTGAAGAAAACTTTGTTACAGCAAATTATAAGGGGGCTTTGAGTTATTTAAATCAAAATCAGAAAAGAAGGTGTCTTTTGTGTATTTTTACAGAGCTTTTTAACGTCCAGGAAGCTGTAAGTCTTTCTACTGCACTGAAAAACTTAGCAAGATACCATGTTCCCCTTGTGATAACTATAAAAGATATGAGACTTTATGAAATAGCAAATGGGTTTGCTAAAAACAGTGAAGATATTTATTTAAAGGCGGCTTCCATCAGATTGATAGATGAAAGGGAGAAAATTCAAAAGATATTTCATGATTCGGGAATAAGTGTTATAGATGTTCCGCCTGATAAACTGTCAGTTGAAACTGTCAATAAATATCTTCAAATGAAGGCTTTCATATGATACAATTAGTTAGAGGGTTTTTATGGATTTTAAATAAAATTACAAAAAATAGGATGTTTTGCTATGAAGGAAGAAGGATTTATTAAAGAAAATCATAAGACATGGGAAAGGTTAGAATCCCTTTTAAAGAAGTTTAAGTCCGGTAATATACATAAATTCAGCAAAGATGAGCTGGATGATTTTTTAAATGCATATAATTTAACATGCGGGCATTTATCCTACAGCAGGACATATTACGGGGATACCAGGACTACAGAATATTTAAACAGCCTTGTGGCTTCTGCCCACAGCTATATTTATGCTACCAAAAAATCAAATATCAAGAAAATTTTTAATTTTTTTCTTGTTAAATTTCCTTTGCTAATAATCGACAATATAAAACCCATTATATTGTCTGCATCTGTTTTTTTGTTTGGAGCTTTATTTAGTTTTATTTTAACAATTATTTTAACGGACAATGCAGCGGCTTTCCTGTCTTCACATGAAGTTGAGTTTTATTTAAAAAGAGATTTAAGTGAACATACTGTAAACTGGGATGGTGCAGTGCATTCTAATCATATATTTACCAATAATATAAGGGTTTCCATATTGGTTTTTGTATTTGGAATTACTTTAGGAGTGGGAAGTATTAGTATACTGCTGCAAAACGGGTATATATTGGGAGTTATTGGAGGTTTGTCTTTTATAAAAAGTGAAAGTCTCTACTTTTGGGCTTTAATACTTCCCCATGGTATAATTGAACTAATAGCAATTTTCATTAGCGGGGGTGCCGGGCTTATAATTGGTTATTCCCTCATTAATCCTGGAAAATATTCCAGAAAAGATTCATTTATAATAAACGGAAAAAAAGCGTTAAAGCTTGTGGTGGGTACCATTCCCCTTCTTATAATTGCAGGTTTTATAGAAGGATATTTTACTCCTAGCCAAAAAGTTTCGCCTGTTTCTAAATTGTTATTTTCGGTATTTACTTTGATACTTTTTATATTGTATGTTGCAATTCCGAATGTGAAGTATAAAAATAAACTAAAAGCAAAAAACTTGGACAGGTAGGGAATGAAATATGAGGAAAATTATAAAGTTATTGACACCGGAAAATGTACATATAGAATATGAATTGGCCGGGCTTGGTTCTAGATTTACAGCATTTTTTATTGATTGCTTGATACAAATTTTAGCAATTATATTTATACGCCTTTTAATGCACTTTATGGATTTTGACTTAATATACATAGTGTTAGAACTTGGGATTGTGGATTTTGTATTATTTACTTATACTTTAATTTTATTTTTTCATCTTGCTTATTTTGTATTTTTTGAAACTTTTCAAAAAGGACTGACACCGGGTAAAAGGTGTATGAAACTTAGGGTTATAAAGGGCACCGGTGCGCCAATAGGTATATTTGATGTAATTTTAAGAGGCTTTTTAAGACTGGTTTTTTTACTGCCGGGATTTTTTCTTGTGGATATAATGTTTGTAGTTTTATCAAATAAGTCTCAAAGAATAGGGGATTTTGCTGCAAATACCATTGTTGTTAAGACTGACAGGCAGAAAAAACCTGTTACTTTAAAGGAACTTATTGCTTTAAATAAAGAGGAAGAATCCTCTTCTAATGTGTACCCTGTTGACAACTATGAGTATAATTTGTTAAAGGACTTTTTAGAAAGAAAGCTTGAACTAAGTGAAAGAAGAGAGGTAATTGCGCATAATTTAAACATGTACTTTATGAAAAAATTTAATTTGGAAAAACCTCATGAAAGCCCCTATGATTTTTTTGAAGAGATAATTAATTTAAACAGCAAATAGCATACATTTAATAGTATATATTTACATAAAAAATTTTTTTGTCTTGACTGTTGTTATTATAAGTGTTACCATAATTTAAAAAGTTTAAATAAGGCTTTAAGCATGGCAATGCAAGGTTAATGGAAGGTTGTGAGAAAATGTTTGTATCAAAAGCTGTAAATATAAATGAAAAAAATCATTTGGAAATAGGCGGGTGTGATTGCTTAGATTTGGTCAATACTTATGGTACGCCCCTTTATGTTATGGATGAGGCTCTTTTCAGGGAAAACTGCAGGAGATATAAAAATGCAATTGAGAAATATTATGATGGAAAGGGTTTGGTGGTATATGCCAGCAAAGCCCTTTGTACAACGGCAATTTGCAAAATAATAGAGCAGGAGGGCTTAGGTCTTGATGTGGTATCAGGCGGGGAACTGTATACAGCCATTACAGCGGGTTTTCCAATGGAGAGGGTGTATTTTCACGGCAATAATAAAACATATGAAGAACTTATGTTAGCAATAGAAAATAATGTAGGAAGGATAGTTATAGATAATAAAGAAGAACTTGTAATGGTACATGAAATTGCATATAAATCAGGTAAAAAAGTTAATGTTTCTTTCAGGGTAAAGCCAGGAATAGATACAAATACCCATGAATTTATCAGTACAGGTCAGATTGATTCAAAATTTGGTATGGCTGTAGAAAATGGTGAGGCATTTGAAATAATAAGCAAGGCTTTAAAGCTTTCAAATTTAAATGTTATGTCCCTTCACTGCCATATAGGCTCACAGCTGTTTGATTTAGAATTGTTTAAATTAGCAGCTAAAGTTATGCTTGAGTTTGTGGCAGAGCTTAAAGAAAAGCTTAACATAGAAATTGGAGAATTAAATTTAGGCGGAGGGTTTGGTGTAAAATATACCAAAGAGGACGAAGAGATAGACTATGACTCTTTTATAGGTGCTGTATCAGAGGTTGTAAAGGGTGTTTGCAGCCAAAAGGGGATAAAGGTTCCTAAAATAGTTATAGAGCCAGGAAGGTCTATTGCTGCCCCGGCTGGAATTACCCTGTACAGGGTAGGTTCTGTAAAGGAAATTAAAAATGTCAGGAAATATGTGGCGGTTGATGGGGGAATGACTGACAACCCAAGGTATGCCATGTATCAGGCAAAGTATGATGCAGTAATTGTGGACAGGCCGGATGCCCCGAGGACTGAGAAGGTTACAATTGCAGGTAAGTGCTGTGAATCCGGCGACATTCTTATAAAGGACATTATGCTGCCTGAAGTAAAGTCTGGGGATGTTTTGGCAGTTTTTACAACAGGAGCATATAATTATTCAATGTCCAGTAATTACAACAGAATACCAAGACCCCCCATTGTCCTTGTAAAAGACGGAAAGGCAAGGATAATAGTTAAAAGGGAAGACTACGGGGATGTTATCAGAAATGATATTATACCGGAAGATTTATAAAAAAAAAAAAAAATGTAGCAATGCTTTGAAATAAATGATATAATAATATAGTATTTTTTGCTAAATTAAATAAGTAAAGGGGAGAGTAATATGAGAAAAGAAGTTAAAAAAAACGCAATGATTAAAAGACTGGTGTTTCTATGTATTTTAGTGGTACTTTCCACTGTTCTGTGGGGGTGCGGGGATGTAAAAAAGCTTTCAAAGGAGGAGTTAAAAGAGCTTACTGAATCAGCTAAGCTGATTGATGAACTCTCTTATAAATTCACCTATAAATCAGATGGTCGGGAAGGGAATTTAAAAGTTATAAGAAAGAAAAAGAATTTTAGGATTGAAATGGATATATCCGGCGAACTTAATACAACCATAATTATAAAAGACGATTATATGTACGCTCTAGATACTGAAGGAAAAAATGCCGTTAAGCTGTCCTCGGGTTCAGAGGATTTGCCAATTTCAGATTTATTTGATGAGATTAATGATTTTGATTGGGATTCAGTTGATTATATTGGTGTGGAAAAGTTTAAAAATTATGATTGTCACGTTGTATTAAAAGATGATGGACAGAATAAAGGAAAAGTATGGCTGGATGCAAAGACAGAATTTCCGGTAAAAATTGAAATTGAAGGTAGCAATCCTGTTTATATGGAAGTTTAAGAACTTAAAACAGGTCATGTATCTGACAGTAACTTTGATATACCGGCTGATTATCAAATAATAGATTTCGGGGAAATGTTTAATTTTAGTGATATGTAAATTTACACCAATAAGTATTTGATTTCTAATTTGTAATTTCTATATTTGTACATTGTTTATATATTGATTTTGTATGTTTAGATTAAGGTATGGATTTATTTCTCATATAATAGAGAGGTAAATCCATGATTTTACCTGTATTGAATATTTCTACAAGTTCAATTTAAATGTAGATCATGACAATAAAGGAAATATATTACGAAGTGAGGGTTGAGATGAAATCAATAATTAAGATTTTATATCACAGGATTTCTTTAATAGTGGCTGCTTTATTAGTGCAAATTGCTGTTTTAATAGCAGTATTCTCTGCATTCAGTGATTATTTTGTTACCTATTACTGGGTTAACATAGCACTTAGTATTATTGTGGTGGTTTTGATTATTAACCGCAAGAGCAATCCTTCATATAAAATTATGTGGATTATTCCGGTTTTGATTTTTCCGGTTTTTGGTGCCCTTTTTTATCTATTGCTTGGAGGTAAAAGGCTTAGCAAAAAAGAAAAAAAAAAAATGTCGGTAAACACGGATAAAATATTGGAGACTTTAAAACCCCAGGAAGAAAACCTAAAAGACATCAGGGAGCAGAATGAAGATGCATATGTTATATCAAAATACATTCAGGATTATGGTTTTTACCCGCCTTTTAAAAACACCATAAGTGAATACCTTTCATTGGGAGAAAAGAAGTTTGAAAAATTAAAAGAAGAGCTTAAAAAGGCAAAACATTATATATTCTTAGAGTACTTTATTATAAATGAGGGTGTTATGTGGGACACCATTTTAGATATCCTTCTTGAAAAGGTGAAAGAAGGGGTGGATGTTAGGATTATATATGATGATTTTGGATGTCTTCTCACATTGCCTTATAAGTACAATGAAAAACTTGAGAGGATGGGCATAAAGTGTTGTGTTTTTAATCCCATAATGCCTGTATTATCTACAAAAATTAATAACAGAGACCACCGCAAACTGGTTATTATTGATGGTCATACTGCATTTACCGGAGGTATTAACTTAGCTGATGAATATATAAATGAAATAGAAAAATACGGTCACTGGAAAGATGCTGCCATAATGTTAAAGGGTGAAGCGGTTTTAAACATGACAGTTATGTTTTTGTCATTGTGGGATTATTTAAGGGGAATTGAAGAGGATTACGGAAAGTTTATAGACAACAGAATGTGCATAAAACTTAAAAAGCCCCATGCTTATTACCAGCCTTTTGCAGACAGCCCAATGGATGATGAACCTGTTGGGGAAACTGTTTATTTAAACTCCATTAACAGGGCTAAAAAGTATATCTATATAACAACCCCATATCTTATCATAAGCAATGAGATGATAAAAGCTTTGACATCTGCAGCTAAAGGGGGAATTGATGTAAGGATTATAACCCCATACCTTAGTGATAAGTGGTATGTTCATGCTGTTACAAAGCAAAATTATGAAATTTTAGTAGAAAGCGGGGTAAGAATTTATGAATACTTGCCTGGATTTATCCATTCAAAAAATCTTATAGTGGATGATGAATACGGAGTTATCGGCACAATAAACTTAGATTACAGGAGCTTTTACCTTCATTTTGAATGTGGTGTATGGATGTATAAGAGTCCTAGCTTAATGGAAATGAAGAAGGATTTTTTAGAGACTTTAAAGGAATGCAAAGAAATTAGGATGGAGGATATAGAAAATATGAAGTGGTATGAAACTATAATAGGCTCTTTTTTAAAGGTTTTTTCACCTCTCATGTAATGTAATTTAAAATTTAGTTTTCAGAGTTTTTAGTAAAATTATACCCGCTTAAAGCAATGAGGGTAATTGCAGGTGTATAAAAGATCCATAAAATTAAGTTTAATATGTTTTTACTGTATTCGTTTTCAGTAATTAGTTCAATGCCTACCAGAAAATCACCTACAAAGAATAAAGTTATGCCTGTCACAATAAGCAGTGCATTTTTTTGGGAAAATTACCTGTAAAATAGTTTACAATACCGGCCCATAGAGAAATTCCAAGGATTATGCCATAGACAATAATTAAGTAAAAAAGATTATCCATACCTAAAGCAGGGTAAAAGATGGCGATAATTAATACAAAAACTATAATTCCTACCAGGATACCTGAAGATATAAGAAGTTTTTTGTTCTTTGCAGAATTAGAAAATCCCGCACAATGCCTTATGATAAGGAAAATCTGGCACAGTACAAAGAAAGCAATGCCAAAAAATAAATTGTCTAAAGCAAAGGAAATTTCAGCGGCTGAAATCATTAAATATGATATTTTAAGTAAAGTGGCATCTTTTTTGTTAATGCTGTCTTTGCCAATTAAAAACACAATGACTGTACATAAAAAGGGCATTAGTCTTTTTAAAAACCATGTGTGACTATAAGCAAATGTACTTTTTAGGAAAAATAAATGATATACATTTACAATGATAAAATAAGCTAAAATAATAAGAATAGAAAGTAATGCTGTATTTATAATTTTCTTTTTGGTTGTACTCATATAAAAGTTTCTCCCCTTTTTATATAAGTTTTAGAAGTTTTACTCTATATATATTTCGGATAATATAAAATTATGTTTATATAAATTTTAAATATAGTATTTATTATAACATTTTTGCGGATTTTGTGGAAAGACTTATTAGGTTTTTTATTTAACAATATTCGGAATTAAAGAAGTGAAGCTGTATTATTTTTATAAAGTCCATGAAAAAAATAGTTTTTGCGAACTTATATAGTAAAAATTAAGAGATAAAAAACAGGGGGGAAGTATTGTGACTAAAAAAACATTTATTAAAATGGGGACTGTTGTTGCAACGCTGTCTTTTTTATTTGTTTTGCTGTGCGGAAATATTAACATTTCAGCATCTACAGCATACACAGGTATGAGGGATATTACATCTTTAGAACTTGTAAATGAAATGAGGATTGGATGGAATTTAGGTAATACCCTTGATGCCATTGGAGGGGAAACTAACTGGGGAAATCCTAAAACCACAAAGGAAATGATTGATAAAGTTAAAGAAATGGGCTTTAACACTGTAAGGTTTCCCGTTACCTGGGGAGGTCATGTGGGACCGGCTCCCGATTATAAAATTGATGAAGGCTGGCTGAACAGGGTGGAGGAAGTAGTGAATTATGCACTTTCAAACGATATGTATGCTATAATTAATCTTCACCACGAAAACTCATGGCTTGTTCCTACATATGCCCAGGAAAAAAGAAGTACAGAACAGCTGGTGAAAATATGGGAACAAGTTGCAACCCGCTTTAAAGACTATGGTGACTATTTAATTTTTGAAACGATGAATGAACCCAGGGTAGAAAACTCACCTTATGAATGGTCAGGTGGAACACCTGAAAACCGCCATGTTATAAATAATTTTAATTTGGCTGCTGTAAACACAATCAGAAGTACCGGGGGAAACAATGCAAAAAGGCATATAATGATTCCGGCACATGCTGCATCTGCTATAGATATTGCATTAAATGACCTGGTTATTCCTAATAATGATGACAGGATAATTATATCTGTACATAATTATTCCCCATACTTCTTTGCTATGGATGTCAACGGCACTGCCAGCTGGGGAAGTGATTCTGACAAGGCTTCTCTTGCAGCTGAATTGGAGGCACTTTATAATAGATTTATTAAAAATGGAAGAGCAGTTGTCATAGGTGAGTTTGGCAGTATAAATAAGAATAACCTTTCAGACAGGATCCGGCATGCAGAGTTTTTTGCTAAAGAAGCAAGAAAAAGGGGCATAACGGTGATATGGTGGGATAATGGATACAACGAGGGTGGTAAAGCAGAATCCTATGCCCTTTTAGACAGAAGAAACCTTACATGGTACCATCCTGAGATTGCAGAGGCACTTGTAAGAGGGGCAGGGGGAGTACCGGAGCCAACACCGACACCTACTCCAGAGCCAACACCGTCTCCTGGGGAAGATATTCTGTATGGGGATTTAAATGGGGACGGCATTATTAATTCAATTGACTATAATTTATTGAACAGGTATATATTAGAAGTGATAGATGATTTGCCTGTTGAAAATTATAGTAAAGTAGCAGATTTAAACGGTGATGGTGTTATTAACTCAAATGATGCAGTTTTGCTGGGAAGATTTATATTGGAGATTGTAGATAAATTTCCCGTTGATAAATAAGATTAAATAATAAAATCATAAAAAATTTCGAAAAACCTCTTGTCAAATGAGAATAAAGATGTTATAATTTTTAAACGTTGAGTTATATTAGTGCCGAAGTGGTGGAATTGGCAGACGCACTGGACTCAAAATCCAGCGGTAGCAATACCATGTCGGTTCGAGTCCGACCTTCGGCACCAGATTTTTAAAAGCCTTGTAACTATTTGGTTACAGGGTTTTTTGTTTTTCTTATAAAATAAATATTGTTATATGATAATGATTTACAAATAAGTCTGTAGCCTTTTTTTTATACCCTTAAAATAAAAAACAAAATATAAAAAACCACCGGCTTAGCTGGTGGTTATAATTTTATATATTAAAATTAATTATCAAAATTACCGTTACCTACTTTACCCATAAAGAGTATTGTGTCATATTCCTCATCTGCAATTACAAACACAAAAGGTCTATTTGCAGTAAAATATGGTCTTGATATTGAAGTTGGGGCTACGGGTATTATTACAACTCCTGCAGCTTCAGTTCCCTTCTCATTTACTTCTATTACAGATTTATGTAAAACATCTTCAACTATAGCGCCAATTTCAGACATACCTGAAAAATCTGCATCATCCTGGAAGGCTTTTTTCATGCCTAATGCTTCTAAAGCTCCTCTTAAGCTTCCACTACCATCTTTAGCATATTCTATTTTAAAACGGGGTAATCTAAGCAATACATCATCTCTTTCTGTTATGCTGTTTTTAATTTCATTCCATTTATGTAAATCCATATTTTGAATAAATTCATTTATAGGTTTATCTTTGTCAGGAAGAATACAGTACATAGCCATTTCCCCGTCACCGTAAGGTAATCTGACTGCTTTATATCCGTCGCCTTCACCGTATTCAAGTTTACCTTCTTTACTCATCATCATAACATTTTCAGTGCTTCCGTCTTCAGCATAAAAAGGTGCAGTATTTGTTTTTTCGTCATCAAATTCTTCTGTCCAAGTTCCTTTAAAATAAGTTGCTGATATAATATATGATAATAAGTCCGCAGGAACTTTATCCAGCATTTTGTCTATTTTTCCTTCTGTAGCTTCAGAAATCCAATTGTTTATTTCATCTGCGATACCTTCATCAGAGAAGTCACGGATTTCAATTAATGCATTAAATACATCTTTATTTGTTGAAATAAAATTTTGTTTAATAATGTTATCCCCTATCAAGGAGTTAATCCAAATGGAGTTGCTATTTTTAAGCTTAACGTCTTCATTAAGCTGGCTGAAGTAATTTAACAAGTACTTATAGCTGTTGTTAACTTCCTTAATATCAAGCCCATCATAACCTAAAACCTTTGCCATCTCTTCCTTAGTATCAGAGCCGGCTCCCTGATAGAGAATGGACAGTGCAGTTGAAACGGTGAAAGGAGAAATGAATATATTTTCGCCCTCTTCGTCTTTACAGACTTCTTTGAAAACATCTAATGCAAATTTAGTGTTTCCTTCAATAAAACCATCAGCTATGTTTTCACTTATATCCTTGTTTTCTACAGGAAATTTATTAATTATGCTAAGAATATAACGGACTAACAAAGCACAGTCAGAGCTGGTTATTTCTCCGTCCCCGTTTAAATCTGCCGCTGTGGTATGATTTTCTCTAAGATTATTTGTTTGACCAAGAATATAACGGCCCATCAAAGTGTAGTCTATGCTGTTTATATACTCGTCCCCGTTCAGGTCACCATAAAGAATGGAACTGCTGGATTGTACGGCATTTCCGGATGCAAATAAATTAGCAGTAAGTAAAAATGAAAATAACATAGTTAAAATAATGACATGGACAACTTTTTTTGACATGATAAATTCCTCCCTTAAAATGGTAATAAATTAAGATTTATAAAAAAATCTTAATTTCTAAAAGGAAACACAACATTGTTTTTATTACGGTGATAATTGTGAAAAAGCAGAAAGGAACAAGAATATACTTTACTGGAACTTATTGCACAAAATAACTGTAATATAATTACTTCTTTTAAGTGTTTATCCTTATATAGTTATATGTTATCATGTATTAAATTAAAATGCAATATATATTTCATTATAATAGCAACAATAGCGATTTGTTTTTTGATAGAATAATTGAATACAAAGTTATTAAATGATATAATTACAAAAAATGTAATTACAGCTTTTTACTAGTGAATATTGTAATTTATAAAACAGGGGGGGTAATTTATGATAGTAGAAGAGGCGTCAATAAATTATGGAGGATTGGCAGCACTTTTTTTATTTCTTTTATTAATAGCAGGGATATTTATTTTTCTCAGGCACTATAAAAATAATTTAGACGAAATGGGCAAAAAAAAAGTTAAAAAAATAATAAAAATAACAGCAGTTGCTTTTGCCATTATTTTAATAGCAATTTCAGTTAGAAATGTTTTAATGTATAATTATATTAAAAACCAACCTGCCGATATGATTGTCTGCACTCAAAAATCCGGAATGATGATGATAGATAACTACAGATATTATAAAGTAAAGACTAAATACGGCGTTAAAGAAAGCATAAAAGAGTCAGAATACAATGAATTGATAAGTTTATATGGTGAAAGGGAAATTTATAAAGAGGCAAAACAAAAAATTATAAGCACAAATGATAAATATAATGATATTAATATAACAAAGGTATTTCCTTTTAAGGACGATATTTATTACATTTTTGTTGATGAGGATAAAAAAGTTCATACATTTAGATATAATACAAACACAAATAAATCGGAAGAAATTTTTTTCCACTATATAGATGAAGATATAGGAGATTTAGAAGGCAAGGTGATTATTAGTGAATATCCTGACTTATATGATAGTATAAAAGAAAAACTTAATGAAGAAATTTTCTATTTTGGTATTATGTATGCAAATAGAAGAATAATATTTAAAACCATAGATAATAGTCCTAAAAAAAGAGTTTTACATGCTTATATGAGTACATACCGGAGACTAAAGAAACTAAACTGTTAGTTAAGTTTGATGTTACAAATATACGGGAAATAGCATTTATAGAAGCAAATAAAAATAATTAAAAAATAAATTTTAGGGGAGTTTATATTTTATGAAAAGAAATTTTAAAGTACTGTTTTCGATTATTACAGTAATTGCGGTACTGATGTCAACATTACCTGGAATGACTATTTCAGGATCACAAAACAAATAAAAAGAGAAAGTTGATTTGGCTTTTGTTATTGACACAACTGGTTCAATGGGTCCATACATTGATAATGTAAAGAGAAACATATCAGATTTTGCAGTTTATCTAGAAGAAAAAGGAATAGAGTTGCGAATAGGAATTATAGAGTACCGTGATATTAGTGCGGACGGTATTGATTCAACAAATGTACATAAATTAAAGGGTTCAACATGGCACTATTCAACAAAAGATATGATTGAGACACTTGGTAAATTAAATGTTGATGGTGGAGGGGATACACCGGAGACTGTAATTGACGGTCTGGGTTATCTTGTGGATGACAAGAATACAATACTTTGGAGTTCTCAAGCATATAAATTTGCAGTGGTGCTGACAGATGCAAATTATAAAGTAGCTAATACTCATGGTATAGCTAATATGAATGAAATGATAGATTTATTGGTTAAGAATGATATAAATACAACTGATAATGTACCTATGTGGATGAATGAGTTTGGTGTAATAATTGATGCAGTAAGCTATTACATTTATAAAAGATTTGGAAATCTAGTTTACAAAAAACTTACGGGTGAAAATTATGATGGCCCAATTTTAGGTTTGGATTCTGATGGTTCTGGGGAGAAAGTGTTTGCTAAACCGCCGTATAAAGGGGCGTATGGAGTTTATGATATATATGAGGATTTAATTAAAAAACTTGAAAGTGAGTTTATTTCAACTAATATATATAATGCAGAAGTTTTAAATGATATTTGTGACTTAATCCACAAAGTTAATAAGAATAATTCAGTCCGCTCTTTTTCTAATGAAAGCTTTTTAGATACAAAAATAATGTCTTTCGATGAAAATGAAGATTTGGGTATGTCCAAGTATGTAAAGCTTTATATGGAAAGTCCTCAAAATGTAGAGGTTTTTATTGAAGATAAAGATGGAAATGTTGTTGCCTCAATAAGAAATGTTAAGAATACATTTGTCTTTGATGGTGAAGAATATACTTTTTCCTATGTTGAAACTGAAGGATTTGACAAAGAAGGATTTAGCTTTTATTCTACAGCATCTGATTTTGAAGAAGGGTTAAATGCTATTATTTATATACCTAACGGCGGTTATAAAGTAGTGTTTAAATATTTGGGAGATGAGGATTTACAGTTTGGAACAGAAATATCTACATTAAATAAAGATGGAGAAGTAACAGCATCAGCTACATATTTTAAATATGATAAAGATGAAACCGGTCATGTTATTACTTTAGATATGACAGAAAAAGAAGTAACACCTGAAAATATTGGTTCATTAAGTGAGAAAGAAGCAGATGAAGCGGTTAAATATAATGTTGATTGGGAAATTGATCACAGATTAGACTTAACTAAAATTGGAGAATCTAAAAAAATAAATATTACCGGTGAAGTGGCGTCAAAAGTATCATGGAGTTCTTCAAGCGAAGAGATTGTAACTGTATCAGAAGAAGGAGAAGTTACTGCGAAAGGTTATGGAAGGGCAATTGTTTCTGCGACTGACGGAAATATAATTTTAAAATGTATTGTAACGGTATCCAAAGAAGCAAAATCTATTTATGTAGATGACATAATAATGCAGCCGGGAGAAAGAGTAGTTATTGAGCCAAAATTTGATTCGGATGATGTGATAGAAGAGAAAATTACTTACGAATATGATAAAAATTCGGGAATAATTGAAATAAATGAATACGGCGTAATAACGGGGTTATCTGAGGGAACTGTTCAAGTAACAGCAAAAACTTCAAAAGGGATAAAAACCAAGTTTAATGCTACTGTTGCAAAAAGGGGAATAATATAATATTACCCTTGCAGAAGCCGCAGCTATTATTTATAAATATATCAATAACTGAATTTTAATTTACCTATAATAGCAAAAAGGGTTAGGGAAAAGCAAAAATTCCTTAACCCTTAATTTACACCTGAATTTTAAACTACTCTTTTTTATATTCTTCCCAGCTGACCATTTCAGAAATATCCCGTCTTTTTTTGTTTTCCGGAGCTTTATCAGCAGAATATCCCATAGGAAGAAGTGCGATAACTTCCAGATTTTCCGGAAGGTTTAACACCTCATGGCATTTTTTTGCATCAAAGGCACATACCCAACATGTACCAAGTCCTAAATCAGCAGCAGCAAGAGTCATATGGTCAATTGCAATTGCTGCATCTATATCACAGTGGTCTTTACCGTCATTTCTCTTCCATGACAGGGAATGATCCCCGCACACAACAATAACAATAGGAGCGGTCTTAAACCAATCCCTTGGGTACGTATCTGCTATTTTACTTTTTGTATCTTCATTGGTGACCACAATAAAATGCAGTGGCTGTTTATTTACTGCAGAAGGAGCAACCCTGGCTGCTTCAAGGACTTGTAGAATCTTTTCTATTTCTACAGGCTTGTCTAAATAACTTCTTACAGAGTATCTTTTTTTAGCAAGTTGGATAAATGACATGAATTATTCCTCCTTATACTGTAGTGTTTGAACATTTTTATTTTTGACAAATGTTTTGAATGTTAGACTCTTTATAAATCAAATATATAATAAATAAATTTCATTGTCAAAAATATGGGAAATTTATAAAAATTTAATCAAATAATACAACAAAGAAAAAATAAATTTATTATGGTTTAATAAGAAATGTATTGAAAAGTTTAGAAATTTATTATATTATTAGTTTATAAAATTTAGTTTTATTTGTAAATACAGACAGGAGGTGTATTTATTTGTTTTAATTTATGCAGTTTTTATGCAGTTTGGAGTGGTTTAGGTTGCATAAACAATTTAGAACGTTAAAAAATTCACAAGGGGGTAATAGTATGTTTAAAAAGGGTACATCTTTATTAGTTGTAGTATGCATTATCATATCTACCGTAGTTACAGGCTTTGGCAAAGAAATTGGTAAAGAAACGGCAGAAAGTGGCGGTAAATCAATGGAAGAAGTAAGTTTTAGAAATGCCGGAAAGCTAAAAAAACCCGGTGAGTTAATTGTAAAGTACAAAGAAAAGCCTTCCTTTAGAGCTATGTCAAATGTGGGAAATGGTGAAAAGATATTAAAATCCGGCAAAAACGGATTGGTACTTATTGAAGTTGAAGAAAATGAAGTTACTGAAAAAATTGAGTCTCTAATGAAAGATGAAAATGTTGAATATGTTGTACCAAATTATGTAAGGAAAGCATTTGTATTTCCATTGGAGGCTCCGGATGATCCTGAATTTATAAACCAATGGGGTCTTGCAAATATAAATGCCCCGGATGGGTGGAGAATAATTGATGATTTTGAAAATTTAAATGAAGTGACCGTGGCTGTTATAGATACAGGGATAGATATGTTTCACGAAGATTTAAAAGATGTTATAGTGGGTGGATATGATTTTGTGGATATGGATGATGATCCCATATACGGACCTGTAAAGGAGGAGCATGCATCCCATGTGGCGGGTATTATTGCAGCATTAACCAACAATGGTGTGGGGATTTCCGGAACTTGTGGACAGGCACCTGTGAAGATAATGCCTATAAGAGCTTTAGAAAGCGGATGGGGAGATGATTTTACCATAATTGAATCCATCTACTATGCTGTTGATAATGGTGCGGATATAATAAATATGAGTTTTGGCGGTAATATGGAAAGTGAAGCATTTAATGAAGCGATAGAATATGCCCTTTCGAAAGGTGTGGTACTTGTAGCGGCAGCAGGGAATGAAAGTAAGGATGCATTCAGTATTTATCCGGCGGCTCATCCGGGGGTTATTGCCGTATCAGCTACAGATGAAGAAGAGAAATTAGTCTCTTTTTCAAACTACGGTTCAATTATAGATATAGCGGCACCGGGTGTGAATATTATAAGTACTGTACCTGGAAATAAGTATGATTACTTTAATGGTACATCTTTGTCAACTGCCTTTGTAAGCGCTGCATGTGCTCTGTTGCTTTCTAAAAACCCTTCACTTAACAATATCGAAATACAGCACATCCTTGAAAATTCTGCAAAAGATATTGGCGATGCAGGAAAGGATGAAAAATACGGGTATGGGCTTTTAAATATTGGTGCCGCCCTTATGACGGAAGAAGTCAGACCAAGGCTTGAAATTATGAATTTAATGGATGGTATGGTTGTCTATGATGTAATTGATGTCCAGACAAGGTTTACATATCCTGAAAACATTGAAAAGACTGAACTTTATGTTAATAATAGACTGGTTGATGCAATCTCGGAAAAAACAGATATATTCCATAATTTTAAAATTGACACACAAAAATATAATGACGGACCGCTTACCATAAAGGTGGTGGCTTATGAAGGTGACAGAATTCATCAAAAAGAAGTTACAGTAGAGGTAAGAAATACTGTTTATACAGGTCTTAAGGTTAAATTAACCCACAAAGGGGAGCCTGTTTCTAATGGAATCATTGAAGTATGGAATAAATATACGGCACCTGACGGCAAAACCTATTATAATTTTGTTCACTACGAATTGACGGAAAAAAACGGTGTAGCTGTTGTGCCGGGTTCTGAAGCTCCTAACGGGAATACATATGTAATTATTGCATATTACTTGGTAGAAAGTGAAGGGGATTATTCAAGTGCAATTATTGTAGAAGAGACAATGGCCCCTGATATAGTAGAATTAGACGGGAAAGACCTGGTACCGGTTACCGTTAAAACAGGACTGGAAAATGAAGGGATGGCTGTTTATGGAGCCTATAAATTTGAAGGATCGGAACAATCAATTCTCTTTAATATATTACCTAATACCTCAGGTGAGTTTAAGGCCTTTCTAAATAAAGGAATATATTCTTTTGAAGCTTTCACATATAATCAGGGGGTATCTAAACCTTTATATGCGCTGTGTAAAAAAGATGTGTTAATTGACGGTAGAAATACAGTTGTCAATATACAAAGCGATAAAAAATCCCTTGCCAAAATTAGCATAAATTACAAAAACATATATGGTTTCAGAGCATCCGGCATGTATGTTTATATGAGGGAAAAGGATAGTATGATAAGTAAAGGGTTTTATTTAGAAGATATTAGTTATGTTCCAGAAATATATGCAACTCCCGGTGAATATGTATTTCAATATAATATTAAGGGCAATAAGGGAAAAGACGAGGTCAGCATATTCATGGAGGGGAAGGAAGTTTTATTAAAAAAACGGGATAAAACCAAATTATCAGTCGGAGGTATTTTTACCGGAAAAATGAAAATATTTAAATCTGAATATGTTCCCGGAGAATTTATTAATATTAACCCTGTTATTACTGACAGCCAGGGAAACATGGTTACAGATGCGGTTTATGTGAATAATGACCCCTTTTCGGCATTAAAAAACCAAAACTTCTTATTTTACAGAAAAGATAATAAAATGGTGGCGATAAAACAAAGGAACAGTTTATTTGAAGTACCGGATGAGCCTATAGAATTTGAACTGAAAAATTCTGCAACAATAGAGCTTATTGACAGGAAAAATAATGTTGTAAAAAGTATTCCCCAATATACTGCTGCCTGGATGGGATTTGAACTGGATCAGGATATTTCAGGCGGAAACTACAGGCTAAAGATGATTTCTGAACTCCCTTATCTGATTCAGGATTCAGTGCCAATAACTATAAGCAGAGAAGCTAAAAAAGATGCAGTTAAATTTAATATAGAACTTCCGGGGGAAGAAAAGGCCGGATTAGCTGTTGTGGAGGCAGTAAACACAGAAACAGGGGAGCGTTATTACCAGTTTGGGGAAAATCTTTTAAACGGAGAGATGTTTGTTTCACTGCCTGACGGAAAATATAAAGCAGCTGTTTATTCTCATACTTCTGATATAAAGCAGGTTACATATTTAGAGGATATATGTTCTCCCGGTGAATACAATTTAAATGCCGAAAGCCTTGAAAATGTTAAATTTTCAATAAAAGATGACAATAACAATGGTGCGTGGGAAATTGTTAATTTTAAAGCGGTATTTCCAAGGGATGAAGTGGCAGTTTCAGAATATGAAGGTTCATCAGAACTTTATATATCCAGTTACTATGGTGAAAAAGAGTTTTCATGCTTTGTTTCAAGAGGGGTTTACAATATAGTTGCGGAAGTTTTGGGTGAAGATACCGATGCAGAGTACATTATTTTAAAAGAGGATGTTGAAATAGACGGTGATGATATTGAATTTACCACGGATAATCTAACAGAAGTAAGTTTAGATGACAAATCTGACGGTGATGAAGCTGTTTTGACAATTAGTGACCCTGAAACGGGTTTAAATGTAGTTGCTCTTTTAGGAAGGGATAACTCTTTTAAAATTTCAAAGGGTTTCTATGATGTGGAACTAACATGCGAAAAGGTGGAATATGGAAATGCCTATTCGTATGTTTTAAGTTCCTGGAGGGATTTTTCCAAGGACAGCACCAAAATTATTTTTGGAACAAAGTTTAGTGCATCAATTTATCCGGATAAAATGCAGTATAGAAAAAGAGAAACGTTAAATAGTGAGCATTTTATAATGGACCGTTTTGGTAACAGGCTTATTAGTTCCGGTTCTTTAGATTATTTTTACATTCTGTCAGATACCATAAAAGAACCAAACGGCAAAGCAAAAATAAGGCTAAACGGCGGCAAGTATGAAATTTTTGACAAAAATGAAAAGACATATGTAGAAATTCCATATGACATAAGGGCACCTTTTGTTTATATTATAAATTCAAAAGGGGAAACGGTTTTTTCAAAAAAATCTTCCCTGCATTATACCAATTCCCAGATAAAACTTGAGGGAAGCTGGGCAAAAAAAGGAGACTACAAGGTAAGGCTTACAATTGATATAGATTCTGACGGTAGCCTTTCAGGAGAAGCACCTTTTAAAATAAAATAATGCTGACCACTTTACTGTTTATTTCACCCATAATCTCATCATAGGCACCGCTGTCTTTTATTTTTTTGATTAATGTGTTCATTATGTCACGTTTCTATCTTCCTTCATCCTTCTTTTTAAAGATTATAGCAGTGTCAAAAGAATCAAATTTTTGCCTCTTTATATTCTTTAGATCTAATGTCTTAATTAATTGGTCACACATGCTCATGGTAGCTATGTATCCGTCTATACGGCCGGAGTTAACTTTTTGCAAGCCTGCTTCAGGAGGTGATTCAGGTAAATCCCCAAGATACTCTTTGTGACCTGGTTGAATTTCAACTTTAAATCTCTCGTCTAATACATTTTCAGGTGTAAGACCTTTCACATTTTTATTTGTATAAAGCACAAAAATAACCATTCCAAAGGGTTCGGTGGTATAATAGAACATATTATCGCTGTCAGTAATATTATGATTTTTTATATAAGGACAATGACAGTCTGCACTTCCGCTTATAACGTTCTCTATTGAACGTGCCATTGGAAAAACGTCTAAAGTTATTTCGCCGTCATCATATTCATCCGCCATGGCTTTAACCAGTTCAACTATAGCTCCTGTTTTTTCCTCGGTAATAAGCGGTGGAATAACAGGAAGGGAAACTGATATGTTTGTACCATTTACTGTGCCGGTTTCAGATGTCTCAGATTCTTCAGGTGCTCCAGAATCTTCAGATGCATCAGATTCTTCTACAGATGCTTTTGTTGCCTCAGGAACATCGACTTTATTATTTCCTCCGCTACTAGAATCAACTTCCCGTGTACAGCCGGATATCAAGAGAAATAATAAGAGTAATACCTGTAATAAAGAAAGCATTTTAAAATAAGATTTCATTTTTATATTGGGTTTCCTCCTTAAATGGTTTTAATACATCCTTGTTATTATTTATTTAAATATACTCCTCCTTTTGCGGCGTATTTTCTGTTTTAGCTGAGAATATATTGGCTGGTTAATTCGTTTAAGTTTTTGGCTGTTGTAGCAAGTTCCCGGCTTGCATCCCGGATTTTTGACATCATTTCTAATTGTGTTTCAGTATCCGCTGCAACTTCCTCGGAGGTTGCAGCAGTTTCTTCAGATATTGCAGATAAGTCTTCAATCATACTGGTAATTTCTTCCCTTTTAGAATCCATATTTTGACACAGATCAAACAGCTCATTAATCTGTAGTTTTATTTTCACAATTGCATCGGATATTTTATTAAATATTTCTTCTGTGTGAATGACTGATTCAGATTGGTATTTTGTGATACTCTCAATATCTTTAACAATTTCTACGGTATTTTCGGATTTTTTCAAAATATCTGCTACTATTAAATTGATTTCTTTAACTGATTTTGAAGATTGATCAGCTAATTTTCTTATTTCATCGGCTACAACCGCAAATCCTTTTCCTGCCTCACCTGCTCTGGCAGCTTCTATAGCAGCATTTAATGACAAAAGATTAGTCTGTGTAGATATATCAGAAATTACTTGTGTGACAAGATTTATTTTTTCGATACCTTTGTTTGATTCAATTATGGCTTTATATATATTTTCTAAGGCAATACTGCTTCTATGTGTTTTGTTAAGTAAATCGGAAATAATATTAGTACTGCTTTCTTTATAATTTTCTGTTGCTGCTATTTCTTCAGCTAATAGGTTTGAAGAATTAAACACACGCTCAATACAATCTGAAAGTTCTTTCACCTTAATTGCACCGTTGTTGACTTGTTCTGCCTGGTCTACTGCCCCCTGAGCTATATTGCCAACGGCACTTGAAGTGGAGCCGATAATTTCATAATATTTATTTGATACATCCAATAAATTCTCTGATGCCGAAAAAAGTTCTCTTGATGTGTTAATAGACTCAGTAGTTAGTTTTGCCAAAGACTGTATCATTGTATTAAGCTGCCTGCATAGAACACCAATTTCATTTTTACTGGTTATATTTACTGTCTTGCTGAGATTGCCTTGTTCAACTTCCCTCATAACTTTTATTATTTTGTCAATGTTTTTAGAAATGGATTTTGAAATTAAAGTAATAACAATAAAAATAATTAATATAACGCCTAAGGAAAGTATTGTATTGACAATGATTTTATTTATAAGAGCCTTGTTTGTGTAATAAGATGTAAATGCCAATTGAATTTCACCAAGTTTTGTTTCATCTTTTATTACATCACTTGTTTTTGTTGTCAGAAAAGAAGAATTTTGAAATGCAGGTCCTTCTTTTTCTTTTCCGTATATTTCAACTCCATTTTCATTGTTAATACTTACAGCTGCAATTTCAGGAATTTCCATTAATGCATCACCAAGATATTCTATACCGGACATATTATAATTCCATAATGGATCCACTGCTGAATATTCAGCAAGTTTTAGTATATTATTTATTGTTTGTTCTAAAGCCTGTTTTTGTTTGGATTGTTCCATTAAAGAAGTGATAATTGTAAAAGTTGACAATGCAATAAAAACTAAAATAGTAGTTGGTACAATAAAAGAATTAGAAAGTTATTTAAAGTTAATAAAGTTATTAAATCTGAATCTGGATAATATTTTTTTAAAATTAGAAAGCATCATATTATTAATTCATCCTTTCTGTGACTGTTGCAAATTGTAGTAAAAATTTATCGTAGTAAATATTAAATTGTATATACAAGAAATGCTACTGTGTACTGCTAAACAAAATTATTTGATTTGAATCTAAGTCATTTAAAAAAATCTGAAATAAACATGGTGATTGTATTTAAAACTGATCTAAAGCATAAATAATATGATATAAGTTTATACTTTAAAATAAAAATTATACTTTATCTTACTATTCTACTTAAAAGATTAAAAATCCTTCTTTACATAAAATATTTTATATATAATCTTCTGTAAGTAAAATTTTTATTAATTAATATTAAAAAACAACAATAAGAATATTGACAAAAATAATTTTTCCTTGTATTATTGCATTAAGCGCTTAATACAATAATACAAGGAGTGATGAAATGGCTTGGGACCTTAAATCAGACCGGCCCATTTATACACAGTTGGTGGAACAAATTGAATTAATGATTTGTTCCGGAGTATACCCTGCAGGTTCGAAACTTCCATCAGTCCGGGATTTTGCAAAAGAAGCCGGGGTAAATCCCAATACCATGCAAAGAGCTCTTGCAAAGCTTGAAGAAGATGGTTTGGTGTATACCAACCGTACTAGTGGAAAATTTGTAACGGAGGATAGGAAAATGATTGAACAGGTTAAAAACAGACTTGCTAAAGAGCATATTAAAGATTTTTTAAACAAGATGGCAGAATTGGGTTTTGATAGTAAGGACGTTATTTCCAGTTTATTAAAAATGGCAGAGGAGATGAAAAAATGAGCAATATTTTAGAGTGCAAAAATTTAACTAAGAAATTTGGAGCTAAAACAGCTTTAAATAATGTCAGTATTAGTATTCCCAAGGGAAAAATAGTCGGTCTTTTAGTAGGACCTAATGCAAGTGGAAAAACTACTTTTATTAAAATTTGCAATGAGCTTTTGACACCCACAAGCGGAGAAATATATATTGCCGGAAATAAACCTGGAATAGAAAGCAAAAAAAATTATTTCATATCTTCCGGAAAGGACTTATTTAAATGATTGGATGAAAGTTAGAGATATTATAGATTTTTTTAGTGATTTTTATCAGGATTTTAAAAAAGAAAAAGCTTATGATATGTTAAAAAGGCTTGATATAGATGCTAATGACAAATTAAAAACAATGTCTAAAGGAACAAAGGAAAAGTTCAGCTTATACTAGTTATGAGCCGTGAAGCACAACTTTACATGTTAGATGAGCCTATAGGGGGAGTTGATCCTGCAGCCAGGGATTATATTTTAGACACCATACTTAGTAACTACAGTGAAGAGGCAACAATTATAATATCAACCCATCTTATTTCAGATATAGAGAAAATTCTGGATTATATTATTTTTACAAAAAATGGTGAAGTGATTCTTACCAAAACAGTTGATGAGATACGGGAAGAGTATAAAATGTCTGTAGACTCATTATTCAGGGAGGTGTTTAAATGTTAGCAAAACTTTTAAAATATGAGTTTAAAGCAACTGCCAGATTATTTATTCCTCTGTATATTGCGTTAATTGTATTTACACTTATAAATAGAGTTGTTAACACTGTGGAAATTGTTCAAAAGTCAATTGGGATAAATATCAAAACATTATTAAGTACTATCAGTATGGTTGGATATGTTGTGTTAATTATTGGAATTTCTGCAATGACTTTAGTTATTATGATTCAAAGGTTTTATAAAAATTTATTGGGCGATGAAGGATATCTTATGTTTACCCTGCCGGTTAAAACATGGCAAAACATTTTAAGCAAACTTATATTAGCGGTTTTTTGGACTATATCAAGTGGTTTGGTGACGATAATTTCCATTATAATTATAAGCGGAGTAGAAGGTGTATCTGAGGGTTTAATTGAAATTAGCAATTATATAAACTATACTTTTGGAATAGCAGGATTTATTTCATTGCCATTATTCTTTATTTTAGGTATCAGTTCAAATATACTTATGTTTTATTCTGCTATTGCCCTTGGGCATCAGTTTAGCAGGCATAAACTTATAGCATCATTAGGGATGTATTGTGTTGTATATTTGATAAATTCCCTTATTTTAGCTGCTCTAATCTTGATGCTTCGTTATATACCAATTTGTCATGAGTTTTTTGAATATCTTTTTGATTATTCAACATCAATGCATTGGAAAACTAATATTATTGTCCTGATAGCGTCTATATATCCTATAATATTAGTTGCCGGTCAGTTTGTATTGATAAACTTTTTATTAAAGAAAAAATTAAATCTAGAGTAATTAATAATAGAATATTTCAGTATTTATTAATTTTACATTTACCCCAAAGCACTATGTAAAAGTAGAACTTTTGGGGGTTTTTTTATATTATTTATGCTAATTAAATAATTGTAAGATGAATAAAAATGTAGTAATATAAATATATAAGGTTAGAATTTAAAAAAGTAAATAGAGTAGCAAAAATAATGGTATAATTCTTTTTACGCAAAATATATATAATAATTTTTAAGACAATGCGAAAATCAAGAAATCTATATTGCAATTCTACATTCTATATATGAAGTTTAATTCCATCTTTTTATTTAAATTATTTAAAAATAAATTTTTATTGCTTTACTTTTAAGATGTAGTAATTACATTTTGTAAAGTATGCAATGGAAATAATTATATTATATAATTTTTAATTAAAGGGGATGATTTTATGATTTAAAAGCATATTTAAAGTAGAATGGCAGTTTTAAGCAATGGTTTTTACTTTAATATGCAAAGATAAGTTTTTCTTAAATTTTAACAAGTTAACAATACAGCTTTTTAGCTGATAATATTTTGGAAAAGGAGAGATACAATGATAAGGAAAAAATTTTCTAACAAAACAAGTGCCTGGATTATAGTTTTTATAGTTCTTGCAACTGTAGTTGTTCCTTTTGGAAACACTGCAAATGTCAGTGCAGAGTTAGAGTTTAACTATGCAAAAGCACTTCAGTATTCCATGTTTATGTACGATGCAAACATGTGCGGGACAGGCGTTGATGAAAACAGTTTGTATAATTGGAGAAGCAACTGTCACGTGTACGATGCAGAACTTCCTCTAGATTCCATAAACACAAATATGTCAGAAAGCTTTATAGAAAAGTACAGACACATACTTGACCCGGACGGGGATGGTACAGTTGACGTTGCAGGAGGATTCCATGACGCAGGTGACCACGTTAAATTTGGAATGCCTCAGGTATATTCTTCAGCAACACTGGCATGGGGATTTTATGAGTTTAGGGATGCATTTGAAGCTACAGGACAAGATGAACATATGAAAACCATTTTAAGATATTTCCATGACTACTACATGAAGGTTACATTCTTAGATGAAAACGGGGACGTTATAGCTCATTGTTATCAGGTTGGAGACGGTGATATCGACCACAAATACTGGAATGCACCTGAGGTAGACGAGATGTTTAGAAGAGGATGGTTTGCTACTCCGGAACTGCCTTCCACCGACTGTATATCCGGAGCTGCGGCTTCACTTGCTGCAAACTATATGGTTTTTAAAGATGAAGACCCTGAGTATGCGGAAGAAAATCTTAAGTACGCAAAAGCTTTATTTAAATTTGCTTATGAACATGATAAGGAAGTTAACACTGACGGACCTAAGGGATATTATACTTCATCAAAATGGGAAGATGACTATGTTTGGGCGGCAGCGTGGCTTTATTTAGCAACAGGGGAAGACTTTTATCTTGAAGAAGCTTTTAAATATTATGACTACTATGCACCTTCATGCTGGACACATTGCTGGAACGATGTATGGGTTGGTGCAGCATGTATTTTAGCAGAGATTAATGATTTGTATGACAAAGACGGACAGGTACTTGAAGACAGGTATAAGGAAGCTACAAATAAGAGCCCTTATGAAGAAATAGATTTTTGGAGCCAGATAGCAAAGCTTGCAGAAGGCTGGATGACCGGCAGAAGTGTTATTATAACACCGGGTGGCTATGCATTTTTAAACCAGTGGGGTTCTGCAAGGTATAATACTGCTACTCAATTTGCAGCATTGGTTTATGACAAGCATAACCATGGCGGGCCATCTACATACAGTGAGTGGGCAAGGGGACAAATGCACTACTTAATGGGAGATAACCCATTGGGACGTTGCTACATAGTGGGATACAACGAAAATTCCGTTAAATTCCCTCACCACAGGGCAGCTTCCGGGCTATCTAAATGTGAAGATCCGGATCCTCACAGATTTGTTTTATATGGAGCATTGGTTGGTGGGCCAGGTGCTAATGACGAGCATATAGACAAGACATGTGACTACATTTACAACGAAGTAACAATTGACTATAATGCTGCATTTGTAGGAGCATGTGCAGGTCTATATGAGTTTTTCGGAGACCCTTCCATGCAGGTTACACCGGATTTCCCGCCTGAGGAAGATTTAGGTGGTGGAGATGAAGATGGCGGAAGTGGAAAATACTGGGTGGAAGCGTTTGCAACAGAAATAATACAGGACGGGGCATATAAGGCTACAGAAGTTACCATATATGTGCGTTCAACTGCTAGAAAACCGTCCAAAAACGTATCAGTCAGATATTTCTTTGATGCTACCGGAATGTCATCCCTTGAACCTAATTATATTGAAATGAGGACACTGTACGACCAGACTGCGGCAGAGACTGACTATGCAGCTGAGTTTACAGGACCTCATCACTATGATGGCAATATTTATTATGTTGAAATAAAGTGGGAAGGTTTTCCAATAGCAAACTCCCATAAAAAATTCCAGTTTGCATTAGGAACATATGCTTGGGGAAATAGCTGGGACCCAACTGATGACTGGAGTTATCAGAATTTAAAAATTGAGGAATCCAACTATGAAGGAGTGCCTGAAAAGACTGATTATATCTGTGTTTACGATGATGGTGTTCTTGTAGGAGGAATAGAACCGGACGGAACAACTCCTGGTGATGGCGAACCTAAAAAAGATCTCATATATGGAGACATAAATGGAGATGGAATTATAGACTCAATAGATGCTGCATTCTTGTCAAGATATGTGCTTGAAATAGTTGACGGTTTCCCGGTTCCTGCTGAGGCAGCTGACTTAGACGGAGACGGTGATATAAATTCTACTGATTATATGTTGCTGGGAAGGTATTTACTAGAAGTTATAAATAAGTTTCCTGTTGAGTCAAAATAAATGATATTTTTTTAGAAAATATCCCCATGGTCTTGCTATGGGGGTATTTTTCTAAATGTTAAAAGATTGAGGGGGAAAATTTAATGAGAAAGAGATTTATAAAGGGTATTTCATTTTTGCTGCTTTGGGCAATATTTTTATCATTTACGACTGTTTGCAATGCAGGGAATACATCGGCGAAAGAAGAAGCTGTATACCTGTTTAAAGACGGTGTTCTTAAAGGAGCTGAAATTCATACTGATTATTCGGGTGAAAGCGATGAAGGTTCTCCTTTTTTTCTTAGTGGAACGGGAGTTCTTCTTTTGCAAAAAGGAACAAGTGTATCTGTTAACGTAGAGGTGGAAAAGGCAGGGCTTTATGATATTATTGTGTGCTATGCCCAGCCCTTTGACCATAAAAAAGTTCAGTACCTCAATATAAATGGTACAAATCAAGGGGAAGTAAATTTTGCCAGATCTCTTGAATGGAAGGAAATACCTGCAGGTATTGTCAGACTTGATAAAGGAATTAATAATATTGAATTTGAAAGCTATTGGGGATATACCTTCTTTAAGTACTTAATTGTTAAGCCTGCAGATGAAAATATAACAAATCTTAAAGTGGAAAAAACTTTGGTAAATCCTAATGCTACAGATGAAGCCAAAGCCCTTATGAGTTTTTTGGTTGATATATACGGAAAAAATATTTTAGCCGGACAGCAGGAATTATGCGGTTCTCACAATTATGAAGCAGCCTATAAGGAATTTACTTACCTAAAGGAATTAACGGGAGAAATGCCTGCCGTAAGAGGTTTTGATTTTATGAATTACAGGGCAGGCGGACTAGGTTGGGATGATGGATGTGCAGAACGTGTAATTGAGTGGTACAATGAAAAAGGTGGCATACCTACTGTATGCTGGCACTGGTTTTCTCCCGGAGATATTGGGAAAACAGGTGATGGCAGTTTTTATACTGAATATACTTCTTTTAGTATTAGTAAAGCACTTCAGCCGGGAACACCTGAAAACAAAGCTTTACTTGCAGATATTGATTTTATGGCACAAAAGCTAAAACAGGTTCAGGACGCAGGAGTGCCCATACTTTGGAGACCTTTGCATGAAGCGGAAGGAGGCTGGTTTTGGTGGGGTGCGGAAGGACCTGAAGCCTGTGTTGAGCTTTACAGGCTTTTATATGATAAGTTTACAAATGAATATAAAATAAATAATCTTATCTGGGTATGGACTTCTTACGATTATGATACATCAGCGGCCTGGTACCCGGGGGATGATGTGGTGGATATTGTAGGGTATGACAAATATAATGCCAAAGACGGTCTTCCTAATGGAAGTGCAATTTCTTCAACATTTTACAACCTGGTAAAACTTACCGGGGGTAAAAAGATGGTGGCTATGACTGAAAACGATACAATACCAAGGGTGCAAAATCTTATTGATGAAAAGGCCGGCTGGCTTTACTTCTGTCCATGGTATGATTGGTGGATATTGAGCGAACAAAACAATCCTCCTGAATGGGTAAAGGAAATGTATCAAAGTGATTACTGTATTACTTTAGATGAGCTGCCGGATCTTAGGACATACCCTATAACAGGATTTAAACCGCCAGAGCCAAATGATTCACCTGGTGAGCCGGAGATTTTCTATGGTGATTTAAATAACGACAATATTATAAACTCAAGTGATGCTGCATTGCTGTCAAGATATGTACTTGAAATTATTGACAAGTTCCCGGTTCCCGAAGAAACTGCTGATTTAAACGGGGACGGGATTGTAAATTCTGTAGACTATACAATATTACAAAGATATTTGTTAGAAATAATAACCAGGTTTCCGGTAGAGGGTAATTAAGATAATTGTATAAATTATAATATATTCGTAAAATAAGCCCTGGTGTTTATGTTTTTTAGCTAAACATCAGGGCTTTAAATAATTTATAATATGTGTTAGGATATTAAGAAAATAAATTGTAATTTATAGTTATTTTACTTGTATAATGTTAAGTGCTAAAATAGTTTTGTGAATTTGATTATATCAAAGAGGGAGGAAAAGGGATTGGAGAGTAGATTCAGAGAAAATGACGGCATTCTTTATGTAGAAAATAACGGGGTTCAGTTTTTACAGTTTAAAAGCCTTTTAAAATATAAAAACATCACCCATTGTTTTACTACGAGGAACGGGGGAGTAAGCAAAAATGAATATAGTTCATTGAATTTGGCATTTAATAAAAATGATGACAAGAAAAATGTTTATGAAAACTTTAAAAGACTTTCAAAGGCAGTTGGTATTGATATTGAAAATATGGTATTTTCAAATCAGGTACATGATAATAAAATAAAAGTAGTTGGCAGGGAAGACAGAGGCAAGGGGATAGTAAGGGAAAGTGATATTATAGGCATTGACGGTCTTATTACAAATGAAAAAGAAGTAGCCCTGGTTACTTTTTATGCTGACTGCGTGCCGGTATTTTTGTACGATTCGGTGAAGAATGTAATAGGATTAGTCCATTCAGGATGGAGGGGCACAGTAAAGGAAATATCCAAAGTGGCAGTTAGAAAAATGAATGAGTTTTTTCATTGTAATTCTGAAGATATTGAGGTGGTTATTGGACCTTCTATAGGAAAATGCTGTTTTGAAGTTCATGAGAATGTATTTTTAGAGTTTAAAAAAGAGATTAGCTGGAGCAGAGGATATTCGGAAAAAGTTAATTCAAAATGGCATATAGACCTTCAGGGGATTATAAAAAAGTCTCTGATGTCAGAGGGAATAAGGGAGGAAAATATTTATAACAGCGGTATATGTACAAAATGCAATAAAGATTTGTTTTTTTCCCACAGGGGTGACAAGGGCAAAACGGGAACATTGGCAGCCATTATCCAGTTAAAATGAAAGGAAGATACCATTGAAGAAGATACTATTGAAAAATAATATATTAAAAAAGGCAGTATTAATAATTATGCTGTTTGTGATAAATGTTTATATTACTTCCTGCAATTTCTACATGGACAATATTTATGAAGACATAGACAATGATGATGAGCAGCTGGGTTTTGTAGTGGATGATATAGTAGATATGGGACCTGTGAAGGGAGGGCAGATAAATTTATTTTCCACACCTCCTGATACACTTAACCCTGTCTTAACAAAAAATGCTTATATAAAAGATTATTTAGCATTTGTTTTTGAAAGTTTAGTGGAATTGGATAAAAAGCAAAAGCCGGTGCCGCTGTTGGCAGAAAACTGGGAAGTATCAGAAGACTTGCTGGTATGGACCTTTAGATTAAGGGACAATGTATATTGGCATGATGGTACCCCCTTTACATCAGAGGATGTGAAGTTTACTTTTGATTTAATTTTAAACAGCGGTGATGACAGTATTTACAAAGGCAATATTGAAAATATAGAATCTTATTATGTGGAAAATGATAAAATATTTAAAATAAAGCTTTTTGAACCTGATTCTTTTACCCCAGAAAGATTGATTTTTCCCATTATAAAAAGCGCTGCAAAATTTACCGGAGATATGGGGAATGCAGAGGATTTGGCGGCAGGTGAAGATGAATTAGAAGATAATAATATGGAAGGAGAGGAAATAGCAGCAGGGGAAGGAATTGAGGCAGCAACAGGTATAGATTTTAAACCAATAGGTACAGGACCATATGTTTTTAAAGAATATAAAAAAGATGAGTATATACTTTTAGAGAGTAATGAAAAATGGTGGAAGGGTATTGGAGAAGGGGAAAAAGGAGAAAACCTTCCGTACATTTCCCGAATAAATATAAAAATATTTAAAAAGAACAGTTCAGTGGGGGATGCATTCCAGTCCAATAAAGTTGATGTTGTTCATATGAGCAGGGCTGCATGGATTAGATATAACGGTAGGATGGATATAACCCTTAAAAGATACCCAAGCAATGAATTTGAGTTTATTGCATTTAACCTTTCAAATGATATTTTAAAAGAAACTGAAATAAGAAAGGCTATTGCTTATACAGTTGACAGGACAAAGATAATAAATGACATTATGCCGGGGGAGGCAGTAGCTTCAGAATTTCCTGTTATACCGGATACATGGATGTATGACACAAATGTTATTTCTAATGAGGTAAGTCTTGAAAAAGCAAGGGCCCTTATATCTGAAAGTGGATGGGAAGAAAACAGAAACGGGGTGCTTTCAAAAAGAATCGGATGGAGAAATGTTCCGCTCGAGTTGGAATTACTTGTAAATAACGACAATGATACCAGAATAAAAGTGGCAGAGGAAATAAAAAAACAGCTTAGCAGTGTAGGAATTACCGTTAATATAAATAAAGTGAAGTGGGATGAATTAAATAAAAGAGTAAAAGATGGAAAATTTGATATGGTTTTTTTAGGATGCACCATAACGCCGGTGGCAGATATTTCTTTTTTGTATTCATCAAAAGAGATAGAAGATGGTTTTAATATAGCAGGATATAGCAGGGAAGCTGTAGATAGCTATTTAGAGCTTATTTTAAAAGAAAATGATTACAGCAGGAAAAAAGCTTTTTTTACAAATTTAAGAAATATAATAAATCAGGATGTTCCTTATTTGGGATTATATTTTTATAATGATGCTGCTTTATATAATAAAAAAATAAAAGGGATTTTAAACCCTGGAACATGGACTAAATATGAAGATTATACCAGATGGTATTTATCTTTTTAATAAGTATTGTTTTTGAAAATTAAATTAAAAAAATTATTTCTAAAAAACCGTTTAAAGAGACAAAACGGTTTTTTTGTTGCTTATAGTTGTTTATTTTCAAAAAATTAGGTTGATATTCCAAGAATATATATATATAATATACTTAATATTTAATATTTTGAATTTATTAGATAAAATAAAGTAGCAATTTAGCACAATTTGTAGCTAAATTTTATGCATTTGTGGTTCAAATGTTTAATCAGTTCTTAAAATTCTATATTAATTTAGTTTATCAATTCAGCTAACTTTATAACAAAGTATGTTCTAGTATTGGTAAAATATGTTTGAAAGTAAAAACAAAGATTAAAAGTACCGGCTATTTAAAAAAATAGCGGTATTTTAAAAATATTATACATAAGGATAAGGAGAGTGATTTTGTGGTTAAGTTTAGTAAGCGTTTAGCATTGATTTTAGTAGTATTTCTGGCGTTCCAGTTAGTGTTGCCAGGTAATTTTTTTTTGCAAAATGCTGGAGGTTATTCTGATGAAAGAGATGCTATTGTTGAAAAACAATTAGCAGAGATTATTTCTGACAATGAAAGTAAAGGAGAATTAAAGGAACAAGAAAGGGAAGCAGGACTGGAAGAGTTGGTAGAAGAAAAAGAAGGAAGAGAACAAGGAGTTTTTCCGGAAGAAATAGAGGAGACAGAAGAAGGCGGTTTTATAGAAAAAAACAGAGTGACAGAGCAAGGAGGTTTTCAGGAAGAAAATGAGGAGAAAGAACAATATGAATTAGCAGAAGAAAAAGAGGGCACTGAGGCAGTCGGATTTGATGTGGTTAACTATGATTGTGACGGAAATATAGTTAGCGTGGCCAAAAAAGGGATTTACGTATCCGAAGAAGGCTTTCATGAATATGAATATGTTGAAAACCTGCCGCCTAAAATAATCAGTGAGCCTGTTACTTTTTTTGAAATTGATAAAAGGAAAGGAGAGCTGCAGCTTCTTGATTTGTCAAACTGGAAAGCAATTAACTTAGCCGATGGTCTAAAGGCAAATTGGGTTGTGGATGCTACGGGAACAGAGGTTTTACAAACGGTAAATTCCGTACCTTCTGTTATTATAAGTGATATTGAATTGACAAATGATGTCATGGAAGGAATCTGGAGAGTTGATACAGGAAATGACGATGATTTTATGGGATTTGCCTTTGGATATCAGGATGAAGGACATTTTTACCTGTTTGACTGGAAACAGCAGGATCAAAGTATAAGTAACAGAATGGGATTACAGGGAATGTGCGTAAAGGTGGTTAATACTGATGAAACACTTTCAGAATATGATTTTTGGAATACTGCAGGAGTGGGGGAACATATAAAAACCCTGTACAGCAACAGAATATCCTATAAAGATTATACCGACTACGGATTTACCTTAAAATTTCAACCGGGGCGTTTCCAGATAACAATTAAAGAAGGAGAAACAGTTATTGAAACTATAGAAATTGAAGATGATACATATACAACAGGAAAATTTGGTTTTTACAACTGTTCTCAAGAAATGGTAAGATATAAAGGATTTCAAAGGGAAGACCTTACTAGAGGCGAATATGTATACAATGTTGATGTTTTAAATTACAGCGGCAGCTCGCTGAAATATTCTTTGCTGGAATCTCCGGCTACAATGCAGATTGATAAAGATACCGGAAAGATAACCTGGCTTCTTACTGAAGAAGATGAAGGAGAACACAGGGTTACCGTTAAGGTGGAAAATGAGGAAGGATTATATGACACACAAAGCTTTACAATAAAAGTGGTAACTGATGCAGTTGCTCCAACCGTACCAGGCAATTTAAAAATTATAGAAAAGGATGGGGTATCAGTTACATTAAATTGGAATGAATCTTATGACAATATAAAAGTAAGTGGATATAGCATTTACAGAGACGGTAAAATTATTGCTACTGTAGATGCGTCTTCACAAACTTATACTGACATTGTTGAACCGGGTGCATACAGATATTTCGTAACGGCTTTTGACCCTTCCGGAAATGAATCAGGAAGCAGCAATGAAGTAATTTTTGACTGTGAAAAGCCTTCAAGACCCGGAAATGTTGTTAGAACTAATGCTACAGTTTCAACAATTACAATATCCTGGGAACCTTCTTATGACCTTACAGGAGTTAAAGGTTATAAAGTTTACAGGGACGGTGAAATGATAGGTGTTGCAGAGGAAGAATATTTCACCGACAGCGGGTTAGAGCCGGACACTGTATATACTTATGCTGTAAAAGCATTTGACGGCTATGAAAATGAGTCAGAAATTAGCGGGAAATTAACGGCAGCAACAAAAGCGGATACAGAGCCCCCAACCGTTCCGGAAAACTTACGAATTCTACTTCAGACGGGAACATCAATAATTTTTAACTGGAGTGAATCGGAAGATAATTTTAAGGTGGCAGGATATGAAATTTATAGAAATGGTGAGCATGTTGGAAATTCTAATGTTCCAAGCTATACAGATGCAGGTGTTTCTGCAGGTACTACATATACCTATACTGTAAGGGCATTTGACGGGGCAGGTAATTATTCAAATTTCAGCAGTGAACTCATTGGTATTCCTATGATGCCAAAGATTGTAGGTACTGAGCCTTTAGATGAAGAGACGATAGGAGGATTGTCAGAGAAAGTATATGTGTACTTTTTAGACAGTGGTAATATGACAGGATCCAGTGCTTTATTTGAATATTCTAGAGACGGAATCACATGGTCAAAATTTGATAGTGAAGTTCACGGCCCAAATAGAAAGGACCCTGTAACCCTTTATTTTTACAGCAATTGGGATTTGGAGTCTTTAAAGAGCGGGGATTATATGGTAAGGTGCACAGTTTATGATGCAGACGGGAACAGTGACGAAAGAATTGTTTCATACAGAGTGGACCGTACACCCCCTGAAAAGGTTAAAAACCTAAATGCCATATCAGACTCGTCTTCAGTAGTACTTACATGGGATGCTTCTGAGATTGATATTCCTGAAGATGATATTGCTCCTGTTGTTTTGGGAATATCACCTGTTGATGGGACTACCTTTGGCAAGAATGCAAAAATAACAGGTTTATTTGCATCCCCTTACACCACTAATATTATACTCATGTGGAATGATGTGTATGATGATGATTTTGCATACTTTTCGGTGGAACAAAAAGATTCTTTAGATGGTGAGTATAAAAAAGCCGGAACTATAGATAACAGGCTTAGAATGAATACAGTAGACTTTATGAAAGAGGAAAAACCAAAGAAACTCATGGAAGTTACCGCTGTTGGGAATGGATGGGTAAGGCTTAATGATGAAAGTACAAATCTTCCTCAAAATTATAAGGACAGCTTTGAATATGGTACGGAAATAAAACTGACTGCCATACCTGATAGAGATTCAGAGTTTGCATATTGGGAAGATATCAGTAATGGAAGAATGATTTCCACAAATCCTGTTTACAGAACTATAATTACATCGGGAGAAAATATAAAAGCTGTCTTCTATAAAAAGGCAACTGAAGAAACTGAGGTATTTACCGTTGTATTTAAGGACAGGGGCGGCAGGATATTAAAATCCACCAATGTAGCTAAAAATCAACCAGCCATACCGCCAAAAGACCCGGTTATGACAGGATACCAGTTTGTAGGATGGGATAGGGACTTTAGCAGTGTAACTTCAAATATGGTGATTTCCCCTGTATTTAAGAGACTGCCGGATAAGTACATTGTGACAGTTGAAGGAGGAAGGTTAATTACAGGAGAAACAAAGGGAGAATATAAATTTGACATGCCTGTTAAAGTGGTGGCAAATGAAGAGGAAGAAGGAATGAAGTTTAGCCACTGGACTATGGATGGCAGGAAGGTAAGTTTAGAACCTGAATATGTCTTCTTCATGCCAAAAAAAGATATAGTATTAACAGCTGTTTTTGTAGAGGATGCAGAAATTATTGATACAGCACCTTTTATAACATTGTCGGAAGACGTGATTGTAAATAAAGATGACAAAACAATGATTTTTGTAGCAAACAGAAGCGTTGGAGAAGGATATACATTGATAGAAAGCGGGGTTATACTTCTAAAGGCCGGTGCTGATTATGAAGGTGAAATAACTCTGGGAACTGAAAATATTTTAAGGGGTAGGATTCACAATGATTCTACAGACCAGTTCTATGTCCGCAAAATAAATGTGGCAGACGGGGATATATGGTACGGAAGGGCTTATTTGATTTATGAAGACGGGGATGGAAATATATTTACCGTCTACAGTGAAAACACTGCAAAGGGTATTATGAAATAAAGTAAAATCTTAACCTTGAACCTGCCTGGTTTTTCGGGCCGGGACAGGTTCATTTTTTTTATTTTTACGGCTTTTTTATATAAAAGCTTTTCCGCCGCCGGTATTGACAGCTATTTTTAAGACATATATAATTTTAGTGATAATTAAAGAGAGGGTTTTTTGAGATATGATTTGGATTTTGATAGTTGCATTTATAGTTTTACTTGATCAATTTACAAAATATCTGGTAATAAAGGGTATTGAATTTGGAGAAAGTATTAAAGTGATAGATAAATTTTTCTATCTTGTGCATTGGAGAAACAAAGGTGCTGCATGGGGAATTATGCAAAACGGGACGATTTTTTTTATTATAGTGACGATAATTGTATCGGTTTTTTTAGTTTTTTACATGTATAAAAATGACAATAAAATACTGAGATTTGTCCTTTCAATGATTCTTGGAGGGGCAATTGGAAACCTTATTGACAGGGTGCTAAGACCGGAGGGTGTAGTGGACTTTTTAAATTTTTATATTTTTTCGTATAGTTTCCCTGCATTTAATGTGGCGGATTCTTTTATTACCGTTGGGACTTTTATTCTGGCAGTTTATATATTATTTATTTACAAAGAAAATGAAGTTGGTAATGAAGATGAAGCCGGCAGCTAATAATTTTAGGGCGGGATTTGGAACGGGATAGTATGGAAGAAAAAGTTTTTTATTCAGAAGAAAATGGAATAAGGATTGATGTATGGTTATCTGAAAAAATTGGTGATCTGTCAAGGTCATATATTCAAAAACTCTTAAAAGACAAAAATGTTTTGGTGAATGGAAATGCTGTAAAGGCAAATTATAAAATAGCAGAAGGGGATCAGGTAACAGTAAAAATACCAAAAGAAAAAGAGCCTGAGATTGTGGCAGAGGATATAGAAATTCAAATTCTATATGAGGATGAAGATATACTTGTTGTTAATAAACCAAAGGGAATGGTTGTGCATCCTGCAGCAGGGAATTACTCAGGTACTCTGGTAAATGCGCTGATGGCTTACTGTGGGGAAAATTTATCTGATATAAACGGGATAATGCGTTTAGGGATAGTGCACAGAATCGACAAAGACACTTCCGGGATTCTTTTGGTGGCAAAAAACAACACTTCCCATGAAATACTTACTGAAAGGTTTAAAAATCACGATATAAAGAGGGTTTATGAGACTGTAGTCCATGGGGTTTTGAGGGAAGACTTCGGGAAAATTGATGCTCCCATAGGGCGGCATCCTGTCTACAGGAAAAAGATGGCTGTAAACACAAAAAACGGCAAGAGAGCTGTTACTCATTTTAAAGTTATAGAAAGATTTGATAATGCAACCTATGTGGAGGTTACATTAGAAACAGGAAGAACTCATCAGATACGTGTACACATGTCCCATATCGGGCATCCCGTTATAGGGGATGAAGTTTATGGGAGAAAGAAAGAAAAATACCGTATTGAAGGTCAGGCACTTCATGCAAAGGTATTGGGATTTGTACACCCTTTAAAAAATAAATATATGGAGTTTGAAGCACCACTGCCTGAGTATTTTTGTGAGTTGTTAAAAAAAATCAGGGGTTAAATTTATCCTTAAATTCTTTTCAATGGTCAAAAATTATGCTATAATGCTATTTGTAGGTTTTACAGGCAAGAAGCTAATATTAGGCTTTTAAATTGCCGTAATTAGAACAAATACTGTTAATTAAAGCATAGGAGGTATAACATGAAACATATTAAAATTATAAACAACGGCAAACTAAGAGAGAGCATGAAAGACGGTGGATGCGGCGAGTGCCAGACATCTTGTCAGTCTGCTTGCAAAACTTCATGCACAGTAGCAAATCAAAAATGTGAAAAGAGATAATTATAATTTCTCAATTGTAATTTCTCAAAAGTTTTGAAATGAAGAATTTTGAGAAAAATAACATTTTAAGCATATTACATATTGTATTGAACCCACAAATTCTTTTTTTAATATTGTGGGTTCAATAATTGTAATTAGCTATATTTAGAAGTTATGTTTTTAAGAGGGGATAAAAGGATATGATTCACAAATATAAAATGCATGGCAGCAACATGGTTGTTGATGTTAACAGCGGTTCTTTATTTGTTTTTGACGATATTTCATTTGATATATTGGACTACTATAATGAATATTCAAATGAAGATATTATAAAAAAGCTGTCAGACAAATATGATAAGAAGGATATAGAAGAAGCTTTAAATGAAATTTATGAGCTAAAATCCAAAGGACTTCTCTATTCAAAAGACCCATACCAAAACTATGTACCTTCCTTCGAAACTGAACCTGTGGTAAAAGCCCTGTGCCTTCACATAAGTCATGACTGTAATTTAAGGTGCAAATACTGCTTTGCTTCCACCGGGAATTTTGGCGGTGACCGCACCATGATGAATAAAGAAGTGGGGTTTTCTGCTATTGATTTTTTACTGAAAAATTCAAAAGGGCGTAAAAACCTTGAAGTTGATTTTTTTGGCGGCGAACCCATGATTAATTTTGATGTTGTAAAAGAAATTGTGGCATATGGAAGGCAGAAGGAGAAGGAATACAACAAAAACTTCAGGTTTACCATTACAACTAACGGACTTACTCTTAATGAAGAAAATATCCGGTATATAAATGAAAACATGCACAATATTGTTTTAAGCATTGACGGGAGAAAAGAAGTTAATGATAAAATGCGTGTAAGGATAGACGGTACAGGCTGTTATGATGATATATTGCCAAATTACAAAAAAATTGCTAATATGCGCGGGCAGGACAATTACTATGTAAGAGGGACTTTTACAAGTGAAAACCTTGACTTTTCAGAGGATGTTCTGCACCTGGCAGATGAGGGGTTTGAGCAAATCTCCGTAGAGCCTGTTGTATCGAAAGACGGAACAGGTTTTGAACTAAAAGAGGAACATTTGCCTAAACTTTTTTCCGAATATGAAAAATTAGCCCTAGAGTATGTAAAAAGAAGAAGAGACGGCAGATGGTTTAACTTTTTTCACTTTATGATAGATTTATCCCAGGGACCTTGTGTCATAAAAAGAATTACAGGCTGCGGGGCAGGTCATGAGTATTTGGCAATAACTCCCACAGGAGATATATATCCATGCCATCAATTTGTTGGAAATGATAAATTTAAAATGGGCAATGTAAAAGAAGGGAAAGTTGTCAATAATAATATTCAGAATTATTTTAGAAATTCCAACATATATACAAAAGATGAGTGTAAAAAATGTTGGGCAAAGTTTTACTGCAGTGGCGGGTGTGCTGCTAATGCATATAATTTCAATGAGGACATAAATGTTCCTTACAAAGTGGGCTGTGAGCTTGAGAAAAAGAGGGTTGAATGTGCCCTTTGGATAAAAGCACAGGAAATGACGGGACAATAAAGGAGGTATTATGGGGCTTGTAACATTAGAAGATGTAAAAAAATGTGAAGAGGTAGTAACTTTTCTTGAAATTGCGGACAAGCAGCTGGAAAGATTGGGATATACAGAGCATTCTTACAGGCATGTTGAAATTGTTGCTACTGCAGCAGGGGAGATATTAAAAACTTTAAATTACGAAGAGAGAAACGTTGAACTTGCAAAAATTGCAGGGTATCTTCATGATATTGGAAATGCAGTAAACAGGATAGATCATGCCCAATCTGGTGCTATACTTGCCTATAATATATTAACCAAAATGGGTATGAGCTGTTATGAGGCGGGGGAAATTATGCTTGCTATAGGCAACCATGACGAAAACACCGGTACAGCTGTAAGTCCTATATCGGCAGCTTTAATTTTAGCAGATAAGTCCGATGTTCACCGCACAAGGGTGAGAAATAAAGATATCACAACATTTGATATTCATGACAGGGTAAATTATGCGGTAGAGCACTCAGAAATTTATGTTGATGCCTATAAAATGCATGCAATATTGGAACTTGAGATTGATACAAAAATATGCCCTGTAATGGACTATTTTGAGATTTTCTTAGATAGGATGACAATGAACAGGAGGGCGGCAAATTTTTTAGGTTTGGAATTTAAACTTGTAATAAATGGTACCAATTTACTATAAAGAATTAAATTGCCACATATATAACTTATTATATATATTGACTTGTATATTAATATAGTTATATAATAACTTCATATGAACAATTTTAAAAAGGGGGAATTTTACAGATGAAAGCAGGCGATAGAGTTAAAAGCGCCTTAATTGTTTTAATAATAGGTCTTTTAACGTATACGGCAATTATGGGAATTAGCATTCCTGGTATTGACTTTGAAATAAAAAAAGTTAAAGACAGCATAAGATTTGGTATCGATATCAGGGGTGGTGTGCGTACCACACTGGTTCCACCTGAAGGGGTTACTCCTACAGCTGACCAGATGGACACCATAGTCAGAATTATTGAACTTAGGCTGGATAACAAACAGATTTTGGATAGATCAGTTATTCCTGAGAAGAGTTCAGGAAGGGTTATAGTTGAAATTCCTTGGAGAAGGGGAGAAACAACTTTTGATCCCTATGAGGCTTTAGCAGAACTTGGAGATACTGCTTTATTGACATTTCAGGAAGTAGACCCTAGTTTAATTAATGAGGAAACAGGAGAATACCTTCCTACCGGAAAAATTATTATCCAGGGAGACGATGTGGTAGAGGCAAGACCTGCATTAGGACAAGACGGCAGAATGGATGTTGCATTAAAATTAACCGGCGAGGCTGGGAGAAAATTCCAAGAAGCAACAGAAAGACTTATAGGTCAGCCTATAGCCATATTCTTAGATGACCAGTTTATTTCAGCACCCGTGGTTCAGTCTGCCATTCCTGCAGGAAGTGAGCCAAGGATAACGCTGGGGGGTTTTAGGGAAGATACTGTAAAAGAAGCCAGCAGGCTGGCAGGACTTATTTCAGCAGGTGCACTTCCATTTAGCTTAGAATCCGGTGAAGTAAGGCTTATAACTCCGGAGCTGGGTGCCGGTGCATTGGATGTAAGTGTAAAAGCAGGATTAATAGCATTAATTCTTATATGGCTATTTATGATTTTAGTATATAGAATTCCAGGAGTGTCATCTAGTATAGCTCTTTTAGGTCAGATTGTTCTTTTACTATTGGTTGTTGCAATTTCCAATATACCTCTGACTATTTCAGGTATCGGGGGTATTATACTTACCATGGGTATGAGTGTTGATGCTAATGTAATAATTTTTGAGAGAATAAAAGAAGAGTTGAAAACCGGAAAAACCATACAAGGTGCCATTGATATTGGATTTAAAAGGGCAATTACAGCTGTAATAGACGGAAACATCACCACATTAATTGCAGCGGTAGTTTTATATGTACTTGGGACAGGTTCTGTTAAATCATTTGCATTTACACTAGGTGTGGGAGTTGTATTAAACTTTATTACAGCGGTATTTATAACAAAAATTTTACTCCGCACAGCTGCAAGTTTAGGACCGAAAAAATCCCACTGGTTATACGGAGTTAAAGGAGGGACATCAAATGTTTGATTTTTATAGTAAAAGAAAAATATTTATTGCAATACCTTTAGTGATAATTTTAATAGGAATAGTGTTCTTTTTCGTTAATGGCGGGTTTGTATTGGACATCCAGTTTCAAGGCGGAACTTTAATGCAAATTGAATTAAATGATTCTGATTTTGATACAAATAATCCCAATGCTGACCTTGTGAAGGCAGAAGAAATTATAACAGATATTGTTGATAAGAGAGTAACGGTAAGACATACACATAGTATGGCAGGATCAGCTGAGGGTGGCAAAAGAATGGACTATTTAGTTGTAGGTGTTGCAACAGGTGATGAAATGCTGAGTGATGCAGAACAAGGGCAGATTGTTTCAGCACTAAGGGAAGAATTTAACATTAAAGAAGATGCACAAATAGATGCTGAAGGTGTTAATGCTTCAATTAGTAAAGATTTAAGAAGCAAAGGTCTTTTAGCTGTAATAATAGCTTCAATATTAATGCTTGTTTATATCTGGATAAGGTTTAACATAATGTCAGGTCTCCTTGCAGGGCTGACAGCTGTATTGGCACTTATTCACGATATTACCATAATGCTTTCAGTATATGTTATTTTTGGAATACCTTTAAATGAAACATTTATTGCAGCTGTATTAACTATATTAGGTTATTCAATAAATGACACCATAGTATTATATGACAGAATAAGGGAAAATAGCAGGTTATCCAGAAAAGATACCATAGATGAACTTGTAAATAAGAGTATAAACCAGTCCCTGTCAAGGATAATTAGCACTTCAATAACCACATTGATGTCTGTTATAACTGTTTATATATTTGCATCTATTAGCGGTATAACTTCACTAAAAGAATTTTCATTCCCTATTGTAGTAGGGGTTATAGCTGGAACTTATTCTTCCATTTTCATAGCAAGCCCTCTATGGGCAGGCTGGAAAAGCTCCCAGCAGAAAAAACACATTTCACAAAAAGCTTAAAAAAGTTTAAATACAAATTGCATATAAAAGACAAGCTTGTCAAAAGGGACAGGCTTGTTTTTTTATTTACTATCTATTGATTTTTAATTTTGATTGTGCTAATATTTAACTAATGCTTAGGTGGTATCATATTGAACCACACTAATGGGAATACTAAAATTCTAATATACTTTTATAACTGCTTTGAACCTAATTTAGGACAAAGACAGGAAGAGACATAAAAATTGAGCATTTTATGTTAACATATACAGTCAATTCCTGTTGGGTTGACTTTTTTTTAAATTAATGGGATTAACAGAGTGTAAAAGATAAGAAAAAGGTGTTTCTAAATTATTTAAAAGAAGGTGCGTTGTATGAACAAAAAATTTACAGTAACGAGCTTTAGGGAGTTTAAAGAAAAAGGGAAAAAAATAAGTATGCTTACAGCTTACGATTACCCTACTGCTAAAATTTTAGATGAATCAGGAGTTCATGCAGTCCTTGTAGGGGATTCAGTTGGAACGGTGGTTTTAGGGTATGAAGATACAATTAAAGTTACAATGGAAGACATGATACACCATATAAAGGCTGTGGCAAGAGGTATTAAAAGAGCTTTTTTGGTGGGGGATTTACCTTTTTTATCTTACCATACAGGTATATATGACAGTGTAAGAAATGCGGGGAGATTAGTACAAGAAGGCGGCTGTAAAGCTGTAAAACTTGAAGGCGGAAGGGAAATTGTAGAGAATGTAAAAGCCATTATAAATGCAGGTATACCTGTTATGGGGCATTTAGGGTATACCCCCCAGTCAATTAATATATTTGGGGGGCATAAATCCCAGGGAAAAACATTTGAAGTGGCAAAAAAAATATACCAGGATGCCCTTATTCTTCAGGAGGCAGGTGTGTTTTCAATAGTTTTAGAATGTGTTCCGTATAAACTTGCAGGCTTTATTGCAAAAAAACTTGATATTCCTGTAATAGGCATAGGTTCAGGACCGGATTGCGACGGACAGGTGCTGGTAATACAAGATGCTTTAGGATTAGATGAGGACTTTAATCCTAGACATGCAAAGAAATATTTTAATTTAGGAAGCGTTTACAGAGAGGTTGTAACTAAGTATATTGATGAGGTTGACAAGGGTATTTTTCCTACTATAGAAAATTCTTTTACCGTTGATGATGAGGTTATAGAAAGACTAGAAAATGATTAAAGGGGAAATTGTTTTATGAGAATTGTAGAAAAAATTGCAGATTTAAAGACCATTATAAGGGCGCAAAAAAGAGAAGGAAAGACAATAGGCTTTGTTCCAACTATGGGATACCTTCACAAAGGTCATTTATCTTTAATAGAGACATCAATACGTCATAACGACTTTACCGTTATCAGTATATTTGTAAATCCAACTCAGTTTGGTCCTAATGAGGACTTTGACAGGTATCCCAGGGATATAGAGGGGGATCTTAAAAAAGCTGAGTCTGTCGGTGTTGATGTAGTATTCATTCCTGCAAAAGAAGAAATGTATCCTCAAGGATATATGACATATGTAAATGTTGAAAAGATAACAGATTCCCTTTGTGGGAAATCCAGACCGGGTCATTTTAGAGGGGTTACTACAATTGTTAACAAGCTTTTTAATATAGTTGAACCTGACAGAGCTTATTTTGGACAAAAGGATGCACAGCAGGCTCTGGTTATAAAGAAAATGGTTGAGGATCTTAATATGAATGTGGAAGTTATCGTCTGTCCCATTGTCCGGGAGGAAGACGGGCTTGCTATGAGCTCAAGGAATGCATATTTAAGTGATGAAGAGAGAAAGTCTGCCGCCATTTTGTATGAATCTTTATTAGAGGCTAAAGAAATGGTGGAAATGGGAGAAAGAGACGGGAAAAAGATAGTTGGGCATATTAAAAATAAAATAGAGTCCAAGACCAACGCTGAAATTGACTATATAGAAGTGGTAAAAGCTTCTACACTTGAAAATGCAGACATACTGGAAGGAGAAATTTTGATAGCTTTGGCTGTAAAATTCGGTCAGACAAGACTCATAGATAATATCACCCTGTCTTGCTGACTTCGGGGGAGGTGTAGCAATTGTTTATTAATATTTTAAAATCAAAAATTCACAGAGCAGTTGTAACCGGAGCAGACCTTAATTATGTAGGAAGTATAACAATAGATGAAGATTTGATGGATGCTGCCGATATAATTGAAAATGAAAAAGTCCAGGTGGTAAATAACAACAATGGGCAAAGGTTTGAGACCTATGTGATACCCGGAGAAAGAGGCAGTAAAATGATATGCTTAAATGGGGCTGCTGCAAGGCTTGTCCAGCCTGGGGATGTAATAATTATAATATCTTATGGGCTTGTTGAAAAGGACAAAGCAAAAGCCTATACTCCTAAGATTATTTTCTTAGATGATGATAATAACATTGTTGAAATAAAGGGAAAGGAAAAACATGGAGAAAGAAGATAGGATTTAAAGTTTCTATCTTCTTCTATTTACATAATCTAACACTAGTCCTCCAATTACTGCCTGTGCAAGAATAGCAAAACTAGCTTTGGATATTTCTATCCCTATAAGCCTCAGATAGCTGTCGTATGGAATTAATCTGTTGTTAGAAACTAATATAATGGTACCTATTAAGAGTAAGCCTAAGGATATTTGAGTCCCGTATTTTATAATTGCTTTAGAATATTTATTGATTTTATCAAATTCTTGTACAATTTTTTTTATATCTTTCTTTGTATACATTTTTGCAATTTCCTTTCATAAGTTGTTTTTTAATAGTTTAGTTTTTTAATGGTTTATAAAGAGTTTAGATGAAAATTTAATATTAAGAATTACTTGTATATATGTTAACATAAAACATTTAATGCATCAATGTAAAAACTTAGATTTGAAAAGGTTTGTTAGCCCATTAGTTAAAATTATGTAAACAATGTTAATCTAAAAAAATACATTTTTCTTTAAAATATGATATAATTTAATTAATTAATTAACTGCAAAAAGTAAATCGGCACTTATAAATCACTAGTTTAAATCACTAATTTTATGTAATGACATGACCCGATATTTTAAATATAGTAAAATAAAAAAACAGGTGATGATATGTTAAAAAAAGAAGTCAGTATATGCGATTTAGTGCCAAATATGAGAATAGCCGAAACGGTATTAAACGATTTTGGCTCTGTAATTATTATGGAAAATACAGTATTAGATGAACATTTAATTAAAAAACTTCAAAACCAGAACATTTCAAAAGTTAAAGTCTTTGAAGAAACTAATAAACCTGTGACAAAAGTAAAAGAAGTTTTCCAAAGAAACTATAACCAAGGTATTTATGAAGTAAAAAACATTATATCGGAAATTATAATTGATAAAGATGTAAATATGGAAAAGGTAGAGAAAGTTGTTGATTCTGTTATTGACATGTCAGATGAAAAAATGGATTTAATTAGGTGTTTAAATCAAATAAAAAGTTCAGATGAATATATATATACACATAGTATGAATGTGGCGATGCTGTCAATGCTTATAGGCAAGTGGTCAGGCTATGAAGGTAAAAAACTTCAAATGCTTGTCCAGGCAGCCCTGCTCCACGATATAGGAAAAACAAAGGTACCTCCTGAAATACTTAATAAGCCGGGAAAATTGACTGAAGCAGAGTATGAGGAAATGAAAAAACACTCAACATATGGCTATAGGATGCTTGAAGAAAAAAGAAATGTCAGTATGGATATTTGCCTTGCCGTACTAATGCACCATGAAAGAGAAGATGGAAGCGGTTATCCTATAGGAGCAAAATCTGACCGCATTCACGATTTTGCAAAAATTATTGCCGTTGCAGATATTTATGATGCCATGACCTCTGAAAGGGTTTATAAAGAACGGGAAAGTCCTTTTGAAGTATTTGAACTGATGGAAGAAAAGACTTTAAGCCAGTTGAGTGTAGAAGTTGTTTTTACTTTTTTAAATAATATAGCTTCCTACTATATAGGGGATTTAGTTGTGTTAGATAATGGTAAGATAGGTGAAATTGTACACATTAATCCTAGACATGTATCAAAACCAATAATAAAAGTTGATGATAAATATTTAGATTTGACGGTTGAAAAACATGTGAAGATAAAGCATTTACTTTAAAGCTTATTTTTAAGGGGTGACAGATATGTCAATTCGGCAGGAATATGAGCTAATTGAAGAAAAAATACTTTCACCTTATGCTTCCCTTAGCTCTAAATCTAAAGGGAGAAAATTTCCGGAGCCCCAGTGTGAAGTAAGGACTTCTTTTCAAAGGGATAAGGACAGGATCATATACTCAAAAGCATTTAGAAGGCTAAAACATAAAACACAGGTTTTTATTTCCCCTGAGGGTGACCATTACAGGACAAGACTTACCCACACATTGGAAGTTTCACAAATTGCAAGAACTATAGCAAGAAGCCTTAGATTAAATGAAGACCTTACAGAAGCAATTGCATTAGGTCATGATTTAGGACATACGCCCTTTGGGCATGCAGGTGAAACGGTTTTAAATGATATTTGCCCCTTTGGTTTTAAGCACAATGAGCAGAGCCTCAGGGTGGTGGATGTTTTAGAAAGAAAGAACGGTTTAAATCTTACCTGGGAAGTGAGGGACGGTATAAAAAATCACACCGGGGACACCTTACCACAAACTTTAGAGGGGCAGATAATAAGATTTGCTGACAGGATTGCCTATATTAATCACGACATTGATGATGCAATTAGGGGAGGAGTAATTAGTGAGGAATGCCTTCCTAAAGAGTGTGTGAAGGTTTTAGGAGAAACATCCAGCCAAAGAATAAACAATATGATTACAAATATTATTAGAGAGAGTAAAAATTCCAACATTATAAAAATGGATAAGGAATTTCAAGAAGCAACAAATGAAATGAGAAAATTTATGTTTAAAAATGTTTATATAGGTTCAAAGGCCAAAAAAGAAGAAGATAAAGCGAAAAATATAATAAAGGAGCTTTATAACTATTTAAAGAATAAGCCTGAATATTTACCAAAAGAAATTGCAAAAAAACTTGAAACCTCTTCTATTGACAGGGTGGTGTGCGACTATATAGCGGGAATGACAGACAGATATGCAGTGAAAAAATTCCATGAAATTTTTATACCGGAGTCATGGCATTAATTAATAGGCGATTCAAATAAAAATAAAGTGGATTTTCTAAATGTATAAACTGGCAAGAAATGTGAAAGAATATTTTTGTGATTTTGTACTTAAAAAACACAGGTGAAATGGGTTTATAAAATTATTTGTTTTATTTTAGAAGGAAATTTGATTTTTATGTAGAATTATACTTGAGTTATAAATTCCATGAGGAGATAAAATAAATTAAATTAGTAATGAAATAAATTAAATAATTTTGACGAATAAAAGAAGGATTATTAAAAATTATGTCGAACAAATACTTATTGTTGCTAAAAATATCAATAAAAAATTGATAAAAGGAGTTGTGTTTTTAGGAATTAAAAAATGCAGAGATTTTATCCGGATGAATTGATTGAAGAAATAAGAATCAGCAATGACATTATAAGTGTTGTTGGTGAGTATATACAACTGAAAAGAAAAGGAAAGGGATTCTTTGGTCTTTGTCCTTTTCACAGTGAAAAAACCCCGTCATTTCACGTTGACCCTGTAAAACAATTGTACTATTGTTTTGGTTGCGGCAATGGGGGGAGTGTTATTCAGTTTGTAATGGGAGTTGAAAATCTTGATTATATTGAAGCGGTAAAGTTTTTGGCAGATAAAGCAGGAATACTGCTGCCGGAAGGTGAAGATGAGAAGTATAAAGAAATAGCAAGAAAGAAAAAACAAATTTTAAAAATCAATGTGGAAGCAGCAAGATTTTTTTATGAACAAATAGAAGATGAAAAAAACAGTTTTGCAAGAGAATACTTAGCATCAAGGGGAATAAAGAGAAGGACGGTAAGGAAATTCGGAATAGGGTATTCTCTAAAAGATTGGGATGCATTATATAAGCATTTAAAAGCCAAAGGCTATGATGATGATATTCTTTTAGAAAGCGGACTGGTTTTAAAGAATAAAAGTGGTGGTTATTATGACAGGTTTAGGGGGAGAATTATATTTCCTATTTTCGATTTGAGAGGAAATGTATTAGGGTTTGGTGGAAGGGTTTTGGATAACTCAGAGCCTAAGTATATGAATTCTCCGGAAACAATGGTTTATAACAAGAGAAAGCATTTATATGGCCTTAATTTTGCCAAAAATTCATCCCACAAGAGAATAATAGTAGTTGAAGGCTATATGGATGTAATATCTCTTTTTCAGTTTGGTATAATAAATACTGTTGCATCCTTAGGAACTGCTCTGACTGAAAGTCAGGGAAGGCTGCTAAAAAAATACACTGAAGAAATTATTATTTCATTTGATGCTGATACAGCAGGAAAGGCAGCAACCATAAGAGGACTTGATATATTAGACAGCATCGGGTGCAATGTAAAGGTATTAGAAATGCCAGAAGGGGAAGACCCTGATGAGTTTGTTAAAAAATATGGGGCAGATGCCTTTAATAGTTTGATAAATAAATCGCTTTCATTGGTTGAATATAAAATAAAAGCTTTAAAAAGTGAAATTGATACAAATAATACAGAAGGGAAAATTATTTTTTTAAACAAAACTGCAGATGTCCTTTCTAAACTGGACAATGACATAGAAAGGGAAATGTACATTAAAAAAATAGCAAAGGAATATGAGATTAGCCAGGAATCAATATATGCAGAAGTTTTAAAAAGAATAAAACCTAAAAAGGGTTTTAGAGCAGTTGTCACTAATATTAATACTAAAAGCAGGTTTGAAAAAGACAAAGGCAAAGATGAATATCAAAGGGCTATAAAAAATGAAAGGATTTTGCTATCCCTTATTAGTATTGACAACTCGCTGTTTAATTTGGTTAAAGATAAAATTTCACCGGAAAGCTTTGAAGATGAAGACAACAGAAGGATAGCAAAAGCAGTTTTTGAAAGGCTTAATAGCAATAAAGGGCTGGTACCTGCAGAACTTATAAATTTAGCTGATAATAAAAATTCAAATATATTTACAAGGTTATTACAGGAGGAATGCAATTTTGAGGATAATAAAAAGGCAATATTGGATATAATTAAAAAAATGGAATTATTCAAACTAACAAAAAGAGAAAGAGAAATCTTGAATGTAATTTCTAATTCAAAAGATAAGACAGCTGAAGAAGTTAGAAATATGAAGCTGGAACTACAACAAATATTATACAAAAAGAAGAGTATATAGAGGTACATTTTAATGAACGGAGGGGCAGTAAGTGAAACCCAATAATGATGTTAAAAAAGCAATTTTATATGATTTGATTGAAAAAGGCAAACAAAAAGGAATGTTGACTTACAAAGAAATAATGGATGCTTTTGAGGAAACAGAGTTGGGGTCTGAGCAAATAGAAAAGATTTATGAGACATTGGAAAATTTGGGTATAGATGTGGTAGGTGATATTGAAGAGGAACTTGAAGACATTCAATTGACAGAAGAGGAACTTGACCTTAGTGTGCCGGAGGGTGTGAGTATAGATGACCCTGTCAGGATGTATTTGAAGGAGATAGGAAAAGTGCCTCTTCTAAGTGCTGAAGAAGAAATTGAGCTGGCCAAAAGGATGGAACAAGGGGATGAAGAGGCCAAAAGGAAGCTTGCAGAGGCAAATTTAAGGCTTGTTGTAAGTATAGCTAAGAGATATGTAGGAAGAGGTATGCTGTTTTTAGATTTGATACAGGAGGGGAATTTAGGACTTATAAAAGCTGTTGAAAAATTTGATTACAGGAAGGGATATAAATTCAGCACATATGCAACATGGTGGATAAGACAGGCAATTACAAGGGCTATTGCAGACCAGGCAAGGACCATAAGGATACCTGTTCATATGGTTGAGACAATAAATAAGCTTATAAGGGTATCAAGGCAGCTTCTGCAGGAGCTGGGGAAAGAACCTCAGCCGGAGGAAATTGCAAGGGAAATGAATATGCCTGTGGAGAAAGTCCGGGATATTATGAAGATTTCCCAGGAGCCTGTATCTTTAGAAACTCCTATAGGAGAAGAAGAAGACAGCCACTTAGGGGATTTCATTCCTGATGATGATGTTCCTGCACCAGCAGATGCAGCAGCATTTACACTTTTAAAAGAACAGCTTATAGATGTTTTAGATACATTGACACCAAGGGAGGAAAAAGTTTTAAGGTTAAGGTTTGGTCTTGACGATGGAAGGGCGAGAACTCTTGAAGAAGTTGGTAAAGAATTTAATGTAACCAGGGAGCGTATACGACAAATAGAAGCTAAGGCATTGAGAAAATTAAGGCATCCAAGCAGAAGTAAAAAATTAAAAGATTATTTAGATTAAAACTCGGTTTATATCGGGTTTTTTGTCTACTTAATTTATTGAAGAGTCTTTTATAGACAAACATATAAATAGACAAACAGACAAACAGAAGGTTTAATTATAAAACCAACTATTTGTCTGTTTGTCTAAATACTGTTCATAATGGATAAAAAGCATCCCGTACATTTAGCAATATAGGCTAAACTACGGGATCTAGGGGAGTATAATAAATATACTAGTTGTATAATAAAACATATAGCAATAAAAATCAATATATTTTAGGGTAAAAATTTAAACTTGTGTTCAACATGCTTAAACACCATTCGTAAAATTTTATAGCATGTTGGACAAAAAATACTATTTTTTGTGAATAAATTTATCCTTTTAGATGAACTACATAAAAATGGCTCGAAATCTAAAAACAACTTCCGATTTCTAGAATGAATAATTTAAAAAACTATTGCAAAACTAAGGACATAGTACAATATAGGGTAGGAGATGGTGATAAATGGAATATATGAATAATAATGAACATATGAATAATAATGCAGTGGAGTATACCACATACGACAGATTGTTAAGAGCCTGGGAGAATTCTATGGAGCTTGTAAGGGATTATGAAATGTATTCAAAGAGAATTGAAGATGAAAAAATAAAAGAGGTTTTTAAAAGATTTGCAGAGCAAGAAGGAAAGCATGCATCAGAACTTAGGGAATTGCTCTTAGAATATAAAAATAAAAATTCGGAAAATGTAAATTAAATTTTTTTAAAATTTAGCATTGGCATGAAAAATGAAGTATATTTATAAAAAATGATGAAATAGCAAGGTAAATTTAAATAATGCACTTAAAACTATTCTTGACCTGTTATGAGTAGCCATGTATAATAATACTTGTGCCTCATGTGAGGCGTTAACAAAAAGGCGTTCCTCAATAGCTCAGTTGGTAGAGCATGCGGCTGTTAACCGCAGGGTCGTAGGTTCGAGTCCTACTTGAGGAGCCACAAGGGCTTTTAGCTCAGTTGGTTAGAGCAACCGGCTCATAACCGGTAGGTCCGGGGTTCGAGTCCCTGAAGGCCCACCACAGAAAATAAGAAGTCTTATCAGAAAGACTTCTTATTTTTTTTTCGGAAGCATATCAAAAATATCATTGTTTTCTTGTTCTTTTGATACAATGGATGAAGGTATATTAAAATTTAATGTACCGAAACTGTTTGCAATGGGGTTTTTACATATTATCAATGATTCTACAGGACTTTCAGTGTCTTTTATATTTAATACCCTAAAATTTTGAATCATTAAACATTCTCCCTTTTTCTTGTTTGTTTTTTGCAGTTATTTTAGTGTATACTATTATTTGCGCTGTTATTCTAAAAAAATTATACAAAAAACATTAAAAAACCATTATAAAATAAGAAATATATAAAAAACGGAAGGGGAAATTTAGAAATGGAGTTACCAGGCCGCCTGAAATTAATTAGCCACATGGTGCCTGAGTGTAATATTGTCAGTGATATTGGAACAGATCATGCATATATACCAATTTATTTAGTGAATAATAAAAAATGTAAAAGGGCAATTGCATCTGACATAAGACCCGGCCCCATAAATATTGCAAAAGCAAATATAGAGGAATACGGACTTTCAGCAAATATTGAAACCAGGGTAGGAAACGGGCTTGACACCATAGAAGACCATGAAGTGGATGTAATAATAATTGCAGGTATGGGAGGCGTAATTATAAAAGATATTTTAGAAAGGGGCATAGATAAAGCAAAAAAAGCCAATGCGTTAATACTCCAGCCTATGACTGCCGTTGAAGTACTTCATGAGTGGCTATGCAGTAATGGTTTTGAAGTTTATGATGAAAAACTGGTGAGGGAAGAGAATAAGATATATGATGTTATTGCTGCAAGATGGACGGGGAAAATCCTAAGTAAGGATATTTTATACTACTATATTGGGGAAAAGCTGTTTGAAAATAAAGATCCTTTGCTAAAAATACATATTCAAAATAAAATTAACCAGCTTGACAAAATTATAAGCCAAATGGAAAATATGAAGGAAAAAGATTCTAATAAGAGAAAAGAGTATATTAATCTTAGAGAGAAGTACCGAAAAGCTATTACAACAATATGAAGGGAGTTGGATTTTAAATGTCCGTAAAGCTTTCAGAAATTATAAAATATATAGAGAACATTGCCCCAAAAAGCCTTGCAGAAGACTATGACAATTCAGGGCTTATTATAGGCAGGAAAGAAAAGGATATAAAGCGTGTAATGGTTTGTCTTGATGTTACTTCAAAGGTTGTAGAAGAGGCTATAGAAAAAAATACAGATTTAATTGTATCCCACCATCCGCTTATATTTAAAGGGCTGAAAAGGATAAATTACGATGATGTAAAGGGCAGAATTATATATAACCTGATAAGAAATGATATTGCCGTGTACAGTGCCCATACAAATTTAGATGTGGCTGACGGGGGTGTTAATGAGCATCTTGCTGAAGTTTTAGGTCTTAGTGAATTGGAGAATTTAAAAAGACATAGGACACTAAAGCTTTATAAAGTGGTGGTTTTTGTACCGGAGGAAAACATAGATAATGTAAGGGATGCAATGAGCAGGGCAGGGGCAGGATGGATAGGCAATTACAGTGACTGTTCATTTATGACAAAGGGTACAGGGACATTCAGACCGCTAGAAGGAACAAATCCATACATAGGCTCTAAAGGAAAACTTGAATTTGTAGATGAAATAAGACTTGAAACAGTAGTTCCTCAGGAAAAACTTCATGCAGTAATAGATGAGATGATTAAATCTCATCCTTATGAAGAAGTGGCATATGATGTATATCCCCTTAATATGGAGGGAAAGGTGTACGGTTTAGGAAAGGTAGGAGTTCTTAAAACTCCGGTTACTTTAGATGATTTTATAGCCACTGTGAAAGAAAAGCTAAATGCAAAAAGTGTGCGTGTAATAGGAAGTGCAGACAAAAAAATAGAAAAAGTTGCAGTATTTTGCGGTAGTTTCGATGAAAGCTGTATTAAGGATGTTTTATCTAAGGCGGATATTTTAGTAACCGGGGATGTTAAATACCATACCGCCGTGGAAATAGCTGAAATGGGCATGTGTGTTATTGATGCAGGCCATTTTAATACAGAAAGAATTATTGTTCCTAAATTGGTTAATATATTAAGTGATAAGTTTAAAAATTTAGATGTATTTAGCAATAGTGTGGAAGAAGAACCATTTATAACTTATTGACATTGTTTTTAAAAAAATATACAATTAAGAGTACTGATAAAAAAGAGGTTTATTATTTTTGAGTAAGTCAGATAGTCGCGTGTACAAGTGCCGAAAGGCCGTACATGAGGAAAGTCCGGGCTCCACAGGGCAGGATGCCGGGTAACTCCCGGTGAAGGCGACTTCAAGGAAAGTGCAACAGAAAGATACCGCCTTATTGGAGATGGGAAGCTTCTAACTTCTTACTTCCAAATAAGGTAAGGGTGGAAAGGTGAGGTAAGAGCTCACCAGCGGCATGGCGACTTGCCGGCTATGTAAACCCCATCTGGAGCAACACCGTATAAGAGACATATGGTGGCCCGCCAGTCTCAGGCAGGTGGCTTGAGCTTTACAGAAATGTAAGGCCTAGATAGATGACTATCGAATACAGAACCCGGCTTATAGACTTACTCAATGAAAATATAAAAAAGGAGCTATAGAAAAAGGTTAGAAATTTTTCTACAGCTCCTTTTGTTTTAGCGAAACTAATATAATTTATTATTGCATTTATTTACTTACAATCAAGACCTTTCATATTTATTTTATTTGAATGCCCGGTAATATACTAGGTCGGAAGTTAGTTAAAACTAGAATTAATTTAGTTTATTGCCGTAAATATCGTATTTTACCGGGAATTCAGATATAACCTCTAATACATATCTTTGCATTAACATATAGTCAGTAGAATTTATAACCCCGTCCCCGTTGACATCTGCTATAGGAATTTTAAGATTTTCAACATCTTCATAAGGAAGTTTATCTATAATCTCCAATACATATCTTTGCATTAAAGCTAAATCCAAGGTATTAATAATGCCGTCAAGATTTACATCCCCTATGTCATGCCAGATTAAATCAGGGTCAGGGGTAGGCTTAGGTGAGGAAGTAGGTTGGGGTGGGATAAAGTCACCGTAGTGTTTTATTACAGCAGCTGTAGCACCGACAAAAGCAGCATTGTAGTCAATTGCTACTTCAGTATGTTGAAAGAGGTTTACATCGTCAACAAAATTCCCCTGTGAATCAGGACCGCCCACCAATGCCCCTACAAGAAGGTGCTTTGCAGGATTTGCATTTTCTCCACCTGCGTAAGTATAGCCGTTTGCAGCCCTGTGGTGTGGGTGTTTGGGATAGTTTGAACCAAAACCTATAAGGTATGACATATTATTTTTATTATTTCCCAGTGCATAATCTATCTGGGATTTAGCAAATTCTTTTAATGCAGGGTCTTTTGTCTGTTCGTAGTACAGCATGGCAAGCATAGCTTCAGCAGATGCATATCTTAATGCACCCCAGACGTCTAAATATTTAAGGCCGTCAGGAGTTGTTGTAATTGTGTTCATCCAATAGTCCAAATTATACTCCATAGCATCTATGTATTTTTGTTCCCCTGTCAATTCCGATAACTTACAAAATACCGCCATGTACATATCATCCCAACACATTGTCCATTTGTTTTTAAAAGGGGATTCTCCTAAAAAAGTATTGTGGGAAAGATAGTTGTCTATTTCTGCAAGATATGAACTGTCTTTTTCTATAACATACAGCCAGGTAGCAGCCCATGCCAAATCATCCCAAAAAGAGTGGGAAGCATAAAAGGCAGTTAACTGATACTTGCCGGGATTTTCCTTACCCATTTCATAAAGTTCCTTTGCCACCCTTAAGCATTCATTTGCATATTTTGGATCAATGTCTTTATAATTTAAATACATCTTAGATAAAGCAGCAGATGTAAGTCCTAAAACATCTGATCCCGGATTGGCTTTATCAACAACATAAGGAACCGGTCTGGGACCTGTTTGCTCCTCAGGAGCACCCCAGTATGTATGGTCTAAATCCCCATCACCTACCTGATGATAGAAAGTTCCGGATTTGGGGTAGCATTTTAGAAGGTAATCGGTGAAATATTTTAATGTGGAAAGCATTTTATCAGTGTTTCCTGTATAGTCAAATACATCTTTGTACTCATATAATGCCCATCCTAATATAGATGCAGAGTATGCCTGTGGCAGACCAAATTTAACGTGGTCCCCCGCATCGTGGAAGCCTCCTGTAAGGTCTATTCCTATTTCGCTCCCATCGGTGGTGTGGCAAGGTCCTCTCCAGTCAAAATAGTTGTCATCCCCGGCATTTGGACCGCACTTATTTGCATCATAAAAGTAAATGGAATACTTTAGTGCAGTGGAATAATCAAAATTTTCTTTGGCAGACACATAAAAGGTTTTAAATAGTAGTGTAAATAACATTACCAAAATAGTAAACTTCACACAAAATTTTTTCATATAAATTCCTCCCTATACAAAAATAAAAATAATTAATAAAATTTTAATTTCAATTTTATAAGCGGAGTATTTAAAATGAACTGAAGCTTTCTAACACGTAATGGTGAAAAATAAGGTATGTTGAATTGCTAAATCTATTATAATTATACTAAATTACAGTAAAAACTTCAAATATAACATTTAAAACAACTGGAGCAGTTGTTATTTTCAAAAAACCTGATACAGGGAGTTTTTTGTGTAATTTCAGTATTGCTGCTTTTGGCTGGTATAGGTATTATGTGTAATATACTTCAGATGATAATTCAATCTAGAATAAAATTAATTGCTATTTCTCAAACTTATTGACATCACTTTTTCCGGAAGATGTAAGCGTCTATATGTATGAGACAAAATCCATATTAATTGCCTTGATTTTGTCTATGTAAAAGTAATAGGAAAAACCCCTGATGCCCTGTTAAACAACATTTAAAAAAAATTATGAATAAAACAAAAAGGGACTGTTATTCAGTCCCTTCAGTTTTTCTAACTAGTTTTGTTTTTACTTTAGCAGCTTTACCAACTCTATTACGCAGATAGAATAATTTTGCTCTTCTGACTTTACCTTTTCTTACAACTTCAACACGTTCAACTCTTGGAGAATGTACAGGAAACACTCTTTCTACGCCTACACCGTAAGTAACTCTTCTAACTGTAAATGTTTCTTTTATTCCTGAACCTCTTCTTGCAATTACAGTTCCTTCAAAAATCTGTATTCTCTCACTATTTCCCTCTTTGATTTTAACATGTACTTTGACGTGATCCCCCACATCAAAATTAGTTAAGTCAGTTTTTAACTGTTCCTGCTCAATAGCTCTGATTACATCCATATTGTCATCCTCCTTCCTTCCTAGACGTTCTTGTATTCTATAACAGCGGACCGTCCGTATTCCACACAGTCATCTATTATACCATAGGTTTATTTTATTGTAAACATATTTTTCAAGAATTCTTTCTAATTTAAGTATATAAACGGGAAGAAAAATTTAAGGCACTTTTAATAATGAAAAAAGAGTGATATAATAATAAAATAAGAATAAAAGATTAAAATAAAAATAAAAAATATAAATAATAAATTAAATTAAATTACAGTAAGGACTTAAGGCGATATGGAGTATAATAAGGATCCTTTAAATTTAGATAAAATTCAAAAACAAAAACTAGAAGAAAAATATGGAATTAACCTGAGATTATCCAAGCCAAACTACTTAAAAGAATTTGTCAATTGGTGTGTTGTTATAGTTATGGCTATAATTATAGCACTTATTTTAAGAAACTTTGCTTTTGAATGGGTAGTTGTAAGAGGTCAGTCCATGGAGGATTCTCTTTTTGACAGCCAGATTCTATTTGTAAATAAATTAGGATATATATATTCAGAACCTAAAAGAGGCGATATAGTAATAATGCAATTTAAAAAAGGGGATTGGGATTATTTGCCGTACAGCGAATATTTCCCCTTTTTGACTCTTTTGTTTCCGCCCAAAAATGAAGAGAACTATGTTAAAAGGGTGATAGGTCTGCCGGGGGAACATGTTGATATAAGGGGAGGACATGTATATATAAACGGTGTTTTATTAAATGAGCCATATGCAAAAGGCTTTACCAACCAAAAGAGCGTTCCCTTTCCGCAAATAGTTCCGCCTGATACATTTTTACTCTTAGGTGATAACAGGGAAAATAGTGAAGACAGCAGGCAATTGGGATTTATAGAATTGGAAAGGATAAAGGGAAAAGTGATGTTCAGACTCTATCCCATAAGTGAGTTTGGAGGAGTTTATGATAATTTAGAGTAAATTCAAACAAAAGACTAATTATGGAGGATGAAGACATTGAATATACAGTGGTTTCCGGGGCATATGAATAAAACCAGAAGATTGCTTTCGGAGAATTTAAAAATGGTGGATGTGGTTGTTGAAATTTTAGATGCCAGGATACCTGTTAGCAGCAAAAATCCTGAAATCGATAATATAACCAAAAACAAGCCAAAAATAATAGTTCTAAATAAATGCGATCTCGCTGATAAAGAAATTTCTGAAAGCTGGAAAAAATGGTATAACTCAAAGGGTTATACCAGTATTTTTGTAAATTCCATTGACGGAACAGGTATAAAACAGCTTAAAAACAAAATGAGAGACCTTTTAAAGGAGAGAATTGAAAGGGATAGGCAGCGGGGGAGAATATTCAGACCGGTAAAAGCCATGATTGTAGGGATACCCAATGTGGGAAAGTCATCCCTTATAAACAAAATTGCAGGCAGGGGAAGTGCTGCAACCGGAGACAAGCCCGGTGTAACCAGGGGGAAGCAGTGGATAAATGTAAGTAATGAAATCCAGCTATTAGATACCCCGGGCATTCTCTGGCCTAAATTTGAAGACAGGAGAGTTGGGATAAATCTTGCCATAACAGGTGCAATAAAAGATGAAATTTTAGACATTGTTGAGCTAGCATCAAATTTATTTGAGATACTTTCTGAAAGTTATCCTGAGCACATAATAAAAAGATATAAATTAGATTCAATTGAAAATAAAACCGGTTTTGAAATCTTGGAAGAAGCAGGTAAAAATAGAGGATGTATCGCATCCGGAGGGGAAATTGATATGATGAGAATATCAGCCATAGTGTTGGATGAATTTAGAAGTGCAAAAATAGGAAAAATATCCTTAGAAAAACCAGAAGATATTAAAGAGGTGTGAAATGAAATATACAATAAAGGCAATTGAAGAGTCAATAAGAGGTTTAAGCTTAGATGAAGCGTTAGAAAAGCTGTATTTATTAAAAGATGAATGCGGGGATAAAGTTTTAAAATTAATTGAAAAATATGAAAAGAAAAAGGAAAAAGAACGCTTAGAAATGCTAAGATATGAAAAAATGTGTGAATATGAAAGGGAAGCTTATAAAAAAGGACTTTCTCTTGTAGCAGGTATAGATGAGGCAGGAAGGGGGCCTTTGGCAGGTCCAGTTGTGGGGGCGGCGGTTATACTTCCAAAGGATATTTTTATAAAAGGCCTTAATGATTCAAAAAAACTCAGTGAAAAAAAGAGGGAAGAGCTCTTTGAAGTTATAAAAAAAGAAGCTTTGGATATTGGAATTGGAATGGTGGATCAAAATGAAATTGACAAAATAAATATACTGAATGCAGCTAAAAAAGCTATGGTTTTGGCTGTGAAAAATCTAAAAGTACGTCCGGATATTTTATTTGTCGATGCTGAAAAATTAGAAGAACAGGAAATGGAACAAATCTCCATAGTAAAAGGTGATGCCCTCAGCATATCCATTGCTGCTGCTTCTATAATTGCAAAAGTTACCAGGGACAGGTTAATGGAGGAGATGGATAAAAAATATCCCCAGTACGGTTTTTTAAATCATAAAGGGTATGGTACAAAAGAACATATTAATGCTATAAAGAAATATGGTATTTGTCCGATACATAGAATAAGCTTTACTAAAAAATTTATTTTGTAAATTTCTTTATTTACTGGGTAAATTAGTGAGGGATAAACATTGAAAATAACGGAGTTTTCTTTAGAACAGCTGAATGTACATTTTAAGCCGGATATGCTTTTAAGGCTTAATAAAGGAGATGTTGTAAGGGCAAAGGTTGTTGAAATTTCAGCACATAAGATATCCCTTAAATTACCTGACGGGAATATAATAACTGCTGCACTTATGAGTCCTGTCAGTGCAAAAAAAGGTGAACAGGTAGAACTTATAGTAAAGGATATTTCAGGTGATAAGATTTTTCTAGAAACCATAAAGACTGATGGTGAAAAGAGTGTTCAATTAGAAAATGAAATAAAAAATTTGCTTATGGATATTGGCGTAAAGCCTGACAAAAAAAGCATGGAAATTGCAAGGGAAATTATAAAAAATGAAATGCCTTTAGAAAAAGAGTTTTTCAACAAAGTAATGGATACTATTAAAGCATACAAAAATATATCAATAGAAAAGGCTGTATTTCTTCTTTCTAAAAATATACTTCCATTAGAAGAAAACATATCTTGTCTAAATCAAATTCTAGAAGAAAAATATAAAATAGGCGATGAGTTAAATAAACTTCTAAATAATCTTATGGCCATTGAAGATGAAAAAGCTAATGAATTGCTGAAAAGTTTTTTAAATGGGGAGGTAAAAAAAGATGCTTTACCTTCCCCTTTAATTTTAGAAGAGTTTGGCAAAGAACTTAAAAGCAGTGGTTTTTCCCCTGAAACTCAAAATATTTTAAAAGAAAAATTCGTAGAATTCGTAAAATTAAAAGGAGACAATATTAGATTTGAGGAGCATGAAAAATTTACAGAGCTTTTAAAAGAAAGCGGCTTAGACAAAGCTTATTTGGATATTGAAAAAGAAAGTATAGAAAAGTTTATAAAAAGTACTTTTGAAAAGATAAATTTTATAAAAAAATTTACAGTTAAAAGCAGCAATGAAGCATTAAAAGAAAATGACAAAAAAGAAATTTTAGAGAAAATTTTTAATAAATTTTTTATTAATATAAATGATTCTGATGATAAAGATATAAGCATCAAGAACACCTATAAAGAAATATACCGGAAAACCCAGCTGATTAAACAGGCTTTAGAACAGGCAGGTTTTTCTAATAAAGGTGAGATTTTTAGAAATATTGAAAATTTGCAAAGTAATCTGAGATTTTTAAATGAACTTAATAATAATGCTGTGTACATCCAGATTCCCCTTAATGTTTTTAATAAAAGCCATACAGGGGAGCTCTACATATTAAAGAAAAAGCCAGGCAAAAAAAACATCAATACAGATGACATTAGTTTATTTATATCCTTAGATACCGTAAACTTAGGACAGGTGGACTCATTGGTAAACATAAAAAAGAAAAACGTAAGTATAAATATAAAGGCAGAGAGTAAGGACGTAATTGATTTTATTAAAAAAAATTACATGAGCCTTTATAATATCCTTTTAGAAAAAGGATACAGGATAATTGATATAAAGTACCGCCTAATTGAAGAAAAAGTTAATATATTAAATATAAATAATATAGAAGAACATAGGGAAAGAAGACAAAATTTTGACTTAAGAGTGTAAAAAGGGTGATTTTTAATAATGGACAAAAAGAAAAAAATAAAGCAGGTTGCAGCGTTAAAATACTCTCCTGACAAAAATGAGGCACCGGAAATAATAGCACTAGGAAAGGGAGAGGTAGCAGAGAAAATCATTGAAAAAGCAAAGGAAAACAATGTTCATATATATGAAGATGAAGAGCTTGCCACAACTTTAAACACTTTTAACATTGGTGATGAAATACCGCCGGAGCTATATGAAGTTGTAGCAGGAATATTTGCTTTTATTAAATCCTTAGACGAAAAATACGGAGAGGGAAAATGATTAATAATAGGGAAATAGGCACAATTGGAGAGGAGATAGCGGCAGAGTTTCTTGAAAAAAACAACTATAAAATTATAGAAAAAAACTTTAGATACAAAAGACTAGGTGAAATTGACATAATTTCCTGGGAAAACGACAGTATCTGCTTTGTTGAGGTTAAGACCAGAAGTACCTTAAAATACGGACTTCCAAGGGAATCAGTAAATTTTAGGAAACGGGAAAACATCAAAAAACTTGCACAAATATACATTAATAGACATAATATGCACGACAAATCCATAAGGTTTGATGTTGTTGAAATATATATAGAAAAAAATCAGGACAAAATTCATTTAAAGGAAATAAATTTAATTAAAAATGCCTTTTAAAAGAGGTGATTTGTTTTGCATACGGGACACAGGAAGAGGCTTAAAAAGAGGTTTTTAGAAGAGGGATTAGATAGTTTTGAGCCACATCAGGTTTTAGAACTTCTTTTGTTTTTTTCCATTCCAAGAAGGGATACAAATGAAATAGCCCATAGGCTTTTAAAGAGATTTGGTTCCCTTTCAGGGGTTTTTGAAGCTGATATAAAGGATTTGATGGAGGTAAATGGTATAGGAGAAAACTCGGCTTTTTTAATCTCAATGATTCCACAGCTTTCAAGAAGGTATCTTAATGACAGGTGGAGGGACAAGCCTCAGCTAAACAGCTCTTCAAAGGCAGGTAACTATGCCGTTTCACTTTTTGCAGGAAGAACATATGAAGTATTTTATGTAATTTGCCTTGATGCACAAAACAGGGTAAACTATGCAGCATTAGTCCATGAAGGGACAATAAATGAAGCGCCAATTTACCCGAGAATTATAGTTGAGACAGCTTTAAGACATAAAGCCAACAGTGTGATACTTGCCCACAACCATCCGGGTGGGAGCCTTAACCCCTCAAGAGGGGATGTTGAAGCTACTAAAGTGATAAAAAATGCATTAGAGTCCATTTCAATAAAAGTAGTTGACCACATAATAGTGTGCGGTGAAAAGTATGTAAGCTTTGCAGAAAGAGGTCTTTTGAGCATTTAGATTAAGACATGTTCAGTCAAAGCTGAAGCCTTTAGCTTTAAGTTTCTTTTCTACATATTCATCAACAAATGCTTTAATTACAGTGAACACCGGTACTCCTAAAAACATACCAGAAGCCCCAAACATTCCTCCTCCCACAATTATGGCAGTTATTATAAGGAGAGGGCTTACGCCTACTTGATCCCCGATGATTTTAGGTCCTAAGTACCACCCGTCAAATTGCTGGAGTAAAAATATTATTATTGCCACCCATATGGCCTGAATAGGATTAATGAACAAAGTTACAACTACTGCAGGAATGGCACCTACAAAAGGTCCTACATATGGAATCATATTGGTTACCCCGACAATTAAGCTGAATAAAAGCGCAAATTTCACCCTGAAAACAGATAGCAGTATAAGGCATAGTATGCCTATGATAAGTGAGTCTAAAGCTTTTCCAAACATGTATTTTGAAAAAATATAATTTGATTTTTTTAAATTGGAAATGAGGTTAAAGGCAGTTTTTTTATTTAACAATGCATATGTTAATTTTTTGGCACCCTTAATTATTTTTTCTTTATCAGCTAAAATATATATGGAAATAATCAGCCCTATTAAAAATTTCAAAATATAAGATGTAAGGCTTATTGTACTCGTAAGTAAAAAATTTACAGGCACATTCACAAAATTATTAATTTTAGAAGAAAATCTTTCTAAATTATTTTTTATATAAGTTTCAACACCGTATTTGTCATAACTTTTTAATTTTTCAATGGTTTCATTTATTTTTGCTTCAGTGGTTTCTATGTAATCCGGAATATCGTTGGCAAGTTGTTTTACACTGCTGGTTATAGCAGGGGTGATAAATGTTATTAAAATTCCTAATGTGGCTATAAAAACCACATATATAATTGAAATGCTAAAAATTCTTCGGATTTTAAGTTTTTTTTCCAATAAAACCATTAGCGGATTTAAAAAGTACGCAATTGCAAATCCCCAGATTATATAAGCAAAGAGGGATGTTATGTATTTTAAAATACCTTTCATTTCTGATAAAACAATAGAAGGGTTATTTATTAATTTATAGAGTAATAATCCAATAATTATAATAGGGATATAATCTGAGTGAGGTATTTTTTTACCTTTAAATAGCAACAACAGACAACTCCTTTTTCATAAAATGAAAAGACAGAAAAATAAATCAAATAAATTATATCACATAGAAATAACAGGTGCAATGAAAAGATTTTGCTCTAAAAAAAGATTTCATTTTAAAAATATGATAATATGTTTTTAAGATATATAAGTTAAGTTGCATATTTCGGGTACATCCGGACACTGATTCCGGCAGCATCCGGACGTCGTTTCGGAATTATCCGGACAGCATAACGGTACATCCGGACACCTTGTCGATTTACTAAAATATAGGTACTCTTTAATCAGAATGATTAAAGGGGGCCAATCGATGAGGAGGCTGGATATGTTAAAAGCAAGAGAAATTTTAAGACTTAAGCATG
>Ga0208938_1000060_pt1 | contig 112574 bp, 95 predicted proteins | sample AD_UKC125_MetaG_FD_184434 | JGI IMG/M metagenome (GOLD analysis project Ga0208938, IMG submission 184434) | Active sludge microbial communities of municipal wastewater-treating anaerobic digesters from USA - AD_UKC125_MetaG (SPAdes) (version 2) | ecosystem: Engineered > Bioreactor > Anaerobic >...
CACCGGCGCTCGCTGGAGTCTGGACGGTGCCGAAGCGGTGCTCCGCCTACGCTCCCTTCGTGCCAGCGGCGACTTCGAGCAGTACATGGCCTTTCACTATCGCCAAGAGCGCCAGCGCAACTATGCGCCGGCACCCCAGAACGATGACGTCAAGTGGGCTGCGTGATCGCCGAGAAACCGTGGCTCAAAAGAGCCACACCCAAAGGAAATGGTGCGCTCGATGCTTTCCGAATCCCTGCGGGCGGTGATCTCGCAGACCCTGCTCAAGACCAAGGACGGCCAGGGCCGGGTCGCAGCGCATGAGATCCTGATCGGCACACCGGCGATCCGCAACCTCATTCGGGAAAACAAGGTGGCGCAAATGTATTCGTCCCTGCAGACCGGACAACAGCATGGCATGCAGACGCTCGACCAATGCCTGGTCGACATGGTCCGACGCAATGTCGTTTCGGCAGCCGAAGCTCGCAACAAGGCGGCCAATAAAGACACTTTTCCCGGCCTTTGAGCCAGCCTTGCGAGCAGGAGGAGATGCGTGGAAACTGACCAGGCGCTAAGATTCATGCACGAACTGCTGCGACTGATGACGCAGAAAAATGGTTCGGACCTCTTCATCACGGCAAACTTCCCACCGGCCATCAAGATCGACGGCAAGGTGGTACCGGTTTCCAACCAACCCTTGCTGCCGCAGCACTCCGCTGAACTCGCGCGTTCAATCATGAACGATCGGCAAGCCTCCGATTTCGAGGCCACAAAAGAATGCAACTTCGCCATCTCGCCGACGGGAATCGGCCGCTTCCGTGTCAGCGCCCTGGTACAACAGGGCAAGGTCGCCATCGTCTGCCGCACCATCAACCTGGTCGTACCGTCCCTCGACGAGCTCGGTCTGCCGCCGGTACTGAAAGACATCGCGATGACCTTGCGCGGCCTGGTCGTTTTTGTCGGGGGCACCGGCACCGGCAAGACCACCTCTCTGGCGGCACTCGTTGATCACCGCAACCGCAACAGTCAGGGTCACATCATCACCATCGAAGACCCGATCGAATTCATCCATGAACACAAGAAATGCATCGTCACCCAACGCGAAATCGGCGTTGATACCGACAGTTGGGAAATCGCATTGAAGAACACGCTGCGGCAGGCACCGAACGTGATCATGATGGGTGAAATCCGCGATCGCGCGACCATGGACTACGCCATCGCCTTCGCCGAAACCGGGCATCTGTGCCTCGCGACGCTGCATGCCAACAGTACCAACCAGGCCATTGACCGGATCATCAACTTCTTCCCCGAGGAACGCCGCCACCAGTTGCTGATGGACCTTTCGCTCAACCTGCGGGCCTTGGTTTCACAGCGGCTGCTACCAAAGAAGGACGGCAAGGGACGTACCCCGGCGATCGAGATCATGCTCAACTCGCCCCTGATTTCAGACCTCATCTTCAAGGGCCAGGTGCAGGAAATCAAGGAGGTCATGAAAAGGTCGCGTGAACTGGGCATGCAGACCTTCGACCAGGCGCTGTTCGATCTATACGAAGCCGGCCAGATCAGCTACACCGATGCCATGCGCAACGCCGACTCGCTCAACGATCTGCGCCTGCAAATCAAGCTGCACGGCAAGGAATCGAAGGATCGGGATCTGACCGCCGGCATCGTACATCTGGACATCATTTGACGTGCAAGTGGCGGCAGGGAACCCGGTGGCCGCCGCTGGCCTGGCCGCCACCGGTTCTGCCGACAAGCCAGTAATACACCGACTGACGCCTACACCGGCGGCGTCGCGGCCGTACCTCGATTGCTGCCGGCCACCATCCGGAATTCATAGAGGCGGCATTCGAGCGCGCCATTGAATAGGGGCGTCTTCTTGCTGGGTGTCAGGCGCATCAACTTCGGCAAACGCGTGTCGGCGCTCAACAGGTAGCAGTTCCAGCCCGCGAACCGGCGCTTCAGAGCACTGCCGAGCAAGGGGTAGAACTCGGCCAGTTCGTCATGATCGGACACGCGCTCGCCATAAGGTGGATTGCTGACCAGGATGCCATGACTGGCAGGGGCGCTGATTTCGAGCAGATCGCCAGTACTGAGCGTGACCGCGGGCAGAAGACCGGCGCGATCAAGGTTGGCCAGCGCCGCACGCACGGCGACTGGTGACAGGTCACTGCCGAAGATTCCGGCGTGGTCAGCACTTTTCTCCCCCGCCTGTGCGGCATCGAGCAGCCGTTTCCAGGCTGCCGCATCAAACTGACGCAGCCGTTGGAAAGCGAAACCCCGTCCGGCCCCTGGCGCAATGCCGAGTGCGATCTGGGCCGCTTCGATCAGGAAGGTGCCGCTACCGCACATCGGGTCGAGCAGCGTGACCCCCGGATGCCAACCGCTGAGGCGGAGAATACCCGCGGCCAGGTTTTCCTTCAGCGGCGCATCCACGGTCTTCTGGCGAAAACCACGCTGATAAAGCGGGGCACCCGAGGTATCGAGATAAAGCGTACAGTCTTCGCTGCCAAGAAAACCGTGTACCCGCACGTCTGGTTGGCGCGTATCGACGTTCGGGCGCTTCCCCGTGTCGCGGCGGAAACGGTCGCAGATCGCATCCTTGATGCGCAGGGTCACGAAATCAATGCTTTTCAGTGCGCTTTTTACGGCCGTGACATCGACCCGAATGGTCTGCTCGGAAACAAAACTGCGTGGCCACGACGTCTCCAGCGCCAGGCGGTAGATGTCGTCCTCGGTGCGGTAAGGCGCATGCGCCACCCGCCACAGGATGCGCGTGGCAATTCGCGAATGCAGATTGGCCCGATAGCAAACCGGCCACTCGGCACGAAAATGCACGCCACCGGAGATCGGTTTGAGGTCGCGCGCTCCGGCCGCCGAAAGATCGTCAACCAGCAGTTGTTCCAGGCCGCGCGGGCAGCTGGCAAAGAAAGTTTCCACAATTGTCTCCTGGCCAGGTGAACTAAAACGGCTTGAGAACGGCAAGGTAAGTCACCGCCAGCAGGACCAGCACCGGCATTTCGTTGAACCAGCGGAACCAGACGTGGCTACGCACGTTAAGGCCAGCGCGAAAGTTGCGCAGCAACCGACCACAATAGGCGTGGTAGGCCAGCAACCCCACCACCAGGGCCGTCTTGAGGTGCAGCCAGCCACCTGAAAAGCCAAAGCCAAACCACAACCAGCACCCGAGAGCGACGGCCAGAAGCGCGATCGGGGTCATGAAACGATAGAGCTTGCCAGCCATCAGCAGCAAGCGATCGCGTTCGGCAACGCTATCCGGGGCGACCATCGCCAGGTTGACGAAAATGCGCGGCAGGTAGAAAAGGCCAGCAAACCAGCTGACCACCATCCACAGATGCAGAACCTTGACTATGAGCACCAGCTATTCCTTTCCATCCGAGCCGCGGCCACGCCATCCTCGACACGCGCATAACGCAATTTCACCCGTAGCTCCTGCTTGATCCGCAGGTTGAGCAAACGGCGTGATTCACTCATGAACGAAAACTGCAGGGGCGAGAGCCGCTCCTCGACCTCGCGACGCGACAGGCGCGGTGCCCTCGGCAAACCGAAACCGTCGGCCACCAGATCAAAATAGTCCCCCATCTTGATCTGCGAATCGTCTGTCGCATTGTACGTACGGTTGTTGCGTCCGTAACGAACTGCGGCACAAGTCAGCATCGCCAGATCGTCGGCATGAATATGGTTGGTATACACGTCGTCCGGCGCGTACAGGGCGGGAATTCCCTTGCGCAACCGCTCGATCGGCAGGCGATCGGCGGCATAAATGCCGGGGGCACGCAGAATGCTGACCACCACCCCACGGCGCCCGAAGGCGCGCAACTGGCGCTCGGCGTCAACCCGGCGACAGGCTCGGACCGTGGCTGGCCGCAGGGCGTGCGTCTCGTCAATCAGCTCGCCGTCGCAATCGCCGTACACACCGGTGGTGCTGATGTACACGATTCGCTGTGGTAGACTCCAGCCGCGAGCCAGGGCGGCGAGCAGGGCACTGGTCCGGGCATCGCGCCCGCCACCGGTGACACGGCACTTGTCCGCGGCCGCCGGTGGCGCCAGATACAGGATGATGTCGGCCAGACCGGCGATGCGCTGCAGGCTGTCAGGCTGATCGAGGTCGGCAAGCACGGGAATGGCTCCGTTTTTGCGCCAGAATTCGCGTTGAGACGGGTCGCGCAACAGCGCGAACACACGGTAATGGCCGCGTAGGCGGGGCAGGATGCGGCGGGCAATGTCACCGCAGCCGACGATCAAAAGTTTTTGCACTGCGCAATTTTACCGGATTGGGACATCAGCGGAGAGGCAATGGGTTTTCAGGTCAGTGTCGAACCTGGCCGGCACAGTTTTCAAGCCGAGTCCGACGAAACGATTCTCGAAGCAGCACTACGCCAGGGTCTGAGCCTTCCTTACGGCTGTCGTAATGGCTTCTGCGGCAGTTGCCGAGGCAAGGTGCTGACGGGACGAGTGGAGCACGGCGTGGCACCCGTCGAGGTCCTCAGCAACGCCGATCGCGCGGCCGGCTTCGCCCTCTTCTGCTGCGCCATGGCCAGAAGCAATCTGCGCATTGAAAGCCGGGAAGTTCGCTCGCTTGAGGACATCCCGATCCGCACCTTGCCGGCGCGCGTGCAGCGGCTGACGCGCGCAGCTCCCGACGTGATGATCGTTGAACTCAAACTGGCGGCCAACGAGCGGCTGCAATTTCTCGCGGGACAGTACGTGGACATCCTCCTCAAGGACGGGCGCCGCCGCGCTTTTTCGCTGGCCAATGCCCCGCATGCGGACACCTGCCTGCAGTTGCACATCCGGCACGCTCCGGGTGGACAGTTCACCACGCAGGTTTTCGAAACCATGAAGGAACGCGACATCCTCCGCCTGCGTGGACCACTGGGTACTTTCATGCTCTGCGAGGAATCGCCGAAACCCATGCTGCTGATTGCCGGCGGCACCGGATTTGCGCCGATCAAGGCGATCGTCGAACATGCCGTCGCTGAAACCCACGCCAGACCGATGCACATCTATTGGGGTGGGCGCCAACGTGCCGATCTCTACCTGCTGCAACTTGCCGAGCAGTGGGCAGTGGAACATGCGCACATCCGCTTCACCCCGGTGCTCTCCGCCGCCACCACGGCGGACCACTGGATTGGTCGCCGCGGCCTGGTTCACGAGGCGGCGATGGCCGATTATCCCAACCTTTCCGAACATCAGGCCTACGTCTGTGGTTCTCCGGCAATGGTCGCAGCCGCAAGACGGGATTTCGTGGCTCGATGCCGGCTGCCTGCGGAAGAGTTCTTCGCCGACTCCTTCGAGTTTGCTGCCGATACGCTGAATGCCATGGTTACCAGTCCGCATTCGGCAAGCAACGCAAATGCCTTGTCCTTTCCTTCGGGATCATGAATGCCATGACCTTCCCCCTCGCCTCGCTCCCCACATTCGCCAAGTGCGGGCCTCGTGAATCGCTGTCAAGTGGATTCGAAACGCATGACTGAAGTCTTCATGTCCCGACAACCGCTGGTCAATCGCCAGCGCCGGATCATCGCCACGCGCCTGACGCTGCATCTGGGAAGCGGGGGTATGCCGGAAGCGGTCAACGCCCTCAGCGCGCTGGCAAGCGTCTGGCCACAGGGGGAAAAACCGGTATTCGTCAGCTGCGGCCGGACCCCATGCGACGCCAGCCTGCTCGACTGGTCGGCACCCGAAAATGCGACCATCGAATTGCCGGCTGCTGCGCTGCTTGATCAGAACGGCCCCGATCTGATCGCCGCACTGCAGACCTGGCAACCGACGGTCTGCCTGCATTTCGATCCGCAGGCAACGCAGGCCTTGTCGGCTGGCGTCGCTTGCCGCTTCATCGGCTTCGACGCGCAGCATTTCGCTCTGGCCCAACTCAAGCTGCTCGCTGCGCGAACGCGAACTTACGGCATGGGGATCGCTTTCAATGTCGAAAATACTGCGGATTTTCGCGCCTGTGTGGATGCCGGAATGACTGCCGCCGCCGGATGGTTTTTTACGGCACCCAGCAGCACGCCTGCAAAAGCCCTCAATCCGGGGCAGGCGAATATCGTGCGAGTACTCAACCTGGTCCGCCACAACGCCGACATCCGGGAAATCGAAGCCGCACTCAAGCAGGATGTCGCGATTTCCTACAAGCTGCTGCGCTACATCAACTCAGCCGGTTTTGGTCTGTCCTGCGAGATCCAGTCCTTCCGCCATGCAGTCAGCATGCTCGGATACGACAAGCTGAACCGCTGGTTGTCATTGCTGCTGGCAACCGCAAGCAAGGACCCGATGGCACCCGCCTTGCTATACACGGCGCTGCTACGGGCACGCCTGATGGAGTTGCTGGCCAACGGCCTGGTCGAACCAACGGAGTACGACAACCTGTTCATCACCGGTGCATTTTCCTTGCTCGAAACCTTGCTCGGCATCGGCATGGAGCAGGCACTGGAAACCATGCGCCTGCCCGAGCCCATCTGCGATGCCCTGCTGGGCAACGGCGGACGCTACAAACCCTTCCTCGATCTGGCCCTGGCCAGTGAAGGCGATGATGGTCAGAGCATCGCCACGCAGGCCGGCATGCTTGGCCTGACGGCCGGTCAATTCAACCGGGCACAGTTGCAGGCCCTTTCTTTCGCCGACGCGATGGAGTTCTAGGGCGTCCGGAATCCGGACGCCTATTCCCCCAGATAGGCAGCGCGAACCTTGGGATCGGCAAGCAGCCGCATTGACTCATCGGTCACCGTGATCTCGCCACTTTCCATGACGTAACCGCGCTGACTGACTTCCAGCGCGAGTTTGGCATTCTGCTCGACGAGCAGAATGGTCATCCCTTCGCTGGCGACGGTGCGAATCACTTCGAAAATCTTTTGCACCATGATCGGAGCAAGGCCCATCGACGGTTCGTCGAGCAGCATCAGCCGCGGTTTGCTCATCAGCGCGCGTCCGATCGCCAGCATCTGCTGCTCGCCACCCGAGAGCGTTCCTGCCAGTTGCTGCGCCCGTTCCTTCAGCCGAGGGAAATGGCCAAGCACATGTTCGAGGTCGCGTTCGATGCCACTCTTGTCGTTGCGAGCGTAGGCACCCATGCGCAGGTTCTCGATAGTGCTCATGCGCGGGAAGACACCCCTGCCCTCGGGAACGAGCGCGATCCCTGCGCTGACCAGTGCGTGCGGCGGCAAGGACAGAAGTTCCTTGCCGCGATAGCGGACGCTACCACCCGCCGGATCGAGCAATCTTGCCAGGGCGCGCAAGGTGCTGCTCTTGCCGGCACCGTTGGCACCGATCAGCGCCACCATCTCGCCTTCATTGACATGAAAGGTAATGCCGCGAACAGCCTGGATTCCACCGTAGGAAACGCGCAGTCCGTTAACTTCGAGCATGATTCATCGCTCCCTTCAGGCTACCGAGCCACCGAGGTAGGCCTCGACGACACGCGCATCCTTTTGCACCACAGCCGGCACGTCCTCGCAGATCTTCTCGCCATAATCAAGCACCGCGACCCTTCCGCACAAACCCATGACCAGTTTGACGTCATGCTCGATCAGCAACACCGTAACCCCGTCGCGACAGATACCCTCGACCAGCACGCGCAAGGCTTCGGTTTCGGTGCCGTTCATCCCGGCTGCCGGCTCGTCGAGCGCCAGAAGCTTCGGTTCGGTCGCCAGTGCGCGAGCAATCTCCAGACGTCTCTGGTCACCGTACGAAAGATGTTTTGCATAGTCGTGTGCGCGCGCGTGAATGCCGACGTAATGCAGAAGTTCTTCCGCTCGACGAGCAATCCCCGCCTCTTCGGCACGCGTCGCCGGGTTGCGAATGATCGCGCCAAGGACGCCGGCGCGCGTTCGCAAGTGGCGCCCGACCATGACATTTTCGAGGGCCGTCATGTTCCCGAACAGGCGGATGTTCTGAAACGTACGGGCAATCCCGACTGCTGCGGCCTTGTGCGGCGCATCCGCCTGGAGTCTGACCCCGTCAAAGATGAAGTGGCCACCCTCGTTTCGGTAAAGTCCGGTAAGACAATTGAAAAAAGTGGTCTTGCCCGCCCCGTTCGGGCCGATCAGCCCATAGATCTCGCCCCGCCGTATGGTCAGGGAAACATCATGCAAGGCCTTGACCCCGCCGAAGTGCTTGGCTACCGCGTGCGCCTCAAGCAACAACTGATGTTCGCTCATCGTCAACCCGCACTCTCGGCAAGTTCGCGGCGTCGCTGCGACGAGGGCCACAGGCCCGCCGGACGGAAGCGCATGACGAGCACCAGCGCAAGTCCGAAGACCAGCATCCGCAAGCTCTCGGGATCAACGATCATGCGCCCGAAGAGTGCTCGCTGCAACGGCTCGATACCGTAACGCAGGGCTTCGGGGAGGCCGGTCAACAGGATGGCGCCGAGGATCACGCCGGGAATATGCCCCATGCCACCAAGTACGACCATCGCCAGGATGGTTATCGATTCCATCAGCGAGAAACTCTCTGGACTGACGAAGCCCTGCATCGCGGAAAAAACGCCCCCGGCGATACCGCCGAAAGAAGCCCCCATGGCAAAGGCCAGCAACTTGATGTTTCGGGTGTTGATCCCGCATGCCTTGGCAGCAACCTCGTCCTCGCGTATGGCCTGCCAGGCACGACCGATGCGCGAATCCTGCAAACGGATATTGACCATTATCACCAGCAAGGCGAGGGCAACCAGCAGGAAATAGTACTTCTGCGGTCCGGAAAGGGTCACCCCGAGGAAGCTGCTGGTCTGGGCAAAGGAAAAATCGCCAATCCGAATCGGATCGATCAGGGTGATTCCCTGCGCACCGTTGGTAATGTTGACCGGCGCATTCAGATTGTTCATGAAAATACGGACTATCTCACCGAAACCCAGCGTCACGATGGCCAGATAGTCGCCGCGCAATTTGAGTGTCGGCGCACCCAGCAAGACGCCGAAGATGCACGCCAATCCGGCGCCTAGGGGCAGGATCACCCAGAACGGCAGGTGAATGCCGAAATGCGGCGACGCCAGGAGTGCGTAGGCATAGGCGCCGACGGCGTAGAAAGCGACGTAACCGAGATCCAGCAGACCTGCATAGCCAACGACGATATTCAGACCCAGTGCGAGGAAGACGTAGAGAATCGCGAAATTGGCAATCCGCACCCACGCCTGCCCTCCCATCGCGGCTACAAAAGGAACGGCCAGCAGCACCACGCCGAGCAGCATGAAGCCCAGCCAATGTCTCTGCCGAGAGGAAGATGGTCTGGCCCGGCCGTTCATGCGCGATCTCCTGTACGCTCGCCAAAAAGACCCGAAGGACGAAAAATCAGAACGATGATCAACACGATGAAGGCAAAAATGTCCTGATAGTGACTGCCGAGGATGTCACCGGTCATATCACCGATGTAACCGGCACCCAGCGCCTCGATCACACCGAGCAACAGGCCACCCGCCATGGCTCCCGCGAGATTGCCGATGCCTCCCAGGACAGCCGCCGTGAAAGCCTTCAGGCCAAGCATGAAACCCATCTGGTAATGCGCGATCTCGTAATACGAGCCGACCATGCAACCCGCGACGGCACCCAGCGCGGAGCCGATGATGAAGGCCATGGCGATGACGCGGTTGATGTCGACGCCCATCAGCGACGCCACGTGCGGGTTCTGTGCCGTAGCCCGCATGGCCATGCCGATGCGCGTGCGATGAACCAGGTAAATCAGACCCAACATCACCACCGCCGCCAGTGACACGATGGCGACCTGAACGTTGGTGAAACTGGCGCCGCCGATGTCGTAGATCTGTTTGTGAATCATCGGTGGAAAAGTGATGTAGTTCCGGCCCCAGATGATCATCGCCACATTCTGCAGCACGATCGACATGCCGATCGCCGTGATCAGCGGCGTCAGTCTTGGCGCATGCCGAAGGGGGCGATAGGCAACACGTTCGAGTGCCCAGCCGAGCACCATGCAGACCACCACCGAAACCAGCAAGCCGATGCCGAGGACCAGCAGAGGCGGCATACCGGAGCCGGCAAGGGAGACGATTACCGTAAAGGCGACCATCGTACCGATCATCACCACCTCACCGTGGGCGAAGTTGATCAGGCCGATAATGCCATACACCATCGTGTAACCCAGAGCGACGAGCGCGTAGACAGCGCCCAGCGTGAGGCCGTTGATCAGTTGCTGGAGGAGAGTGTCCATAATCGAGCTTTCCGCAACAAGGTGCTGCTGGCGAACCGTATGTTCCGAGGCATGCCACCAGGGAGGCGGCCGCGCGCAAGCAGGACCCGGTTGATGCTGAGCGGATGCGGATGCAGGAAAAACGAGGGAATGGCCGGAGCCATTCCCTCGGGATCAAGTTGCCGTGCCCTTACTTCTTGGCTTCCGGAGCCGGTGCGGGTGCAGCAGCAGGTGCCGGGGCAGCTGCAGCAGCGGGCGCAGCCGGTGCCGTACCGCCTTCGGATTTCAGGGTAACCAGCTTGCCATCCTTGATTTCGAAAACGGTAATCGCGCCGTTCTTGATGTCACCCTTCTCGTCGAACTCGATCCTGCCGGTGACGCCATCGTAGGAGGTCTTGCCAACTTCCGGCAGATACTTGACCGGGTCGGCCGAGTTGGCACGCTTCATGGCATCGACCAGGACCATCACTGCGTCATAGCTGTAGGGAGAGTAGATCTGAATCTGACCGTACTTCTTGGAGAAGTCTTCAACAAACTTCTGGCCGTTCGGGAGTTTGTCGACCGGCAGGCCGGCCTGCGTACAAACCACGCCCTCGGACGCCGGGCCGGCGAGCTTGATCAGTTCGGGCGAGCAGCCACCGTCGCCGGTGGTGAACTTGGCGGTGATGCCGAGTTCCTTCATCTGCTTGAGCATCGGACCACCCACCGCATCCATCCCGCCAAGGAAGATCACGTCAGGCTTCTTGGCCTTGATCTTGGTCAGAATGGCCTTGAAGTCGGTCGCCTTGTCGTTGGTAAACTCGCGCGCGACGATTGTCGCGCCGGCAGCCTTGGCAGCCTTCTCGACCTCATCCGCCAAACCCTGGCCATAGGCCGTGCGATCGTCGATGATCGCAATCTTCTTGGCGCCCAGGTCCTTCACCGCGTAGGCGCCGACCACCGAGCCCTGCTGGATGTCATTGGCCATCACCCGGAAGGCGGTATTGAAGCCCTGCTGGGTGTACTTCGGATTGGTTGCCGAGGGCGAAATCTGCGGCAGGCCGGCCGCGTTGTAGATCGCCGAGGCAGGGATGGTCGTACCCGAGTTGAGGTGCCCGACGACACCGGCCACTTTGGCATCAACCAGCTTCTGGGCGACGACGGTACCGGTTTTCGGATCGGCCTGATCATCTTCGCCAAGCAACTCGAACTTGATGACCTTGCCATCGATCTCGATCTTCTTCGCGTTGGCATCGTCGACGGCCAGGCGGGCACCGTTCTCGTTGTCCTTGCCAAGGTGCGCGATCGGGCCGGTCAGTGGCGCGACATGGCCGATCTTGACCACCATTTCCGGTTTCGGCGCCGGCGCGGGCGCTGCCACCGGGGCAGGAGCAGGAGCCGCAGCCTTGGGTTCCTCTTTCTTGCCGCAGCCGATCACGGCCAGCGAGGCCGCCAGAACGAGCAATACACCGGGTGTACGAACACTCTTCATAGGTTTCATCTCCGATATTGTCTGTGTAGAGGGTGGGAAACGGCCGATTGTCCAAGCACATCAGGACCTTGTCAACATGCATATGATCTCTCGACCTGCATGCCTGCTTTCGACACCACATCCCTGAAACGGAAAACCGGCAATTGGCCGGTTTTTTTGTTCATGCAGCGATCACTTCAGACTGAGGATCCACTTGACCAGCTTGTTCGCCTCGTCGGGCGTTACCGAAGGATTTGGCGGCATCGGCACTTCACCCCAGGAGCCCTTGCCACCCTTGATGACCTTCGCAGCGAGCATGGCTTCATCCTTGGCGGTGTACTTCTTGGCCACGTCCTTGTAGGCCGGCCCAACGACCTTCTTGTCGACGGCGTGACAAGACAGGCAGTTCTTGGACTTGGCCAGGGCTTCATCAGCCTGGACGGCGCCGGCAGACATTACGCCGGCAGCAGCCAGCAGGCACACGTAGATCGCTTTCATGCTATTACTCCGTTCAGATAAGGGGTTTGAAACGCCTCGATATTATTTCAGTTTGGTCAGCTTGGAAAGCCTCTTGATCCGCAGTGCCGGTACACGCACTCCGCCCCGTCACTAACGCGTTGACCGCGCCGCCAGTTGACCTTCGATCGCGTCGCCGGCCGCATCCCGAACGACGCGCGAAACACCTCGGACACCTCGAATCGGGACCGTCATGCCGGTCGAACCTCGCCTCAGCGCCGCTGCAACTGCTTCAGATCGCGCACCGCGCCGGTAGCCGCCGAGGTGGTCATCAGCGCATAGGCCTGCAGCGCCTGCGACACGACACGCTGGCGCGCGACCGCCGGCCGCCAGGCCGCCGCGGCACTCAACTCCATCGCCACCCGCCGCCGGGCCAGTTCGGACTCGGTGATCGCCAGGTGGATACGACGACCCGGGATGTCGATCTCGATCCGGTCGCCCTCTTCCACCAGGCCGATGGCGCCACCTTCGGCGGCCTCGGGGGAAACGTGCCCGATCGACAGCCCGGAAGTACCTCCGGAAAAGCGGCCGTCGGTGAGCAGTGCGCAGACCTTGCCCAGGCCCTTCGACTTCAGGTAAGACGTGGGATAAAGCATTTCCTGCATGCCCGGCCCGCCTTTCGGGCCTTCGTAGCGAATGACCACCACCTCACCGGGCAGCACCTGGTCCCCGAGGATCGCCTGGACGGCATCGTCCTGGCTCTCGAACACCCGTGCCTTGCCGGCAAAGACCCAGATGCTCTCGTCCACACCGGCAGTTTTCACAATGCAGCCGTCTCTGGCGATGTTCCCGTAAAGCACGGCCAGGCCACCTTCCTGCGAGTACGCATGCGCCTTGTCGCGAATGCAACCCTTGGCGCGATCAAGGTCGAGTTCCGGGTAACGCCGGTTCTGCGAGAAGGCCTTCTGGGTCGGAATGCCACCCGGCGCCGCCTTGAAGAACTCGCAGAGTTGGGGCGCCTGCGTACGCATCACATCCCAGTTGTCGATCGCCTCACCGAGCGTCCTCGCATGCACTGTCGGCACCTCGCGATGGAGCAGACCGGCGCGATCCAGTTCGCCGAGAATGCCGAAGATGCCACCCGCGCGGTGCACGTCCTCGATATGGTAGTCGGGTGTGGCGGGCGCCACCTTGGCGAGACAGGGCACCTGGCGCGAGATGCGGTCGATGTCGTCCATCGTGAAGCTGACGCCACCCTCCTGTGCCGCCGCCAGAATGTGCAGAACCGTATTCGTTGACCCCCCCATCGACACATCCAGCGTCATCGCGTTCTCGAAAGCAGCGAAACTGCCGATTGAGCGCGGCAGCACCGAGGTGTCGTCCTGCTCGTAATAACGACGACAGAGGTCGACAATCTGGCGCCCGGCCTTGAGGAAAAGTTCGCGGCGATCGGCATGCGTGGCCAGGACGGTGCCGTTGCCGGGCAGCGAAAACCCCAGCGCTTCGGTCAGGCAATTCATCGAATTGGCGGTAAACATCCCTGAACACGAACCGCAGGTGGGACACGCCGAGCGCTCGAAGGAGTCGACCTCATCGTCGGAACAATTGCTGTCGCCGCCCTTGACCATGGCGTCGACCAGGTCGACGGCAATCACCTTGCCGCCCCACTTCACCTTGCCGGCCTCCATCGGGCCGCCGGAGACAAAAATGGTCGGGATGTTCACGCGCATTGCGGCCATCAACATCCCCGGAGTGATCTTGTCGCAGTTCGAAATGCACACCATCGCGTCGGCGCAGTGTGCGTTGACCATGTATTCGACGGAGTCGGCGATCAGGTCACGCGAAGGCAATGAATAAAGCATGCCGTCGTGCCCCATGGCAATGCCGTCATCAATGGCGACGGTATTGAATTCCTTGGCGACACCGCCGGCGGCCTCGATTTCGCGAGCGACCAACTGTCCTAGATCCTTGAGATGCACGTGCCCCGGAACGAACTGGGTGAACGAATTGACGACGGCAATGATCGGCTTGCCGAAATCTCCGTCCTGCATGCCGGTGGCGCGCCACAGGGCGCGCGCGCCCGCCATGTTGCGGCCATGCGTCGAGGTGCGGGAACGATAGTGGGGCATTGCCGATCTCCAATCCAGAACACGCCCGAGGGTGGCGCGATATAATGCGAATTCTATCCGAAAGGCCCCCAGGGTGTTTGCAACGTGTTGATCCATCCGCAGTTCAACCCTGTCGCAGTCTCGATCGGCCCGCTGAGCGTGCACTGGTACGGATTGATGTACCTGGTGGCCTTTCTCCAGTTCTGGTGGCTGGGCCGGCGGCGAATCCTGACCCATCCCGAGCTGAACACTGCCGGCTGGACGCTGCGACAGCTCGATGACCTGCTGTTCTACGGCGTCCTGGGAGTTATCGCCGGTGGCCGTCTTGGCCAGGTCCTGTTCTACGAGCCGGCATACTACCTGGAGCACCCGCTGCAAGTCCTCGCCGTGTGGCGAGGCGGCATGTCGTTTCACGGCGGCTTCCTTGGCGTGCTGATCGCGATGTGGCTATACGCCCGCAAGAGCCGCCGGCGCTGGCTCGAACTCACCGATTTCATTGCCCCGCTGGTGCCGCTGGGCCTCGCTGCCGGGCGCATCGGCAACTTCATCAATGGCGAACTCTGGGGGCGCGCGGCTGATCCGGCGCTGCCGTGGGCGATGCTTTTCCCCTGGGTAGACGATGTGCCGCGCCACCCTTCGCAACTCTACCAGGCAGGCCTTGAGGGCTTTGTTCTGTTTGTTTGCCTGTGGATCTATTCGAGCCGCAAGCGACCTCGCGGTGCCGTTTCGGGAGCCTTTCTGATCGGTTACGGCGTCCTGCGCTGGGTTGCCGAGTATTTCAGGACGCCGGACGAGGGAATCTTTGGACTTTCGTACACGGTCAGCATGGGGCAGTGGCTGTCGCTGCCGATGGTCCTGTTCGGTATCATTTTTGTCGTCGCGGCGCATCGCCGACGCGTCTGAGCAGAACGACGTGTCGTGGCCGGCCGCGAGACCGAGGAGAAAGAGATGTCTGCAGGAATTGTAGTCCGGGGCTTGCGCAAGGTGCGCACGCTGCTTGCCGACAGTGGCGGCGCACGGGGCCTTGCGGGCAAGGAACTGGTCCGGACCCGCGAACTCCTTCATGAATGTGCAGCCGGAGTCGGCGGAGAAATTTCGGCCAGACAGCGTGCCGGGCGTTTGGCGGAAACCTACCTGCGTCTCGATGACGAGGGTCGCGCGACCTTCCTGCGCACGCTGGCCACCGAATTCGGCCCCGACCCGCAGTTGGTCGCCACGGCGCATGCCGGCTATCAGGCGGCCATTGGCAGTGACGCGCAATGGATGGCCGAATCGGAACTGCGCAAGGCCATGCGCTCTTCGCGCCTGCGCATCCTGGCGCAATTCAATACCCTGCCGCAAGGCGTCAAATTCCTGGTCGACCTGCGCGCCGACCTGCTGCGCTTTGCCGACACGGACGCTGCGCTGCGCTCGCTCGACCGCGAACTCGAGTCCCGGCTGGGCGCCTGGTTCGACGTCGGTTTCCTTGAGCTGCAAAGAATTACCTGGAGTTCGCCGGCAGCGCTGCTCGAAAAACTGATCGAATACGAGGCGGTGCATGAGATCCGTTCCTGGAGCGACCTGAAGAACCGTCTCGATTCCGACCGTCGCTGCTATGCCTTTTTCCACCCGCGCATGCCCATGGAGCCGCTGATCTTCGTCGAGGTCGCGCTGACCGACCACCTGGCGGACAATGTGCAGATGCTTCTCGACGAGCAGGCGCCGGTTTTCGACGCGCAGAGTGCCAGCACGGCGATCTTCTATTCGATTTCCAACACGCAACCCGGCCTGCGCGGCGTGTCCTTTGGCAATTTCCTGCTCAAGCGCGTCGTTGACGACCTGAAACGCGACTACCCGCGTCTGGTCAGCTTTGCCACCCTGTCACCGCTGCCCACCTTCCGGCGCTGGGCCGAAAAGAATCCGGAAGCCTGGCAGCAGGCTTTCAGCGCCGCAGATCTGGAGCGAATCACACGCCACCTCAAGGCGGACATGGTACCGCCAGTGGACTCCAGCGAACTTCCCAAACTGCTTGCGGATGATCGCTGGGTGAAAGAAGCGCGCCTCGCGCGTGCCCTGCAACACGGCCTGATGCGCCTGGCCGCGCGGTACCTGGTAACCGCCAGCAAGGGCGGCCGGCCGGTCGACCCGGTTGCCCGCTTCCACCTGGGCAACGGCGCGCGTGTCGAACGTCTGAATTATCTGGCCGATACATCGGCACACGGACGGCAGCAGTCCTATGGCCTGATGGTGAATTATCTGTACGACCCTGATACCATCGAAGCGAACGTCGAAGCTTTTTCGCGTGGCGGCGAAATTGCTGTCGCGACGGCGATACGTCGTTCTGCACGCGACTGAGGTCGCGCAGCCAGAACATTTTTCTATCTACCTACGAGAAAGACCAACACATGAAGCAACGTCCCTTCAAAGTTCTCGGAATCCAGCAAATCGCCATCGGCGGACCCGACAAGATGAAACTGCGTCAACTCTGGGTTGACAGTCTGGGCCTCGAAATTACCGGCAACTTCGTCAGTGAGCGCGAAAATGTCGATGAGGACATTGTCGCGATGGGCAAGGGCCCTTTCAAGGTGGAAGTCGATTTGATGCAACCGGTCGACCCCGACAAGAAACCCGCAGTACATGCAACCCCGCTCAATCACGTCGGCCTGTGGATCGACGACCTCCCGAAGGCCGTCGAATGGCTGACTGCCAACGGCGTTCGCTTCGCCCCCGGTGGAATCCGCAAAGGAGCCGCAGGCTTCGACATTACCTTCCTGCATCCGAAAGCGAGTGCGGAATTCCCGATCGCCGGCGAAGGCGTGCTGATCGAAATGGTCCAGGCACCACCCGAAGTGATCGAAGCCTTCGCCAAACTCGGCTGAGAACGTAGTTCCACAGTTGCGCTTCGTCGACCGGCATTTCCGGTCGGGTGCGGCGTCTGGCAGGCAACGTGACATCGGTCACAACGCCGGCATGGAAAACTGCTTTTGTCCGCGCACGTACCGAGCCCGCATACGACACGCCGGCGCCGCACCGGTAACGCCCTTGGCATATTGCACGTTTCGTGCGCGGCAGTGTTCATTTTTGCGAAAAAAAGGACGATAATTGCCGCCCACGGCCTTTCAGGCGCAAAGAGGAAACGAACCATGCCAAAAATTCAAGGCGGTATCGAATTTTCGAGTCTCAACAGCAGCGAAACCGAGGCATAAGTACGCTCTGTGCCCAGCGATTCATATTCCTCTTGTGTAGCGCTGAAGCAACCGGCGTTTGCCAATCCCAGCGGGCGGCGAAGGCTTGTTCGCTTCGCCGTCATCGCCGGCATCATCTGCTGCATGGCATCGGCAGTTTACACAACCGAGCCAGTCATCTCGTCGTCACGGTCGTTCACCGAACCCTGAGTCCTCGGCTTAATCAGGCACCGAGGTCCTGACGGCAGCAGCCGTTGGCGCCCCGGTAGCTTGCCGCGGTTTTGTCCGGGGCTTCGTCGACAAGGGCAGACCGAAGTCTTCCGGGCCAGCATACGTTTTCATTTCCCAGCAGTTTCTCGCCACACCAAGGAGGCATCAATGAGTGAAGTCAAAACCGTGCAAGAAGATGTCGTACCAGAAAGTGATCAAGCCGCTCCCGCAGCAGTGACCGTAGAGCAGCCGGTATCGCCACCGGCCGCCGCCGGCAAGACAGCGCGCGCGACGGCCAAGAAGGAGCCCGTGAAGGCCACCAAGGCAACGAAACCGGTCAAAGGCAAGCCGGCAGCAACACCGAAGGCGGTAGCAGCCCCGGCCAAGGTGAACCTGAACGACACGCCGCATCCTGCTCCGAAGCCTCCGCTCAAAACCAAGGATTACGAACAGACGCTCGCCAAGCTGCAGATCGAACTCGTGAAACTTCAGGAGTGGATCAAATTCAAGAAACTGAAAGTGGTCGTGCTGTTCGAAGGTCGCGATGCGGCTGGTAAAGGCGGTACGATCAAGCGCATCACCGAGAGCCTGAGTCCGCGCGTCACCCGCGTTGCCGCGCTGCCAGCGCCGACCGACAGGGAACAGACACAGTGGTATTTCCAGCGCTACGTCCAGCATCTTCCAGCCGGCGGCGAAATGGTTCTTTTCGACCGCAGCTGGTACAACCGGGCCGGCGTCGAGCGCGTGATGGGATTTTGCACTGAAGACGAATACCGCGAGTTCCTGCGCACCTGCCCCGAATTCGAACGAATGCTGGTCCGCAGCGGTGTCATCCTGATCAAGTACTGGTTCTCGGTCAGCAACGAAGAGCAGGAGCGCCGTTTCCAGAAGCGCATTTTCCATCCCGAAAAGCACTGGAAACTGAGTCCCATGGATCTGGAATCGCGTGCGCGCTGGGTTGAATACTCGAAGGCCAAGGACGCGATGTTCGCCCACACCGATATCAAGCAGGCCCCATGGTACGTGGTCGACGGCGACGACAAGAAGCGCGCCAGACTGAACGTGATCACGCATCTGCTGAACATGATCGACTACGAGGACCTGACACCACAGCCGATCGTGCTGCCGCCCCGCCAGGACGAGGGTGGTTACGTGCGTCCGCCGATCACCGACCAGACCTTCATTCCCGAAGTGTACTGAACGACAGGCTTCCATCGCACCAAAGACAAAGGCCGGCGTGGTATCCCCTCGCCGGCCTTTGTCGGTCATTGTCCTGCACGTCGCCAGCGCGGCACTCGCGCGCCCGACACCGGAACTGCAAGCATGCCGCTGCACATTGAAACCCCACTCATCGAGTCCCCGTTTCTGAGCCGTGCCGCTCATTGCGCGGCGTGGCTGAAGCTCGAAGCGCTGCAACCACCGGGATCGTTCAAGATTCGCGGGGTTGGCGCGGCCTGCGAGGAATATCTGCGACGCGGCGCGCGCCGCTTCGTTTCATCCTCGGGCGGCAATGCCGGCCTGGCCGTCGCCTACGCCGGCCGCCGTCTGTCGGTCCCGGTCACCGTGGTGGTGCCCGAAACCGCATCCGCCCGAGCCAGGGAATTGCTGCGGCTGGAAGCGGCACAGGTCATCGTGCACGGCGCCTCCTGGAACGAAGCCCACTTGCTGGCGCTGTCGATTCTTGACCCGTCAGACGCGTTCATCCATCCCTTCGACGACCCACTGCTCTGGTCCGGACACGCCAGCCTGGTTGACGAAGTCGCCCGTGCCGCCCTGCGCCCGGACGCAGTGGTCCTGTCGGTCGGCGGTGGCGGCCTGCTCTGCGGCGTGATCGAAGGCTTGCGGCGCAACGCCCTCGGAGATATCCCGGTGATCGCCGTCGAGACCGAGGGCAGCGCATCCTTTCAGCAAGCACTGCGCGCTGGTCATCCACTCGAACTCGATACGATCAGCAGCATCGCCACCTCGCTCGGTGCCAAACGCGTTTGCGACCGGGCGTTTCAGTGGTCAGCGGAACATGCGATCGACAGCGTCGTCGTTTCCGACAGAAGCGCTCTCGATGCCTGCGAGCGCTTCCTCGCCGACCACCGCCTGCTGGTCGAACCCGCCTGCGGGGCCACCCTCGCGCTGGCTTACGAGCGCTCGGCAGCGCTCGCGGGCTTTGCCAAGGTCCTGTTCATCGTCTGCGGCGGCGCAACAGCCAGCATCGATCAGATCCGCGCATGGTCGGCGCAGGCGGTACAGCCCGTCAGAAAGGGGCCTTGAGGGGTTTCCCTACCCCGGCCAGAACGCCAAACCGACCAGCAGCGCGGCGAACAGTCCCGTCAACACGTCGAGCGTCCAGTGCGCCCGCAAGACGATCACCACCAGCATCTGCAACACCGCCAGCAGGGTCGCGACAACCGTGAGGACGGGCATGCCGAGGCTGGCGATCTGGATGGCGCCATAAACGGCCAGCGCGGTGTGACCGGAAAAAAAGAAGTCGTTGCCTACGGCATAGGTGACGAACAAGGAAGGGAAGCCCGGATCGCGCCAGATGATTCCCGACGGTGCCGGTAGCGCCACCACTGCCTGGCTCGCCTGCCGCAGACCGAACAGGCACAGCAGCCCCCAGAACGGACTGAAGCTCGGGCCGAGCACGGCGTAGCCGAGCACGAACAGGCTGACCGCATCGACGCCCAGCGAACTGGCAATCAGCGCCGCCCTGGCAGCACCCGGATGGACGTGCAGCCAGGCGTTGCCCGCGGCGGTCAGGCGGTGCAGATGGTCGTAGATGCCACCGCCTTCGAGATGACGCTGGCCGATCATGCGCTGCGTGACGAACCAGGCCACCAGCCCGCAGGCGATGCCCAGCAGGCGCAGGCCAATGGTCTCCCAGGCCGGCAGGTCGATCATAACTCAGAGCGCGGCTGCGTGCCGTCGGTGGTGCTCGCCGCTGCCCGCTCCAGTTCCACCCGCTGCGCGGGAATCCCGGCCCAGGTCTCGCCGGCCGGTATCCGAGTGTTGGGCAGGACGAAGGAGCCGGCCAGGACCTTGGCCTTCTCGCCGACCTCGACACCGCCCATCACGATCGCGCGCAAGCCGATGGTGGCGCCGGCGCCGAGTCGTACCGGCGCAATCACCAGGTAGCCACCCTGCGCGTAGTGCGCCATGACGCTGGCCGAACCGCCGATGGTTACCCCCGCAGCCATTTCGATCATCGACGGATCGGCGATGGCCGTCGAATTGATGGTCACGTTGCTGCCGATCTTCATGCCCATCAGCCGGTAGTACAGTTGCGCGAAGGGCGACGGCGTCACGAACTCCAGGAACGAGTAGCGAACCACCAGCGTCAGCGTGCAATGGACATACCAGCGCAGCGCGGTCAGCGACACCGCCGAGCCACGATACGGTTGCAAGCGTCCACCAAGAACAAAGTTCAGAAGCGGTGCCACCAGCAGCAACGTCAGGCCGTAGGCAAAGTAACTGGCGGCCAGCGCCAGTCCGGTCAGCGGGTAGCGCCAGCCGGCGGCAAGCGTCAACAGTGCCGGCGCGAAAACCTCGGCGTATAGGCAAACGGCAACGCCCAGGGAAAGACCGGCCGCGACGATGGCCAGGGCGATGAACGGCAACGGCCCGACAAGGGCAAGTAGTCTCTGCATGCAGGATGACCAGACGAGAGGAAGAAACGGCGATGGGGCGGATATTACGACGAACCGGCATCGTCCGGGGGCAACACCGTGCCCGCAGACTCAAGCTTTTCCACCACCACCACGCAATCAACGAGACCCCCACTGCAGCTTCACCTGACGCGAATTCAAGGTATCGCGCTCGGCAATGCGCTCGACCTGGACGCAGACGATGCCGCCGAAGTTCCGGGCGGCCGTGGCGATGGCCTGCGCCATCAGGGTCAGCGCCTCCTTATCCCTGCCACAAGAACAGATCTCCAGCCGGGTGGGTCCGTGTGCGGTGACTCGGCCACCCTGCTAGAATCGTTGCGCAGGGTGGCCGTCACACCTGCGTCGAGCCCACGGCCAACAAGGAGTGATCATCATGTCCGACAGGAAGAGATTTCTCGCCTCCGGTCCTGAACTGCGGGACGACCAGGAGCCATTCGACGAGCCACGGCGGCAATCGGCCGACAGTGCGGACGACTCCCGGCAAGCAGCGCCGAGCGCCGCTGCGCCCGCAACCGACAGCATCGGCCAGCGCGCCCAACTCGCTGGCGGCGGGGCCATTGCGCAGGGCGAGCATGCCGTCTCGGTCGGCTCTGCGGGGATATATGTGGGCGGCGACAACACCGGCACGATCAGCATCCACGTCGAGGCCCCGGGCCGACCCAGACAGACGCCCTTCCAGGCACCGCCACCGGCCGCCGACCATGTCCAGCGATCACGGGAACTGGCGCTGATCAAGGCGCACCTGCTCGACGGCAACGGCGAACTGCTGGCCAACTGCGTCGGCCTGTGCGGCTTCGGCGGTGCCGGCAAGACCACCCTCGCGCGCCAGATCTGCGCCGACCCTGCCGTTCTGCAGGCCTGCCGCGACGGCATCCTGTGGGTGCCGCTGGGCAAGAATCCGCCCGACCCGCGCGCGCAGATTGCCGATCTGGTCAGCGCCCTCCGCGGCGACTGTGACGGCTGCACGACGCTGCCCGGCGCCCGCGCCCAATTGCTGGCGGCGCTGGCACAACGCACGCTGCTGCTGGTGCTCGACGACGTTTGGGACGAGGCCCAGATCCGGGACATCGTCGCCGCCAGCGGCGGCTGTGCCCGCCTGATCACCACCCGCAACGCACTCACCCTCCCCTTCGAGGCCGAACTGCTGGATATCGGCAACATGCAGGCGGCGGACGCCAGAGAACTGCTCGGCGCCGACCTGCCGGCAGGACAGGACGCCCGCCTCCTGAATCTGGTCAGCCAGCTGGGTTACTGGCCAGTCTTGCTGCGGCTGGCCAACCGGACCCTGCGGCAGCGTGTCAAGCGCCAGCAAATGCCCATCGCCAGGGCGCTCGACGCCGTCGAGCGCGACCTGGCACGCAAGGGCGTGCTGGCTTTCGACCCCGCCCACGACGCCCTGGAGCGAGATCAGGCGGTGGCCGCGACGGTCGAGGCCAGCCTGGAACTGCTGGATGCCGCCGAGCGCCAACGTTACACCGAGTTGGCGATTTTCCCGCAGGATGTACCGATTCCCCTGGCAAGCGCAGCCGAACTCTGGCAGATCACGGCCGGGCTCGACGCGGCCCAGGCCGAGGAACTGGTCTCTTCGCGGCTGGAACCGCTGTCGCTGCTCGACTACGACGCCGGCTCAGGGACGCTGCGCGTGCACGACGTGCTGCGCGGCTACCTGTCGCTGAAGCTGACGGACAAGGCCGTGCTGCACCTGCGTCTGGCCGGGCATTGGGGGGAGCGGCCGGCCAGGGACCATGCCTACGCCTGGCGCTGGCTGGCCTTCCACCTCGCCCAGGCGGCCCTGGCCAGCGCTCAGCCGCAGCGGCACATCCTCGTCGAACGTTTGCTGGCGCTGGTCGGCAACACCGACTGGCAACAGGCGCACGAGCAGGCACTCGCCGACCCGCCGGCGCTGCGCGCAGCCCTGTCGTGTGCGCTCGACGCGGCGGTATCCGACGACCTGCCCCTCGGCGTGCCGCTGATCGTCGACGCTGCTGACACCCTGACGCGCTTCCGCCGCCGGCACTTGCGGCCGGAACCGATCTTCGAGCTGGCGCGGCAGGGAGACCTCGACGGTGCCCGCCGTCGCTGCGCCCTCTTTGCCCTTGACGAGCACTGGCGCCAGGTCCTCCTGCTGACCGTTGCCTGGCTGGCGCCGGCACACCAGCGCGCGCAGGCACGCGCCCTGTGTGCCGAAGTCGACGCCGAGACGACTGCGCAGCCGGCGGTGCACGCCCTGCGGCTCTGGCTGCGAGCGCAGCTCTGGGAACAGCCGGCGCCAGTCTTCGCCTTCCAGGTGCCACCGCAGGAAGCCGACACGGCACTGATCGAAGAGTTGCTCAAGCGTGTCGGCGGCGGCGAATACCAGCGCGAGTTGATCATCAGCCGCGGACTGGATCCCGACCTGCGCAACCCTGACAGGCCGCCGCCGACGCGCGGCATCTACCACGGCACAGCGGCCCACCCAGGCGGCAGCGATGGCGACGCCGAGCGCAGCACAACGCGTTATCTCGCCGAACTCGACGGCCCCTACCTGGTAGCCTACGCCGCGCAGGACCCGGACGGCGGCATGGATGCCCTGCGGCGCTACCTCAGCGTCTATACCAACTACAGCTATTCCGAATATCGCTTCAGCACCCTCTGGCTGCTGCTCGGCTTCGTCGTCGAACTGCCGCGCCCCGACGGCGGCGAGTGGCTGCGCGAGGCGGTGGTCGGCATTCTCACCGCGGCCCTCAGCGGCGATAGTGTCGAGTTCGAAGAGGGCCTGCCGACGGCGGCCACAGCGCTGCGCGCCCAGGCGCAGGATGCGGCGGCGCGGACCGCGCTGCGCGAACAGGCTGCCGGGCTGATCGACACCGCGATGCGCCTCAAGCCGGGACGCGAAGAACAGGGCAGCGACATCTGGGCACAGCACAAGCGACGGATGCTGGCCAGCGCCCAGGCGCTGGGCTGGCTGCTTGGAGAAGAGGCCCTCGCCGACCAGGTGCTGCAGGAAGCCATGGCCCTGGCCGATTCCGGCTTCGCCGGCTACCAGGCGCCGGCGTGCCTGGCGCTGGCCGAAGCCATCGAGATCTGCCAGCGTGGGCAGCCCCAAGCCTCGCCGGCGATCGAGCAAGCGCTGGAGTGGGCACAACGGGCGGCGCACAACGTCCAGGATCCGACCTTCTGCGCCCGCATGACGGCACGGGTCAACGCCATACGCACGCACTGGTGGCCAACCTTCGACATCGAGGCGCGCGCCCGGCATCTGTCCGAAGGCGCTTACCTCGCGGAGTTCGCCGGCGTGCACCGGTTGGGCCACAGCTACTTCGGCCGCCGTCCGGACGCGCTGCAACTGCCGCCATGGGCCCTCGACGACGGCAGCTTCGACAGCCTGCAAAAACTTTACCAGCGCCCCGTGGCGGATTTTCTCCGAATCAACGGCTACGACCGCCCGCTCCACCCTGGCGACGCCGTCGCCGTGCCCGACCCGGGCTTCGCCCCGCACCTGGCGGCGCGACTGGCGGCGGCGACGCTGGCCCAGGCCGGCCCGTGGCCGCTGCCGCCGGAGCGGCTGCAACTGCTGCGCTCGCTGGTGCCGCACGCGCTCGGCAGCCCGACCGCCCTCGATGCGGTGCTGACCCGCCTGGTGCTGGCGCAGGCACGGCGTGCGACGCCGCCGGACCTCGCCGAAGCAACCGCGCTCGACGCCGTGCTGGCTCGGCGCGTGGCTATCGAGGCGGCGCCCGCACTCTGCGAACCGCTCGTTTCGCCCGCGCCAGCGCGGCTGCCGAGCTGACACAATGACACCACGTCACGGACGAATCTTCGGCGTTGGCGTCGAGCCTCCGGGAGGGTGTCAGAGCGGCTGGGCGGTGAACGCGTACACCATGTCGCCGACGAAACGCCGAAACGACTCGTTCTCGACGAACTGCTTGTAGACCTGCGTGTCGTCCTTGAGGAGGATCTGCATCACCTTGCCGAGCGCCTGGTCGTGCGCCATGCGCGCCGTGTGCGGGGTGTTCTCGCGGGCGTTGCGGTAGGCCGCGTCGGCGGCGACCTTCGGCGCGATGTCTTCGCGGAGCCGTTTCGCGACCCGGTCGCCGTCGGTAAACAACGTTCCGAACTGTTCATTGAAGGTCTTGAGGATGTTGCTCAGCCGATCCATCTCCGGTTCCGGCGGGTGGCCGCGCGCACTGGTCGGCACCGGCTCGATCTCGGCGTCCGTGTCCGCGAGCGCGATGTTCATCGCCGCCTTCTTCTCGACGCGGTAGCTGTCCATGTCGATCGCGTCGAGGATGCCCCTGGCGAGATCCTCGTCCAGTGGCGCCGGCAGCTTAGGCGTCAATAGGTCGAGGAAGATCGACAGCTTCTCCCATTCCGCGTTGCTGTAAGGAATCACCGACGCAAGGAAAGCGTAGGTGCGGCAGAACACCCGCGCCTTGCCCTTGAAGTCGACCTGCCCATCCTCGTCGAGCGCGTCCACATAGACGGCGACGCAGGCATCGAGGATCGGGTCGAGCTTGTCGCGGTCGGCGCCATCGAGAAACATCGCCACCACCTGCCGCACCTGCTCCGGCGAGTAGACCTGCGCCGCGTCCAGCGCCGCCTTCAGGTCGTGCAGCTTGTTCGGATCGGTCTCGTCGGCCAGGAGCGTCGTGCGGTAGTAGTCCTGAAAAGCGAAGGTGATCGCCTCGCTGTTGTTCTGGAAGTCGAGCACGCAGCAGTCGTGCTTCTGCGGGTGCCCGCGATTCAGCCGCGACAGGGTCTGCACCGCCTTGATGCCGGCGAGCAGCTTGTCCACGTACATCGTGTGCAGCAGCGGCTCGTCATAGCCAGTCTGGAACTTGTCGGCGCAGATCAGGAAGCGGTAGGGGTCGGCCTGGATCTTGCGCGCGATGTCACTGCTCGCGAAGCCGTTGAGCGACGCCTCGCTCACCTTCGCGCCGCCGTACTCGTGCTCGCCCGAGAAGGCGACGATCGCCTGGTACGGGCTCTTGCGCTCGCGCAGATACGCCTGGAAGGCGTGGAAGTACTGGATCGCCCGCTCGATGCCACTGGTGATCACCATCGCCCGCGCCTGCCCGCCGATCTTCCCGGCCGCCAGCACCTGCGCGTGGAAGTGGTCCACCATGATCTCGGCCTTCAGGCGGATCGCGTGCTCGTGGCTCTCGACGTAGCGGCGCAGCTTGCTGTTCGCCTTGCGGGTATCGAACTCCGGGTCGTCCTCGCTCTTCCTGACCAGCCGGTAGTAGCTGTCCACCGGCGTGTAGGCCTTGAGCACGTCGAGGATGAAGCCTTCCTCGACCGCCTGCTTCATGGTGTAGCTGTGGAAGGGCCGATGCCTGACACGCCCTTCAGGGTCAGGCGGCAACGGCTCGCCGAACATCTCCAGCGTCTTGTTCTTCGGCGTCGCGGTGAACGCGAAGTAGCTGGCATTGGCCAGCATCCTGCGCGCCGCCATGCGCTTTTCGAGCGCCGCGTTCACCGTGTCCTCGGGATCGGGCCCCGCGTCGCCGCCTTCCTCCGGCGCACCGAGCGCCTGGCTCATCGCCGCCGAGGTCTTGCCGCCCTGGCTCGAATGCGCCTCGTCGATGATGATGGCGAAGGTCCTGCCGCTCTCGGTGGCGATCTCGTCGAGGATGAAGGGGAATTTCTGCACCGTCGAGACGATGATCTTCCGGCCTTGTTCGATGAAGCGGCGCAGGTCGCCCGAGCGCTCGGCGTGCCCGACCGTGGCGCCGACCTGCATGAACTGCTTGATCGTGGTCTGGATCTGGTCATCGAGCAGCCGTCGGTCGGTGACCACGATCACCGAGTCGAAGACCTCCCGGTTTGCCTGATTCGCCTGATCCGTCTGATCGCCGTCGCGCTGCAGGCCGATGAGCTGGTGCGCCAGCCAGGCGATCGAATTCGACTTGCCGCTGCCCGCCGAGTGCTGGATCAGGTAGCGCTTGCCCGCCCCATGCGCGCGCACATCGGCCAGCGCCTGGCGCACGACGCCGAGCTGGTGATAACGCGGCCACACCTGCCGGCGCTTCTTCCTGCACGTGCGCGGATCCTTCTCCTCGACGATCTGCGCGTAGTTCTCGAGGATGTCCGTCAGACCCGCCGGGGTGAGCACCTCCTTCCAGAGGTAATCGGTCTTTAGCCCGTGCGGGTTGGGCGGGTTGCCGGCACCGTCGTGATAACCCTTGTTGAAGGGCAGGAACCACGAGCCCTTGCCGCGCAGCTCGGTGCACATCTGCACCTCGCTCTCGTCGACAGCGAAGTGCACCACACAGCGGCCGAACTCGAACAGCCGTTCGCGCGGATTGCGGTCGCGCCGGTACTGCTCGACGGCATCCTCGACCGTCTGTTTGGTGAGACGGTTCTTCAGCTCGAAAGTGGCGATCGGCAGGCCGTTGATGAACAGGCAGAGATCGAGCGCGCGGCGCGTCTCGTCGATGCTGTAGGCGAGCTGGCGCGTGATCGAGAAGCGGTTCTGCGCATGCCGCGCCTCGGCCCGGGCATTGCCTTTCGAGGCCGTGCCGTAGAACAGGGCAAAGTGCAACGGCCCGTGCGCCACGCCCTTGCGCAGCACGTCAATGACGCCTCGTTTGCCGATCTCGGCAGAAAGGCGGGCAAGGAACTTGAGGCGGTTGATGTCGCTGGCGTCGTTCGCGTCGGCCAGCGCCAGCTTCCTGAAGGCGTCGGGCTGGGTGGCGCGCAGGAAGGCGAAGAGCTGCGGCACGTCGAGCGCGTGCGCGCGGTCGTAGTCCAGCGCGCTGCCGGCGATGTAGCCGGTGCCGCCATAAGGTGCCTGTGGCCGAGCGACACTGTTCGGCATAACGGCCAAGCCCTCCACGCCGGTCATGTGCCGCATGATCAGCGTTTCGAGGCCCTTTTCGCTGGTGTCGGTGGGCATGGCGTTACAGCTTCACCTTCAGGATCCGATCAACACGAACGAAGCTGGGCAAGTGCTGCTTCAATACAGCGGGGTCGAGCTTCGCCAGCAACTCGAAGGATCGCTTGCCCTTGCTGTAGGCGTTTGAGCAATTGCGGGACGCGTGGACCAGCTTGTCGTACACGTCATGCCGATTCCGGCTCTCCAGGTTGGCCAATGAAGGCAGCGCGTTCTCTTGTAGCCTATGGCCGTAATGCTCCTGTAGCGCCCGCCGGTCCGTAACGATCCAGGTTTCCATGCAGGTGGTCATGAAGAGGACTTGCTCATCGCTTGCTCCGACAGGCTTGTCCCATTGATCGCGATGATTCAGATGCTCCCAGGATTGTTCGGGATCCTCCACTGGATCTTCGCTATCCACGAGCATCGCGATGTAGTCGCCCACCTTGCGAAGGGCGTAGGCGGTCTTGAAATCATCAAAAACCGATCCGCGTCCACCGCAAGCGTTGAGTCGAGGCATTCTTCCCGAGAAGCCCGCCTTCTCGAACAACTTCCGGAACCCCTCGCGGCAGCGAATCTGGTCCTCCTTCGATTCGCCGCCTTCCACGTACAGATGCGCACTCACCAGCGATTTCCCCCGATCTCGCCTTTGGTCCAGAGCTGGCCGAGCCGATACCTTTTCAGCCACTCGGCAAGGTCGGCCGTGTTCAATCGTTCCATGATCGTCTGTCCCTGGCTCCTGGTACAGACGACCACCGCATCGGGCATTTCTGTCATCGTATCGACCAAGATATCCGAGTGGGTGGTGACGATGATCTGGGTTCGCTGCGAGGCCGCTCGCAACAGATCCCCCAACTTCGGCAGGATGTCGGGATGCAGTCCCAGTTCCGGCTCCTCGATACAGATCAAGGGTGGCGGTTCGGGATCGCAGAGAATCGCCAGAAGGCAGAGATACCGTAAGGTGCCATCGGAAAGGCGCGTAGCGGGAATGACGAAATCTCCTTCCGTGAAGAACACCTGCACCGTGCCCCCCTCGACCAGGACATCGAAGTCGTGGATACCATCATAGAGGTCATTCAAGCCGCTGAGGATCGCCCTCTTGGCCGCCGGAAAGCGCGTCTTCAACCGGTTCAGGAAGAGGCCGAGGTTCGAGAAATCTTCTTTGAGCACGTCGTTGCGGTTGTCTGACCTTTGCGGTTCGCGGAATACCGTATTCCGCCCAAACGCCCATTCCCGGTAGATGCGCACGCGCTCGTAGTTCTGGGCCAACCATGCCAGTTCCGGATAGGCTTCGGGGTCGCGCCGTTGTGCCAGGATCGAGCGATCCGCTTCGATCGACTCCCTGGTTAGACCACGCTTTCCATGGCCACTCGTATTGACGACCGGCTGACCGTGCTGGTAGCGGTAAAAGAAGTCAACGTCTGCTTGCCCAGCCTGCGGGCGTGCTCGCTCCACACGCTCGTCCTCAAGGGAAAATGCCTGCGCCACCGAGCGGAACGAGAGCAGATGGCGCAGCGGTATCGAGTCTTTGGAGTCTCTCACGACGCAATCGACCGAAGCCGGCGCTTTCGTCCTGCCTTTCCATATCCATTCCCCGACGCCGCCTCCATTTCGAGTCACCTCTCGAAGTTCCTTGGGAGCGGAACGGATCAGGCTGATCGCTTCAAAAAGATTCGACTTGCCGCTGCCGTTGGGACCAATGAGGACATTCAGCGCCTGGAGTTCAATGCCAGGATTGTCAGGGCCAAAAGACAGAAAATTTCTTGGCGCCAGATGGCGGATCAAAATGCAGTTGCCTGGGTCGGACATGGTTCAAATCTCCTCAGCTTCAACTTCATCAAGATTGCTGGCGTCGTCGAGCATATCGCCGGCGAGTTCCGCAGAGGTGTCGGGCGCCGCTTCGTCGGGTAGCCCCGTCGCCGCCTCGCGCACATCGAGCTTGCCGGTCACGACATCGGCGACGAGGCGGGTGCGGTATTCGCGGAGGAGGTCGATCTCGCGTTCGAGGCGGGCGGTGGCGGTATCCAGTTCTATAGTTTCCTCCCGGATCGTTTCAACGATCCGCCGCTGCTCGTTAGTCGGAGGCTGGATGATTGGAAGCCGGAAGAATTCCTCGGGATATAAGCGGAGGCGCGAAGCGCGTAGTCCTGTCGAACGGCACATAATGTTCGACATATACGGCCTGCTTCTGAGCAGGCCATCCATGTAGATACCGATAATGCCAGCGGGTCGACGTGGTCGGTAAACAGCATACGCGGGGCTGATGATTCCCGCGTGCTTTGAGACGCCGAGAGCACCCATCCACGCCCACATCGTGTTGACAACAAGATCCCCCGGCCGACATAGCTTGTGCCCTGTGTATGAGGCCGCCTTGAACATCGTGATGTTCTTTTGGCTGCGTGGCGTGACTCCAGTGAGGTGAGACACGGACAACAGTTCTTCACTGCCATCCGTCGAACGTTCATCGACTTCGCGATAGAGGTACTTTGCACGCTGCACCTCCCAATGCTCCGGAATGTCGGCGAGCCAGGGGATGCCTGAGGGTTTGAAGCGGACGGAGGGGTCGAGGCCGCGGGTGACGGCGCGGTGGATGATGGCCTGCTTCTGCTCGTTGAGCAGCGCGATCACCTTCCGCTTCGCCCGGATCGCCCGCTCCAGCCGCCCGTTCGCCCAGTCCAGAAACCGCACGATCGCCACCTGCTCGGCGGGTGGTGGGAGTGCGACGGGCATCCTCTTGAAGTGCGAGAAGTCCAAATTTTGGCGAAGACCGGAGCCGTAGCCATAGATGGCTTTGCTCATGTCCCAAACGTTCAGGAACTGAAAGCCGAAGCCCGGACTGACACCAGCGTTCACTCTCAGAGCCAGATAGGCCGAGGTGATGATCCCGCGATCTCGCACTATGCCCACGCGCAAACTCGTGTGGTCGTTCTGAAGATCCGTCGTGCGAAGGACGATGTCGCCAGGATTGACGATTTGATAGGTCTCGAATGACTCGGGAACAAGTCCGTGGAGCTTCTCCACAGGCTTGATGACGATGCGGCCATAGCTGAGGGAGAGTACTGTCTTCTCCTTCATACCGTGGTTGCGTTCGTGGTTGACCACGAAGGCACCAAACGCGGGCCGGGTCTCCCAATGCCCCGGCACCTGCCCCAGCCACGGCAGCCCCGACTCCTTGTACTCCGCATACGGCTTGAGGTCGGCGATCATGGCTGCCCCTCATCCATCACTCGCCGGGCGGCGCTCTCGCGGACGTGTTCGATCGCCTGGTGCAGCCGCTCGCGCAACAGCGGCAAGGGTGGCAACTCCGTCAGGTACTCGCTGACGCGGATCGATTGGGCATCGAGCTGGAGCAGCTCGATGAAGTGGCTCCAGCTCAATGTTTCCGAGAGCGTCGCAAGAATCTGCTCGTCGGTCATCCATTCGGCAAACCGGGCCATCCGGGTCAGTGCGGTGTAGTTGAATCCCGCGCCGAACTCGGCTGTCCATTCTTGTGACACGGTCGCAAGAATCTGCTTGCCGTAAGCCGCGCGCCCGGCGTACAGATTCTCACGCAGGAGGCGCCGACCCACCTGCCAGCAGAGATGCGTGTAGGTGGCGTTGGCCACGGCGGCCAGCCGCTGGCGGGCCGACTGGACGAGACTTCGCAGGTCGCCCGGCAGCGTCGCTTGGTCAGTGAGCGCTGCTGCGGCTGCCGCGGCCGCTGGCAGGGTCGCCGCCGGCTTTTCAGCGCCGCCGGGTCGCTCGATCACCTTCTTCATGCGCGCTTCCCTCCGATCAACAAGCCGTCCAGCAAGCCCTCCGCCTCCTTCTCGATAGCCAGGATGTCGGCGCTGATCTCTTCGAGTGTGCGCAGCGGCTGCGGCTTGTAGAAGTGGCGCGTGAAGCTGATCTCGTAGCCGATCCGGGTGGCATCGTCCCTGATCCACGCGTCGGGCGTGTACGGCAGCACCTCGCGGCGGATGAAGGCCTCGATGCCGCCGTCTTCGAGCAGCGGCACCTGCTCGGTATCGCGCAGGTCGGCGTCGGGTTCGTACTCGACAATGGCGGGCCGGCCGTCCACGCTCACCGCGTAGAGGCCGCGCAGCGGCTCGGCCCTGACCTTGCCGGGCCTGTGCACCCGGGCGATGACCGGGGCTGCAGTGTCGACGCGCCAGCTCACGGCCCTGAGGATCTGCTTCAGGTCGGCGGCGGCGACTTTGATCCCGGCAGCCTTCAGTGCGGCGTCCACGCGGTCGCGGAAGACGTTGTGATCGTCGAAGAGCGCCTCGCCGAGTGCATCACGCAGCCGGGTGGCCACGTCGACCAGACGGCCATCGCGCTCCCAGGTCCGGGCGTCGAGCAGCTTCTTTTTCTGCCGTTCGGACAGGCCCTTCCTGGTGCCGCCTTCGTCGTCTTCGCCTTCGGGGTCGTCGCTGCTGCCCCAGTCGGCCAGGCGCTTCTCGATTGCGGCGGAAACCGTCGCGAAACGGGTGAACAGGTCGTCGCCAAATTCCTCGTAGAGCGTGGCGCGCAGGTCCTCGTCGCCGGAGTTGAAGCGCAGCGCTGCGATGGCCTTGAGCGAAAGCTGGCTGTGCAGGCGCAGCGGGCGCTCGACGGTGACTTTCCAGTAGCCGAAAGCGGCATTCGGGAAAATCTTTGACGCGGGCGTTTCCTGGAAATCGAGGAAGCTGCGGCTGATGCGCTCGATGTCTTCGGGCGAGAGTTCGCAGTTCTTCTTCCCGAGATTCTTCCTGAGCGGCTTGAACCATTGGCTGGCGTCGATGAGCTGCACCCGGCCCCGGCGGTGCGCGGGTTTCCGGTTGGACAGCACCCAGATGTAGGTGGCGATGCCGGTGTTGTAGAAGAGGTTGAGCGGCAGCGCGACGATGGCTTCGAGCCAGTCGTTCTCGATCAGCCAGCGGCGGATGTTGCTCTCGCCCTGGCCGGCGTCGCCGGTGAACAGCGAACTGCCGTTATGCACTTCGGCGATGCGGCTGCCAAGCGCTGCCTGGCCGTTCATCTTCGACGCCATGTTGGCCAGGAAGAGCATTTGCCCGTCGCTCGAACGCGTGACCAGCGACAGTTCCTCGCCCTGGTGCATGACCTTGAAGCGCGGGTCGCGCATGCCGTCCTTGCCGCCCATGGCTTCCAGATCTTTCTTCCAGCTCTTGCCGTAGGGCGGGTTGGCGAGCATGAAGTCGAACTCGCGCGCGGGGAAGGCGTCGTGCGCCAGCGTGGACCACTCGGCGCCACCGACGATGTGCTCGGCGCTCTCGCCTTCGCCCTTGAGCAGCATGTCGGCCTTGCAGACGGCGTAGGTCTCGGGGTTGATCTCCTGGCCGTAGAGCAGGCACCTGACCTGCTGACCGCGCCCGGCGGCGATCGCCGTCAGCGTCTCCTCGGCGACGGTGAGCATGCCGCCGGTACCGCAGGCACAGTCGTAGAGCAGGTAGGTGCCGGACCGGATCGCGGACGCGATCGGCCGGAACACCAGATTCGCCATCAGGCGCACGGCGTCGCGCGGCGTCCAGTGCTCGCCCGCTTCTTCGTTGTTCTCCTCGTTGAACTTGCGCACCAGTTCCTCGAAGACGGTGCCCATCGCGTGGTTGTCGATACCGGCCGGCGAGAGGTCGATGTCGGGGTCGAGGAACTTGTTGATCAGCGTGCCGATGGCGTCGGCCCGCGACAGGGTCGGCAACTGGTTGCGGAATTTGAAATTGTCGAGGATGTCCTGGACGTTGGCCGAGAAGCCGTTGAGATAGTCTTCGAAGTCGGCCAGCAGCCGCTGCTGGCTGCCGCGCGACTGGAGGTCGCGCAAGGTGAAACGCGAAGTATTGTAGAAGGCCTGGCCGGCGGCATCGCAGAGCGCGGCGCGCTGTTCGGTGATGCCCGCCGCGTCGAGCATCGTGCGGGTGTCGAGAACCTGCTGCTTGGTCGGCTCCAGCACCGCGTCCATGCGCCGGATGACGCACATCGGCAGGATCACGTCCGGGTACTTGCCGCGCTTGAAGAGGTCGCGCAGCACATCGTCGGCGATGCCCCAGATGAAGGAGACGATCTTGTGATGAGTACTCTGGTCCAATGTCGCTTTCGTTATCGCTTTTTCGTTATCGCTTGGCGCGGTGCCTGTCCGGGTTTTCAGCCGTGGCCGGCGTCCCGGAGGAAGCGCCGTTGTTCGTCTTCGTGGTCGATGTGCCGGGCCAGCGCGCGGCACAGGGAATCGAGGTCGCCGGCCTGCGCGGATTCGCGGCGCAACAGCACCTTGGCCAGCGGCCCGATGTGGCGCGCAAGGATCTTCCCGATCCGCTCCAGGTCGGCATCGGCGAAGGCGCTGCCAGCCGGCACGCCCGCGGGCGCAGCCGTAGCCGTCTTCTGCGCGGCCGACACCGCCGCGGACGCCACGCGCTGGCTGCTCGACGGCGTACCAGCCGACGACGGCGGCACCGCGGCCGGCACGGCGGCGAGGAACGCCGCCTGCGCAGCGGGATCGGGAATCATCCCGGCCAGCAGGCGATGCAGTTCTTCACGACTGCCGGCACGCGGCAGGGTCTTGCGGACGAGGATCCTGGCCATCGGACCGATATGCCGGCTGAGCAGCCGCTCGGCCGCGTCGACCGTCTCCGGGCCGAGCTCGGCGCCGGTCACCGACGGGGCGCTCGCCGAATCGGGGGGTGCGCTCGCCTCGACCTCGCTTTCGCCGCAGTAGAGATGGAGCTCGTGTTGCCGCTCCTGCGGATCCCGGCGTTGGCCGAGATGCCGGAAAGACGCCGCGGCGCGGTGCCGGAGTTGCCGCAGGAGATCGACATAAGCGCTGCTCGCCAGCACCTGCCCTGGCGCGGCGAAGCGCATCACGCGGTAGGCGGTGGTGATGCCGTCGCCGAGAATGCGCGAACGCCCGCTCGGCGACGGCAGCACGCGCACCGGCCCGAGGTTGATGCCCATCTGCAGCGCAAGGTCCCGGCTCGCCGCCGCCGCGCCCAGGTGCCGGGCCGTACGTAGCGCATCCTCGGGGTCGCCGAGGCAGGCCACGGCGCAACCCTCGCTGGTATTCACCGCGAGACGGCTGTTGGCCGGCAGCGCCGCAATTGCCTGGCTGAACAGCGCCGCCAGCAGGCCGCGCCGCTCCTTGTGCGCGGCCTCGGCGGCGGGATCCTCGGCCGTGACGTCGGCGAACAGTACCGCACCGATGACGCTGCAACCCGCGGCCAGCGCGGCTGCGGTGGCCGGGATGCTCGCCACCGACGCGCCGTCGGCCTCGCCGCCGAGCATCGGCAGGCAGGCCCGGCGGAAATCGGCTACCCGCCGCGGACGCTGGCTTTCGTCGGGATTCAGCGCCCAATCGATGGATCTGAGCATGGCGCCCCCGAAGACTTCGACGTTGCCGATCGCCGACGCGCCGGGCATCGTATCCTCGCGCAGACGGGCCAGGGCGTCGCTCGGCCGCTGCCCGGTGACCAGCCAGTAGAGCACGCCGGCCAGGGCGTAAAGGTCGGTCCACGGCCCCTGCTTGCCGTCAGGATAGTATTGTTCGGCGGGCGCAAAGCCGGGCGTCACTACTGCGGTCATCATCTGTTCCTGCCCCTCGACGCCGAGACGGCGGGCGGATCCGAAATCGAGCAACACCGGCGAGCCGTCGGCACGGATATAGATGTTGCGCGGGTTGATGTCGCGATGCAGGAAGCCCGCCGCATGGATCGCCTCCAGTCCGTCGAGCAGCGGTCGCAGCAGACGCAGCAGTGTCGCGTTGTCGACCGGCAGTCGGCCCGCCAGCCAGGCGTTGAGAGGCTCGCCGGTTTCGTACTCCATGACCATGTAGGCGGTATCGTTGGCGCGGAAATAGCGCAGTACCCGCACGATACCCGCATGGTGGAAGCTGGCCAGCGCCCGCGATTCCAGCAGAAAGCGCTGCAGCCCCCATTCGAAGGGCTGTGCCGTGGCCTCGGAATGCGGGCACACGGAGTGTTCGGGGCCGCGCCCGGCAACCGCCCGCGGCAGATATTCCTTGATCGCCACCGGGCAGTCGAGGTGGCTGTCACGGGCCAGATAGGTGACGCCAAAGCCACCCCAGCCCAGCACCCGCTCGATACGATACTCGTTGAGCGTGTAGCCCGCCGGCAGCGCCAGCAGGTCGCCCGCCGGCGGCGGTGAAACGCTCGGCGAGCCGCCCGGCAGTTCGTCCGGCAATGGCGATTCGCGCATCACTTGCTCAGGGCCGGTCAATGCAGCGTCCCCGCGAGCTGACTGTGGTTCTGTTCACGCTCCCCCTCCACCCATGTTCCCGGCCGCGCCCTCGTGGCAGCGGGCCCGGCGCTCTTCCCCAGATCAGCCATCGATCATCTGCATCGCCTTTTCGAGGCTTCGACGCATGCGGTTGAAGGAACTGGCCAGCACCGCCACCTCGTCACTGCCGGCCTCGACAAACTCGGGCTGGTCGAAGTCGCCGGTACTGATCTTGTCGGCGGCGGCGGACATCCGTGACACCGGCTGGATGATCAGCCAGGAGAGTAGCAGGTTGAGGACCACGAAGACCATCACGAACACCGCCGCCAGCGAGATCATGAATGTCCGGAAAGCCTGCGCGGCGTTCTCCAGCGGGACCGACATCGGCACCGAAACCACCTGCGCGCCGACCACCTCGTTGAGTTTCCAGCCGAAGCCGTTGGCCGAACCGTAGATCCTGAGCATCGACGGCGGTGCGGCATCGGGCGTGCTGTGACACTGCAGGCAGGCCGGCGACTCGATGCGGATCGGGTGCGCGATGTACAGCAGAGGACCGATGGGGGTGTCGCGCTGGCCGCTGACCTCCTGATCGGTGGCGTGGTTGCGGAAGTTGTGAATCAGGTCCGCCTCCCAGTCAGCCGGCCGGTCGCGCAGGTTGGTGGGATTGAGGGTGGCTTCCTTGTACGCGTAGTTGGGGTATTTCTTGCGCAGCTCGTTGAGCGTCTCGGTAGCCGCAAAGGCCGGCACCGTCTGCGGCAGGAACTGTCGGTCCATCTGGCCGATCAGATGCGGCCGTACCCGCTCGACGGTATAGCTGCGAATTGCCAGCGCAGCCTCCAGAACCAGCCGCGCTTCGCCGAGAACCTGCGCACGCGCGTGCCGGTCGAGCAGGCTGCGCGAGACATAACCGGTGACGGCGAAACCCGCCAGAAAGACTACCAGCAGCACCAGGTTGAACTTCAGTCGCAGCCCCATCGAGATACCTCCTCCAGTGGCCGGCAGCGCACCGGCAGCGTTTACGGGTTGATCCTTGCCTTGCCTCGCCGACACTTCTGGCACGCGACCTTGCGAGTATCCCGGACCTTGCTCCCGGCAGTCAATCCGGCAACGCCACCGGCCAGGCCGCGCGGCCCACCGGGCGGCTTAAGACAGCGCCTCGCCAGGGAATTCGCACCATCGGCACGGCAAGCTTTCCGCCCGCCAGGGCACGCTTTGCTTACAATCCGACCTGACACTCAACCGCCGCCTGATTGACGCCTTCGTCCATCCCCGCAGCGTCGGCCAGGTAGCGAGCACACGTAAAGGGACGGGCATGACTCGAAAATCGAAGGCGCGATTCTGCTGGGAAGACCCCTTGCTGCTCGACGCGCAGTTGCGCGAGGACGAGCGCCTGCTGCGCGACGCGGCGCGCGACTATTGCCAGGGCCGGCTGTTGCCGCGCGTCCTGGAGTCGTTCCGGCATGAACGCACCGATCCGGCGATCTACCTCGAAATGGGCGAGATGGGCCTGCTCGGCGTGACCATCCCCACCGAATACGGGGGCGCGGGACTCAACTACGTGAGCTACGGCCTGGTCGCGCGCGAAGTCGAACGCGTCGACTCCGGTTATCGCTCGATGATGAGCGTGCAGTCGTCTCTGGTGATGCTGCCGATCTACCAGTTCGGCAGCGAGGCGCAAAAGCGCCGCTATCTGCCGCGACTGGCAACCGGCGAAGCCATCGGCTGTTTCGGTCTGACCGAACCCAATCACGGTTCCGATCCTGGCAGCATGGAAAGCCGCGCGCGTGCGGTTGACGGCGGCTATCTGCTCTCCGGCAGCAAGATGTGGATCACCAACTCACCGATCGCCGAGGTGTTCGTCGTCTGGGCCAAGGACGACGCTGGTTCGATTCGCGGCTTCGTGCTCGAACGGGGGATGCCGGGACTGTCGACGCCGGTCATCGAGGGCAAGGTTGGGCTGCGCACGTCGATCACCGGCGAGATCGTGATGGACGGGGTTTTCGTGCCGGAGGCCAACGTCTTCCCGGAAGTCCGCGGCCTCAAGGGACCCTTCACCTGCCTCGATTCGGCGCGCTACGGCATCGCCTGGGGAGCACTCGGCGCCGCGGAATTCTGCTGGCACACGGCGCGGCAGTACACGCTCGATCGCCGGCAGTTCGGTCGTCCACTGGGGGCCAACCAATTGGTCCAGAAAAAGCTCGCCGACATGCAGACCGAAATCACCCTCGGCCTGCAGGGTTGCCTGCGCCTGGGGCGGATGAAGGACGAGGGTAGCGCCACACCGGAGATCACCTCGATGATGAAACGCAATTCGTGCGGCAAGGCCCTCGACATCGCCCGCACCGCCCGCGACATGCTCGGCGGCAACGGCATCTCGGACGAATATGGCGTCATCCGCCATCTGGTCAACCTCGAGGTGGTCAACACCTACGAAGGAACACACGACGTGCATGCGCTGATCCTCGGCCGGGCGCAGACCGGCATCGCGGCGTTCTGAGACCGGCGCGCGGCGGCCCTACTTCTTGTCCGCTGGCGGGGGAGTCGGCGCCTCCTCCTGCTTCGGCGCATCGCCGAGCACGGTTTTCAGGGGACAGAGGGAAAACGCCGGGCATTTCCTGCAGCCGGCGACAATGGCGATCGGGCACAAGGTCATGGCATGTCTCCTTCGGTTGAGAGTGGGAAGCTAGCATACACCATCGACCGCACCGCCGGGCGCTACAGCATGTGCTCAAGAAAGGCCTGCGTACGCGGATGCGCGGGGCTGGAAAACATTTCGGCGGGCGCGCGCGCTTCGACAATTTCGCCGGCGTCCATGAACACCACGCTGCTGGAGACCTCGCGGGCAAAAGCCATTTCGTGAGTGACCACGAGCATGGTCATGTGCTCGTCGGCCAGCTGGCGCATGCTGCGCAACACTTCGCCGGTCAACTCGGGGTCGAGCGCCGAGGTCGGCTCGTCGAAGAGCATGATGTCTGGTTCCATGGCCAGCGCGCGGGCAATCGCCACGCGCTGCTTCTGCCCGCCCGAAAGGCGCGCCGGATAACTGTCGCACTTGTCGAACAGGCCCACCTTGCGCAGTAGTTCTTCGGCCTTGGGGACGACCGTGTCGCGCGCCATGCCCTTGACCGTCAGCGGCGCTTCGATGATGTTCTGTAACACCGTGAGATGCGGAAACAGGTTGAAATGCTGGAACACCATGCCCATCCGGCGGCAAATGCGACGTAGTTCGGCATCCGGCGCGTAGCGGCAGACGCCGGCGGCGTCGCTGCTCACCAGGGTTTCGCCGGCGATCAGCACTTCGCCGGCGTCGACGGTTTCGAGGTGGTTGAGGCAGCGCAGGAAGGTGCTTTTCCCGGAACCTGACGGACCGATCACGGCGACCACGTCGCCCTTGGCAATCTCCAGAGAGACGCCCTTCAACACCTCGACAAGGCCAAAACGCTTGCGAATTGCGCGGGCCACGATCATCGGGGCGACGTTCGCCAGCTCATTCGTCGTAGACGGCATGTCGCTTCTCCAGGTAATGGAAGCCCCAGGTGAGCACCAGTGTCATCAGCAGATAAAAGGCCGCGGCGACGACGAATGGCATGGTCGTGAAATCGCGCTGCACGATTCCCCGCGCGGCGCGCAGCAGGTCGTTCATCGCCAGGACGTAGATCAGCGAGGTGTCCTTGACCAGGGTGATGGTCTCGTTGCTCATCGGCGGCAGAATGCGCTTGACCACCTGTGGCAGGACAATGCGGCGCATGGTCTGGCCATAACTCAGGCCGAGGACGCGGGCGGCCTCGTACTGCCCGCGTTCTATCGACTGGATGCCGGCGCGGAAGATCTCGGCATAATAGGCGGCGTAATTGAGCACGAAGGCGACGATGGCGGCCGGGAAATCGGGCAGCCGCACGCCGATCACCGGTACGAACGGCAAGGCGAAGTAGATGAACAGCATTTGCAGCATCAGCGGCGTGCCGCGCATCAACCAGATGTAACCATTGACCATCGCGCTGGCCAGGTGAAAGCGGGAAACACGCACCAGCGCCAGGCCCAGCCCCAACGGGACGGACAGCAGCAAGGTCAGCAGGAAGACCTGCAGCGTCACCGCCGTGCCCTGCAGCAGCGGGCCGAGAATTTCGATGAGGTAGTCCATGCCATCCGCCTTGTCGCCGGGATGCGCCACCGGCGAGCGCCACTGGCGCTGAGCCGCGCACCAGGACGGTGGTGAAGAGGAATCGACAGGGCGGTGCACACCCTGTCGCCCGCCGAGAGCGACTGCCGTTCGGCGGGCGGGCCAGGCTTACTTGATGATGTCCTTGCCGAACCAGGTCGTCGAGATACGGGCGGCGGAACCGTCCTTCTTCATCTCGTCCATGGTCTTCTGCAGCTTGGCGAGCAACTCGGTATCGTTCTTGCGGACTCCGACGCCGTACTCCTCGGTGCCGAAATTTTCTTCGAGCACGACGTATTCGCCGGGCTTCTTGGCGACGTAGTAACGACCGACCACTTCGTCCACCACCAGCGCGTCGAGGCGTCCGGTGGAGAGATCCATCAGCGCCGTGACGTTGTCGCCGTACTTCTTCAGTTCCTTGATCGATTTTGCGACAGCGTCCTTCTCGACCGCCTCGACCGCGCTGCTACCTTCCTGCAGACCGACCACCTTGCCGGCCAGGTCGGCCTTGCTCTTCAGCGGCGACTTGGCGACGACCACGACAATCTGGCGGTTTTCCAGGTACGGCGTGGTGAAGGCGATGTTCTCCTTGCGCTTCTCGGTGATCGTCAGACCATTCCACAAGGCATCTACCCGTTTGCCATTGAGTTCGGCTTCCTTGGCGTTCCAGTCGATGGGCTTGAACTCGACCTCGGCGCCCAACCGCTTGGCCGCTTCACGCGCCAGGTCGATGTCGAATCCGATCAGCTTGTTTTCCTTGTCGCGGAAACCCATCGGCGGAAAATTGTCGTCGAGGCCGACGACGATCCGGGTGGCCGCTGCCGGCTTGGCCGCCGCGGCTTGCGGCGCTTCCTGCTTGCCACAGCCAAGAAGCAGGACGCCGGTCGCCAGCGTGGTGAGCAACAATGAAATGCTTTTCTTCATGCGTGTTTACCTTGATTGAAGGGAGGTGAAAAAGGTCTCGGGTCGCCGGCTGTCGCGGCAGTCACCCCGGTTCTGGGGTGCGACTGTCGAGCAACCTGCAATTATCCCGGAAAAAACTGCCCTTCGCCGGCGTTGGCGACGATTTTCCCGGCAGCTGCCGGGGCGCAGCCTTCAAGCCGGGCGAGGGGTGCGTCGTGAACTGGCCTGCTGGTGCAGCCAGGCACGCAACGGTTCGGCAGGCATCGGCGGAGCGTACAGGTAACCCTGCGCCACGGCGCATCCCAGGCCACGCAGAAAGCCCGCCTGCTCCAGGGTCTCGACGCCCTCGGCGACCGACTTCACCCCCAGTTTATTGCTCAAGCCGACGATGGTTTCGGCAAAAACGCCGCCCTGGCCATCGCGGATTTCCTTGACGAAGGAACGGTCGACCTTGAGGCAATCGATCGGCAGTGACTGCAGGTGCCCCAACGAGGAATAGCCGGTACCGAAGTCGTCGATGGCAATCTGAACTCCCAGTCGTTTGAGCGCTTGCAGTCCCTGCAACACCACCTTCGGCTCGTCCATGGCAATGCTCTCGGTGATTTCCAGTTCGAGCAGTGAGGCCGGCATCTGGTAGCGCGCGAGCGTACCGGCTACCTGCTCGACGAAATCGGCCTTGCGGAATTGCGGCATGCTGACGTTGACCGCCATGCGCAGCGAAGCGAACCCCGCCTCGGCCAACTGTGCGCGCTGCACGCAGGCCTGCTCGAGCACCCACGCGCCGATGCGGACGATCAGGCCGGAGTATTCGGCAAGTGGAATGAAGACATCCGGGGGTTGAATAAAACCGGATTCGCCCGGCCAGCGTACCAGGGCTTCGACGCCAACGACTTCGCCGGTCGCCAGAGCCACTTGCGGCTGGTACCACACCTGCAGTTTGCCCAATTGAAAATCCAGGCGCAGGCGGCGAGTCACTTCCACCCGCCAGCGGGTGTTGTCTTCCATTTCCGCCAGATAGCATTCGAAGTGTGCCGAGACACTGCGCTTGGCGCGGTTGAGTGCGATATTGACCCGCTTGAGCAGGGTGATGCCGGAATCGGCCTGGTCAGGACTGCCGCACAGGCCGAGCGTGACGGTGACCGGCAACTGGTATTCGCCGACCTCGAAGGGCTCGTGGAACAGCGCCAGCAAACGCCTGGCATTCACCTGCGCTTCGGGACCGAGCACGCCGAAGACATCCGCACCCACCCGTGCCAGACGGCAGCCGGGCGCCAGCCGGGCTTGCAGCCGCTCGCCGACAGCCACCAGCAGGGCGTTGCCGATGTCCTGGCCGAGGCCGTCGTTGAGATCGGCGAAATGGTCGATGTCGAGCAGGGCCACGACGTTGTCGCTGTGCTGGCCGGCCACGCCATCGAGGTCGGCGATGAACTGCACGCGGTTCGGCAGCCGCGTCAGCGGATCGTGAAAAGCGATGTGGTTGAGGCGCTCGACCAGCTTGACATTGCCGAAACAGGCGGCGATGTTGGCCACGAAAACGTCGAGCAGAGGCCGGTCGAGAGCCGCAGCGACTTGCCCGGACTCGAGATAGACGGCGGCTTCCTGGTTCCCGGCGGCCTTCAGGTAGAGCACGGTGTGATCCGCGGCGAAGACGTGCTGCCCACGCGCCACGCTGTTCTGAATCGCCGCGACAATGCCCGCTTCCGGCAACGCCTCCAGTGGCTGTGCGATGTAAGGCGCGTGCCGACCGGCGGCACCGACCACGTAGCAGTGCTCGCCGTCGTCGCCGAACGGCGATCCCTTCTGCGTACAGACGATGCCTTCCGCGGGCAGCTTGAGCAGCGCGGCGAGCTGGGTGAGCACGCCTTCGGCCAGGTCGGCGACGGCATGCTGCTCAAGCAGGTCGGCGGCCGCATGCACAATCAGCTCCAGCCCACGCCGGTGCTCGGCGATGGCGCGCAGTTGCTCGTAGGCGCGCAGCGCGGCGCTGACCGTGGTGATCAGACGGGTATGGGTGAGTTCGCTCTTGGTCCGGTAGTCGTTGATGTCGTATTCGTTCATCACCGACAGTTCCGGCGCATAGCCCGGCTCGCCGGTGCGCAGGATGATCCGACATTCGGCCAGGCCCAGTTCGTCGCGCAGGTATCCCACCAGGTCAAGCCCGGCGCGCTCGGTTTCCATCACCACATCCAGCAGGGCTACCGCGGTATCGGGATGCTGGCGCAGAACCGAGCGAGCCTGGCGGGCACTGTGCGCGAACAACAGGTTCAGGGGTCGCCCGAAAATCCGCAGATCGTGGAGCACGAAGCGGGTGACGTCATGCACCTCGTCATCGTCATCGACCACCAGCACCTTCCATGGCGTACCACCTGACGGGGGTGACTCGTGTTCCTGGATGTCATCCCCAAACGGGACCAATTCGTCAAGCATGCAGGCACTCCACTGTAGGGCCTTCGGAGGCGGTCCGAGGGATCGCCGGGGTCAAGGCGTGTGCCTGGCCCGCGTTGCTGTATCCCGGCCTCGTCTCGCCGAGTAGACCAGTGACCGGATTATAGACAATATAGCGGCCGCGCCCACAGCGACAATCGCCATGCCGGCTGGGCCGGCGTTCTGCGCCGGCAGCCCGGCCCGTCATCCACCATCCCGAAAGCAATCACCATGCGTTCTCCCCCACTCGCCGGCCTCCGCGTCCTCGATCTGACGCGGCTGTTGCCTGGGCCCCTGGCCAGCATGCACCTCGCCGACCTTGGTGCCGACGTGATCAAGATCGAAGATACCGGCGCCGGTGACTACGCGCGCAGCGCCGGCACCGTACACGGCGACGTCAGTTACTTCCAGCTCGTCAACCGCAACAAGCGCAGCCTCAGTCTCGACCTCAAGCAGGCGGCCGGCGTCGAGGCCTTCATGCGTCTTGCCGCCACCGCCGACGTGATTCTTGAAGGGTTTCGACCGGGCGTGGTGGACAAGCTCGGCATCGGCTACGCGAGCGTGACCGCGATCAATGAACGCATCGTGTACTGCGCGATTACCGGCTACGGTCAGGACGGCCCCTATCGGGACCGCGCCGGGCACGACCTGAACTATCTCGGCTACTGTGGCCTGCTCGACCAGATTGGCGTCGCCGGCAGCGCGCCGGCGATCCCGAACTTTCAGATCGGCGACCTGCTCGGCGGCTCACTGAGTGCGCTGGTCGGCCTGCTCGCCGCGGTTGTCGATGCGCGCGCCACAGGTCGTGGGCGCTATGTCGACGTGGCGATGACCGATGCCGTTTTCGCGCATACGATCTTTCCGTTGCTCGCCGTACTGGGCCTGGGGCAGGCACTGCCGCGCGGCGAAGACGTCCTCTCCGGCGGCATGCCCAGCTACGGCGTCTATGCCACCAGCGACGGGCGCCATCTGGCCGTCAGCGCGATGGAGCCGAAGTTCTGGCAGATGCTGTGTTCGGCCATCGATCGTCCCGATCTCAAACCCTTTGCCTTCGCCACCGGCGCGGAGGGTCTGCGTATCCGTGGCGAGCTCGCAGCGGCTTTCGCCGAACGCAGTTTCGCCGACTGGACGGCGATCTTCGAGCGCGTCGACTGCTGCGTCTCACCGGTGCTGCGTTTCGAGGAAAGCCTGGAGAACGAGCAACTGCGCGCGCGCGCGATGATCGTCGAGGTGGCCGGAGTCAAACAATTCGCGCCACCGTTCAAGATCAGCGAACTGCCCTTCGAAACCCGCCTGCCACCACCAGCCGCCGGCGAGCACAGCGAGGAAATCCTTCTTGAGGCCGGGTTCAGCAAGGGAGAAATTGCCCGGTTGCGCACGCAGAAAGTGATCTGACCCGCTGACCAGGATGCCGGATGGGCAGCCTTGCCGGGCGCGCGCCCGCCTCTACGGCGTGCGCGCCGGGTGCGTCGCCAGACGCTGCAGATCCGCACAGGTATTGATGTTCTCGAAAGCTGCCACCTGGTCATCAAATGCGACCTCGACCACCGTCAGCGTATCGTGCCAGCGCGCGACCTTGCGCCCGCCATTGCCGAGATAATCTCCCAGCGACGGCAGGAGTTCGCGTCGGCACAGCGAAAACACCGGTTGCGGTTGCGCACCGGTGCGTACCACCGCGAGGGAAGCACCACTCGCGGTCAGGGCCTGTTGCAGGCGCGCCACCAGGTCGGCGGGAAGAAAGGGGGAATCGCAGGGAGCCGTGGCGACCAAAGGGTGCCGGGCCACCGACATCGCGGCGTGCAGACCGGCCAGCGGCCCGGCGAAATCAGCGACCTGATCGGGCACGACACGATGGCCAAAAGCGCTGTAGCGCTCGCCGTTCTGATTGGCGTTGATCAACAGTTCGTCGACCTGCGGACCGAGCCGCTCGATCACCCAGGCAATCATCGGTCGGCCACCGAGATCCTGCAGTCCTTTGTCGAGACCACCCATGCGCCGGCCGAGCCCGCCCGCGAGGACGACCCCCGTTATTCCATCGACGCGCAAGGCGCATGCCTCTCGCCGCGCGCGCCGCCGACCCTCAGACACTGAGCGAGGGTCATTCGCCGTGCTCGGCGGCGGGTCGTGGCGCCGCTGCCTGTGGCGTGGGCTCTACCGGTCGCAGGGCAAGAGCCACCACGGAAACATTGTCGTGGCCGTCGCGTTCAAGGGCCAGCGCCACCAGATCCCGACAGGCATCTTCGACCCCCCGGGAAGTCACAATTTCGGCGATGTCACCCGGCTCGACACTCTCCCACAGCCCGTCGGAGCACAACACGAAGCAGTCGCCGGTCAAGGGCGGCGCGCAACGCTCGGCCACCACCCGCAGGTCGGGCTGCGTGCCCAGGGACGACACCAGCACATTGCGTGCGGGATGATGACGCGCCTGTTCAGCACTAAGCATCTGGTTCTTCACCAGTTCCGCGACCAGTGTCTGATCCTGCGTCAATTGCACGCATAGCCCGGCCGAGCAACGGTAGAGGCGGCTGTCACCGACATGCGCAAACCACCCGCTGCCGTCGACCAGAACCAGGGCCGTCGCCGTCGTGCCCATGCCGTCCAGCGCGGCATCGGCCTGCGCGGCACGAAAAACCGCGTCATTCGCCTCGCGCAACGCCACTTCCAGCGCACGCCGGGGGTCATCACCTGGCGTTGCATAATAGCTGCGGCAAATCGTCTCGATCGCCAGCCCACTCGCTACTTCACCGGCGTTGTGCCCGCCCATGCCATCCGCCACAACCGCGAGCACCCCGCGACACAGCCGTTGTGCAGGATCACTCGGGACAATGAAAGCCACCGCGTCCTGATTGCTGTTTCGCACCAGGCCGATATCGGTCGCCGAACCGCACTCGACGACATAACTTGCCGCCGCGGGATTCACCGACCCCCCTCCGGCGTGTTTGCGGCCAGATTTGCCAGGCCAGAGGCCCGCCACCGCGCGCGCCACGCGCGCACTCCACTTGCCCATATTCCCTGCCCCTTTTCGGGCATCCCCGCGCCACGTTTTGCCATTGAAACCGCTCTTTCGGATACAGTCGCCATTGTGCCAGTCTGCGCTCGTCGAAGGGGGGTATGCGCGAAGCGCTTGCGTCTCAGTCCGGCGCAAACCCGCTCAAAGGGGCCGAATGACCGACAACGCGCCGCGTACCTGCCCGGTGGCATAACCCGTTGCACGATCATGCGGGTAGTCTCTGGCCAGGGCCGTCCTGAGATCAGCCGACAGCGAATCGACGGTACCGTGGCAGCTCAGGCAGACCTCGACTACCGGCAAGGCTTTCATGTAGCGATAGCTGCGCTTGCCATCGGGGGCGGTAACCACCTCGCCAACTTCGAGCTGCTCGGGCTTGGCGCCATTGGCAAACTGAATGTTGAAGCCAGCGAGCTGGCGCGTTTCCCAAGCATCGGGCGTGCCGGTCGCTGGATTGCGTGACTTCAGGCTGACGCGGCGAATATTCCAGCCCGTCTGCCGACGCATGTCCTGCAGCAGTTGTGGCGCTTTCTCCTTGCAGACGGGAATCGCACCGACCGGACCTTGTTCGCTGACTGCGGTCTGCATCGCCTGGACAACCTTGGGCAGCACCGGCAGGGCGGTCTTGCGCGTGTCGGCAAGCAAGGCAACTTCCTCCTGCGCCCACGCCAGCTGAACGGCGGCAGCAAGCGACAGGGAAACCATGACTGCTGCGAAAACCTTCATGTGGACCTCCGATAATGTATAAGCATGCGCTAATTTACCATTATCTCGTACCAACCGTCACGAAACCATCACAACAAAGAAGCTTGCAGGCAGTTCAGAAAGGCTTCGCGCAGCGGCTTTTCGGGGAGATTCTTGCCAATCAGGACAATTCTTGAACGGCGTTCCTCCAGCGCCTCCCAAGGGTCGCCGTAATCGAAGCCGACGACGCGCTGGACACCCTGGAAGATCAGTTTCCGGTCGTCGTTGGCGATCGCCAGGATACCTTTGTAGCGCAGCAGTTCCACGCCGAGTTTCTTGAATTCCGTCGACTCTTCGATCAGCGATTGCACAGATAGCAGACCAACTGTCCGGCAACCGGACGGTGACCTGCATCAGCGGCGCGAACAGCGGTGTCTTGCTCAGGAGATAGGCAATCACCAGATACACGCACATCTGTTGCATCAACCCGCCGATCAGCGTCAGGTGATTGATTTCCTCGAACATGGTCTGAAGATCCGGAAGTAATCGGCCTCGATTCTACGATCTTGTCGTGCCAACACCAGCCCTTCCTGCCGACGGCAGCAGGAGATGTCGGATTGGGCAAACCCAGGCCGGCCTGTTATTCTTCGCGGATGCGCAGCCCATATTGCGTCATTGGCAAACCCGGCCCGCCCAACTCGAGCAACGCATGCTCGTGCATGGCCGCCTGGAGCGGGGATATTTGCGGAGTCATGCGGCCATGAACTACACCTTTGCTTCGGCGACGATCCTGCTGATTCTGATCACCGACCCGATCGGCAATATTCCGATCTTTGCCAACGCGCTCCGGCACGTGGCCCCGGAACGCCGACCGTGGGTGATCCTGCGCGAGGTACTGATTGCCTTCGTGCTGCTGCTGACCTTCATGTTCGTCGGCGAGGGTTTCCTGCGGATGATGAACCTGAGCGAGTTGTCGCTGCAGATCGGTGGTGGCGTGATCCTCTTCCTGATCGCATTGCGCATGATCTTTCCCCCGCCAAGCGCCGATGCCCCCGAAGCCGCTGGGGAACCGCTGATCGTGCCACTGGCCATTCCGGCCATTGCCGGGCCTTCGGCCCTGGCCACCGTGCTCTTGCTGGTCTCGCAGGCACCTGACCGGCGCACGGAATGGATTGGCGCACTGTCGATCACCATGGCGGTGAGCGCGATCATACTGGTGCTTGCCGAACGCATCCAGAGAATCGCCGGCGATCGCTTCGTGGTCGCACTCGAACGTCTGATGGGCCTGGTACTGGTCGCCATGTCGATTGAGATGATGCTGCGCGGCATCAAGACCTTCGTCATGCAACTAACGCACCCCTGAGGCGATTTAGACGCGTCAGGCCATTGCACTCTACTATACTTGGGTTATGGGATCGCCATGAGATCCGAACGCTCAAGGAAAGGAGAACACCATGTCGAAAAGAACACATGCCATGACCTGGCGGGATATCGCCGTGCTGGCAGTGGCCGTGGCCAGCAACGCGGGGTGCTATGTGGTACCAGCGACGGCGCCGGACGGCACGGTTTATTACAGCCATTACCCCTTGCCGCCGGTGGGAACGCCGATCGCGGTGCCACCGCCCGCCACGAGCACCGCGCCGGCGACGCTCCCGGTCAAACTGTACCCGTCCAACGATCAGGCCAGCCACACCGGCATTGTCAGCGGCAGCGTCACCAACATGATGACCGGCAAGGGTCGCTTCGTGGTCAACTATCTGGGTGAGGTCCTCGGCGGTGAAGCGACACGCGTATCGAACGACGAAAAACGTGGCGTCGCGAGCGCATTCAGTCCGGGCGGCATGTACATGTCTTGCGAGTATCAGATGAACACCCCCTATCAGGGTGCCGGTACGTGTTCGTTCGCCAACGGCGCCAGGTACCAGATGCACATCGGCAATTGATCATGATCCTGGTTTGCGGTGTCGCCAGGCGTTGATCAGGTAGAGGCGCCACGCTGTCCTGGTCACCATGTAGCCGAGGACTGCAAGGCTGGAGGCGAGCGCGACCAGACCCACCGCCAACGGTTCGGCAACCTCGAGCATCCACTCCTGCATGGCCTGAGCCCAGGCGGCAACGGCTGTGGTGCTGAACTCTGGTGGCAACATGAAGCCGCTGTCATCGCCGCTGAGCTGCCGGCCAATCTGGTACGCCAGCAGGTAGAGCGGCACGATCGTGAATGGATTGCTGTAGAGCGTGACGAGCAAGGCCAGCGGCAGGTTGACTCGCAAGAGCAGCGCACCGAGCGCCGCCCCCAACATTTGCAACGGCCCCGGAATCAGCCCGCAAAACAATCCGACCGCAACGGCGCCGGAGACCGAGTGGCGGTTGAGGTGCCATAGCCGGGGATGCAGCAATACGGCCTGAAAAGGACGCAACCAGCGATTCCGGAGAATGCTTTCGCGATCGGGGAGGTGGTTTTTCAGGAGACGGCGCATCGGTGCATTATCCTGACAATTGCGCCTTGATGCGCCCGACACCGCCGCCGGCCGCCGGCTGGCGCAATGATTATTCCGCTTTACTTCCCTTTCTTCTTGGCGCCCTTGTCGGCTGCCGCGGACTTGTCGGCCATCTTCTCGGCCATCGCCGTGCTGGAATTCATCCGCCCGTTGTCGGTCTGCTTGCCGTCACGGAACTCGCCTTCCCAGTAGTCGCCCGTGGTCCAGGTCAGGCGACCGAAGCCATGTCGGTTTCCGTTGACCCAGGCACCGGTGTAGAAATCGCCGTTACGCAGCGTATAGGTTCCAGTGCCGTGTGGCTCGCCATCCTTGAATGTTCCTTCGTAACGGTCGCCGTTGGTGTAATGCAGTACGCCCTTGCCGTTGATCAGGTCATCGGCCCACTCTCCATCGTAACGCTGTCCGTTACCCCAGGTGAAAATGCCTTTGCCGTTCTTCCTGCCGGCAATCATCTTGCCCTCGTACCGGTCGCCATTCACCCACTCGATGACCCCTTCACCGGTCATCGCACCCGTCGAGCGATCAAGCGACAGCTTGCCGGTCGCGGTGAACGCCTCCGTCTTGATTACCCGTTCCGTAGCTTCGGCAAGCGGGTCCGGTTTGGCAAGGACCGCAGCGGGTTCGGGCGGAGGAGGCGGCACTGGCGCCGACGCAACTGCAGCCAGCGTTTCCGGCCTGACTGGAGTGGCTGCGGGCTCCGGTGCCGCTGCCGGAACGGCGGGGCGGGGGGTGCTTTGCGGAACGGGCGCTTGCGGCGGTGGCACCTGCGGCGACGCGCTGGTCGTCACCAGGGCCAGGTTTGCGTCCTCCGCCCCATTCTGTCTTGACCGCGTGGCGGGCTGCGCCATCTCCTGCACCTGCGCCGGGGCACTGGCCACGGCGGTTTTTTCGGGCGGGCGCCCGGCCGCCTGCGGGGTGCTTACCGCAGACTGGCGAGAGCCTGGGACGAAATAGAAGTCACCGGTCATCGACGACGATTCCCAGGGAATCTGCCCATCGCGAGTCGCCTTGGCCACTTCCCTGCGCACGTTCTTGAACACCTGCTCGATGGTCAGACCCTGCACCTGAATCTGCTTCAGAAGTTCCTGGGTGTACAAGCCGTTGCGACCTTCGCCGTCGGCCGCTGTCCGGCCCGGCGCCGTCGCATAGGCGATCAGACTGCCCTTGGGAGCCTCCATCTGCGCCAGACCGGCAGCGCCCATGCTGCGGTTGGCTCGCCGCTCGAACGGATTGTTGCGGCAGGCGTCCAGGATCACCACGTTCAGATCACTGGTACTCAACTGGTCGAGAACACCATCCACATCCACCGACTCGACACGCACCGAGGATTCGCTCTTGATCTCGGCGTCGATCGGAATCAGGTAATTCTTGCCGCGCACCTGCATGCCGTGCCCGGCATAGTAGAACAGCGCGACGCTATCCAGCGTGAGGCGATCGCCGAACTTCGCTATGGCGCGGTTCATTTCCTTTTGCGTGGCGTCAAGCGCGATGATCACTTCGAAACCCGTGCGCTGCAAGGCCGCAGCGATATCGCGCGCATCATTGACCGGATTGATCAGCGGAGCCTCTTTGTATTTTGCATTACCGATCACGAGCGCAACCCGGCGCTCAGCCGCCAGGACCGACGACCACTGAGCCAGCGAGAAGACCGCCAGCGCGATACATAAAATGCGCCTGAACATCACTAGACCATCCCTCAGCAGCGTACCGGACAGGCGACGACCACCGCGAGTCCCCCATTTGAAGTGATGCCGTTGTCGCGACCACGGCCCACGTTTCCCGCGACTGCAAGAGAGCGGAAACCCGACAGATGGAACCGGAAAACACCGATCAAGACAGCTTATCCTATGCGGAAAGAAACGACCGTGACATTTGTCATCGTCCGTCGATCGTTCTTCCCCAGATAGCCATCAACGGAACGCTCAGCGGCCAGAGCGAGAGTATCCACGCGCTCGGCAGACAAAGTCAATCTTCGGGCAGCATCTGTGGGAACCTGGCCCGAATTCCGCCACACCGGCAAGTATTGCCTGCCCAGATCAAAGACAACCGGGCAGGGTTCCTGGAGAATGCGTCTTCCCGACCCATCCTTTTTCGCGGAGAACTCCATGCATGCTTGTGACCAACCAACTATCCAGGCCATCTATCCTTTCGACGCCCGCGGCGTAGCCAAACGTTTTCGCCATGCAGCGATTTTCGGTGCACTCGACGTGCTGACGGCGGGCGAAACGATGCGTTTCTGCAATGACCACGATCCGCTGCCCCTACTGGCCCAATTGCAGACCCGTTATGGTGGAGCGCTGGAAATCAGCTATGTGCAACGTGAAATCGGCGCCATCGTCATCGATTTCACGAAGCGGGCCTGATACCCACAATTGGTGACCGACGTCCGACGGCGTTGTCGGCACCTGCAGCCTTCGGTACAAGCGCGTGCTGATCTATCTCGGTTTTTCGGCAATCGTCGCGTTCATGGCAACGCTGCTCCTGCTGCGTTTCGGCCATCCATCCTTGCCCGCGGCAGCTCATCTGGTCTTTGCGGTCGGGATCATGCCCCTGATCTTTGCCGCGATCAGCCACTTCGTTCCGGTTCTGACGCGCAGTGGCCATCCGCACCGCCACCTCCTGCTGGCGCCGCTGCTTCTGCAACTGACCGGCGTGCTCGCCTTCCTCGACTTCACCGGCGCCGTGCCGGCGGGGAGTACCCCCGCCGCTGTCGCCGCGCTGCTGGTGGCGATCCTTTTCTCCGGATGGCTGTTGCGACGGGCCAGGCATACGATCGGCCGACCGCATCCCGGCTGGCTTTGGTATTTCGCGGCCATCGTTTTCCTGGACCTCGCCCTGATGCTCGTCCCGGCCATGAACTGGTGGCCACAGGTGCGAAACGAATTGCGCCTGCTGCATCTTCATCTCAACACCCTCGGCTTCGTCGGACTGACGGCGCTGGGTACCCTGCAGGTCCTGCTGCCAACCGCCCTGAGCGGCCCCGATGCCGACGCCGCGCAACGCCTGCGGCACGACCTGCCGTTGGCAGCGGGCGGAGCGCTGCTGGTAGCCATTGGCGCCGCTTGCTGGCCACCCCTCGCACTCGCCGGCGCAGTCATGTGCCTGGCCGTTGTGTTCAGGATCGGTCTCGCATGGCTACGGCGCTATGGCTGGCGGACCCTTGCCGGCGATGGCGCAGCGGCATCCCTGGCCGCTGCTCTGGCCGGACTTCTGCTGCTGCTGGTCCTGGGAATCGCCCATGCCTTCAAGGCTCTGGATGGCCGCGATGCGGTGCCGGCGTTTGTCGTGGCCTTCCTCTTGCCGCTGGTCACGGGAGCGCTCGCGCAACTGCTGCCGGTGTGGTTCCACCCCGGAAAGCGTACTCCGGCGCGCACCCGGATGCACCTCGCCCTGCGTTGCGGGGGGACGCTGCGCTCGCTGGTGTTTATGCTGGGCGGTATCCTGCTGGCGCTTGGAATAGACGAAGGCATGTGGCTGGCGGCGGCAGGGATGCTCTCCTTTTCCTTTGCGCTGACGAATTCACTGCTCGCCACGCGCTCGGAAAGGGATCAGTAAGAAGGTAAATTTCAAATACAAACAGCATGTTGAATGAATTTCGTGAATTAAGTCTCAAGATCTCCTGTGGGCGTCCGTTGCTGGGAGTATGTCCAACCCTGAGCTGCACCCCTGACGGAGAAGCAAGAAAATGTTCAAGCATGACCACTCTGCCCCTGTTCATTCCTCGCGCTGTGCGTCTCGTCATCTGCACCCGCGCCCGCCAGCCATGACCCTCTCGGCGCAGCCGCAGATACTGCTGCCCACAGCCAACTGTCGTACGCAGCACACCCACGTTCGCCGCATCGATGCCCCTCGGCCGCAAGCAACGGTGCTGGACCTGATGGCAGCGGAACTGCGTATCGGAGAACTCGAAACAGCCTTGTGCGAAGCGCGTGCGGCCGCTTTCACCGATACCCTGACGGGCGCCCTCAACCGCCGTGGCTTTGATGATGCTCACCGGCGCGAACTGGCACGCGCACGCAGAAGTGGCAGCTCGATGGCCCTGGCACTGATCGATATCGATGATTTCAAGCGTTTGAACGACACCCTTGGACACCACGTGGGCGACCAGGCCCTGGTGCACCTGGTCAAGGTCCTGCGCGCTGCTCTGCGCCCGTCCGACATTCTTTGCCGCTTCGGGGGCGAGGAGTTTGTCCTGCTGCTGCCGGAGACCGAACTGAACGCGGCGGCGGCGGCAATTTCGCGCTTCCAGCGGCAACTGGCAGCGCACGCCATCCCAGGCACGGATGCCGTCCTGACCTTCAGCGCAGGCGTCGTCATGCAGGAAGTCGGCGAAGCCCTGGACCACACGATTCTGCGTGCGGATGCGGCAACCTATGCGGCCAAACGCTCGGGCAAGAATTGCGTGATCACTGGCTGAGCTTTCGGCCTGGAAGCCGCCGGTCCTCCAGCACCAGGGTGAGAGCGTGGTAGACTGCTCGCTTGCCGTCATCCCTCCGCTTTCGCCCTCACGGTCATCACCATGCGCTATATCTCGACTCGCGGTCATCTTTCCGGTATATCCACTTCCTCAGGCCCGACCTTCAGCGAGATCCTGCTTGGCGGCCTGGCTCCGGACGGTGGTCTCTATCTTCCTGAATCCTATCCGCAAGTCAGCAGCAGCGAACTCGAGCAATGGCGACAACTGTCGTATGCCGACCTGGCCTGGGCCGTGCTTTCCAGATTCGTCGACGACATCCCGCCGGCAGATCTGAAAGCCCTGGTGGCCCGAACCTACACTGCGGAAGTGTATGGCAACGGCCGCCGCAAGGAAGCTGCAGGCGAGATCACTCCCTTGCTCTGGCTGGAGCGACCGGACCCGGTGCGCGCAGAAGGTGGCCTGGCCATCCTTGAACTCTCGAACGGCCCGACGCTTGCCTTCAAGGACATGGCCATGCAGTTGCTTGGCCATCTTTTCGAATACGTCCTGGCAAGACAAGGCGCAGAGATCAACATTCTTGGCGCCACCTCGGGAGATACCGGGTCGTCTGCCGAATATGCGATGCGCGGCAAGCGGGGAGTGCGGGTGTTCATGCTTTCGCCACATGATCGGATGAGCGCTTTCCAGCGTGCGCAGATGTATTCGCTGCACGATGCCAATATCCACAACATCGCCGTACGCGGCACCTTTGACGATGCCCAGGACATCGTCAAGGCGGTGTCCAATGATCATGCCTTCAAGGCAAAGTACAAGATCGGAGCGGTCAACTCGATCAACTGGGCACGCGTCGCTGCGCAGGTTGTGTACTACTTCAAGGGTTACTTCGCCGCTACTGCCGCGGCCCCCCGTGGCAGCAATCAACAGGTGGCCTTTGCCGTTCCTTCGGGCAACTTCGGCAACATCTGCGCCGGCCACATCGCGCGCATGATGGGTTTGCCGATCGGGCGACTGGTGCTGGCAACCAACGAGAACGACGTACTCGACGAATTTTTCCGTACCGGCGTCTACCGGCCACGCTCGACCGCCGAAACCTGCGCCACGTCGAGCCCCTCGATGGACATCTCGAAAGCATCCAACTTCGAACGATTTGTCTTCGATTTGGTAGGACGTGATGCGAGCGTGGTGCGCAAGCTATGGGCAGAAGTGGATGCAGGTCGCAGTTTTGACCTCTCGGGCACGCCCTTCCTAGCCCGCCTGCCTCAATTCGGCTTCATTTCCGGGAGCAGCACACATGCCGATCGGCTGGCAACGATCCGTCAGACCTTCGCCAAGTATGGCCTGATAATCGATACACACACCGCCGACGGGCTCAAGGTCGGCAGCGAGTTGCGCACGCCCGACATGCCGATGGTGGTTCTCGAAACGGCCCTGCCGGCCAAGTTCGAGCAAACCATCGTCGAGGCTCTCGGCCGGCAACCGCAGCGACCAGCCGGCTTGCAGGGCATTGAAGCCCTGCCGCAAAGGGTGCAGGTGATGGACGTCAGTGTTGATGCCGTGAAGCGTTTCATAGAACAACATGTTCGCTGATGGCGAGAAACAGCGCCACCAGCGAACAAGCGGGCCTGCAACTGGCCTCAAAAACCGGCTTCAAATCGTGGCGAACGCTTCCTTTTCAGAGGTAGATCACGGCTGGAAAAACGGCGGCAGCAAGCACCAGCACCAGCCATTCCAGGTTATGCCGCGCCAGGAAGCCGGTGAAGTGCATGATCAGAATCGTAATCGCCAAGACATAAAACAGCGCAAATAGCATCAGACCACCCTTTCTCTTTTTGCGCAGACCACAACAATCCGTCTGCTTCCCGTCGCACGGGCCGAATTATATAACCGCTTCGCCCGCCGTCCCCGTCCAGGGTGGAGCTACCAGACTGCGGCTGTCATGCTTGAATGTTTCCGCCCGGCTCGTTCGTCTGCTCCGGCCGGCGGCGCGCGCCCCCGAAGCGGGTGATCCAACTGCCGGCTCACCGACCCGATGGGCGCTTGCTAGCCCTGAAAACGCATCGATAAGTCGAGTGCACGGACATCCTTGGTCAAGGCACCGACCGAGATGCGGTCTACGCCCGTCTCGGCGATGGCCCGCACGCGGTCCAGGCTGACATTGCCCGAAGCCTCCAACACGGCTCGGCCACCGGCGATGGCCACGGCTTCACGCAGTTGCTCCAGGCTCATATTGTCAAGCAGGATCATTACCGCACCGGCATCGAGGGCCTGCTTCAACTCGGCGAGGGTCTCGACCTCGATTTGCACGAACTGGCAGACTCCGGCCGCACGCTCGGCAAGCTGCATGGCGGCGGCGAGCGCTGCCGGAATGCTGCGGGCAGCGAGAATGTGGTTTTCCTTGATCAGGATTCCGTCATAAAGACCGAGGCGGTGATTGCCGCCGCCGCCGCACCTGACGGCGTATTTTTGCGCCAGGCGCAAGCCAGGGATCGTCTTGCGCGTATCGACCACCTGTGCCCCGGTACCGGCCACCCGATCCGCATACTGGCGGGCGATGGTGGCAACGCCGGACAGCAGTTGCAGGAAATTGAGCGCTGTTCGCTCGCCGGTGAGCAGGGAGCGCGCAGGACCCTCGATCTCGCAAAGTAACTGATTGGGCTGCAACCGCTGGCCATCTTTTGCCTTCCAGGTGATGACGACCGCCGCATCCAGCTTCCTGAAGCAACGCTCGAACCAGGCACTCCCACAGAGTACCGCGTCCTCACGGGCAATGACCGTGGCGCGACTGAACTCGCCAGCCGGGACGAGTTGCGCGGTCAGGTCACCGCTCCCGACATCCTCTGTGAGTGCGGCGGTGACATTGCGCTCGATTTCGGCATCAAGCAGGGCTGCAAGGGTCATGGCAAATCCCGTACACTAAGAGGTGACCTGCCCAATTCTAACACCGATGGGAGCGGCAAATGCTTGACCTACTGCTTGCCGGCCTGGGCGTACTGCTTGCCCTGGCCTTCACCGGCGCCCTGGTCTACCTCTACGTGCAGGACGTCACGCAGGAAAAACATGCCGTACTGCGGAACTTTCCGCTGGTCGGTCACCTGCGTTACTTTTTCGAGAGCCTCGGCGAATACTTTCGCCAATACTTCTTCCTTGGCGACCGTGAGGAAATGCCCTTCGACCGGGCGACGCGCAGTTGGGTCTATCGCATGGCGAAAAACGAGGGCGGGATTATCGGCTTCGGATCAACCTATCGGATTCACGAAGCCGGTGCCCTGGTTTTCGTCAACGCTCCCTTTCCTGTGCTTGAGGAGGAGCAACTGCCGACACCTGCGGTAGTGGTCGGTGAAGGTTATTGCCGGACGCCCTTCGTCTGCAGATCACTGGTGAACATCAGCGCGATGAGCTTCGGAGCCATTTCCCGACCAGCCGTATGCGCGTTATCCCGCGGTGCGGCCGCGGCTGGCTGCTGGCTTGATACCGGCGAGGGCGGACTTTCTCCTTATCATCTGGAGGGTGGTTGCGACATCATTTTTCAGATCGGGACCGCGAAATACGGCGTCCGTGACGAGCACGGCGAACTGTCGGAGGTCCGCCTGCGCGAACTGGCGGCGAACGCAACGGTGCGGGCCTTCGAGATCAAGCTTTCGCAGGGCGCCAAGCCGGGCAAGGGCGGCGTTCTGCCTGGCAACAAGGTCACGCCCGAGATCGCCGGCATTCGCGGCATTGCCGAGGGTCGCGATTCGATGAGCCCGAACCGGCACCGGGATATCGCCAACATCGACGAACTGCTCGACAAGGTCGAACAGGTTCGGGAAGTAACCGGCAAACCGGTGGGCATCAAGACCGCCATCGGTGGTGATCGCTTCATGCTTGAACTCACTGCGGCGGTCGCGCGGCGTGGTCTGCAAGCGGCGCCCGACTTTCTCACCATCGATGGTGGCGAGGGGGGCAGTGGTGCCGCGCCGCAGGCCCTGGCCGATCATATGGCACTAGCAATCGACGAAGCGCTGCCGCTGATCGTCGACGCGCTGCTGGCCAGCGGACTCAAGGAGCGTATTCGGATCATTGCCGCCGGTCAGTTGGTGACCCCGGCGCGTGTCGCCTGGGCATTGTCGGCAGGAGCTGATTTTGTGAACACCGCCCGCGGCTTCATGTTCTCGTTGGGCTGCATCCAGGCCTTGCGCTGCCATACCAATACCTGTCCAACCGGCGTCACCACGCACGACCCGCGTCTGCAACGCGGCCTGGTCGTTGAGGACAAGGCCGCGCGAGTAGCGTCATACTGCCGCAACATGAACAAGGAGGTCGCGATGATCGCTCACTCCTGTGGTCTGCGCCATGCCCGCGAACTCCGCCGCGAACACGTGCGCATCGTCCAGCCCTCGGGGCAGAGTGTCGCGCTCGACGCTCTCCACCCCTACCCGATCCGAGCCACCTGAACTCAGTCGCTGGCGGCAACGAGGGTCAGCAATTCCCGGCCATAGCGTTCGGCCTTGGCCACGCCGATCCCCGGGACAGCAAGCAGCGATGGCACGGAATCCGGGAGCAGTGCGGCGATCTCGTGCAGTGCCCGATCGTGAAGGATCACGTAAGCCGGCACGCCCTGCTCACGGGCCTTCTCGCTGCGCCAGGCGCGCAATCTGGCCAGTAGCGGTGAATCGTCGGCTCGCCGGGGGCGGTCGGGAGTGACCCTGTTTCTGGCTTGCCTGCCCCTCGGCGTTTCCAGCCGTCGCCGCAGCTTGATGCTGGCTTCTCCCTTGAGAATCGGCCGCGCGTCGTCGGTCAGCTTCAAGGCCCCATAGGCTGTGGCGTCGGCTTCGAGGACGCCGCCCGCAAGCAACTGGCGAAATACCGAACGCCAGCCCATGTCATCCATTTCCGCACCAACGCCGAAGGTGGGCAGACGTTCATGGCCAAACTGCTTCACCTTGTCCGTAGGTTTACCGCGCAGGATGTCTATCAGATGCCCGGCGCCAAAGCGCTGACCGGTGCGCAAGGCTGCCGACAGCGCCTTCTGCGCCGCGATGGTGCCATCCCACAGCAACGGCGGATCGAGACAGACATCACAATTGCCGCAAGGGGCCGCTTCCTCGCCAAAATAGTTCAGCAGGAGTACGCGCCGGCACTGCGCCGATTCGCAATAGGCCAGCATGCTGTCGAGCTTCTGCCGCTCGATGCGTTTCTGCTCGGGTGGCGCCGACGACTCGTCGATCATCTGCCGGTGGATCACCACATCGTTAAGCCCGTAAGTCATCCAGGCTTCGGACGGCTCGCCGTCACGCCCCGCCCGCCCGGTTTCCTGATAATACGCTTCGAGGCTCTTGGGTAGATCGAGGTGCACAACGAAGCGTACGTCCGGCTTGTCGATCCCCATCCCGAAGGCAATCGTTGCCACCATCACCAGGCCGTCCTCGCGGAGGAAGCGCTGCTGGTGGTGCTGGCGGTCGGCGGCCGTCAGCCCGGCATGGTAGGGCAAGGCGGCCACTCCCTGCGCATTCAGCCACACTGCCGTTTCATCGACCTTGCGGCGCGACAGGCAATAAACGATTCCGGCTTCCCCCCGATGGACGCTCAGGAAGGAGAGCAGTTGCTTGCGAGGGTTGTCACGCTCAACGACCGTATAGCGGATGTTTGGCCGGTCGAAACTCGCCACGAACAGCCTCGCCTCGGCAAGGCTCAGGCGGGTGATGATTTCCTGGCGTGTCAGCTGGTCGGCAGTCGCCGTCAGCGCAATTCGCGGCACGGAAGGAAAGCGCTCGTGCAATTGCGAGAGCTGGATGTACTCCGGACGAAAGTCGTGCCCCCATTGCGAAACACAGTGTGCCTCGTCAATCGCGAACAGCGCGAGTTGCTGGCGTCCCACAAGCTGTTCGAGCAAGCCGATGAAACGGTCGGTGAGCAAACGTTCGGGAGCGACGTAGATCAGATCCAGCTCGCCACGCAGCAAGCGACGCTCGGTGTCGACCAGCGACTGGAAATCCAGCGTCGAATTCAGGAAAGCTGCGCGCACTCCCGCCAGCCGCAAGGCGTCGACCTGGTCCTGCATCAGCGCAATCAGCGGCGAGACGACCACCCCAACGCCCGGCCGGACGAGTGCGGGGATCTGGTAACAGAGCGACTTGCCGCCGCCGGTCGGCATCAGCACCAGGGCATCCCCGCCCCTGACGACCTGGTCGACGATCTCCGCCTGCTGGCCTCGAAAAGAGGCATAGCCAAAAACGCGGCGGAGGATGTCGACGGCTGGAGAAGTCATTGCCGAAGCGGTAACGACGATGTCAAGCCCTCAGGTAAAGGACAGAAGGGACAGCCGCCAGCGTAGCGCCATATTGTCGGCGCTGACCGGTGACAAGGTTTGAAATCAGTCAGCGCAAGCGCTCCCGGGTGAGATTGGAACCGTTCCAGCACAGGCACTCGCCCTGTGTCTCGGTCCAGTCGGCCAGCACCCAGCGCTCGACGTGGATGCCGTCGACGATATGGTCGTGGGTCGCCGGACGATGCGTGTGGCCGTGGATCAGGCTTGCATAGCCGTGCGCGCGCAGAAAATCGTCGGTGCTACCGGGATTGACATCCATCAGGTACTCCGCCTTGCCACGCTTGGCCGACTCGCTTTTATGGCGCAGCGCCGCCGCCACTGCCCGACGTTCTGCCAGTGGCCTGGCGAGAAAGGCGGCTTGCCACTCCGCGCGGCGAACGAGCGAACGAAACGACTGATATTCGTGATCGTCCGTACACAACGCGTCACCATGCGACAGCACGAACTGCCAGGTGGGCAACGACAGAACATGCGGATCCGGCAGCAGCCGCGCGCCGCTCCTGGCCGCAAAAACCTCACCGAGTAGAAAGTCGCGATTGCCATGCATCACCGAAACGCCAATGCCAGCCGTGACCAGCAAACGCAGTGCGGCGACAATCTCCGCCGCAAACGAATCCCGTGCATCGTCAAGGCAATCGTCGCCCGGCCAGGCTTCGAAAAGATCGCCAAGAATGAACAGGTGCTCGGCCGCACGCGCCCGTCCGCCGAGAAAATCAAGAAAGAGTCGCGCGACCCCTGGCGCTTGCGGCGCCAGATGCAGGTCGGAAATGAACAGGATCAAGGAGGCTACCGATCGGTCACCGGCACACGCCTCAGCAAACTTCGGCGCGCTCGATCAGCACGTCCTCGACGGGCACGTCGCTGTGGCCACCGGCAGTGGCTGTTTTTACGGCCTTGATGCGGTCGACGACCTCAGTACCCTCCACGACCTTGCCGAAAACACAGTAGCCCCAACCTTGCGCATTGGGCGCTCGGTGGTTCAGGAAGTCATTGTTCACCACGTTGATGAAAAACTGCGCGGTGGCCGAGTGCGGTTCAGCGGTGCGGGCCATGGCGACCGTGTAGGCCTCGTTCTTCAGTCCGTTGTCGGCCTCATTCCTGATCGGTGCCTGACATGCCTTCTGCTTCATGCCCGGCATGAAGCCGCCGCCCTGAATCATGAAGCCGGGAATCACCCGGTGGAAAATGGTATTGTCGTAGTGGCCGGCGGCGACGTAGGCCAGGAAATTTTCGGACGACAGAGGTGCTTTCTCGGCGTCGACTTCGATACCGATGATGCCGAAATTGGTGTGTAGCTTGATCATGGCTTTCCTAGATGTGGGAGTTGCTTCTGCAACCCGCGTAATCCCCTCGCACGAAAATGTGGAAGTGGGGATGGAATGAGGGAAACGGTCAGCACCGGCATGCGCCGAGGTCTTTACAACCCGTAACCGCTATTTTTTTTCGGGAATGACCCTGACCGACTGGATGGTCACCGGTTCAAGTGGCACGTTCTGGTGCATGGAGCGGTTTCCGGTGGCCACCTTGGCAATCTTGTCCACCACATCGAGTCCCTGCGTGACCTTGCCAAAAACGGCGTAGCCCCAGCCGTCGGATCCCGGGTAGTTGAGCGATGCGTTGTCACGATGATTGATGAAAAACTGCGAACTCGCCGAATTCGGGTCCGCCGTACGAGCCATGGCAATCGTGCCGCGATCGTTCTTCAGACCATTTTTTCCTTCGTTATCCACTTTCCGGGGCGCCGCCTTCTGCTCCAGATCAACCGTAAAACCACCTCCCTGGATCATGAAACCCGGAATGACGCGGTGAAATACCGTGCCGTTGTAGAACCCTTCATTGACGTACTGTACAAAATTCTGGACAGTCTTTGGGGCTTTCTCGGAGTCGAGTTCGATCACAATCCGGCCCATGCTGGTCTGCATTTCGACGCTTGGCGCAGCCCAAGCGGCAAAGGACAGCAATCCACCGATAATCAAGGCGAGTTTCCTGTGCATCACACCATTCCTTCCCAAGTGATTTTTCGTGTGCCGCCGACACCTGCCGGGCGCGCACTCGTTTCCCAGCGCCGGGCAGCTACCGCCGGGCGGTGTGTCGCTCTCTGAGTGTCGCACGCTCTGTGCTGCTCATCAACCCACGCGTTCCTGCTGGATCAACCATCGCCCCCTGACCCTGACGAGGACCATGGTCTTGCCGACAGATGATTTCAGATAGGGGGAAGCATAGTGCTGCTTGAACCGGGCAGTCGCCTTGTCGTCGGCAAAAGACACCTTGACATCCTCGATTTCGACCAGCAATTTGCCCGGTTTCTGCATCGGCCGCATACGCTCGATTTCCCATGCCTTGCGTGACATCCCCCGTGGCGGCAGGAAATCGGCGGCATAATAAGCAAGGTAAGCCTTCGCGTCCTTGCGTGACCAGGCATTCGCCCAGGCTTGCAACGCCCGGGTCACCGCCGCCTCGTCAGCGCCGGTAGCGGCCACAGGGTTTCTGGGCAGCGCTGCTACGGCGTCCACCGCTTTCGGCACCGGCCGCTCGGCCAGCGTCTCCGCCGCACGGAGCGGTGCGGGCTTGTCTGTCGTTCTGGCCGCAGGCGTTGTAGCGCCGACGGTCAGCGTGGTATCCGTCCCACGCGTGGCCCCGACCTCGCCCGCCTTGCCGATCGTGGCGACTTGCTTGCCCCCCGCCCCACCCGCAGTGCTGATCAGTTCACGCAGCCGGAACAACTTGGTCTGTGCGATTTTCTTTGCTGGATCGAGTTGCAAAGCCTTGTCATAAGCCTGGCTGGCGAGATTGGCATGCACATCGCCAAGGTTCTCGTAGGCAGTCGCGTAACCCGGATAGGTTCTGATCGCCATCTCGAGCGCCGTTCGCGCCTTGTCGTACTGTTTCTGCCGAGCATAGAGCACAGCGAGGTTGTTATACGGTTCGGGAAGTTCGGGATAGTCCTCGGTCAGCTTGCTGAACACGACAATCGCTTCAGCGGGACGCCCCATCTCGGCGAGGATCAGTCCCTTGAGAAATTGCCCCTGCGCCTCCTTCGGCTTGCCGGCCAGATAAGTGTCGACTTTCTCGAGGGCCTGCGACGACAGCCCCTGTTTCAACAGGCGCTGCGCATCGGCCAGGCTGTCTGCAATGGCCGGGGAGTCTGCGCAAATCAAAGCCAGGGCAAGGAGCAAAGCATGCAAGAGCGCCGGCAAGGGCCTCGGGAGGTTCGGGCGCATCGTTATGGTATACTTGGCCTGGCAACGGTTGGTAGTGGTTGGCGACTCGACCGATCGATTCTAACAAAAGCCGCGACCAAACCAAAGCACTGTACGCCGCCAGCGCCACGCTTTCCGCGGCTCATTGCCGTGGACCCATATATGCTGAAAATCTACAACTCGCTGGCCAGAGAAAAGCAGAACTTCGTACCCATCACCCCGGGCAGCGTCCGCATGTATGTCTGCGGGATGACCGTTTACGATTACTGCCATCTCGGTCATGCCCGCGTTCTGGTGGTGTTCGACATGGTGCAGCGCTGGCTGCGCGCGAGTGGACTGCAGGTCAACTACGTCCGGAACATTACCGATATTGACGACAAGATCATCAAGCGCGCCTTCGACAACAAGGAAAGCATCGGCGAACTGACGGAGCGCTTCATCCGCTGCATGGATGAGGACGCCGCCGCCTTGGGGGTGGAAAAACCGGATCATGAACCGCGTGCGACTGCATACATCCCGCAGATGCTCGAATTGATCCGGCGACTTGAGGCGAACGGACTGGCTTACCAGACGGCTGCCGGCGACATGAACTTTTCGGTACGCAAGTTTCCGGGCTATGGAAAGCTCTCGGGCAAGTCGGTTGACGATCTGCGGGCCGGCGAACGCGTCGACGTCGACGGAACCAAGGACGACCCACTCGACTTCGTCCTGTGGAAACACGCGAAACCTGGCGAGCCTTGCTGGGCTTCGCCTTGGGGCAATGGCCGACCGGGATGGCACATCGAATGCTCGGCGATGAGTTCGGACCTGCTCGGCATGCACTTCGACATCCACGGCGGCGGCCAGGATCTGCAGTTTCCCCATCACGAAAATGAAATCGCCCAGTCCGAGGGGGCGCATAACTGCAGCTTCGTCAACTACTGGATGCACAACGGTTTTGTCCGCGTCGATGACGAAAAGATGTCGAAATCACTCGGCAATTTTTTCACGATCAGGGAGATTCTCAAGAAATACGATCCCGAGGTGCTGCGCTTCTTCATCCTTCGTGCCCACTACCGCAGCCCGCTGAACTATTCCGAAGCCCATCTCGACGATGCCCGGCAGGCGCTCAGCCGGCTCTACACTGCGCTCAAGGCTGTGCCCGCGGAAGTCGCGCCGATCGACTGGAATCAGCCAGCAGCGCTTCGCTTCCGGCAGGCCATGGACGACGACTTCAACACACCCGAAGCCTGCGCCGTGCTGTTCGAACTGGCTGGTGAGGTCAACCGCAGCCAATCTCCGGTCCTCGCGGGGCAATTGCGGGCGCTGGCGGGTCTGCTGGGTCTCCTGACGCGAGACCCGCAGGTCTTCCTGCAAGCCACGCCGCGGAACGAAGGCGAAATTTCGGCCGCAGACATCGAAGCGCTGATTGGGCAGCGCGTGGCCGCCAAGCAGCGCAAGGACTACGCGGCAGCGGACCGGATCCGTAGTGAACTGGCGACAGCGGGAGTGATCCTCGAGGATGGCGCCAAGGGCACCGGCTGGCGACGCGCGTAACCTTGCTGGGAAGCGCCTAGCGAAGAACGCGGCCGCCGCTTCCGATGACCGTCAGGTCGACAAATCGCGAGCCAAGCCTGTCGTTCGCCGAGTAGCTGACACGATAGCCGCCGAGGTCGTAGTTGTGCATGCTTTCCAGACTGCTGATCAGTTTTTCCCTGGTGGGATCCTTGCCCGCCTTGCGTAGCGCTTCGACCAGCACTTTCGCCATGGCATAGGCCTCGACACCGTAGTAGGACGATTTGCCCTGCCTATCGAGCAGTTTCTGGTATTCGCGGATCATCGGTGTGGTGTCGTTCCACGGATAGGGCATGACCTGCGAGATACCGATACCACGCGCCTCATCACCAAGTTCCTGAACCAGCAGGTCAGCCCCAACCGGTGACAAGGTCATGAACTGCGGTTTCTGGTTGGCTTTGCGCATGGCGCGCACGAAGGCGGCCGTCGGCTTGTAGAGCGTGACCATGATCACCGCTTGCGGGCTGACCTTGGCGATGTCCTGTACCGCCTGGCTGACTTCAACGGAGTTTCGCTCCACCGTGGCAATCGCTGACGGCACCTGATTGTGCTTCCTGAGCGCTGCCACCACGCCATCGAGGCCAGACTTGCCGAAACCATCATTCTGGTACAGGACCGCGATGTTCTTGAAGCCCAGCGAGACCAACTGGTTGACGATGGCTTCAGTCTCGTTCGCGTAGCTCGCCCGGACGTTGAACATATAGCGATTGTTCGGATGGTCCCTGGGCGACTGCCGGATCGAGTCGGTGCCGGAGATGGTGCCCACCAGCGGCACCCTGGCCACACCGAAAACCTCATTCATGGCCGCCGTCGTTGGGCTGGACCCGTATGAGGCCAGCAGGGCGAAGACCTTTTCCTGGTTGATCAAGGCACGGGTATTGGCCACCGTCCGATCGGTCTCGTAGCCGTCGTCGAGTGCGCGCAACTCAAGCCGTCGGCCATGGATGCCGCCGCCGTCATTGACCTGCCGGAAGAAGGCGTTGATCACCATCTTCATGTCCAGTCCGTACGCCCCGCTCGGACCAGAAAACGGCGCCGTCATGCCGATCAGAATGCTGTTGTCGGTGACCCCCACCTCGGCTGCAGCGACACAGCCCAAACAACCCAAAAAGCATAACAGCAGTGCTTTTGCAATACCCATGCCATGACCCTCCCCTAGCTCAACAGCCGTGGTCGGCCCACGGCCACGTCCAAGACTGACGAAGAATGGCCAAGGAAACTGACACCTCCCTTACAGGAAGAGAAGAACTGGGTTGTTGCGCGCCTTCACGCGGTAGGGGCGACTGACAGCGCGATCACGGAGCCGCAAAGAAGTCCCGTACACGATCCATCCAGGACTTGGCGCGCGGGTTATGGTGCGCAGAGTTTTCGCGACTCGATTCCTCAAGCTCGCGCAACAATTCCTTCTGACGATCGGTGAGGTGAACCGGGGTTTCCACCACCACGTGGCAAAGCAGGTCGCCGTGATTATGGCTGCGAACCCCCTTGATGCCCTTGCCGCGCAAGCGAAACGTTTTTCCAGACTGTGTCTCTGGGGGAACACGGATCTTCGCCACACCATCGAGCGTCGGAATATCAATTTCTCCACCAAGCGCGGCGGTGGTGAAACTGATCGGCATCTCGCAATGCAGATCGTTCTGCTCGCGCTGAAACACAGGGTGCGACTTGAGGTGAATCTGAACGTAGAGATCTCCGGACGGGCCACCGTTGATGCCGTGCTCACCTTCGCCTGAGAGGCGAATCCGGTCACCCTCATCGACCCCAGCCGGAATCTTGACCGCCAGCGTCTTGTGCTGCTTGACGCGGCCCGCTCCGTGACAGGCACCGCAAGGCTCGGCAATAAAACGGCCGGTGCCGTGGCACTTGGGGCAAGTCTGCTGGATTGAAAAGAATCCCTGTTGCAGTCGAACCTGGCCGCTGCCCTGACACGTCGGACAGGTCTTCGGTTGTGTGCCCGCCTTGGCACCGCTGCCATGGCAAGCGTCGCAAGCTTCCATCGTCGGAATGCGAATCTTCGTTTCCGTTCCGAACGCCGCTTGCTCAAGAGTAACTTCGAGGTTGTAACGTAGATCGGCGCCGCGATAGATATTCGAACGTCCACCACGACCACCGCCGAAAATCTCGTCAAAGATGCCGCCAAAGGCGTCAGAGAAGCCTCCTGCCCCGGCAGCACCCATGCCCGCCTGCGGGTCAATGCCCGCATGTCCGTACTGGTCGTAGGCCGCTCGCTTCTGCGTATCGGTAAGAATCTCGTAGGCTTCCTTGACTTCCTTGAAGTGCTCTTCCGCCCTGGGATTGTCCGGATTGCGGTCCGGATGGTATTTCATCGCCAGCTTGCGGTAGGCCTTCTTTATGTCATCGTCGGATGCATCACGGTTGACGCCCAGAATGTCGTAAAAGTCGCGTTTTGCCATAGGTTCTTGAGCACTTTGAGGGGCGAAGCGAGGCGCGATTATACGCCTCGCGTTTCAGGCGGATGTTACTTCTTGCCTTTTACTTCGGTAAATTCGGCGTCGACGACATCGCTGTCATCCTTCTTCCCCTCGCCGGCAGTACCGGCACCGCCGGCGGCACTCTCGGCACCCTCGGCGTGCGCTTGCTGCTTGGCGTACATCTTCTCGCCAAGCTTCTGCGCGGCCGTTCCGAGCGCCTCACTCTTGGCCCTGATGGTTTCAAGGTCACTGCCACGAATCGCTTCCTCGGCTTCCCGCATCGCATTCTCTATGACGCTTTTCTCGCTGTCGGAAAGCTCCTTGCCGTATTCGGCGAGTGACTTCTTGACCGTATGAATCATACCGTCGCACTGGTTGCGCGTTTCCGCCAGTTCATGAGCTTTCCGGTCCTCTTCCGCGTGCACCTCGGCGTCCTGGACCATACGCTGCACTTCCGCCTCGCTGAGACCCGAGGAAGCCTGGATCTTGATCTTGTTTTCCCTGCCGGTGGCCTTGTCCTTCGCCGAGACATGCAGAATCCCATTGGCGTCGATATCGAAAGTGACTTCGATCTGCGGCATACCGCGCGGCGCCGGCGGAATATCGGAGAGATTGAACTGCCCGAGGCTCTTGTTCCCCGAGGCCATTTCTCGCTCACCCTGCAATACATGAATGGTTACCGCAGACTGGTTGTCGTCCGCCGTCGAGAAAACCTGCGTCGCCTTGGTCGGAATGGTCGTGTTCTTCTTGATCAGCTTGGTCATCACCCCGCCGAGAGTCTCGATACCCAGGGATAGCGGGGTCACGTCGAGCAACAGCACGTCCTTGACTTCGCCTTGCAGTACGCCTCCCTGGATCGCCGCGCCGACGGCAACCGCTTCGTCGGGATTGACATCGCGGCGGGGTTCGCGGCCGAAGAACTCTTTGACACGCTCCTGCACCTTGGGCATCCGTGACTGGCCACCGACCAGAATCACGTCGTTGATGTCACCGATCTTGCATCCGGCATCCTTCAGCGCGATGCGGCACGGCTCGATGGTACGCTCGATGAGTTCGTCAACCAGCGACTCGAACTTGGCGCGCGTGATCTTCAGTGTCAGGTGCTTGGGTCCGGAACTGTCGGCAGTGATGTACGGCAGGTTGATCTCGTTCTGCTGCCCCGACGACAGTTCGATTTTGGCCTTTTCGGCAGCATCCTTGAGACGCTGCAGGGCCAGCACGTCGGCCTTCAGGTTGACCCCGGATTCCTTCTTGAATTCTTCGATGATGTAGTCGATCAAGCGCTGGTCGAAGTCTTCGCCACCGAGGAAGGTATCGCCGTTGGTTGACAGCACCTCGAACTGATGCTCGCCTTCGACCTCGGCAATTTCGATGATCGAAATGTCGAAGGTCCCGCCACCAAGGTCATAAACGGCGATCTTCTTGTCGCCCTGCTTCTTGTCCATGCCGAAGGCCAGTGCCGCCGCCGTCGGTTCATTGATGATGCGCTTCACTTCAAGGCCGGCGATCCGGCCGGCATCCTTGGTCGCCTGCCGCTGGCTGTCGTTGAAGTAGGCCGGCACGGTGATGACCGCCTCGGTGACTTCCTCGCCAAGATAGTCCTCGGCGGTCTTCTTCATTTTGCGCAGGACCTCGGCGGACACCTGCGGGGGTGCAATCTTCTTGCCTCGCACTTCGACCCAGGCGTCGCCGTTGTCGGCCTTGAGAATCTTGAAGGGCATCAGCGAGATGTCCTTTTGCACTTCCTTTTCCTCGAAGCGACGACCGATCAGCCGCTTGACCGCGTACAGTGTGTTCCTCGGATTGGTCACCGCCTGGCGCTTGGCCGGCGCGCCACAGAGAATCTCGCCGTCTTCGGCGTAGGCCACGATCGATGGCGTAGTACGCGCCCCCTCAGAGTTCTCGATCACTTTCGGCTTGCCGTTCTCCATTACCGCGACACAGGAGTTGGTCGTACCGAGGTCAATGCCGATGATCTTGCCCATTTCAGAATCCTTTCAATATCTCATTATTTTGTATATACATTCGCCAAAACCGGAAGGTCTGGTGATGAACCACAACTGGGGATCATGCCGAAGATTTCAAGTTGTCCCCTTGGCCACTACGACCAGCGCCGGACGCAGCACGCGATCGGCCAGCAGATAGCCCTTTTGCAGTACGGTGACCACGGTATTGGGTTCCTGCTCCGATGCGACAACGCTGATTGCCTGATGGCGATGCGGGTCGAACTTCTCGCCAAGCGGATTGATTTCGGCTAGTGTGGATTTTTCGAAAGCGGCGACCAGTTGCTTGAGGGTCAGTTCAGTACCCGACCGAAGATTCTCGACACTCGACGTTTCGCTGGCCAGGGCCGCTTCAAGACTGTCCTTCACGGCCAGCAACTCGCGAGCGAAACGATCAATGGAGAATTTGGCGGCCTTGGCGATGTCTTCCTGAGCGCGGCGGCGCACATTCTCGGTCTCGGCCTTGGCGCGCAGCCATGCATCATGGTACTCGTCAGCCTTCGTTTGCGCTTGCCGCAGCGCTTCTTCGAGGGTGGAGCCGGCGTCTTGCGCCAGCGCGGCGGCTGGGGCTGCTTCGAAGCTTTCTGTCGTGGCTGATTCGGCAGTCGCTGGTTCGGATTCTTTTTCGTTTGCTTGCATAGATGATGATCTCCCGGAAAACGCAAAGGAGTTTGGGGCGACTTGCCCGATTTCAAGCCTTTTTGTGGTCTCAATGGGCTTGAACAGCGCCGCTCGTCGCGCATAATTTTTCATCCACGGGCACTTCTGCTGCTAGCATTTCAATTCCCCTGATCATCTATAGAACGCGGTACCGGCATGATGGAGAAGATCGGCAAATATGAAATCATTCGCTCCCTCGGCCGGGGAGCCACCGCGATCGTCTATCTCGCGTGGGATCCTGACCTTCAGCGCCAGGTCGCCATCAAGCTGATCCACTTCGGCGAGAACAATGCCGCCATGTCACGGCGCCTCAGGAAGCTCTTCCAGACCGAGGATGCGATCGGTCGGAGGCTCGATCACCCGAACATCGTCAGGATCTACGACGCCGTGGTCGAAGCGCAACAGGCCTATCTGGTGATGGAATTCGTCGACGGGCCGGCGCTCGACAAGTTTTGCGCGATCAATCGACTATTGCCGATGCACCGCGTCATCGGCATCATTTTCAAGTGTTGTCTGGCCCTTGATCACGCCTTCCGGCGCGGGGTCGTGCATCGCGACATCAAGCCGGCCAATATTCTGATCGATGCCAACGACAATCCGAAAATCACCGATTTCGGACTCGGCCTCAATCTGCAAAAGGATATGGGCAAGGACTCCACGTTCGTGATGGGTGTGGGCTCGCCCGCCTACATGTCACCCGAGCAGGTCAAGAACTATCCGCTGAATCACAAGACCGACCTCTACTCGCTGGGCGTACTGCTGTTCCAGTTGTTGACCGGACGGCTGCCGTTTCGAGCCAACAACGCCGCCGCTCTGGTCTACAAGATCGTCAACATGGACGCGCCTTCGGTCTGCGCGTTGCGGCCGAGTTTGCCACCCGGCCTCGACCCGATCATCCGGAAAGCGCTGGAGAAAGATCTCTACAGCCGCTACCGCAATGGCGCCGAGTTCGCCAAGGACCTGACGCCCGTGCGCTACCAGATGCAGGAAGAAGATCAGACGCAGCAGGATCTGACACACTTCGAGCGCTTGCGGAACCTGACGTTCTTCGCCGAGTTCGAGGACATCGAGTTGTGGGAGGTGCTGCGCATCAGCGTCTGGCGGGAACTGTCGGAGAAAGTGACGGTGGTCCGCGAAGGAGATAATCACCGCAAGTTTGGCGTGATTGTTGACGGCTTTGTCGAGATATCTTCCAATGGGCGGGTGATATGCCGACTCGGCTCCAGCGAGGTGGTCGGAGAAATGGCGTTCCTGCATCCGACCGACAGCCAGCGTCACGCCACAGTAGTCACTCTCGAACCCACCTTGTTCCTTGAAATCAATAGCGCGGCCCTCGAGTTGAGCTCTGACGAAGTACGGGAGCGCTTCAACAAGGTCTTGCTGGTCAAGGTGCTGGGCCGCTTGCGTGAAGCCAACAAGGTCTTGGCAAAACTGGGTCAGACCGCGGTTCAGGGCAGCTTTTCGAGTTCATCTCCCGGATTGACGCCGCCCCTGGAGTTGCTGTGATTCCGGTTCATGGGGAACAAGTGCCTGCGCATGTCGCCGGAAAGCCCGGTGACTTCGGTTCGTGGGTTCGAGAAACGCCGTCACGATGTGAGACAATCACCGGCTCATGATGCCAAGCGTGCTCCGCGCAGCCAGGCGGCTGGTGGCAATCGCCGCCGACCGAGCCACGCATTGGCGACGCCTTCCTGCACGCATGGACACGCCTTATGCCTGATCTCGCTTCCCCGACCTTCTGGCTCGCCGTACTCCAGATCATCGCCATCGACATCCTGCTCGGTGGCGATAACGCCGTGGTCATCGCCCTGGCCTGCCGAAAGCTGCCGCAGGCACAGCGCAACAAGGGCATCTTCTGGGGCGTTTTCGGCGCGATCGGGCTACGCATTGTACTGATCTACTTTGCCCTGCAACTGCTGGTGGTCCCTTATCTCAAGATCATTGGCGGCCTGTTGTTGTTCTGGATCGGGATCAAGCTCGTGCTGCCGGAAGACGAGGACGCACATGGCAATGTGCAGGGAAGCACCACGCTGACCGGAGCAATCAAGACGATCATCGTCGCCGACGCCGTCATGAGCCTGGACAACGTCATCGCTGTCGCCGCTGCAGCGCACGGATCGATCATTCTGGTCATCTTCGGCATTGTGGTCTCGATCCCGATCGTCGTCTGGGGAAGCAAGCTGGTACTCACCTTGATGGATCGGTTTCCGGTGGTGATCACCGCCGGAGGTGGACTGCTGGGCTGGATCGGAGGCGGCATGCTGATCACTGACCCGGCCCTGCCAGAGCGCTGGCGTGAGGTCGTTCCACACAGCGCTTACCTGGCGTCAACGCTCGGCGCGCTGCTGGTCATCGTCGTCGGCAAATGGCTGGCCAGTCGGCAGCACCAGGCACGCGCGACGGTCGAACTGATTTCTGCGGACGCCGAGAGCATTGCAAAGGGAAAACAAGGATGAAGCCACTTTGGTTACTACCAGTCGATGGCTCGCCACCGGCCTTGCGCGCGGTAGACCATGTCGTTCGCGAAGTCGCCAGGAACGTCACCGCTCCGGCGATCCTTCTGGTCAACGTGCAACCTCCCCTGCCATCCGACGTGGCGCGTTTTGTCGACAGCGGCGTGCTTCAGGACTACCACCGCGAGGCCGCAAGCAACTCGCTGGCAGTCGCCCGCGCCAGGCTGGACACTGCCGGACTCGCTTACGCGCCGCACATTCTCATCGGAGACCCTGCTCCGACGATTGTCGATTTCGCCAGAGACCAGCGCTGCACCTTGATCGTCATCGGGGCTCGCGGCCTCGGTTCAGTGGCCGGCGTGCTGCTCGGCTCGGTCACCAACCGGGTCATCCACCTGACCGACCTGCCGGTCCTGGTGGTGAAATAAGTCGCGGACCGCGCGGCCACCGAGCTCACCTCGCGCAGGGGAGGTACGCGCAGCGCCTCTGGCCGCCAGAACGCGAGCAAAGCCAACTACTCCACGACACGCAGGCTGGCGTGCGGCGCTACAGAACGTAGCGGGACAGATCTTCGTTCTGTGCCAGTTCGGCGAGGCGGCTGTCCACGTAGCCAGCATCGATGGCAACCATCATCAGGCCTCCCTGGCTGGCCGAGAACGACACCTCCTCAAGCAGCCGCTCCATTACCGTATACAGGCGTCGTGCACCGATGTTTTCGGTCCGCTCGTTGACCGACCAGGCAATCTCGGCCAGGCGCCTGATGCCATCCGCGGCGAAGTCGAGCGTTACGCCTTCGGTGGCCAGCAGCGCCTGGTACTGCTTGGTCAGGCAGGCGTCGGTCTGGGTCAGGATGCATTCGAAGTCGGCCACCGACAGCGAGTCGAGTTCGACGCGGATCGGCAGGCGGCCCTGCAACTCGGGAATGAGATCCGAAGGTTTGGCCAGGTGGAAGGCGCCGCTGGCGATGAACAGGATGTGATCGGTACGGATCATGCCGTACTTGGTTGATACGGTCGTGCCTTCAACCAGCGGCAACAGGTCGCGCTGTACGCCCTGCCGCGAGACATCGACGCCGTGCGTGTCGCTGCGCGAGGCGATCTTGTCGATTTCGTCGAGGAAGACGATGCCGTTCTGCTCGACATTCCTGACCGCATCAAGCTTGACCTCTTCGTCATTGACCAGTTTCGCCGCTTCCTCATCGATCAGCAACCTGCGCGCCTCGAAGATCTTCAGCTTGCGCGATTTCTTGCGGCCACCGCCCATGTTCTGAAACATCCCCTGGATCTGCGCGGTCAGCTCTTCCATACCAGGTGGCGCAAAGATCTCGGCCTGCATCGATGGCGCCGCAACCTCGACCTCGATTTCCTTGTCGTCAAGTTCGCCTTCGCGCAACTTTTTACGGAATTTCTGGCGCGTGGCGTTGTCTTCTGTCGATTGTGCGTCGTTGAAGAAATTGCCGCGCGCCGGCGGCAGCAGCGCGTCGAGAATGCGATCTTCAGCGGCGTCGTCGGCACGCACACGCACACCGCGCATGGCTTGTTCACGACCGCTCTTGACGGCGATCTCGACCAGGTCACGGATGATCGTCTCGACATCGCGGCCCACGTATCCGACCTCGGTGAACTTGGTCGCTTCGACCTTGATGAACGGCGCATTGGCCAGACGTGCCAGGCGGCGAGCGATTTCGGTCTTGCCCACACCGGTGGGTCCGATCAGCAGGATGTTCTTCGGGGTAATCTCCTGCCGCAAGGGCTCCGCCACCTGTGCGCGCCGCCAACGACTGCGCAGTGCAATGGCCACGGCCTTCTTGGCCTTGCCCTGACCGACGATATGTTTGTCAAGTTCGCAAACGATTTCCTGCGGGGTCATCGACGACATGATTATTCCAGTACCTCGATGGTGAAATTCTGATTAGTATAGATGCACAGTTCGCTGGCGATCTGCAAGGACTTGCGCACCACCTCGGCAGGATCGAGTTCGCTGTTCTCGACCAGAGCGCGTGCCGCCGAGTGCGCAAACGCTCCCCCGGAACCAATGGCCACAATGCCGTGCTCCGGTTCCACCACGTCCCCATTGCCAGTGATGATCAGCGAATTCTCCCGGTCAGCCACCGACAGCATGGCATCCAGACGGCGCAGGGCGCGGTCGCTCCGCCAGTCCTTGGCGAGTTCAACCGCCGAGCGCAGCAGATTGCCCTGATGCTTGTCGAGCTTGGCTTCGAAGCGTTCGAAGAGGGTAAACGCGTCTGCCGTGCCGCCAGCAAAGCCTGCGAGGATCTGCCCCTGATGAATGCGCCGAACCTTGCGCGCGCTGGCCTTGATCACGATGTTGCCAAGCGTCACCTGCCCGTCGCCGCCCATGGCAACACGCTTGCCGCGGCGGACTGACAGAATCGTCGTGCCATGGTACTGATCCATGCGAACTCCTGTTGATGTGCCTGTCTGGAGTCCCTAACTCCTGGCGAGCACGACATCGGCGACGGCTTTCAGCCCGACAACGCGGAACAACTCGGCAAGCAGGTAGTTGGGGTGACGAAAGATGATCTGGCGGCCCGTTCGTCTGACCGTGGTCAGCACGTTGAGCAAGGCACCGGCGCTGAGAAAGTCCATGCGCGTCGCAGCCGAGCAGTCGATCAGCACCGGATCGTTGGCCGCAGCGTACGCCAGCAGATCGCCGAAACGGGAACCCTTGACATCGCCTTTGATGACATACGCCTCGGTCACCAATTGATCATCGACAGCCAGCATCAATGGGGCGGGCTCGGCCATCTGCACCCGCTTGGGGTCCCAGGACGGCGGCGAAATCTCGAACGTCACGGCATAGTTGATCGCCACTTCCTCGAAGGCCTCCAGTTGCCCTCGCAACTGGCAAAACTCGAGCTTCAAAAGCCAGCAGGGTCGGTCTTCCGGGCACCCCGGGACGACCCGACTGTCCAGCAGGGCGGCAATGTAATCGCGCCCCTGCAATTCGATTTCGCGCTTGCCTCGCTGTGCTTGCTGGAGCAGTTCCAGAAGTCGCTCGCACCCGGCGGCATCCAGCTTGCGCACCTTGGACAGGTCGAGACGCAGGTACGCGGTCTTGGCGAGTGCTTGACGCACCGCTTCGAAACCCGCGTCGTTGTCACCGCTGAGCTCGCCCTTGAACAGCACGGTCCCCATCGCCCTGGCCTGCACCGGCGGAGCGGCGGCATCTCCGCGCCAGCCGGGCGGCGACTTCTCGAAACATTGCGCGTACTCGATTCCCAGCGACTCGAAGGCGGCTTTCTGACCCGTCAGCCGGAAGAGGTCGAAAAGCATCAGCCACAGGCGCTCACCGGGGCCAGACCGGTAGGTGCGGGTCGCATTCTCCAGCAGCGATCGAACCACGACATCCTGGCCATTCGCATACAGCATGGCCGCTTCTTCGGCTTCGGCGTCGATCGGGTCGACTTCGGCTTCGATCTGAAAATTGGTTGCCGTCTCGCTGAACACAAACTCGCTGAGTTCCAGTGGCGGCGCATCGGTCGTGGTAACCGGCGTGGCGAACGGGACATCCGCCCGAGCCAGGCCTACGGGTGTCGCGTTCGATGGCTTCTGCTTGTCATCCCGCGGCGCGCCCGGGGAAACGCCCCGCTCCTCGTTTGGGCGAGGTACGGCCGCTGGGCGAGCCACCATTTTCTTTTCCGGCGGCGGCTTCTTGAAAAACGAAAAAACCATAGGGCAACCAGGACAGCGGATGATTTCGCGATAAACTCATCTTGTAACACATCGTCCGGTGCACTGCAATTTCAATTCACCGAAGGTCAATACTTTGGTTTGGGAGCGCTTCTTGTTAGAATCGACCGGTTTAGCGACACTCAACCGCTGCCAGGCCAAGTACCCGATAACGATGCGCGCAAACCCTCAGAAATCTTTGCCGACCTCCTTGACTGCCTTGCTCGCCGGCCTGGCTCTGAACGGCATGATCGCTTTTGCCACGGCAGACGAGTTTTCGGACGCGGAGCGCTTGCTCAAACAGGGGCAATCGTCGGAGGCCCTTGAAAAAGTCGACAGCTACATTGCCGGCAGGCCGAAAGAAGCCCGGGGCCGCTTTCTCAAAGGCTTGATCCTGATCGAGATGGGCCGACCGACCGAGGCGATGGCGGTGTTCAGCGCACTGAGCGAAGACTATCCCGAACTGCCCGAGCCCTACAACAATCTCGCGGTCGTTTACGCCCAGCAGAAACAATACGAAAAAGCGCGTACGGCGCTCGAAATGGCCATCAGAACCGACCCGGGCTACGCTCTGGCGCGCGAGAACCTCGGGGACGTCTACGCCCGCCTGGCCAGCCAGGCTTATGACCAGGCGCTGCAACTCGATCCCTCGAACAAGGTCACCCAGTCCAAACTGTCGAGGCTGCGCGAACCCGGCAGCAGCGTGTCCGTCAGCCCGGGCAGGCAGGTCGATGCCGCGCGGCCGAGCAGCGGAACCGGCAAGGCAGGTGCCGCCGCACAGGCCCGCGGAACTGCCGCGACGCCCGCTGGTGCAGCCGCAGCAAAGCCGGTCGACAAGGGAATGGCGGCAGATGCGCCTGCCGCACAGGCGAGAGCCCAGGCTGCCGCAGCCCGAAACGATGCGCCCAAGACCACCCCAACCATGACCACCAGTCAGAATCCGGTCGCCGCCGCGCCACCGAACGAGACCACCGTTCAGGGCTGGGATCTGATATTCAGCCCCTACACTGTCCATTTCAATCCCGACAAGGACCACAAGCCAGTCGTCGCGATCGGGCTCCTGAAAGGACTCGAAGGGCACTGGCTGGCGGGCGGCGCTGTGTTCTCGAACTCGTTTGGTCAACCGAGCGCCTACGCCTTCGCCGGCCAGCGTTACCTGGACCCGTTCGGCTTCGAAAACTGGTACCTGCAATGGACCGCCGGCCTGCTCTACGGCTACGTCGGTGAATACGAGGACAAGGTGCCGCTGAATTACAAGGGCTTCTCCCCGGGCCTCGTACCCAGCCTCGGCTACCGCTTCAGCAAGAGGATCTATGGCCAGCTCGATCTGCTCGGCGCGTCGGCGCTGATGTTCACCATCGTGGCGCCGTTGCCGAAGGACTGGCCCTGAGCACCGCCAGTGCTGTGGTCGGGTCGGACCACCAGGGTCAATGATGCCCCGCTCATCCTCCAACCTGGCCCCGCCATGCTGTCGCCCCTGCACCGCCGTCTGCTCTTCGCGCTTCTTGTCCTGCTGCTGATCGCGGCGGGCGCCTGGTGGGCGACGCGGCCGAAACCGGTCGCCGTCGTGTTGAAGACCATCGAACGCGGCCTGGTCGAGTCAACCATCGCCAACACCCGCGCCGGTACAGTCGAAGCCTGTCAGCGCACCAGACTGTCGACGATCAGCGGCGGCCGGATCGAGGTCCTGGCGGTCAGGGAGGGCGATCGGGTCAGCAAGGGCCAATTGCTGATGAAGCTGTGGAACGACGACCAGCAAGCGCAGACCGCATGGGTCGCGTCACAGGTGGCCACGGCTCATCAACGCGTCAGTGAAGCCTGTGTCGTGGCGGCCAATGCCGAGCGCGAGGCTGATCGTCAATCGGCACTGCGCATCCAGGGTTTTGTCTCCGGCGCCAGGGAGGATAGCGCGCGCAGCGATGCGTTGGCCAGGCGAGCGGGTTGCGACGCCGCCAAGGCCGACTTCGCACAAGCCGAAGCGAGAGTCAGCCTGACCCGCGTCGAGCAGGGGCGGACGGTGCTCTATGCGCCATTTGCCGGCACCATCGCCAAGATCGTCGGTGAAGTGGGCGAGTACTCGACACCGTCACCCCCCGGTGTACCGACGCCGCCGGCGATCGACCTGATCGACGACTCCTGTCTCTACGTCAAGGCCCCGATGGATGAAGTCGATGCGCCCCGGATCGCTGCCGGACAGGCGGTGCGCATCAGCCTCGACGCACTGCCGCGACGTTCTTTCTCCGGCAAGGTCAGACGAGTGGCAGCGTACGTCTCGGCGGTCGAAAAGCAGGCACGCACCGTCGATATCGAGGTCGCCTTCGACGACCCGGCAGCGCCGGGCAAGCTGCTGGTCGGCTACAGCGCGGATGTCGAAGTGCTCCTCGACATCCGCGAGAACGTCATCCGGATTCCCAGCTCGGCGCTGCTCGAAGGCGGACGCGTGCTGGTGGCTGCCGCCGACGGCACGCTCGAAGAACGCCAGGTGAAGACCGGATTGGCGAATTGGGAATTCACTGAAGTGCTCGAAGGCTTGTCGAACGGCGAACAGGTGGTCACCTCGCTCGAACGCGCTGGCGTCAAGGCCGGAGCCTCCTACTCGATCGACAGCAAGCCGGCAACTGGCGGCAGATAGTCGATGGGCGATGCACTGATCGAGCTCGCCGGTATTGAGCGGATCTTCCAGCTCGGTGACAGCGAGGTGCACGCCTTGCGCCGCCTGGACGTGTGCATCGCCGCCGGGGAATACGTAGCCGTCATGGGTCCGTCGGGATCGGGAAAATCCACGCTGCTCAACCTGCTCGGCCTGCTCGATCGCCCCAATGCCGGCATCTACCGTCTCGCAGGCCGTGACGTCACCACCCTGTCGGCAGACGAACAGGCGCGCGTGCGTAGCGAGCGCATCGGCTTCGTCTTTCAGAGCTTTCATCTGGTGCCGCGCCTGACCGCTGCCGAGAATATCGCCCTGCCAATGATTCTCGCCGGCATCGCGCCGGCACAGCGCAGCGCACGCGTCACCCGCGCCCTGCGGGACTATGGACTGGAGAACCGCGCCGACCATCGCCCGGACCAACTCTCCGGTGGGCAGCGGCAGCGCGTCGCGATCGCCCGCGCGACGATCATGCAGCCCGCAGTGATCCTTGCCGACGAGCCTACCGGCAACCTCGATCGAGCCACCGGCGAAGAGGTGATGCGTCTGCTCGAAGAACTCAACCAGCGCGGGGTCACCCTGATCGTCGTCACCCACGACTCCAGCCTTGGCGCCCGCGCCCGCCGCCAGTTGCTGATGGCCGACGGAGCGCTCGAGAGCGACCGCTGGCGTGGCAGCGAGGCTATTCCATAAGCATGCGCGCTCCCGACCTGATTCGCTTCGCTCGCGATGCGGCCAGCGGCAGTCCCTTGCGTACCGTGCTGCTGGTACTGGCGATGGCCATCGGTGTCGCTGCCGTGGTGGTGCTGACGGCGCTTGGCGATGGCGCGCGCCGCTATGTGCTCCGGGAGTTTTCGTCGATCGGCAGCAACCTGGTAATCGTCCTGCCAGGCCGCTCGCAGACCGGTGGCTTCAACCCCGGCAACGCCATCACCAGCACCCCGCGCGATCTGACCGTCGATGATGCGCAGGCGCTGCTGCGCGCCAGCGCCGTGCACCGCGTCGCACCGCTGGCCGTCGGCACTTCCGAAATCAGCGTTGGCGGCAAGTTGCGCGAAGTCATGGTCGCCGGCACCACCGCCGCATTCATCGACGTGCGTCGCCTGGCCCTGGCGCAAGGGCGTTTCCTGCCACCCGGCGACTGGCGCCGCGGCGCATCCGAAGCAGTCATCGGGGCCAGGATTCGCGATGAAATGTTCGGTCGCGAGGAAGCTCTGGGGCAACTGGTGCGTATCGGTGACCGACGCTTCCGGATTGTCGGCGTCCTCGCAGCGAGCGGCCAGGGCCTGGGCATGAACACCGACGAACTGGTCATCGTGCCGGTGGCCCTGGCGCAAGCGATGTTCAACAGCAACACGTTGTTCCGCATTCTCGTCGAAGCTACTAACCGCGACAGCATCGAACTGGCCAAAACCCAGGCCGGCGAGATCATCAAGCTGCGTCATGAAGGTGAGCAGGACGTGACGATCATTACCCAGGACGCTGTCCTCGCGACCTTCGACCGACTCCTCGGCACCATGACCGTCGCCGTTGCGGGCATCGCAGCGATCAGTCTGGCCGTCGCCGGCATTCTGGTGATGAACGTGATGCTCGTCTCGGTGACCCAGCGGACCGCCGAAATCGGCCTGCTCAAGGCACTTGGCGCCACGGGCGCGACAATCCGCAACGCCTTCCTGACTGAAGCGGCGATGCTGTCCGTGGCCGGCGCTCTGCTCGGGTTTGTGCTCGGCCAGTCTGGCGCCGCGCTGATCCGGCAACTCTACCCCGCCTATCCGGCGTTTCCACCCGACTGGGCGGTGCTCGCGGGGATTGGCACGGCGCTAGTCACCGGCATCCTGTTCGGGGTGCTGCCGGCACGCCGGGCAGCACGACTCGACCCGGTGCAGGCGCTGGCCCGGCGCTGAGCCTGCACGCCGCCCATGATCCGCCCGACCGACTCCCTGCAGCTCGCGCTGCGCGCGATCACCGCGCACCGGTTGCGCAGCTTCCTGACGCTGCTTGGCATCGCCATCGGCATCGCCGCAGTGATCCTGCTGACCTCGATCGGTGAAGGCATCCACCGTTTCGTGCTCGCCGAATTCACCCAGTTCGGAACCAACGTGCTCAGCATCGCCCCGGGCAAGACCCGGACCTCCGGGCACCTACCGACCGGCATCCCGACCTCGGTGCGCCCGCTGACCCTTGATGACGCGCGCGCGCTCGCCCAGCTGCCGCACATCACCGGCATGACCGCCACCGTCTGGGGCAACACCGAGGTCAATGCCAACGGACGCCTGCGACGCACCACCGTCAATGGGGTCAGCGCCGAGATGCTCAAGGTTTTCAGCATCAAGGTCCGCAGCGGCCAGTTCCTGCCCGAGGAAGACTCCGACAGTGCGCGCGCCTTCATCGTCCTCGGCGCGAAACTCAAGGATGAACTGTTCGGCACCAGCAATCCGCTGGGTGCGCGGATACGCGTCGGCGGTCTGCAGTTTCGCGTCATCGGCGTGCTGGAAGCCAAAGGGCAGTTTCTCGGTGTCGATCTCGACGACGCGGCTTACATCCCGACCGCGCGTGCGCTCGAACTCTACAATCGCGACGGGATCATGAAGATTGACCTCTCGTATGAGGAAAGCGTGCCGGCCGCCAGGGTCGGCGCGCTGGTCACGGCAATGCTGAAAGCCCGGCACGGGCGGGAAGATTTCACCATTACCACTCAGGAAGACATGTTGCGGACGCTGTCGAACATTCTCGACGTCCTGACCCTGGCGGTCGGCGCGCTCGGCAGCATTTCATTGCTCGTCGGTGGCGTCGGCATTGTCACCATCATGACCATCGCCGTCTCCGAACGTACCGGCGAGATCGGCCTGCTGGTCGCCCTTGGCGCGCCACGCCGCAGCATCCTCGGGCTGTTTCTCGGCGAAGCCATCGCCCTCTCGGCAGTTGGTGGCCTGCTCGGGCTGCTGCTCGGCATTGGCCTGGCGCAACTGATCCACCTGGTACTGCCCGCCCTGCCGGTACATACCCCACTCAGCTTCGTCGTTCTTGCCGAGAGCATCGCGGTCGGCATTGGCTTGCTGGCCGGGGTGCTACCGGCGCGACGCGCGGCACGACTGGACGCTGTCGACGCGCTGCGCGCCGAATGAGAAGGCGTGGAAACCATCGCTGCGGCACAAGAATTCCGCTGGGCGTTCCGCTTGACGATACCGGTCGCGCTGCGTCAACTGTCAAAAAATAACTGTCGAAAAATTTTACACTCACTTCCCAGTTCGTCACCTGGCGAGCGACACACGACTTGCAAATCAGAATCCTAGGTGATTTGGCGTGATTTGTGCTTGATTACGAACAACGAAAACGTTGGTTGCACTGCTGCACAGAAAAAGCAGGCATACGGGCCGGATGCGTCACGCAGCCGGCCATTTTTTGTTGCCGATTTCCAACGCTTACTGACCACAGGAGGAATACGGAATGGATGAAACGATGAGTCACCCCGGCACGGTTGCCGGGGTCACCGCAGAAAACATCGGCCGGGCTGATGGCGCGCGTAGCCGCGCCACGCACCTGCGCTGGCATCGTCCGCTGTTGCAGGGTCTGCTGGCCTTGACCTGCCTTGTCGGCGGCACCGGCGCACAGGCTGGCTACTCCAAACTGTTCCTGTTCGGCGACAGCCTCTCCGATGCCGGCAACAACGCGGTGGTTTTCGACTACGTCATAGGTCCGCCACTGGGTCTGCCGCCAGGCACGCTGCGCACCCCTGTGCCCACGCCCGACAATTCGTTCGTACCCTCGCTGCCCTATGCCACGCCGGTTGGCGGCCGCTACTCGAACGGTCCGGTGTGGGCGGAAACCTTTGCCCCGGCCTTCGGCCTCAGCGCCGTCGCTTCCAATCTGCTCGGGGCCGACCATCTGCCGGGCACTAACTACGCCTATGGCGGTGCGCGCATGGGACCGGTCGACCCCAGCGGCAGCGTCTTTCCACCCAGCCTGTCGACTCAGGTAGCGGCATTTCTGAACCCCTACGTGACGCATTCGCTACCGGTACCCGGAGATGCGCTCTACGTCGTTGCCGGTGGGGGAAACGATGCGCGTGACAGCATTACCGAGGCGGCCAAGGACCTTGCCAGCGGCAAGACGGTGTTGCAGATGCTCGACGGTATCCAGTCGCGTGCCGCAATCTACGCCGATTATCTCGATACCATCATCGAACAGCTCGAGTGGGCTGGTGCGAAGAATATCGTCGTCTGGAACACACCGAACGCGGGTGTCGCACCGGCCATCCTGGCGCAGGGAGCGGGGCTGCTGGGAACGACGGTGTCGCAACTGATGAACCAGGCACTGCTGCAGGCCCTCGATGACGACATCGCGGAGGGCGTGCGCATTTTCGATGCCTACGGCTTCATCAGCGACGTCGCGGCGCATCCCGGCGCCTATGGGCTGAGCAATGCCAGCGATGCCTGCTCGGTTGTGGTGCTCGATCCCTCCGTAGACTGCGGCAAATATTTCTTCTGGGATGGCATCCATCCCACCGCCGCAGGCCACCGACTACTGGCCAATGCGATGATCACCTTCGTGCCTGAGCCGGCCGCCGTGCTGCTCATCGCCGTTGGCCTGCTGGGGATAGCCACGTCACGCAAATCTCGCTAAAGGCGGCTACAATCGTCACTCCTGCGGCCCGCTCCGGCGGGCCGCAGCTTGTGGCGGATGACGAGGGTGCAATACCCGACGAGGAGAACAGCGTGTTTTCGGTTTATGGCATGGGCGGACCGATTTTCCGTGGCACTTTCGAAGGCCTGAAGGATGTCGCCGGAATCTTCCGCAGCACGGCTGTGCGTCCGGTCGCCAGAGAAGACCAGCGCACCGCGCTGAACGCGCCTGCTGCACAGGCGGTGAGCGCCTACCGGGAAATGCTGCGAGCGGACCATGACCGCGGCCCCCTCTACCATGCCTACCAGATCATGCAGCGGCAAGTCGTTTCGGTGTCGAGCGAAGACGCCGTTGAACACGCGTGGCAAGTCCTGCTCGAACAGCGTATTCACCAGGCGCCGGTCCTCGACCCCGGCTACCGCCTGGTTGGCATCGTCAGCGAACGGGACTTGCTGACCGTGCTCAACGTCGACGCGGGCCGCGTCCGCGATGTCCTGGCCCGCAAGGTCGCTGATGTCATGAGCACGCCGGTGGTCTGTGCGCACCCGATTACCGACATCCGGCGCATCGCACATGTCCTGCTCGAACACCAGGTCGATGGCGTACCGATCATCAACGAAACCGAGGCCCTGGTCGGCTTCGTTTCGCGCAGCGACATCGTGCGCGCCATCGTGGCCGATCCACCGCTGAGCTTGTGGCGCTAGAGCCGTCGCCGGCCAGCAGCGGCCACTGTTTTCCGATCGTGATTTTGACGAGGATCAGCGATGAACGAACCGCCAGTACGCATCTATCATCACCCGCGTTGTTCGAAGAGCCGCGCGGCCTGCCAGTTGATCGCCAACAACGGCATCGTGGCCGAGGTCATCGACTACCTGAAGACGCCTCCGGACCGGGAAGAACTGCGCCACTTGCTGCACCTGCTCGGCATGCAACCAGCCGAACTCGTGCGCCGTGGCGAGCTGGTGTTCAAGGAACACTACGCGGCGCGTACCCTGGACGACGAGCAATGGCTGGATGCACTGCTTGCGCATCCGATCCTGATCGAGCGCCCGATCATTGTGCGCGGCGACCGGGCCGTTCTCGGACGGCCGCCGGAGAAGGTACTGGAGTTGCTGCAGGGAAGCAACTCCGACGAAGTCGACTGATAGCGACAGCCGCAGGTCAGTAGTCTCAGCGCTGTCGGCCGGGCTTGGCCGACCACGAATCCTTGAGCGTCACCGTCCGGTTGAACACCGGCGCACCTGGCTGCGAATCGACGCGGTCGGCAACGAAGTAACCGTGCCGTTCGAACTGAAAACGCTCCTCGGCCCTGGCATCCTTCAGTGCGGGCTCGAGCCAGGCCTTGATGACCCGAATGCTGTTCGGGTTGATGTCGTCGCGGAAATCGCGTTCGAGATCCTCGGCATCGCCATCACGCCGCGCACCGGGTGAAGGAACAGCGAACAGTCGGTCGTAGAGACGAACCTCGGCCAGATAGGCCTCCGCCACCGCAACCCAGTGCAGATTGCCCTTCACCTTGTACGTGTCGGCGCCACTGGTGCCACTCCTGGAGTCTGGCAGGTAGTCGCAGTGCACGGCGATGACAGCGCCACTGGCATCGCAATCGTAGCCCGTGCATCTGACGACGTAGCCATAGCGCAGGCGGGCCATGTTGCCGGGATAGAGACGGTGGTAGCCCTTGCTGGGCTGCACCATGAAGTCCTCGCGCTCGATCCACAGTTCCCGACCAAAAGGCATCGCCCGCTTGCCCAGTTCGGGTTTCAGCGGATGGTTCGGAGCGAAGGCCTCTTCGCGCTGGTCCTGCGGGTAGTTGTCGATGATCAGCCGGAGTGGGTCGAGCACGGCAACACGGCGCTCGGCCGATTCATTGAGCACCTCGCGCATGGTGTCTTCGAGTTGCGTGTACTCGATCAGGGATTCTGAACGGGAAGCACCGATGCGCTCGGCAAAAAGGCGAAAACCCTCGGCGGGGTAGCCGCGTCGGCGAGCGCCAACGAGTGTCGGCAATCGCGGGTCATCCCAACCGTCGACGTGCTTCTCCTCGACGAGCTGGATCAGCTTGCGCTTCGAGAGCACGATGTAGGTCAGGTTCAGGCGCGAGAACTCGATCTGCTGCGGCAGCGGTCGCTGCAACAGACCGCCCTCGGCCAGGCGCTCGAGCAGCCAGTCGTAGAAAGGCCGCTGGTCGGCAAATTCGAGCGTACAGATCGAGTGCGTGATGTTCTCCAGCGCGTCCTCGATCGGGTGGGCGTAGGTGTACATCGGGTAAACGCACCATCTGTCGCCGGTATTGTGATGACTGGCATGACGGATTCGATAGATCGCCGGATCACGAAGATTGATGTTCGCGGCGGACATGTCGATGCGCGCGCGCAGAACGTGCGCGCCGTCCGGGAATTCACCGTTTTGCATGCGCTTGAAGAGATCCATGCTCTCCGCCACGCTGCGCTCGCGAAACGGAGAGTCGGTGCCGGCTTCGGTGAGCGTGCCGCGGCTGGCACGCATTTCCTCGGCACTGTGACTATCGACATACGCATGCCCACTGGCGATCAGGTATTCGGCGAACTCGACCATCCAGTCGAAGTAGTTGGACGCGAAATAGAGGTTGCACTCGCCGTCCGATGACTCCGCCGATGCCGGCTCGGTCCAGGAAAAACCGAGCCAGCGCACCGAATCGACGATCGAATCGACGTATTCCTGCTCTTCCTTTTCCGGATTGGTGTCGTCGAAACGAAGGTGACAACGGCCGCCGTAATCCTGAGCCAGTCCGAAGTTGAGGCAGATCGACTTGGCATGTCCGAAATGCAGGTAGCCGTTGGGCTCAGGCGGAAAACGCGTGCGGATCCGCGCCGGATCGGGCGGGCCCGCGAGCTGTTGCGCGGCCGGGCCGGGGCGACCCGACCATCTGCGCGACGCGTGCCTGGCGGCGGCCAGATCGGCTTCGATGATGTTGCGGATGAAGTGGGTACTGGCAAGTGCGGATGAACTTGCCTCGTTGCTTTTGGGCTCCTGGCTCACGGTGCAGTCCTTGATTCGAGAAGCCTCGCATTTTAACCGGCGATGCCTGCAGGACTGCGATAAATCCTGCCCGGTAGTCCATTGAACTCAGCGCACGCGCGTTCAGGCGCCCGTCGTCAAGGTTCTCTCGGATTCTCCTCGACCCTGTGCGACACCCGCCGTCCCGCCGCAGCACCGGCGTCGGCAGCCAGCGCGTACGCTCTCGCCTCGAAGGCAGCCACCATGCTGGTTGCCATGGGCATGACCAGGAGCTCGATGACCGGCATGAGAAAGAGCGAGCGCGTCGTACAGTCAAGCGCAAAGTCGACCTGACAGTGCTCGTCGTGGCGCTCCGAGAAAGTCCAGCGAATATCGAACCGGCAAAAGGAACGATCCGCCGAAGTGACCACTATGGCGCGCGGACGCTTGAGTTCGGTGCGCGTCCGGAAGCGATGTGTCAGCAGACCGAGGACCAGGCTCTGCTCGGTTTCATACGCCTCCGCGTAACGGTTGAGGATCCGCGCTTCGCGGACCAGCGGCAGAAATTCCGGATAACGTTCGACATCCGCAACGATATCGAACAGCCTCTCCGAAGATAGCGCAATGGCACGGTTCTCACGATGGGTTGCCATGCCGCTTGCGGCTCAACCCTTCGGACGACTGAAACGCGTCAGGTTGTTCATCATCTCGACCATGGCCGGGCGGATCTCGCTCTTGGCCTGGTCGCGATCGCTGACCGGGCGATCGTCGGCATCCAGCACCTGATCGCGGACAACCCCGGAGGCATTGACCGGGAACGAAATCTTGAATTTCTCGCCGATGTAGGCAATGCGGTTCCAGCCTGCGGCAACTGCGTAGTCACGATGAAAGTCAGCCGCGAGCAGATTCTGCCCGATCGAGTAATCCGCCGGCGGGTTCTGCACCCCGAGCAGCGGCATCAACGTCGCCGGAAAGTCAAGATGACTGCTGATGCCGCTGATCCGGCGCGCGTTCTGTCCCGGGACCCAGAGGACAGCCGCCGTACTGGTCTGAAAACGATTGAAGTCCGCCGCGTGCCCCCAGCGATCACGTTCCATGAATTCCTCGCCGTGATCGCCAAGAACGATGACGATTGTATCGTCGAGCAGCTTCCTTGCCCGCAGATGGGCGATGATGCGTCCAATCTGCTGGTCGACGTGGTGGGCAGCGTTGATGTAGCGGTTCTTGATCGGCACCATCTGCTGGGCAAAATCGGCCGACAGATAGTTGAAATCGTCCAGATACGGTCGGGCGATGACACTTTCCGGCGGGAAAGTGTAATTGGCATGGGTACCCTCAAAGAACATGTAGGTCATGAACGGCCTGGATCGATCACGACTGTCGATGAATTTCAGGATGTCGTCAATGTTCTGCCGGTCGCGCTGCCAGGGGGGTGGCCCCTCGGACAGGGCGTGCATGTCGGCCGGGTTCATCCGGGCAAAAACGGTTTCCTGAAACGGAGGATAGGTGAAACTCTGGCTGGTATGCAGACTGAACTGGTAGTTCTGTTGCTGCAATACGTCCATCAGCAGGGGGGGCCGGCGCGCGGCCTGCATCGGAAACCAGTAGTTGCCGTACAAGCCGTAGAACATCGAGAAAATGCCCATCTGGGTGGTGTTGCCGCCACTGTAGTGCTGCTCGAGGCGCAGGGCATGTTCGGAAAAATCCCAAAGCTGCGGCATGATCGTGCGGTCAAGCATGTCATAGCGCAGCGACTCGACAGCCAGCCAGACGATATTGAGGGGACGCGCAGGCGGCTCGACACGTAGCGGCACCAGTGGATAGTTGAGCACGCTGTGCTTGACATGCAAGCCGTCCGCGGCTTCGGAAGCAACGTTCACGCCCAGGCGCGAGGCCAGTTTGCGGAAGGTGGTGGGCAGGTACAGCGGATAACGCTCGCTGGCAAAAAGGATGGGCTGGTAATTGGCGGCTGCACTGAAACCATAGGCCACACGCTCGCCAACCGCAAAACTCAGGATCGCCAGCAGCAACCAGCGCGCTCGCGGCATCCACCGCCGTGGACGCCGATCCGCTGGGCGTCGCGTGGCCCAGTAGTAGGTGGCCGCCTGCAGCGTCAGGAGGGCGATGATCACCAGAGTGGCGGTCAGTTCAGTGCTGCGACTTGCCCCCAGCGAAGCGATCCCGCCCGGGGTGAACACCAGATCGAGGACAAAGCCGTTGATGTGAAATCCGTACATGCCGTAGATCACTCGGTCGGCGAACAGCAGTACCTGAACCATCCCGGTCAGGCCGATCAGCAAGGTTGCCAACGCGACCACCCCGCCTCGGCTCGCGGCACGCCGTGCCAGGAATCCGTGCAACAGATAGCCGGGGAGCAGTGCCGGCAGCAGGTAGAGGAACGCGTAGCTGACCGTGGTTGCCAGCGTCCACAGCGCCACCGCAAGGGTGCTGTAGGCCTGCTGGGTGGTAAACACGCTGACGTGCAGGGCCACCCACAGTCCGGAAAGAACGAAGAAACGGTTGATACTGTCGCGAGAAGGCAATGGGTTCATCGGCATCCTTGGGGGTAAACCGATATTTTAGCGGATAAAGATTAGCCTGGCCTTAAGCCGTGCACACACCGTCGACCGGCGTTGGCGCGGCCAGCTGAGCCGTGTCGAGGCGCTAACTGATGAAGCGGACGAGCAGTCATTGATGTCGGTTAGAATACCTGTCATGAGCGACCATCATCATGATCACGACGAGCACCAGCATGCCGGCCACGAGCATGGCGCGCAGGCGCATCATCACCACGCTGATGCCGGTCCACGACTGGTCTGGGCCTTGCTGCTGACGCTCGCCTTTGCCGCCGTCGAGGCGTTGACCGGCTTCTGGTCGGGATCGCTGGCACTGCTCGGCGATGCCGGGCATATGGTCACCGACAGCGCGTCGCTGGCCCTCGCCGCCTTCGCTGCAAGGCTGGCGCAACGCCCGCCGACACGTCGACATACCTACGGCTATGGCCGTGTCGAGACACTGGCGGCGCTGCTCAACGTCGTGTTCATGGTCCTGGTAGTGGTCGGCATCTCGGTCGCCGCGGTCGCCCGCATTCTGGAGCCGGCGGCAGTCAACGGTGAGGCGGTTACTCTGGTGGCGGCGCTTGGACTGTTCCTGAACATCGCTGTTGCCTGGCTGCTGATGCACGGCGAGCAAACAATGAATACGCGCGGCGCCCTGCTGCACGTCCTCGGCGATCTGCTGGGGTCGGTCGCCGCGCTGGTGTCCGGCGCGGTGGTGCTATGGACCGGTTGGACGACGGCCGACCCGCTGCTTTCGCTGTTGATCTGCGCACTGATGCTGGCTTCCAGTCTGCGCCTGTTGCGCGAAGTTCTGCTGGCGCTGATGGAAAGCGTGCCGCCCAGCCTGTCGACCGAGCACGTCGGGCGCCTGCTGGCCGGCGTCGCAGGCGTCGCCTCGGTGCACGACCTGCATATCTGGACCCTGTCCTCTCGGCGGATTGCCTTGTCGGCGCACCTGATCGTCGAATCGCTCGAACAGTGGCCGACCATACTCGCTGCCAGTCGGCACACACTCGCTGATCAGGGCATCACCCACGTGACGCTGCAGCCGGAACCCCTGCGCAACAAGGTGAACTGGCTGCCCGGGCAGCGCCTCCGGCAAGTGGTACAGGAATGAGCCAATGGCTGCTGACCACCACCGCCGCCCGCGGTTTTGGGCAGTGTGCCCGTCAGCTTGTGCCGCCGGGGATTGCCGATACCGCCGAATTCCGCCAACTGTGCCCGGTGTCGGCGACATGCATGCACCAACAGCTTGACGACCAGGTATTGCCATGAGGGTGGTCGTGCAGCGCGTGGCCTCAGCGCGAGTCGAGGTTGCGGGAAAGGTCGTCGGCGCGATCGGCCAGGGCCTGCTGATCCTCGCCGGTTTCGAAGACAGTGACAGCGATTCCGATATTGGCTGGATGTCGAGCAAAATCGCCCGGCTGCGCATCTTCCCCGATGCCGCCGGAGTGATGAACCGCAGCGTCGGCGAAACCCATGGGGAAGTCCTGGCAATCAGCCAGTTCACCCTTTTCGCGTCGACACGAAAAGGCAATCGGCCGTCCTGGAACCGCGCCGCGCGACCGGAAATCGCACAGCCGCTGTTCGTGCGCTTCGTCGACCAACTCCAGGACGTGCTCGGTCAAGGTGTGCCAAGCGGAGTTTTCGGTGCCGACATGCTGGTCCACCTGGTCAACGACGGGCCGGTGACAATCAGCATCGATTCGCGCCGACCAGAATAGTGTGACGTGACATTTCAGGCACGACATCAACAAATAGTCGGCCCGACTTTCACAAGTGAGCCAGTGATGTTCAAGCTGGCGTCCCACCGCATTGTCACCAGAAACCTTCGATGCTGTACTGTGCTAAGGCATCGGCCCGCTCGTTAAAAGCGGGGAACTACTGGCGTCCCCACGGGGATTCGAACCCCGGTACCTACCGTGAAAGGGTAGTGTCCTGGGCCTCTAGACGATGGGGACCCGGAACTGTCTTCTTTCGGCGCCTGGTGGAGGTACGCGGGATCGAACCGCGGACCTCTTGCATGCCATGCAAGCGCTCTCCCAGCTGAGCTATACCCCCGCGCGAAAGAAGCCGGCATTATAAGGAGTGGGCCCGCTGCTGTAAAGACTGACTGCCCCGCGCGGCGGATGTCCGTCCCGGCGCCGCGGCAACGCGCTAGGAAGACCCGGCCGGTGAATGCCTGGCCTCACTGACGGCAGTCAGTCGTGTGAGCACCATCTCGCGCGGGAAAATCGCGACCAGTGCATCGACCGACGGCGTTTGCTCAAGGCCAGTCAGCAGGATGCGCAGCGGCATCGCGAGCTTGGGCATCTTCAACCCGTGCCTGGCGACGCAGTCCTTGATCAATGCGCCGATGGCACCGCTCTCCCAGGCGACATCGGGGAGGTGGGTAACGAAATCGCTCAGCACCGCGAAGGTTTCCGGCGTCAGGTGTTTCGCCAGGAGTTCGGCTTTGGGCTGCAGGTCAATATAAAAGACTTCAGCCACGTCGGCCAGTTCGTTGAGGTTGCCGACCCTACCCTTGTGCAGCGCGATGATGTCGGCCAGCGACGGACTCGCCGCGACAGTAACTCCGCGCGCCTCCAGGCGCATCTGGAGCAGCGACTCCAGTCGTTCCGGGTCGACACTCCTGAGATAGTGGGCATTGAGCCAGTTGAGCTTTTCGGTATTGAACTGCGCCGCCGATGGCGTGATATGGTCGAGTTCAAACCATTCGCAGAACTGCGAAATCGAAAAAATTTCGTCGTCACCGTGCGACCAACCCAGGCGCGCCAGGTAATTGAGTACCGCTTCGGGCAGGTAGCCTGCGTCGTCGTATTGCATGACACTGACCGCGCCGTGCCGCTTCGACAGTTTCTGGCCATCGCCGCCAAGAATCATCGACAGGTGCGCATAAAGCGGCACCTGCGCGCCAAGCGCCTGCAGGATGTTGATCTGGCGCGGCGTGTTGTTGACGTGGTCGTCGCCCCTGATGACGTGTGTGATGCCCATTTCCCAGTCATCGACGACGACGCAGAAGTTGTACGTCGGTGTACCATCGGCGCGCGCAATGATCAGGTCATCCAGTTCGGCGTTGGCAATTTCGATACGTCCCTTGACCAGATCGTCCCAGGCCACCACCCCCGCAGCGGGATTTCTGAAACGCACCACGGCCGGCATCCCGGCTGGCGGCGTAGGCAGCGTCTTGCCCGGCTCGGGCCGCCAGCGGCCGTCATAGCGTGGCTTGAGGCCCTGCGCACGTTGCTCCTCGCGCAGACGATCGAGTTCGTCCGGCGTCATGTAGCAGCGATAGGCGCTGCCAGCGGCGAGCATCTCCTCGATCACGGCGCGGTAACGGGGCATCCGCTGCGTCTGGTAGAACGGCCCCTCGTCGTAGTTCAGACCCAACCACTGCATCCCGTCCAGGATCGCCTGCACCGCCTCGGGTGTGGATCGGGCGATGTCGGTATCCTCGATGCGCAGGATGAAGCTGCCCGCGTGGCGGCGAGCGTAAGCCCAGGAAAAAAGCGCAGTGCGGGCACCGCCGATATGCAGGAAACCGGTAGGAGAGGGCGCAAAACGGGTGCGGATCATCATCGCTGGTCGCAGTCTGGCAAAGCGCCCATTCTAGTGGAAGCGGGCGGCAGGAGTGCGGCTCCCACGCGGGTTCTCGACAGGACGTGGGCGACAGCGGACACCAACTGAAACGCCCGTGTCTTGAGTTCAGCGTAAAGGTGCATACACGCCCTCCCCGGTGAGGTGAAGCACAAGCGTATTCGCAGTCATCCACCTTGCCTCCCTTGTCTGGCCGAGTCTGAATCCAAGCCCGCCCAGTTCCAGTCGACCCGAATTGCTGCCTGCTGACTGCGGAGGGTTGGCCCTATTTCCCCTATATTGCGAATGGCCAATTCAAGTTAGACTTGCAAGCTGTAATCATACGTCTTGGAATTGATGCATCATGGGTAATGTCTTCGGCGTTCTCCAGGCTTTACCTCGGTTAACCCGCCATCGATCCTTGGCTCTGGCCATCAGAAACCGTAGCCCTCTGCATGAAAGATGTCAGCCATGAGACTTTCGGTGGTAATCGTCGACGATTCTGACATCAACCTGATGCTGTTCAAGAATCTGGTAGCACGCTGCGGCGATATTGAGCCCTTGACCTTCAAACACTCCATAGCCGGGCTCGAATGGTGCAAGGCGCATGGCGCGGATATCGTCGTGGTAGACTACATGATGCCGGCGCCGGATGGCATTGAGTTCATTCAGCGATTTCGCCAGCTACCGGAAATGGGCGACATCCCTGTCGTCATGGTTACTGCCAACAATCTCGTGGAAGTTCGCTACAAGGCACTGCAGGCGGGGGCTACCGATTTCCTGACGAAGCCTGTTGACAAGAACGAATTCATTGCCCGAATCCGCAACATGGCTGCCCTGCGCCGCAGCCAGAAACTGCTGGCTGATCGGGCAGCACTGCTCGCCAGCGAGGTGGCCGCTGCGACAAAAATGATCGCGGCAAGAGAGCGCGAAACCATCTTCTGTCTTGCCAAAGCAGCCGAGTATCGCGACCCGGAAACGGGGGCCCATATCATGCGTATGGCACACTATTCACGCTTGATTGCCGCCGGACTGAAGCTGCCGGTCCAGGAGCAAGAACTCATCTTTGAGGCCGCGCCGATGCACGACCTGGGAAAAGTCGGAACTCGTGACGAGATTCTCCTGAAACCAGGACGGCTGACCGAAGACGAATTCGAAATCATGAAAACACATGCCACCATCGGCTACCAAATCCTTCTCGGCAGCAGTTCGCCAAAACTGCAAGCTGCGGCGGTCATTGCCTGTAGCCATCATGAGAAGTTCGACGGCAGCGGTTATCCCAAGGGACTCGCCGGCAATGAAATTCCGCTTTATGGACGCATCGTAGCGCTAGCCGACGTTTTCGACGCCCTGACCTCGTGTCGCCCCTACAAGAAAGCCTGGGATATTTCGCGTGCAGCCGCGTATATCCGGGAACAGTCCGGATCGCATTTCGATCCAGCATGCGTCAAGGCCTTTTTCGAAGCATGGGACCAGGTTCTCGCGATACGGGAGAACTACGGCGACAAGGAAGAGTAATCCAGCCGGCAATCCTGTCCTTGTGTTCTGCAATTCTGACCGTTCGGAGGCATGTCCATGAAACGGCACAAAATGGTTTTCAACTTTCTCCTCTGCGGCTTCCTGACCATGGTAGTCGCAAGCCAGGTCTGGGCCGCCGATCTCAAGGAAATTCAGGCACGCGGCGAAATTCGGCACCTCGGCATCAGGTATGCCAATTTCGTTACCGGCGACGGGGACGGATTTGATGTGGACCTGGTGAAGGGCTTCGCCAGGCATATTGGTGTCAAGTATCAGTTGGTCTATACCGACTTCTACAACGTCATTCGCGATTTGCTGGGCAAGAATGTCGTGCGCAAAGACGGTGACGTCTTGCTGGATGGGGACTTCCCGGTGCTCGGTGACATGATTGCAACGGGATTCACCGTACTGCCCTGGCGCGAAAAGGTTCTCTTGTATTCGGAACCGACATTCCCTTCACAAGTGCTCCTGGTCGCCCGAGCCGAATCGCCTTACACGCCGATCAAGGACAGTGGCAGTCTCGAAAAGGACATCCACGAAACCAAGGCGATGATCGGCAAGAAAAGCCTCCTGGTCATGGAAAGAACCTGCCTCGACCCGGCAAACTATGGCCTGAAGGGAACGGGTATCGATCTGCGCGCCTATACCAGGAGTACCAATCTCAACGAGATGATTCCGGCACTGTTGAACAAGGATGCGGAACTCACCCTGCTGGACGTTCCGGATGCCATCCTCGACCTGCAAAAATGGGCTGGCAAGATCAAGGTTCTGGGTCCGATCTCGGAAGAACAACAATTGGCGGCAGCATTCCCCAGGTCCTCGCCGGAACTGCGAGCCGCGTTCAACGACTACCTCCGCAAGATCAAGGCTGACGGAACCTACGACAAGCTGGTCAACAAATATTACCCGGGCATCCGGCGCTATTTCCCGAGTTTCTTCGCCAGGAAAGGCTGAGATCAGAGTCGAAGCCGGTCGTGCTTTCGTCGATTCGCTCCCGATGGCCGCTGATTGTTGCGGCCGCTTTCTGCATTTATGCGTGGTTGCTACTCTGGCACGCATTCAGTTCTCAGGAGCAACTACGAGCGGCGGCCGAGGTGCGCATTGTCGCTGACAGCAAGCGGCGTGCGGCGGCACTTGCCGACTTCGCTGTCGATCGACTGAACGGTGCCGCAGAACTCGCGGAAGTACCCGAAATCCAGAACTTTCTGGTCAATAAAGCCCTGGGAATGTCGCTCAAGTACGGGCTCAACGCCAACCTTGATGCGATCGATGTTCGCTTCCGGCGGCAGATGGAAAAGAAGATTCGCGGGGAGCCCATTTACAGCCGCATCCTGCTCTATGGCGATGACGGCGAAATCCTGGTAGACATCCCCCCCGGCGACGACCCTCCCGGACTGCCAAGTTCATCCCAAGACGCATTGGTGCTGGACATTACCCCGGCGAACAGGCAGATCGTCGCCACCGCGCCGGTGCACTACAAAGAGAGCCAGGCCGGTACTGTCGTGACCATTGGTGACCTGGGACAGCTTTCGAGATATCTGATTTCCCCTTCACCCGGAACCGGGTATGAGGAACTGTTGCTTACCGATCAAGGCCAGCCACTCCAGCTTGTCGGGCAAGGTTCGGCCATTGCAGGGATTGCTCAGTCATTGGTGAACTTACCCGAGGACAAACTGACGGCGATCAGCGAAAACCCGTTTTCGTCACTTCAGGGTGACCCGAGATCGCATGATTCGGCACTGCTGGCCCTGAGGACCAAGATCTCGGGAATGCCCTTGTCGCTGGTCACGATCCTGTCCGAAGAAGATATTTATGGTCACATCACCCCCCGCCTGTTCCTTTATCTGGCGAGCGCCGTTCCGCTACTGGTCCTGTTCGGTGCGGTCATGTACGACCGCATGCGGCAACGTACCGCCAAGCTGCAGGAGGACATGCTTGAGTCCAGCCTGCGAAGTTCTGTGCTGCAGGAACTCAATGCTTCACTGACCGGCGAAATTCAGCGACGCGAAATGGTGGAGAGTGAGCTGCGTGAGAAAAGCAGGCAGCTCGAGGAGATGGCCGGTAACCTCAGGGTCAGTGTGGTGCGCGCGGAGGATGCCAGTAGAGCGAAATCGGAGTTCCTGGCAAGCATGAGCCACGAAATTCGGACACCAATGAATGGTGTCATCGGAATGACCGAGCTGGTGCTTGAAACGGAACTCGATGACGAGCAACGCGAGTTCCTGAACATCGTGAAATCCTCGGCCGCCGGATTGCTGACCATCATCAACGATATCCTGGACTTCTCCAAGATCGAGGCCGGCAAGCTCAGCGTCGAAACGATTTCGTTTGACCTGATCGGATTGATTGGCAGTGTCCTGAAACCCATTGCGATCCGTGCCAACGAGAAAAATCTTGAACTGTTGAGCGACGTGGCCCCCGATGTGCCGCGTCAGTTGCTCGGCGACCCGGGACGGCTGCGGCAGGTACTGATCAACCTGCTCAACAACGCGATAAAGTTCACCGAACAGGGTGAGATCCTGCTCAGTGTCGGGCTGGAACGTAGCTGTGGCAGCCAAGCCGAGGTGCATTTTGCCGTGCGTGATACCGGCATCGGGATCCCGCCAGACAAGCAGGCAGAAATCTTTGAAGCGTTCACCCAGCAGGACACCTCGACGACCCGTCGTTATGGCGGAACCGGGCTTGGCCTGACCATCTCCAGACGCCTGCTTGGGTTGATGGGCGGACGTATTTGGGTCGATAGCGAGCTTGATCGTGGGAGTACCTTCCACGCTGTCATCGGCTTTGGCATCGCACCAGACAGGCAGAGTACTCCGGTAACTGAAAACCTGCTTGGCAAACGGGTTCTGATCGTCGATGACAATGCGGCAAACCGACGGATCCTCTCCCGCAATCTGGGCAATTGGGGAATGGAGGTCGTCGAAGCTGCCGACGGTCCGACTGCGCTCATGATGCGTGCCGCAAGCCTTGCCGAGGGCAAGGCTTTTGAACTGATTGTTCTGGACTGCAACATGCCGGGAATGGATGGCTTTGAAGTTGCCGAGAGACTCCATGAACTCGAACAGAAACCCAGCCCAGTGCTGATGATGCTTTCTTCCGTCGGCGTGCGGGGAGACGGGACCCGCTGCAACGAGGTCGGCATCGGAGCCTACCTGACAAAACCCGTCGATCGGGATGAACTCAGGGCATCGATAAATGCCTTGCTCGGTCTTTCGCAGGATGCCGGTGTTTGTGGGCAACTCATTACGAGGCATTGGCTGAGAGAGAGTGTCACATCGCTACACATCCTCGTTGCTGAAGACAATCCGGTCAATCAGAAGTTGATGATCGAGTTGCTGGGCAAGTGGGGACACCGTGTCACCATCGCCGGTGACGGCCGTGAAGCCATAGCCCTGTGGGAGGCTGATCGCTTCGACATCATCTTGATGGACATTCAAATGCCCAAAGTAGATGGATTTGCAGCGACTCAGCAAATACGTTCTCTCGAAAGGAGCAGGGGTGTGAGTCGCATCCCCATCTATGCGCTCAGCGCCGCCGTCTTGCCGGAAGACCGGCAGCGAGGCCTCTCAGCCGGCGTCGATGGCTACTTGACGAAGCCGTTACACCGCGAAGAGTTGCAGGATATTCGGTCCCGCCTGAGCCGCGATCCAGTTCCGGACGCGTTGCCAGCGTCCGACTACCGTGCCGCTCTTGCGGAGGCCGACGCCGAGATCATTGACATCATTGGCGAAGCATTCCTGGCGCAAGTACCAGGCGACCTGGCTGCGTTGCACGACGCAGCCGACAGATCCGACTGGACACAATTGGCCCAGTTGGCCCACCAGTTGCGAGGGCTGGTCGCCAACTTTGGGGCCGTCCGCCTTGAAAAGCAGCTTGCTGCCCTTGAGCAGCAGCAAGGGGCAACGGACGCAAAGGAAATCAACCTGTCTGCGGTTGATGAAGAAACCAAGGCGTTGTGCGCATCGCTGGAGTCGTATCTGAAGGAAAGGTGTCGGCATCACGAGAGCTAGGAGCGGCGCCCTGGCAGCTTCTCTTAGCACGCCAGAGACCGTGAGAGAAACCCGGGAATATGCTCCACCGACCTGGCCACATGTCGTTCACGGGCATTCGCCGGGAATTTTGCCGACTCGCCGTTGCCGCCCCAAGTTGCCGCGCAGCAGGGCAATTCGCAGCAATAGTCAGGACATACCCGCAATGGCATATCAACAATGCTTATAAAACATTACCCTAGGTGCACATGCAATTTGGTGCGGCGCAACAAAAAATGCTTGACAAGTCTTTTCGGACGACTATAATGCAGCCCATGGTGCAGTGCAACAAAACATCTGGGCGCACGCAGAGTGCGGCAATCGGTGAGGTAGACATTGCACATGTATGTTGTGTTGTGCCCCCATTTTTTCCTGAGGAGATTGACCATGTTTAATACGCCCGAGCAATTCGCCGCCGCCAACAAGGCTTCCGTTGATGCCCTGCTGACTCTTGCCAACACCGCCTTGGCCAGCGCTGAACGCATCGCCGCGTTGAACCTGAATACCGCTCGCTCGGTTCTGGAAGACGGTGTTGCCAACGCCAAAGCCCTGCTGGGCGCCAAAGACCCGCAAGAGTTCTTCTCCGTGCAGGCTTCGCTGGCTCAACCCAGCCTCGAAAAGGCCGTGGCCTACTCGCGCAGCGTTTATGAAATTTCGGCTCAGTCGAAGGAAGAGTTCGCCAAGCTGCTCGAAGCACAGTTCGCCGACTTCCAGAAGCAGTCTCTCTCCCTGCTCGAGAAGGCCACCAAGAATGCGCCAGCCGGTTCCGATATCGCCGTCTCCGCCGTCAAGTCCGCAATCGCATCCGCCAGTTCCGCTTTCGACAGCTTGAACAAGGCTGCCAAGCAGGTTGCCGATATCGCCGAAGCGAACGTCGCCGCAGCGACCAACGCCACCGTCAAGGCTGTCGGCGCCACTGCCGCAAACGTCAAGAAATAGGTCGCGACCTGTCCTGTTCCAAGGCCTGAACGACATCTGAGCACACAGCCTGCGGCAAGCCCCCGACTTGGTTTGAGGGCTTCGCCTCACGAAGGTTTGACACGGCAGCATGCTTCAGTAAGTATCCGCCACGAATTTCACCAGTTTCACCATTGCCATTCTCGGAGATATCCATGAGCACCATCGATCTCGAACAACTCGCCCAGAGCCAAAAAGCCAGTGCCCAAGTGTTGCTGACTCTCGCTCGCACTGCTTTCCACGGACTGGAGCAGTTGTCCGCCCTTAACCTCGCCGCCAGCCGCGACCTGTTCAATACCGGCACCACCGGCACGCAACAGCTTCTCGGCGTCAGGGACCCACAGCAGTTGAAGGACGTTGCCGCCTCGCTGGCGCGCCCGAACGTAGACAAGCTCCTGGAGTACTCGCGGAGCCTTTACGATCTGTCGGCCAATCTGCAGCGCGAAGTCACATCCGTGCTGGAAGAGCAGTACAGCAACATCCGCCACAATGCAGCGGGCCTGATTGAGAAAACCGGCGCCACCCCGATCGCCGGCGACGTTTTCGGCGCCGCGGTGAAGCAGTTACTGAACGCTTCGAATACGGCCTTCGAGAACATGTCGCAGATGGCCAAGCAGGTGACCGACATCGTCGACACCAACGTCAAGGCAGCCAGCAGCGCCACCGCCCAGGCCGCCGCCGCACTCAGCCCAAAGAAATGATCAGATTCTGCCGCACCTGATCGGCGCGAAACCCCGGCTCTGGTCGGGGTTTTTTGTTTTCCGGCGGGTTTACTGTGGTCGCGACCGCCAGGTGATCCCGCGCCGCTCGACCTCCTGGCGGATCGTCGCCATCGCCCGCTCAACGAGGGTCGGATCGCCTTCGACGCCCAGTTCCAGGTGCCGCCGCTGCCCGTCGTCGGAGATCGACGGCAGGCTGAACAGCCGTAGCGTTGGAAACTCGGCAACGATACGTTCCATCAGGCCGAGCAGCGCGCTCTCATACGCATTCGTACCGGTCAGCAGGAAAGCCTCTTCGACCGTTGGCCGCTGGTTGAAGAGATGCCCATAGAAGGTGTCGAGCACCCACTCGGCCATCGGGTGAGCCATCTGTGGAAAACCCGGGAGAAAATGGTGATCGCGTACGCGGAAACCGGGAATGCGGTTGAACGGGTTCGGAATGATGTCCACGCCGCGCGGAAAGGTGCCGAGCAGCAGGCGAACGTCGTTGATCTCAGCGCCGAAACGAGCACGGATCTCGCGTTCGGCATCGGGATGCAGGACCAGGTCGACGCCCAGCGCCGCCGCCACCGCCTGGCGGGTATGGTCGTCGGGTGTATTGCCGATACCGCCAAAGCAGAACACCACCTCACCGGCGGCCAGGCTGCGCTGCAGCGCCGCGGTGATGCGCGGGCGCTCGTCGCCGAGGTATTCGGCCCACGCCAGGCGCAAGCCGCGCACTCGCAACAGCTCGGCGATTCTCGTGAAGTGCCGGTCGATACGTTTCCCCGACAGGATCTCGTCGCCGATAATGATCGCTCCAAAACTCATCGCAGCTCCTTCAATAGGGGTTGCTTGCCGATCACCGTGACCACGGCTCCCTGCCGCAGTCGACGCAGCGCCTCCAGGCAGTAGTGAGTATAAGCCAGAGCCGCCAGCGTCGGCGTCAGCAGGCCAATGACCGGAATGTGCGCGAGCAGCGCCAGGATGACGCCGAGCAGCAACATCGGGAAGCCGTGCTGGCGGCGCAGCAGGCACCACTCGTCAACCGTCGCGTGCACGGACAGCGCGTCGTAAGCAAAGGTGCGACGGGTCAGCCAGGCCATCCAGAGCACCGGCAGCAGCAGCGCCAGCCCGGGGATCAGCCACAACGGCAGGGTCAGCAGCCAGCCGACAGTAAACACCAGCACCGCCACCAGGCTGTTCACAACCGCTCCAGCCAGACTGTCCTTGCCGAGGCGTGCCAACTCCGGATAGTCGGTCGATGACACGACCTCCAGCAGCAAGGGCATCACGAAGATCGCCGCCAGCAGCATTGCGGTAACGAAGGCCGCGGCGAGGATCAGCAGCCAGCCGCCGAGCGCGGCCGCGAGCTTGGCCAGCCAGAGTACCCCCCAACCGGCCAGCCAGCTCAGCGGGGGCTGCTCGACCAGGCTGGCAATCAGCCATTCGAGAGAAAAAACCGCCAACCCGACCCAGACCAGCAACCCCAACACCGCCGGTCCAAACACCAGCAGCCACACCCGCCCCTGTCCGAGGGTCTTGATACTGCGCAGCAATGCCAGTCCAACCTCAGTCATGGTCCGTCTCCTCTGGCCCGCGTGGGTACAGGTTCAAATGCCTTCCCACATCTTCTGCAAACGCTTGCTCGATACCGGCACCGGCGTGCGTAATTCCTGAGCGAACAACTGCACGCGCAACTCTTCGAGCAGCCAACGAAATTGTTCCAGCTGAGCGTCGCGCACTCCCTGCCGGGCAAGCACACTGGCGCGTCGCTGGTAATTGCCCCACAGCGGCGCCAGTTCGGCCAGCAGGCGGGCATCGCGCAAGGCACCCGCACTACCTCCCGCCTTGAGCTTGTCCAGGCGCAGGAAGATCGCCTTGAGATAACGCGGATAATGCTGCAGACGCTCGAACGGTGTGTCGATAATGAAACGCTTGCCGATCAACCGCCCCAATTGTCCTTCGACATCCTGTACGGTGGAATCGAAGGCCTTGAAGGCCGGGAGTTTCTTCTGCAGGGCCAGCCAATCGCTGAGGATCTGCCCGACCAGACGACAGATTTCCTGCGCCAGCAGGCCCAGCCGTGGTCTTGCCTCGGCGCAACGCGTCTTGAAGCCAGCCGCATCGGTCGGCCAGGAGTCGAGCAGACAGGCCCGCGCAACGGTCAGATCAAGCAACTGCCGACGCAGTTCGTCGAGCGTTCCGAGCGTCATGAACTGCATCGCCATCTGGGTGAGCCCCGGCAAGTTCTTTTCGAGGTATTTCAGCGGTTCGCGAAACTGCAGCATGAACAGCCGCAACAGCCCCGCCCGGTGTGCCTGGCGCGCCTCTTCAGGGGAGTCGAAAACGGTCAAAGAGACGCTGTCGCCGTCGTCAACCAGCCCTGGGTGACCGAGCACGCGCTGACCACCGCTCAGTCCGACCTCCATCAGTTCCGGCAAGGCACCAAAAGTCCAGTCCCGCATCCCCACATACTCGCCAGGGGTTTCGTGCAACTCGGAGAATTCCTGTTTCGCCTCGCGCCCCCACTCGGCGCGCAGTTCACTCAGGCTGCGGCTCATCGCCAGCTGGCGCCCATTCTCGTCCAGCAGACGAAAATTGAACGCGAGGTGCGCCGGCAGAGCGTCCGGGCGAAACGCATCCGGCGTGATCTCCCAGCCACGCGCGTTCAGCCCTCGCGATTGCAGAATGAAGGCGATCAGCGCCATCACCAGCGGTTTGTCCGCCGGTTGCACCTGCGCGACAAATTCCGCGGCGAAATCGGGTACCGGTACCAGTTTGGCACGCAAGCGCTGCGGCAGCGTTTTCACCAATTGCAGCACTTTTTCCTTGAGCAGCCCCGGCACCAGCCACTCGCAACGTGCGGCGGGGATCTGGTTCAGTTGTGCCAGCGGCACGGTCAGGGTCACGCCGTCGCGCGCGCTGCCGGGTTCGAAGTGGTAACCCAGTTCGTAATCGACACCAGCGAGCCGCAACTGATGCGGAAAGGCCTCGCTGGTGACGCCGGCGGCTTCGTGCCGCATCAGGTCTTCGCGCTGCAGGTAGAGCAGGCGCGGACTTTCGCGTTCGCTCTCACGCCGCCACTTGTCGAAGCTCGCACCGCTGTAGATGCCCTCGGGAACAATCCCGTCGTAGAACGCAAAGATCAACTCGTCGTCAACCAGCACGTCAGGCCGGCGCGACTTGTGCTCCAGCGTTTCGATTTCCAGCATCAACTGCTGGTTGTGGGTAAAGAACCCCCAGCGCCGTTCGAACTCGTCGCTGACTTCGCCGCCGACCAGCGCCTGGCGGATGAACAACTCGCGCGCCGCCTGCGGGTCCAGCGGCCCGAAGTTCACCCGCCGGCGAGGATCGACGACGATCCCGTACAAGGTCATCCGCTCGAAAGCGATCGCCTGCATCGCCTTCTTCTCCCAGTGCGGGTCGAACCAGCTTCGCTTGAGCAGGTGCGCGCCTACCCGCTCCAGCCATTCAGGTTCGATGCGCGCGACGCAGCGGGCAAACAGGCGGGTCGTTTCACTGATTTCAGCGGCGACGAGCCACTTGCCGGCCTTTTTCTGCAGTGCCGATCCCGGATGGATCAGAAACTTGATGCCGCGCGCACCCAGGTAATACGCCGACTCTTCCGATTTGCAGCCGATGTTGCCGAGCAAGCCGGCAAGCAGTGCACGATGAACCGCGTCGTAAGTCGCCGGCAACTGGTTCTCGTGCCACTGCTGCTCGACGACCAGCGCGTGCAACTGGCTGTGGATGTCCCGCCACTCGCGCATGCGCAGCGCGGAGAGGTAGTTCTCATGACACGCGTCGACGAGTTTGCGTTGCGACTTGCGGTGCTCGAATTCGGCCTGATACCAGTCCCAGAGCCGCAGCCAGGAGAGAAATTCCGACTTCTCGTCGGCAAACTTCCGGTGTGCCGCGTCGGCCGTACCCTGCCGCTCCTGCGGCCGCTCGCGCGGGTCCTGCACCGAAAGCGCGGCAGCGATCACCAGCACCTCGCGCAGACACCCTTCGTCGCGCGCGGCGACGATCATCCTGCCCAGGCGCGGATCGAGCGGCATTTTCGCCAGTTCCTGTCCGATTGCGGTCAACGCATGCTCGGCGCTGACCGCGCCGAGTTCGAGCAGCAACTGGTAACCATCGCTGACCGCCTTGCGCGGTGGCGCGTCGAGAAACGGAAAATCCTCGATGTCGCCGAGGCGCAGGGCTTTCATGCGCAGGATCACCCCGGCCAGCGAGGCGCGCATGATTTCCGGATCGGCGTAGGCCGGTCGCAGCGCGAAATCCTGCTCGGCGTAGAGGCGGATGCAGACGCCCGCGGCCACCCGGCCGCAGCGCCCTGCCCGCTGGTTGGCTGAAGCCTGGGCGATTCTCTCGATCTGTAGTTGCTCGACCTTGTTGCGGTACGAATAACGCTTGACGCGCGCCAGGCCCGAATCGACGACGTAGCGGATGCCGGGCACGGTCAGCGAGGTTTCGGCGACGTTGGTCGCCAGAACGATCCGGCTGCCGACATGCGGTTTGAAAATCCGTCCCTGTTCCTCGGCCGAGAGCCGGGCAAACAGGGGCAGGATCTCGGTGTGCGGTGGGTGGTGCCTGCGCAGCGCCTCGGCCGCCTCGCGAATCTCGCGTTCACCCGGCAGAAAGACCAAGACATCGCCCGGCCCGACACGATGCAACTCGTCGCAGGCGTCGGCGATCGCGTCATAAAGGTCGCGTTCGTCGTCCGGGGCGGTTTCCTCCTTTTCGGTCTGCAGCGGGCGATAACGCACTTCAACCGGATACAGCCGGCCCGACACCTCGATCACCGGCGCACCGTCAAAGTGCTGCGAAAAGCGTTCGGCGTCGATCGTCGCCGAGGTGATGATCAATTTCAGGTCACGCCGCTTTGGCAGCAATTGTTTGAGGAAGCCGAGCAGGAAGTCGATGTTCAGGCTGCGCTCGTGCGCCTCGTCGATGATCAGCGTGTCGTACTGCTCCAGCCAGGGGTCGCCCTGCGTTTCGGCGAGCAGAATGCCGTCGGTCATCAGCTTGATGAAGGCGTCTGGCGAAGTACGATCGCTGAAGCGAATCTTGTATCCGACCAGACGTCCCAACTCGCCCCGCAGCTCCTGCGCGAGGCGTGCCGCGGTGGCACGTGCGGCGATGCGTCGCGGCTGTGTATGGCCGATCAGACCCGTCGTGCCGCGCCCGATTTCGAGACAGATCTTCGGAATCTGCGTGGTTTTTCCCGAACCCGTTTCACCGCAGACGATCACCACCGGGTTCTTGTCGATCAGCGCCGCAATTTCCTCGCGGCGCAAGTTGACCGGCAGATCGTCGGCAAACTCCGGCGTCGGCAAGCGCGCGCGGCGCGCGGCGACGGCGGCACGCGACTGCCCCAGGAGGCGCTCGTGCTCGGCCGACAGCGCCTCACGTTTGCCGCCAAAAAGGTGCCTGAGATCGCGCGCCAGGGAGCGCAGGCGGCGCTGGTCGACGGCCAGACAATCGGCGAAAGGGCTGCTCGAGGCACGCGCGGGAACCGACCCGGAAGGCTTGGCGATCATCGGTCAGAAACTACGGGCGCGCGCCAGCGCGCCATTAGCCACAGACACTTACGAGCTGGTCGCAGCGACGTCCTGAATCAGTTGCAGATCGTTGTCCTGAGCAAAGTGAAGGACAAAACGATAAGCCATCGGCTCAACTTCGTACAACCGACCGTCCACGTAAACCGCCTTCTCACCTTTGTAGTTCCGCGGACCGACATAAGGGGAATAGCGCATTTTCTTCTCGGCGCCAAAAGCCGACAGAACACCACAGAGTCTCTCCGCCCAGTCGCTCGGCCGAAACTTCTTGCCCGCGATGGTCAGACCAACGATGATGAAAGAGGAGTGCGGCGTAGTGGTCATATCTCGGTGGTGAGGTAGCGAGGTTAACCGCGAATTACTCTCTTGGATTGTCGTTGAACGCCTGCCAGGACGGTCGACAGCCCGATATCAACAGCTGTGATGGTGGGCGATAGTGGGTTCGAACCACTGACTTCCACCGTGTGAAGGTGGCACTCTACCACTGAGTTAATCGCCCAAGTTCCTGTTTTATTGATGCCCGGATAGCGAAGGCAGGACTGGCAAGCAGCCAGACGCAGCAACGGGCGCTCCTGCCCACTCCATGCTGTTTAGCTCCAGTGCCACCATCAAACTGAAAGCGCTGCACCGCATCTCCAACGCAAACCACAGGAGAAGAGATTACATCACAAGTCGCTACTCCGGTCAATCGAGCACGCCGGCACCCGGATACCGACAGCGGCGCAAGAACAGGCCAGTCCAGTGGAAACACGGCGAAAGTGCCGCGCCCTGATCGAGGAGCTTGAGAGTAGCCCGCCGAACCGATCCCGCACCAGAACGCCAGCACTCACAGCCACTCCTCACCCAATACCTCGGCCTGCTGCAGCACCAGCTCGATTGCCGCCTCCTGCTGATCCGGCGGGTACCTGTACTTGCGCAGGATGCGCTTGACCATCAGCCGTAGTCTGGCGCGGATGCTCTCCCGCGCCGACCAGTCCACGGTGATGTTCTGGCGCAGGCTCTCGGTCAGTTCGTGGGCGATCTTCTTCAGGGTTTCATCGGACAGTTCGCGCACCGCCGATTCATTGTCGGCCAGCGCATCGTAGAAGCGCACCTCGTCCTCGGTCAGGCCCAGCGCCTCGCCCCGGTTCGCCGCCGCGCGGAACTTCCTGGCCATCTCGATCAGTTCCTCGATCACCTGCGCGGTTTCGATGGCCCGATTCTGGTAACGCTTGATCACGTGGGTCAGCAACTCGGAGAACTTCTTCGCCTGCACCACGTTGCCGGCAAAGCGGCTCCTGATCTCGCCTTCGAGCAGGCGCTCCAGCAGTTCGACGGCCAGATTGCGCTCGGGCAGGTTGCGCACCTCGGCGAGAAAGGCATCGTCGAGAATCCCGATGTTCGGTTTGTCGAGGCCGACCGCGTCGAACACATCGACGACTTCCTCGGAAACGATCGCCGAACTGATGATCTGCCGGATGGCCCGTTCGCGCTGCGCATCGGTCTGGCGCTGCTGACTGAGGTCGCGCTTGGTCAGGATGACCTTCACCGCCTGCAGGAAAGCCACCTCGTCGCGCACCGCTTTGGCTGCATCGAGCGTGCAGCAGAGGGTGAATGCCTGGCTCATCGCCAGCGCGGTATCGGCAAAGCGCTTCTTGCCGTCCTTCTGCCCGAGCACGTGGTTGGCGGCGCCGGCCAGCCGCCGGTGGCCGGCGGTCAGGAAGTCGCTGTAATCGAAGCCGTGCAACATCCCGCGCAGGATGTCGAGCTTTTCCTCCAGCACCGCGCAGGCTTCGGCGACATCGACCGTCGGCCGGCCGCGCCCCTGGCTGGCGGTGTATTCCTTGAGCGCGCTCTTGAGTTCGTTGGCGATGCCGATGTAGTCGACCACCAGGCCGCCCTGCTTGTCCTTGAACACGCGATTGACGCGGGCGATGGCCTGCATCAGGGTATGGCCGTGCATCGGCTTGTCGATGTACATCGTATGCACGCAGGGGGCGTCGAAGCCGGTCAGCCACATGTCGCGGACGATGACGATGCGCAGGGGGTCCGCGGGGTCCTTGAAGCGTTTTTCAAGGCGCTTCCTGACCTGGGCGCTGTAGATGTGCGGCCGAAGCAGGGCCTTGTCGCTGGCCGAACCGGTCATCACGATCTTGATCGTCCCCTTTTCCGGATCGGCGTCCTGCCACCCGGGGCGCAACCGGGTGATCTCGTGGTAGAGATGGACGCAGATTTCGCGGCTCATGGCGACGACCATCGCCTTGCCGGTCTGGGCCCGGCTGCGTTCCTCGAAGTGCGCGACCAGATCGGCGGCGACGCTGGCGATACGGGGCTCGGCACCGACGACCTTTTCGAGCGCCGCCCACTGGCTCTTCAGCCGGGCCTGCTGCCCTTCCTCTTCGTCCTCGGCGAGTTCATCGACCGCGTCGTCGAGGTGCGGCAGCTCGGCCTCGTTCAGCGACAGTCTGGCGAGGCGCGACTCGAAGTAGATGGCGACGGTCGCCCCATCGTCCTTCGCCTGCTGCATGTCGTAGACGTGGATGTAGTCGCCGAACACGGCACGCGTGTCGCGGTCCTCGCACGACACCGGGGTGCCGGTGAAGGCGACGAAGGTCGCATTCGGCAGGGCGTCGCGCAGGTGCTGGGCGTAGCCGACCTGGTAGCGTGACAGGTACGACGCGGCGGGCTCGGCGGCGAGCAGCACGTTGGCGTCGTTGACGCCGTCGCCGGCCGTGTTCCGGGGCGCCCGGACGGTCCTGAGCCTGGCTTCGAAGCCATACTGGGTGCGGTGCGCCTCATCGGCGATCACCACGATGTTGTGGCGGTCGGAGAGTACCGGGTAGCTGTCCTCGTCCTCGCCGGGCATGAACTTCTGGATGGTGGCGAAGACGATGCCGCCCGAAGGACGGTTGCCGAGCTTGGCGCGCAGGTCCTGCCGGGTGTGGGCCTGCACCGGTTCTTCGCGCAGCAGGTCCTGCGCCAGTGAAAAGACGCCGAACAGTTGCCCGTCAAGGTCGTTGCGGTCGGTGATGACGACGATGGTCGGGTTCTCCATCAGCGCGTCCTGCATGACGCGCGCGGCAAAGCAGGTCATGGTGATGCTCTTGCCGCTGCCCTGCGTATGCCAGACGACGCCGCCCTTGTGCGTACCGCCGGGACGCGACGCGGTGACCACCTGATCGATCGCCGCGCGCACCGCATGGAACTGGTGATAGCCGGCGATCTTCTTGACCAGGGCCCCATCATCTTCGAAGAGGACGAAGTAGCGCAGATAGTCGAGCAGAATGGCCGGGGCGAGCAGGCCGCGTACCAGCGTTTCCAGTTCGTTGAACTCGCCGAGCGGGTCGAGCGCCAGCCCGTCGATGGTGCGCCACTGCATGAATCGCTCGGCATTGGCCGAGAGCGATCCGAAGCGTGCCTGGCTGCCGTCGGAGATGACCAGCACCTCGTTGTACTGGAAGGCGTCCGGAATCTGTTCCTTGTAGGTCTGAAGCTGATCGTACGCCCGCCAGATGTCGGCGTTTTCGTCGGCGGGGTTCTTCAGTTCGATCAGCACCAGCGGCAGGCCGTTGAGGAACAGGATAATGTCCGGCCGGCGGGTATGGCGCGGCCCCTTGATCGAGTATTGGTTGACCGCCAGCCACTGGTTCCTGGCGGGGGTGGTCCAGTCGATCAGGCGGACCCGGTCACCGCGGGTTTCGCCGTCCTTCTGGTATTGCACCGGCACGCCGCCGACCAGCAGCTGGTGAAAGTGGCGGTTTGCCGGGAGCAAGGCCGGGATGCCGAGGTCGAGCACCTGTTTGAGCGCGTCCTCGCGGGCGGCGACCGGGATGGTGGGGTTCAGGCGGTGGATGGCCTCGCGCAGACGGAAGGGCAGCAGCACCTGCTGGTAGCGAGCACGCTCCGGGCTCGCGCCATCCGGGGCGATGTCGGGGCCGTGGAGGGTGTCGTAGCCGACTGCGGCCAGCCAGCCGAGGGTTTCCTGTTCGAGTTGGTCTTCGGTCATGCAGCGACTTCTTCAAGCACGGCTTCTACCTCTGGAAGGCGCAGCTTGCCGGAGATCAGGCGGGGGAGCAGGGTGTCGCGGAGGGTGGCGAGGGTTTGGGCTTGTTGCTGGTTTTCTGCTACGCTGGCCAGCAACGGCGCGGTTACATCGTGAAATGCTTGGATGATCGTGCTTCCGGGTAAAACGCACTCTATGCCTGAGACCACTTCGGGGCGCACCGCTGGATATGCGCCGCCATCTGCCACATGGGCCAGATGTTCAATGCTTGAATCTTGCGTGGCCGCCAAATAGACGAACTCGGTGTTTTCAATATCTCGGGGCCGCAATACTGCGAACCCTGTGCTGGCAGTCAGGTTGCTCACTGCTTGATGGATAAATGCAAAGGAGCGATTCCCCGGCCTCACGGTGCCAACAATCGTATCTCCATCACGCAATACTCGCCGCGCTCGGCTGGGCGCCTCATCGAATGCGTAGTTTGTTACCTCGGCGATCTCATTGTCCTTTGCATTTGCCAAATCAATGTATCCCACCATGTCCGGGTGCTTTTTCGCCGTCCATGATTCTGGGTTGAGGATCGCCAACTCGGCCAGGGAACCGACCCGCCACCCCCTCGGCACCAACCCCAGATCCGATTCCTCGAACCCATCCGGAAACAGCGCGGCGGTGGCTTCGTCCATCCCTTCCGGGGCGAGACCTACCTGCTTGGCGCGGACGGGGTCGAAATCGACGAACCACGACTTGAACAGCGCCTGCGCGATGGCTTCGAGCGTGGCGTTGGTTTCGCGCAGGAGGGTGATGCGGTCGGATAGCGCCTGAGAAAAGGCCGACAGGGCTATTATGGTTGCGCGCGGCGGGATTGGTATCGGGAGTCGCTTTACATCCTTCAGATTCAGGGTTTTCTGGACAGTTGTGTTCAATACTGCATCAATTAAATGCTTCCCAGCTGAACTTTCGAGGATCGTCTTCAGATAGATGCGCAGGCTTGAATCACTGAGACGTACGACGGCGATGGCACGAGCAGGATTCCAACCTGCCATATGAGGAGTCACAACCACGCATTCACCGGGATTGCCGACAAGCGTAATCAGGAGTTCGTCGCCTCTTATCCGGGTGCTCTTGTATGCGTCGTCTGTTTCTTGGGAAATGCAATAACGGGGCGCAAGAGGGACAGATCCTTGTTTGACATCGCCAACCCTTATTAATGGAGTGCCCCCCGGTGTGTCAGGGCCGGGGTACATCACACCAACAGTTATGCTCTTGTTGTCGCGAAGCAGAGTTTCGAGAGGCACGATTTCCCAGTCATCAGGGATGGTTCCACCAGCATGCTCCCAGCGCGTGCGAAGCTCAGAACTCAAACCCCAGCCCCCCCAACTTCTGCCGGATCAACTGATCGAGTTCCGCCCCCTTCGCCATCTGCTCGCCGAGCTTCTCGGTGAGCTTCTGCATCTTGTCGGCGAAGGCTTCGTCGTCGTCCTCGACCGCTTCGGCTCCCACGTAGCGGCCCGGCGTCAGCACATGGCCATGCTCGGCGATCTCCGCCAGCTTGACGCTTCGGCAATAGCCGGGGATGTCGGCATACTCGCCTGCGCCAGGCTGTCCGCGCCACGCGGCGACCGTGCCGGCAATGCGAGCGATGACCTCAACGGTCAGTTCCGCCTGCACCCGGTTGATCATCCTGCCAAGCTTGCGGGCGTCGATGAACAGCACTTCGCCCTGTCGGATTTGCTTCTGCTTGGTAAGGAACCAGAGACAGCAAGGAATTTGGACGTTGAAGAATAGCTGCCCCGGCAGCGCGATCATCACCTCGACCACGTCGGCATCGACCATCGCCCGGCGGATGTCGCCCTCGCTGTTCTGGCTGGAACTCATCGAGCCATTCGCCAGTACGATGCCGGCGCGGCCGCTCGGCTTCAGGTGGTACAGCATGTGCTGCAGCCACGCGTAGTTGGCGTTGCCCTGCGGCGGGGTGCCGAACTCCCAGCGCGGGTCGCCTTCGAGGCTGCCATGCCACCAGTCGCTGATGTTGAACGGCGGGTTGGCGAGTATGAAGTCGGCGCGCAGGTCCGGGTGCTGGTTGCGGGTGAAGGTATCGGCGGGCTCGCGGCCGAGGTTGAAGTCGATGCCACGGATGGCCAGGTTCATCGCCGCGAGGCGCCAGGTCGTCGGGTTGGATTCCTGCCCGTAGATCGAGACGTCACCGAGCTTGCCGCCGTGCGCCTCGATGAACTTCTCGGACTGCACGAACATGCCGCCGGAGCCGCAGCACGGGTCATAGACCTTGCCGTGGTGGGGGGCGAGCACGGCGACCAGGGTCTTGACGATCGACGCCGGCGTATAGAACTGGCCGCCCTTCTTGCCTTCGGCGCTGGCGAACTGGCCAAGGAAGTATTCATAAACCTGCCCGAGCACGTCGCGGGCCTTGCCGGGGTCGGCGCCGAAGCCGATGGTGGACACCAGATCAACGAGTTCGCCGAGCTTGCCGTCGGGCAACTGTGCACGCGCGTAGCGCTTGTCGAGGATGCCCTTGAGCCTGGGGTTCTCGACTTCGATCAGGGTGAGGGCCTCGTCGATGCGCTTGCCGATGTCCGGCTGCTTGGCGGCGGCGCGCAGGGCTTCCCAGCGTGCGGTAAAGTGGACCCCGAAGTCAAGACAAGAATGAAGTCTGTTTAAGCTGTGCACTGGACTTCAGTTGCAGCTGGACAGCGCTGCCCCGGTTTTGCCTTTGCTTTGGTTTGTGCTGTGGCTGTTGATCTTGCTTCTGCGGGGGGAGGAACCCCTGTGGAGCGTAGCGGAACAGGGGTTCCTCCCCCCGCGC
>Ga0208938_1000062_pt1 | contig 111862 bp, 113 predicted proteins | sample AD_UKC125_MetaG_FD_184434 | JGI IMG/M metagenome (GOLD analysis project Ga0208938, IMG submission 184434) | Active sludge microbial communities of municipal wastewater-treating anaerobic digesters from USA - AD_UKC125_MetaG (SPAdes) (version 2) | ecosystem: Engineered > Bioreactor > Anaerobic...
TACCGCTATGGCCGGGGAGGCCGGTTAGCCATAACCATAGTTATCCTGTTGGCCTCATTAGCTATTTTGGGCTGGCAGTATGTAGGCAGCGGCGGAATCCTGGCTGGAGCTCTGGGAATCAGCACCCCTGCAGCCATTGCCATTGTGGGTATAGTAGTAACCCTGTATGTTGCCCTGGGTGGTATTTGGGCGGCTACTGCCACTGACTTGGTCCAGTTTACGTGGGTATTTCTGGTTGTGTTTGTAGCTCTGCCTATATATCTGTTGATCAATTATGGTATGCCTGATCCAGCTGCATTGCCAGCCAACTTTACATCCTGGCCATTCGGGACTTTGACGGTAGTAAAATTTATCGTTCCCTCTGTACTTACCTTCCTGTTGATGCACCAGTCACTATTGAATCAATCCCCCTACTGGGCCAGATCAGCCGGTACCAGAAGTCTCAAAGTAGTACAGAAAGGCTGGATCTGGACCGTAATAATAGCTTACAGTACTGGTATAGTTGGTGCTTACATCGGTATGTGGACCCGCCAGTTAATCCCCAACCTGGAAAGTGCCAATTTAGCGTTAGGTGCATTGCTAAACATTATTCCGGTTCCTCTGGCTGCATTGGTAATGGCCGGTATTATGGCGGCCACCATGTCTACCAGTGACATTTACCTGGTTTCCGGCGTAAACCAGCTGGTACGTGATATTGCCCAGTATTTCCTGAAAATAAAAGACAGCGGTAAGCTTCTTAGTATTGCTAAGTGGGGGACTGTAATATACGGTCTCTTAGCAGTTATCTTTGCTATAGTCTGGACCCGTGGATTAAGTCTCTTGTTTGCTTTCGGTACCGGTATTGGAGCGCCCCTGTTTATCTTCTACCTGGATTCCTGGTGGATGAAGATAGGTAACGGCAAAGGGGCTGTAGCTTCAGTTCTCGCAGCATTGGGTACCGTATTATATTGGGAGATACTCACCGACAACTACACCCGGGTTCACACCTTATGGCTGGTATTCCCCATTACCTTCATTACCCTGGTAGTAGTCAGCCTCCTAACCAAGGAGAAAGATACGGTCAAGGCTATACCGGAGGGATCTTCTCCCAGTCAGCTGGGTATAGAATTGTTGGTTGCCATTAAGAAAGGCTACAATAACACTGCTGCCATGACCAATATTCTGGCCTCCTATTCACAAGATAAAGATTTGCAGGCAGCCCATATCCATCATGAGCTGGATGTTCTGGAAAAGAGCGGTTTGGTAACTCGGGAGAAATACCGTGGTATCAAACAGCTGTTCTTTAAGCTGACGGATAAAGGTGAAAAAGAAGCCCTCAAGCACATTGCGGAAAAAGACGCTCAACTGCTGGCCAAAGACAATATCGACAGCCGCATGCTGGAATTCATGCACAACCTGAAGAGCGGTCCGGTGGGACTCAACCAGATGGCTGTAAAACAGAGAACTCCTATCATAGAATTGGGAGCTGTAGCCGAAAGGTTGAACGAGCTGGAATTGGTCGATATTATAGGCCAAGGCCGAGTCTATGTCCGGCTTACCGAAAAGGGCAAGCGGCTTGTGGAAGCTTCTGCCTAGTTGGCTAACATCCTGAACGTAAGAAAGACACCCTGTTCGCTGTAACAGGGTGTCTTCTTTTGCTCAGTCTAGTGTAACAACGTTATTTTTCAGGGTCAGTTTGAACCGGCGAGATATTGGCAATGTTCTGTTTTAATTGCCGGTACATAATTTCCGCAAGACCCAGGGTATTTGATTGGCTGATTAATTTAGCGTATTCGTCAAAAAGCATGGATTCAAAAGTATCCATGGCAAAACTGTCACCCAGCCATCCGCTTTTGGGAATGGTCTGGCGCATGGCCTGCAATACTTTGGACATCAGAATGCTCTCCATGTCCTGACAGGCCTGATAAAGGCGCTTATCGTCTTTGCTTTCCATAGCTTTGTTCAGTATGGCAGCAAAGTCTTGGGAGGGCTTATTAGCCGTATCTGGTTTAACCAAATCAGTCATATTCTGCATCCACTTAGTATCGGTTACTTTCAAAGATCAGCACTCCTATCTGCGCAGGTTGGCAGCGGTTTGCAGCATTTCATCGGAAGCTTGGATAACTTTGGAGTTCATTTCATAAGCCCGCTGGGCAGTAATCAAGTTGACCATTTCCTCTACGATTTGAACGTTTGATGCTTCCAGATATCCTGATACCAAGCTGATAGACCGGTCTTCTTCCGGATCCCAGTCAATAGGTTCTCCGGAGTTTTCAGTTACTTGATATAAGCTCTTGCCCAGTTTTTCCAAACCGGCCGGGTTTACAAAAGTAGCCAGCTCCAGTTGACCAGCCTCCTGCAATTCTTCTTCCCCCGGCAATCTGTAAGTAACCATACCGTTGCTTTCAATAGTTATGTCATAGGCTTGAGGATCCAAGGCATCGACTCCCACATAGTAATAACCATCGGAAGTCACCAGCCTGCCTTCAGCATCTATTTTAATCGCACCATCCCGGGTATAGAGGTAATCATCATAACCGGGAACTTCTACTCGGAAAAACCCATTGCCGTTGATAGCCACATCCATGGGATTGCCGGTTTCCTGCAGGTTGCCCTGGGAAAACAGGGTATAGGATGTTACCGGGTGCACTCCCAGGCCTACTGCCAGGCCGCTGGGCTCCAGCAAATCCTCATTGACTGCCGGGCGTCGTATGTATTGATAGAGCAAATCCTGAAATTCAACCCGCTGGCGCTTGAAACCGGTGGTAGTTACGTTAGCCATGTTATGAGCGAGGGTGTCGATGTTTAATTGCTGGGCATACATGCCCGTACTAGCCGTGTAGAGAGACCTGATCATGGGTATAGTCCTCCTTGCCAATGCTAATAGCGGTGCCTCAGTCGTTCAGCACCGCTGCGGGCCCCTCTCACGAGTCCAGCCCGCTTTTGCTTTACTTTCATTATTTTATCGAATAAATGGAAGAAAAACTTTAATAGGAAATAAAATAAAGACCGACAAAGAGATTGCTACCCATTGCGCCCTCGGGAAATAAGTCTGATTAGGAGGAGAGTAAGTAACCTTGTCTGTCCGTGTCAGTTGGTATGATCATAATTTTCCCCGTGTTTTTCATATGCTTAGTAGCAAGAGGTGAATCGCCATGATTAAAATATCTGATTTAAGGAATCGAGACGTAATAAATATTCTTGATGGCAAAAAACTGGGCAATATCATCGATATTGATTTGGACCTGGACAATGGGAAAGTACTGGCTTTAGTACTGCCCGGCCGGGTGAAGGGGTTTTTGTTTACTAAGCGAGAAGAAATAGTGGTTCCCTGGCAGAAAATCGTGCGCATCGGCCGGGATGTGATTCTGGTGGAAGTGCCCATAGCTAGTGAAATTGAAGAATACCGCCGGGATGGTTATATGCTGGAGGAAGATGACTTATAGCTGGTTGAATTGTTAAGGGAGTTTAGTCATAATAAGGGCAGAAATTACCTCCCAGCAAGGAGGAATCGAATTTGCGGTGCCCATATTGCCAGGAACTGGAAAGCCGGGTGCTGGACTCACGTCCCAGTGAAGATGGCTATTCTATTCGTCGCCGGCGGGAATGTAATGCCTGTAAACGCAGATTTACTACCTATGAACGGGTGGAGGAACGTCCTCTGCTGGTAGTTAAAAAGAGCGGCAACCGGGAGCCATTTAACCGGGACAAGCTTATTGCCGGGCTTACCCGGGCTTGTGAAAAAAGACCGGTTAGTATGGATCAGATTGAACGCCTGGTAGGAGAAATCGAAAGAGATTTGCGTGATCAGTATGACCGTGAAGTTAGCAGCCGGGATATTGGGGAAATGGTAATGGACCGCTTGCAAAAACTGGATGAAGTGGCCTATGTGCGCTTTGCCTCCGTATACCGGCAGTTTACAGATCTTAACAGTTTTATCAAAACTATCGATCAGCTCAAGAAGTCATGACCCTCGGCGGTTGAAGTGCTGCTGGCCAAAAACTGATGCAGCTTCTCCAATATAACCGGCAGCGGCAGAATCCGTTCTTCGATGCGGCTTATGGCGCGGCCGTAAAGATACATACTGTCCTGGTACCTGCCTGTTTCACGAATTGATTGGGGCAGACTGTCCAGATCTTTCATCCAGCGTATGGCTGATGCCCGGGGCAAATGAAATGTGAAACGGTAGTCATCCAGAGAGATCCGGAACTCCACTAAAGAGTAATATTCCTTATCTACTGACCCAATGGTGCATTTGGGACAATAATATCCTTTCTTTAAGTAATCGACATAAGACATCCCTGCCGCTCGGGCTGAATCCTTGCAGTCATCACACAGCCAGATTTGTTTCCGATCCGGACCTAAAAGATAAATGGCCTGGATTAAATCGGTATACTGGTTATACAGTCTTTTTATCACCTGGTTTTTCAACCGGTATAGCTCTGCAGACTGCTCCTGATACTTTTTGGCATAATGATTAAGGTGAAACAGGTAAAAGCAAACCATAAGAAAGTGCTGCTGGGGATGGTCCTGAACCGAAGCTACAAACCGGTCATAGTAGTTTAACATCCGGGTCATGCGGCGAAAATCGGAAGAAGCAGAACGGAAATGGTCATACTTTTTCCGGTTATTTATTTCCTGGAGTATAGAATGAATATCCAGCTTATCTATATCCTGTTCCGAAAAGAGCAAGATGGTACCGCCCCCGGAATGGCGCTTGATATCAGCTGCGTTTAAATACCCGTAAAGTACCATTTCATGTACCTGCCGGTTGCTGAGGCTATATTTACGGGCTACTTCGCTGATGGTCAGCATAATAACACCACCAAGTCCAGTTCTCAGCTATTATTCAGACTGGTCCTCCAGTTCCTGGAGGAGGGCTTTAGCTTGGGCCAGGATCTGCTCGGGCACTATAACTATAACTTCTGCTAGGGGCCCTACTGTTACCGGCATTTGAGGAACTTCCCGGCGCAGTATTTTATGAGGTATGCCATAGGAGTTTAATAAGCTTTCTATAATTAAATCGTCAGGGGGATACACTTTAGTCAGCACAACCCAGGCAGCAGAGCTTAAATCGAAGCCGCAGTGCTGGCATATTGCATCGGCGCTTTCTATCTGGTGTTCACATTGGGGACAGTTCATCCTTTATCACCTCTATGCCATTATTTTATGCGAAAAGGGTGGTTTGCACAAATGAGTCAGGAGATATGGCAATTACAGAACAACATAAACTATCTGACCCTGCCCGACTGGGAAAAAAGAGGGGCTAAAGTTGTTTTCACTTCCCGGCATGCCGGAGCCAGTGAGGGGATATACAACAGCTTGAATATGGCTTTGCATGTAGGAGACAAACCTGAAGCTGTATTGAAAAATCGCAAGCAGGCTATGAAGTTAATGGGGCTGGATTTGTCCCATATGGTGTGCTGCCAGCAGGTGCACGGCAATCAGGTGGCTGTGGTTGACAGCAGTTTGGCTGGGCGGGGTTCCCGGGACCATGAAGATGCCCTGCCGGCTACTGACGGGCTGGTGACTGCTGTACCTGACCTGGTATTGGCCACCTTCTATGCTGACTGTATCCCGGTTTTCCTTTTTGATCCAGTGCGAAAAGTGGCAGCTTTGTGTCACAGCGGCTGGAAAGGCACCATGGGATTAATTATAATTCAGGCCCTGGAAGTTATGAGGAGACAATATAACTGCCAGCCTGCTGATATTTTGGTTTACATAGGGCCTGGAATCGGTTCCTGCTGTTATGAAATACAGGCTGATCTGGCTGATAAAGTGCTCTCTGCATTCCCAGATGATAATGATATAATCATAGTGAAGCAACAGGGTATTACATGGGATTTAAAGGAAACCATCCGCAGGTGTGCCATTAATTACGGGATACCGAAGAATCAGATTACAGTCTCTTCCTGGTGCACATCCTGCAGCACTGATTATTTCTATTCTTACCGAAAGGAGCAGGGGAAAACGGGCCGAATGGCAGCCCTGATCGCCCTTGTTGGTGTTAAAGAGCATGAAAAACCATAAGATTTTGGTAGTTGATGATGAGACTTATATAGTTGAACTGGTAAAGTTCAATTTGGAAAAGGAAGGTTACCAGGTAATAGTGGCCAATGACGGCAAAACTGCCCTGGACATGGTCCGGACAGAACACCCCGACCTGGTTTTGCTGGATATCATGATCCCTCATGTGGACGGATTAGAGGTATGCCGCATCCTCAAGCAAAATCCGGATACCAATTCCATACCTATTATAATGCTGACCGCTAAAGGCGACGAAATCGATACTGTTCTGGGATTGGAAATGGGGGCTGATGATTATATTAAAAAGCCTTTCAGCCCCAGGGAAATGGTAGCCCGGGTCAAAGCAAGACTGCGGGCTTTGAAGATTCTGGAAGCAGAAAAGGCGGTCGGGGAAAAAGCTTATGTAATCAAAGATCTGATTGTGGTTCCTGAGAAATACGAGGCTTTTTTGGGGGAGGACAAGCTGGAACTTACCCCCAAAGAGTTTGAGCTATTGAGTTTGATGGTGTCTCATCAGGGGAAAGTATTTACCCGGGAAGCTCTGCTGGAAAAGGTTTGGGGATACGAGTATTCCGGTGATACTCGGACAGTTGACGTGCATATTCGCCACCTGCGGCAAAAACTGGGAGACGACTCCAACTATCCAGTCTATATCGAGACGGTGAGGGGAGTAGGATATCGCATTGTGGAAGGTCGAGTGAAATAGAGGATAAACGGGTATGTTAAAACTACAGCAGGAACAACGGCGGGTAAAAGGAATACTGGCCAGCATGGTGGATGCAGTCCTGGTGGTGGATACCCAGGCGCGTATCAGTTTGGCTAATAAACCTGCTGAAGACTTGTTTTTAGTCAGCGAGGGCGACCTGGAAGGGAAACGGCTGGAAGACATAAACTGCGATGAGGAAATCTGCAGCATGATCCACCAGGTATTGACCACCGGCAAGGAAGTTTTTACCGAAACTACCATAAAGCCTACCACTCAGATATTCCGTGTTCGGGTGGTACCTATTAAAGATCCTGATGATCAGGTGGAAGCTGCTGTTGCCGTATTTCATGATGTCACGGAAGCCCGCAATTTTGACCAGATGCGCTCCGGCTTTGTGGCCAATGTATCTCATGAACTCAGAACACCTCTGACCTCTATAAAGGGATTTGTGGAGACTCTATTGGATGGGGCTATGGAAAACAGCGATACCTGCCGGCGGTTTTTGTCCATTATTGAGGCTGAGACTGACCGGCTAACCCGTTTGATTGATGACTTGCTCAGTTTATCCTCCATCGAATCCAAGGAAAGAACCCTTCATTTGCAACCAGTTTGTCTGGTGAGGTCCATGCGGAGTATTATGAATATCATGGGACCCCAGATCAGTGAAAAGAATTTGCATGTGGAGTTTATATATCCGCAAAACCTGCCCCGCATACATGCTGATGAAGATTTATTAGGACAAGTACTCATAAACCTTTTGGATAATGCCATAAAATACACTCCTCCCCATGGCAAGATAATTATTCGCTGCCGGCGCCGGGATAGCCGCATTATTATCTCTTTTACCGATACCGGGGTTGGCATACCCAGGGAAAGCCTTCCCAGGGTATTTGAGCGGTTTTACCGGGTGGACAAAGCGCGGTCCCGAAAATATGGCGGGACGGGCTTGGGATTAGCTATTGTAAAACATATTGTTGAATCCCATGGGGGAGAAGTGTTTGTGGACAGCGAAGTGGGAAGAGGATCAACCTTTGGAGCCAGTTTTTTGGCGGTTTGACCGTTGTAAAAGAGGGAAATTCTGCATAAATACAGAATTTATATATTTTCAGATAAGATAAACCTTGATCAGAGGACCGATAATATGCAGAATCTGGAAGTTAATCTCAACCATATCCGGCAAAGAATTGCGGCTGCTTGTGCCAGTGTAGGAAGGGATGTTAACAGTGTTACTTTGGTGGCTGTCAGCAAGACGGTAGGAGTAGAAGCTGTGCAGGAGGCTGTCAAACTGGGAATTACCGATTTTGGCGAGAACCGGGTCAGCGAACTGGTAAACAAACGAGCAGCTGTGCCTAATGTACGCTGGCATATGATCGGAAGACTGCAGACTAACAAAGTAAAAGAGGTAATAGATAAAGCCTATCTTATCCATTCACTGGACAGGTGGAATCTGGCTGAAGCCCTGCAGAAAAGAGCGGAAATGCTGGATATAACTGTACCGGTTTTGCTGCAAGTGAATATATCCGGTGAAGAACAAAAAGCTGGGGTTCCTCCCGCTGACGTATTGCCTTTTCTGCAGGCTATTGATCAGCTTCCCCGCCTTAAGGTTATGGGGCTGATGACAATGGCACCCCTCAGTGATGATCCTGAGCATTCCCGGCCGATTTTTCGAGAACTGGCCGAGATGCAGAAGCGACTGCGGCAGTATGAAATACCCAATGTTTCCCTCCAGCATTTATCCATGGGCATGTCCCAGGATTACGAGGTAGCTATACAGGAAGGAGCGGACCTGATCAGGGTGGGTTCCTCGCTATTTCAAGGAGTTTAAGGGAGATTAAGATGAGGAGGCAGGATTAATGGGTTTTGGTGATAAGTTTTGGTCGTGGCTGGGTATTGAACATGAGGAAGTAAGGGAGGAATTGCTGGAAATACCTCAAAATACTCAGGAAACAAAAAGCGCCGCCAATATCGTAAGCATTCATACCAATAAAAACATGAAAGTGATCGTCTGTGAACCGGAGAACTTTGAAGAGGCACAGGCTTTGGCTGACCACCTGAAAAACCGCCGGCAGGTTATAATGAATCTGGAATCAACACCCCCGGAAATCTCCCAGCGTATTATTGATTTTATCAGCGGCACCACCTATGCCCTGGACGGCAACAGCCAGCGGCTGGGCAAGCATATATTCTTATTTGCTCCCAGCAATGTAGAAATTGCCAAGGATCAGCGTTCATTGGTACGAAGGGCTAACTGGCTCAATTCAACAGGAGTGGACCGTTAAATGATTCTAGGGGTAATTGGGTGCGGCAAAATGGCTCAGGCTATTTTGACCGGAATCCACAAACAGGAGACCTGCCCATATTCAGTTCTGCTGGTTAATGATATTGATGGCAACCGAGTCAGGCTTTTCGCGAATCTTTTTCAGGCCGCCGGCTGCGACCAAAGGGATTTGGTCAGACAGTCAGATCTGGTGATATTGGCGGTTAAGCCTTCCCAGGTCGGTGATGTTCTGGCATACACTGCCGCGGCCTGGAATCCCGGAAAAATATTGGTTTCAGTGGCTGCCGGGGTAAAAACCAGTGCAATACAGAGCTATTTGCCTGGGGGAATAAAAATAGTACGAACCATGCCTAATTTGCCGGCTCTAGTAGGAGAGGGCATAGTGGCGGTTTATGCAGCTGAGGGTACAGAGGAAGAGGATCTCCGGCAGGTAGAAAGCCTGTTGTCAGGAATTGGCAAGACGGTCAGGGTTGAGGAGGAAAAAATGGATGCCGTAACTGCGGTATCCGGATCTGGACCGGCTTATGTTATGATGGTAGTTGAGGCTATGATGGAAGCCGGGGTTCACATCGGTTTGGATTGGAGTCTAGCCCGACAGCTGGTACTTACCACTATTAGCGGCAGTATTGCTATGCTGGAGAAAACCGGACAGCATCCTGCTGAAATCAGAAATCAGGTATCTTCACCCGGAGGCACTACTATCGCTGCCATTAAGCAGTTAGAAGAGCAGGGCTTGCGCAGTGCCTTTTTTAATGCTATAGAAAAAGCTTACCAACGCTCTAAACAATTAGGTCGGGAATAACAGGGAGGAAGTTCGTCAATTATGTTTGTTATACAGGTTGTCAATACTGCCTTTAATGTTCTGGTATGGCTGATAATAGGACGTTGCATACTTTCGTTTATTCCCCACAATCCCTATCAGCCTATCATAAAATTTATATACGACATAACTGAACCCGTAATGAGTCCTTTTCGCCGGTTGCTTCCCACTGCCGGACCAATAGATTTCTCGCCGATTCTGGCAGTTCTGGCCGTAACTCTGGTTCAGCGATTGGTCATTCAGTTGCTGTATTACATTTATTAAAGGGGTTTATTCAACAATGACAAATACCGATTTGGAACTGCTGGCTCCTGCAGGAAAATGGGATGTCCTAGAAAGTGTTGCCCAGGCAGGAGCTGATGCAGTATATGCCGGCGGCAAGCGGTTCAACATGCGAATGCTTCGTCCGGATTTTAATTTTTCTGACTGGGAATTAAAAAAGGCTGTGGATTATCTTCATGAACAGGGAAAACACTTCTATGTAACAGTTAACAACCTCTACTATGAGGATGAAATGGCTGAATTGAAGGACTACCTCTATTATCTGCAGGAGATAAAGGTGGACGGTTTAATCATTCAGGATTTGGCCACCGCAGCCCTTCATCAGGAACTGGGATTGACTGTCCCCATGCATGCCAGTGTGCAGATGAATATTGGTTCTTCCAGTGCTGTGGACTTTTTAGAGTCCTTGGGTTTCAGCCGGGTTATTCTGTCAAAGAATCTTACCTTAAAGGAAATTGAAGTCATTCACCAAAAAACAAGTTTGGGTTTGGAGTTTTTTATTCATGGTGACATGTGTGTTTCTCATACCGGGCATTGTCTGTTCAGCAGTCTGATAGCAGGAGAAAGCGGTAACCGTGGTCGATGCCGCAAGCCCTGCCGATGGAAGTACCAATTGGAATTGGGCTCTAAATCCCTGCCTTTTGGTTATTACCTGGCCCATAAGGATCTGTGCCTGTATCCGTATTTGCGGGAACTGATCCAAGCGGGAGTAACCTCCTTTAAAATAGAAGGGCGCATGCGCGATGCAGATTACCTGGGTTTCCTGGTAAGAACCTACCGGCAGGCTTTGGATCGCTTTATGGAAAACCCGGATGATTATCAGACTGATCCCGAGGCTATGCACAAACTGCAGGAAAACCGCATCCGCGATTTTACCTGCGGGGAATTATTTGGACCAATTGAACTGGACTCCATTGGTGTGGACGGAACTCGGGAGCCCAAATTCCCTACTGCTCCGGTAAAGGTAGTTGCCCTGGGGCTGCAAGATTTTACCCCTCAGACTATAGCCACCCAGACCATACCGGAAATAGTAGTGAAAGTGGGTGACATGGAAGGACTACAGAAATTAGCCCGTCAACCGGTCAGCTATTTTATACTGGGATTGGAGAAAATGCAGCCGGGTAACCGGGGCTGGACCTGGCCGGAGTTGGTTAATGCCATGGAATACTGCCAGGAACAGGGACTAAGTTTTGTTGTGGAGACCCCGCGAATTGTTATGGAGAAGGACATGCCCATAATACAATCTTATCTGGACCGGCTGGAAGGTTACTCTTGCCAGGCAGTAATGGTAAACGACCTGGGTACCTTGCAGGAGGCACGTGAACGAGGCTACATTCTTTTTGGCGGTCCAGGATTGAATATTAGTAATACTCGGGCCGGACAGTTACTGCGGGATCAAGGTCTGGTTCGCTTTACGGCATCCCAGGAGGCCAGCTTTGGTGATCTTTTAGCCTTGCTGGATTCTGATTTGGTGGTAGATTTAATAGTACACGGTCCCCAATGTGCTTTGATAACCGATTTGTGTCTTCTGAAAGCTGCTGCCGGAGATACAGAACGTCCCTGCTCCGTTCACTGCGGAGAGGATGGGGCTTTTTTGTGCGATGAATTGGGCCAGTATTATGAAATTCGCAGTGACGAGTATTGCCGCAACTATGTTTTTCTTCCTCAACCGTTAAGTTTATATAATTTTTTGCCGATACTAACGAAAGCGCAAGTTAATGGCCTGCGTATTGAAGGTCAGTACATGACGCCTCAGGAATTGGAGGCGGTGGTAAATATCTATCAAGAGGGGTTAAATCAATTATCTCGTGGAGAATGGGATATAGAACCCTACCAGCGTTTGCTGAGCCAGTATCCTAAAGGTATTACCTCAGGCTGGTTTGCCGGCAGAAATTCCTTGTAATTACAGGAAAGGAGGGGCCTTTCATGATCACTGCCATGGAAATTCGCAATCAACAGTTCCGCAAAGCCGTACGAGGTTATAGTGAAGATGAGGTACGCAATTTTCTAATACGCATTGCTCAGGATTACGAAAATCTATACAGCGAATATTCAAAATCCAAGGAAACTATTCAGCGACTGGAACAGGAACTCTCTCGTTATCACCGTATGGAGGAGACCATGAACAACAGCCTCATACTGGCACAGCGCACCGCTGAAGATCTTAAATCCGCGGCCAAAAAAGAAGCCCAATTAATGCTGGATGAAGCCAAACGGAGAATTTCCGATATTCTCATGGTCTATCAGGAAATAATAAAACGTATGAATGTATTCAACACTGAGCTGAAGGCTCAGGTAACCGGACAGCTGGAAATGCTGGAAAAGAATCAGCGTAAAATTGAGGAATTAGCCGACTTTTTCTATGGGCGGGACTTAAAAGAGATAATGGAGAAACTGGAAACAGTTACGGTTGGCCAGGATCAGCATGGTTAATCTGAAACCGGTTCCAGGCGGTGTGCGCTTGGAGATAATAGTTCAGCCCCGGTCTGCCAAAAACCAGGTTTGCGGAGAGGTGGAAGGCTGTCTCAAGCTTAAGATTACTGCTCCTCCAGTTGATGGGGAAGCTAATCAGGCTCTGATAAAGTTCCTAGCGGGTTGGCTGCAGGTGCCTCGCCAGGATGTTGTAATCCTGAGGGGTGAAAGCAGCAAGCGTAAATTGATTGAAATCCGGGGAGTCAGTGAAGAACGGCTGCGCAGGCGCCTGGAATCTTTATGAGATTCGTTTATAATAGTTGACTCCCTTTCGTTTTTCTATCTCTACCTGCTGCTGACTGGCGAGAGCATTGAGATAAGCCAATGTTTCAGCCAGAATCAGCCGCTTGATATGGATGTAGGGATTGTCACGGAATAACTGGACCGCCAGATTCCAGGCTGGCGTAGGTTCTTTCAAGCCCAGGAGTACCTGGTCTTTTCTTTTTTCATGATGCTGTTCGATCAAGGCGATTTTTTCTCCAATATCGGAAAAGATTATCCCGTGTCCCGGCAGAACGGAATTGATTTTCATGGTCAGCAGTTTTTGCAGGGCTTGCATGTGTTCTTCCAGGGGATTAATCAGACGGGTATGAGGCCAGTCGGTCAAATGGAGAATAGTATGCTTAATGATGTTGTCTCCTCCTATCAGCCAGCCGTTATCGATACCTGCAAAGACAACATGCCCATCTGAGTGCCCCGGCAATAAATAAGTCCGGTAACGGCAGCCGGCTAAATTTATCTCCCTGCCTTCAGGTAAAGGAGTAAGTTGAGGATAAGGCTGCATGAGAATATCAATACTTTTTACATCATCATCAAGAGCTTTGATCAGTTCCTGGTTCCATCCTGCCTGCAGGCACCAGTCTTTTATAGCCTCATAATAATAGTTGCTGCTTATATACGTATGAAAAGTTTCCACATCCGCTTCCGACAGATAAACAGGAGCCTGGCTTTTTTGCTGCAGCCAACCGGCCAGTCCCATATGGTCGTGGTGGTAGTGGGTAATGTAGATTTTGCTGATATGGCCAAAGTAAATACCGATTTCTTTTAAGGCCTGAGTCCAGCGATATTGGTTTTCCGGGATGTTTACCCCGGTGTCAATTACTACCCAGCCTTCATCTGATTCTGCAATATAGGCATTGCTTTCCCGCAGCGGGAATGGCATGGTGGTTTTGAGAACAAAAATGTCACCCTGCTTAAGGAGAATCTGTTTGCGCGATAATTCCCCCTGCATACAATCCCCCCATAATCTCTTCTATATGTTTTTATAGTTACAGAAAAACAGTGGATCTGGCAAGGGTTTACAGCGAGTGCTTCTGAGAGGTTGCAGCAGCCGGTTCGGACTGGATAAACACGGCCATCAGCATGGAGCATAGTATCAGAACTGCTCCAACTAAAGCCCGGGAACTGAGGATTTCGTTAGCCCAAAGATAGCCAGCCAGGGCTGCAAAAACCGGTTCCATGGTCAGGACTACTGCAAAGCGGGTGGGGGTACTGTACTTCTGCAGGGCATTTTGCAAGAGAAAAGCCAGGGAGGTAGCCAGAACAGAAGTAGTCAAAATAGCTGTTATTGCGTTATGGGTGAATTTTTCCGGCCAGGTTTCAGTGGTAAGCCCCAAAACCATACATACTATGCCCACAAAAAGGATCTGTACCGAGGTGATAACCACAGGATCGTGCTGGTGAGAATAGCGGGCCACAAAAACTATATGGAAGGCAAATCCGAAAGCGCAAACTAGGACCAGCAGATCACCGTAGCTAGGATGAAAGCCACCGGCGGGAACAGACATCAAATACAGGCCAACAGCAGCCAATATCACAGTTGCCAGGGTACTGAGTGAAGGAAAAGTCCTCTTGAAAAGGGCATCTAAAATAGGGACCAGTACCACACTGACACCGGTAACGAAACCAGCATTGGAGGAGGTGGTATACTGCAGCCCGATGGTCTGAAAGGTATAGCCAATGAATAAAAAAATCCCCAACAAGGAGCCGGCTAACCAGGTAGACCGGGGAGCATGGAGAATTTTCCTGCCGGCCGCTGCAGCCAGCACCAGAAAGGCGATGATAAAACGCAATCCCAAAAATAAAAAGGGCTCTATATCATTAAGACCATTTTTGACTACCACAAAGGTGGCACCCCAAATGAATGCCACGGCCAGCATGCTAAGTTCGGCACCAGTTCGTTTGCTAAGCAGATCAGGCATCATGTTGTTCTTTCCTTATGCATAGATAATACATGGTTTGCAGACATCCAAGGAATATCATACCACATACCCGGACAAGAAGCGGTAATAAATCATTTAAAGATTGTGGTTTCATACAGTAACTTGTATAATTATTTCAGATTGGAACTATTTAATAAATAGAAATTGAATGAAGGAGAGTGCGGGGTAATGAGGAATTTTGTGAAGTTGATATTGGCCAGCCTGTTAGTTTTGGCTATGGCCTTTGCTCTTGTAGGGTGCAGCGGGCAGTCTCAGGATAATGATCAGCAGGATCAAGCAGCAGCGCCGGAAACCAAGAAACTGGTAGTGGGAACCAATGCTACATTCCCGCCTTTTGAAATGCAGGAAGGCCAAGAGCTGGTTGGGTTTGATATGGACCTGATCCGGGCCATAGGTGAAGCAATGGGCTATGAAGTCGAGATTAAACATATGGATTTCAAAGCTCTTATTCCTTCTATTCAAAGCGGTAAGATCGATGCAGCCATTGCTGGTATGTCCATTACTCCTGAGCGTTTGGAATCTGTTAATTTCACCGAAACCTATTTTGATGCCGGCTTAATTATCGCGGTACACAAGGACAACCAGGATATTAAGAGCACCGAAGATCTTAAAGGCAAAAAACTGGCTGCTCAGAACGGGACTATTGGAGCAGCTTACTGCGACGAAGTGAAAAAAGCTGATGCCAGCACAGAAGTACGTATCTTTGATGATATCGGAGCAGCCTTTATGGAATTGGAAAGAGGCGGGGTGGACGCTGTAGTCAATGACCATCCTGTAACCGCCTATTATCTAAAGGTAAATAGCGATACCAACGTGAAAATGGTAGGCGATATATTCTCCGCCGATGACCAGTACGGCATTGCTGTTAAAAAGGACAACACCCAACTGCTTAACGACTTGAATGAAGGTCTAGCCAAGATAAAAGAAGACGGCACTTATGATGAAATCTATTCTAAGTGGTTTTAATAGGGAAATTATAGGTTAAATTAATAAGGCTGAAAGCGCGAGAACTATCGCGCTTTCACTATGTTCGGGTAGGAGGAAACACCTTATGCCATTATCAGAAAACTTAACATTTATAGTGGGAATACTGGACGCAATTACTTCATCGGCTGGTTATCGGGTAACTGCCAACAATTTTGGCTATTTCCTCGGGGGTGCAGGATATACCCTCTTTATCACTGCCACCTCCGTAGCCATGGGAATGGTGCTGGGCTTGTTTGCCGCATTTGGCAGGATGTCGAAAAATAAAATACTATTTGGGCTCTCTACCGCTTATGTTGATTTCTTCAGAGGCACACCCTTGTTTGTGCAGATATTCCTCCTCTACTTTGGAATACTGCCCTTGATTTATGATAATGACCCCCTCTCCTCAGCCATAATAGCTCTGGGAGTAAACAGCGGTGCTTATATTGCGGAAATCCTGAGAGCAGGTATTCAAGCCATAGATAAGGGACAGATGGAAGCCGCCCGCTCCCTGGGAATGAACGAACGCCAGGCCATGGTTTTGGTAATCCTGCCCCAGGCATTCAAGGTAGTCATACCTCCGCTGATCAATGAATTCATAACCCTTTTGAAGGACAGCTCTCTGGTTTCGGCCATTACCGTGGCCGAGTTAATGCACCGGGGTGACCTGGTCTTTGCCAACACCTATCAGGCCACCTGGGTCTTCGGCACCATATCCATTATATATCTGGTAATGACCAAGACGATATCCATGCTGGGCGATTATGCGGAAAGGAGGCTGGCGACCGAATGATAAAAATAGTGGATGTCTACAAATCCTTTGGCAAGTTGGAAGTACTGAAAGGCATTAATTTTTCTGTAGCTCCCCGGGAAGTGGTCTGTGTTATAGGTCCCAGCGGATCCGGGAAAAGTACTCTGCTGCGTTGCATTAACCAGTTGGAGAAAGTTGACCGGGGCCATATATATATTGACGGCGAAGAAGTGACTAATCCCAAAGTAGACATAAATGCCATTCGCCAGCAGGTAGGCATGGTTTTTCAGCTGTTTAACCTGTTCCCCCATAAGACTACTTTGGAGAATATAACCATGGCTCCTGTTAAGATTAAAGGAGTAGACAAAGAACAGGCTGTTGAGCAGGCCATGGAATTATTAAGAAAGGTCGGCTTGGTTGATAAAGCCCATGTATATCCAAACAAGCTTTCCGGCGGGCAGAAACAGCGGGTAGCCATAGCCCGGGCTCTGGCCATGCAGCCCAAAGTAATGCTCTTTGATGAACCTACCTCAGCTTTGGATCCGGAAATGGTAGGCGAAGTGCTGACAGTTATGAAAGATCTTGCTACCGAAGGTATGACTATGGTAGTAGTAACTCATGAGATGGGATTTGCCCGGGAAGTAGGGGATCGAGTAGTGTTTATGGATGAAGGCATGATTGTAGAAGAAGGTACTCCTTCCCAAATTTTTGATAACCCGCAAAACCCACGCACCCAGTCATTTTTAAGCAAAGTGTTATCATTTTAATTGACAAAACGGGGGATTGGGTGACCAATCCCCTGATTGTATTTACTCAAGAAAGGAACAGGGACCTGGATGTCCAGACAGGCGGAAGCAATCCTTAAACTGTTAAGGCAAGAATATCCCCAAGCCGGAACCCAGCTTAAATACCGCAATATGTTCCAATTGCTGGTGGCAGTAATATTATCCGCCCAATCTACTGATCAGCAGGTTAATCGGGTAACCCCACCATTGTTTGCCCGGTATCCGGATGCCTATGCTATGGCAGAAGCTGATATTGACCAACTGGAAGAAATGATAAAAAGCGTGGGCCTTTACCATAGTAAGGCCCGTCACCTGAAAAATATGGCGCAAATACTGGTTGACAAGTACGAGGGCCGGGTTCCGGAAACCTTTAAACAACTTATGGAGCTTCCGGGAGTAGGGCGCAAAACAGCCAATGTAGTAATAGCGGTTGGGTTTGGCGGACCGGGACTGGGGGTGGATACCCATGTGCACCGGGTAGCCAATCGCCTGGGACTGGTAAACGCCCGCAACCGAGATTCCACCGAGAAGCAACTGAAGGAGATCATCAAGCCGGAGGATTGGAATCAAACTCATCATTTACTGATCTGGCACGGCCGCCAGGTCTGCAAAGCGCGTAAGCCAGAATGCCAACGCTGTGTGCTGAAAAAACACTGCCAGTATTTTAAACAACTGCCCCCGGCTAGTACTCCGGCCAAAACGTAGTAAGCCCAGACCAGCATAGGGATTGCTGCGACCTTCAAAGGATTGCAATAACACTCTTGGAGAGTGATTTATACAGACATCATACTTTAGGAGTCTTTTGAGGGAGCAAGGGTTTTTCACCATAATGACCCCAGGAAATAAAGGGGTGCAGTTGTATAGCCGAAAGCGATATGCTACAATTTAGTAGCGATTTTTTATAAAACAACTAATATTTGGTGATGATCAGGAGAGTAAGCCTGGTTATACTGTAACAGAGAGTTCGGGTAGGTGGAAACCGGGCACAGGAACCGGGCTGAAAATCACCTGGGAACCTTCTGGTCGAAAGCGTTCCGTTAGTAGACCAGAACGTTACTCGCGTTAAGAGTAAGAGCGGCATGAAAATGCTATTAGGGTGGTACCGCGGAAGCAGTCCTTTCGTCCCTTGGTGGAGGAAAGGTTTTTTTATATTTACCAGAAAGGGTAATAAGACTTAAAAAATGTTAAGGTGGTTGGATCAAGATGGCTAAAGGTAAATACGATGCAACTCTGAATCTGCCCCGCACTGATTTCCCTATGCGGGCTAATCTTCCTTCCCGGGAACCGGAAATATTAAAATTCTGGGAAAGTATTGATATTTATCACCAGGTTCAGAAAGCCAATGCCGGTAAGCCAAAGTTTATTCTGCATGATGGCCCTCCCTATGCCAACGGTGATATTCACCTGGGCCATACCTTGAATAAAGTATTGAAAGATATGATCGTAAAATTCTGGTCGATGTACGGGTATGACAGTCCCTATGTGCCTGGATGGGATACCCATGGTCTGCCCATTGAGCAACAGGCTATTAAAAATCTGGGAATAGACCGGCACCGCACGGATGTTATAGAGTTTCGCCGGCACTGCCGGGACTATGCCTTAAAATATGTCGACCTGCAGCGGGAGCAGTTTAAGCGCTTGGGTGTCCGGGGGGATTGGGACAATCCCTACTTAACCTTGAAGCCCGAATTTGAAGCCATTCAAATTAAAGTATTCGGAGAAATGGCCAAGAAAGGCTATATCTATAAAGGGCTGAAACCCGTTTACTGGTGCGGCGACTGTGAAACTGCTTTGGCAGAAGCTGAAGTAGAATACGGAGAAAAAACTTCACCTTCTATTTACGTTAAATTTCCGGTAAAAGACGGCAAGGGAGTTTTACCCCAGAATAGTTTTGTGGTAATCTGGACTACCACTCCCTGGACCCTGCCCGCCAATACAGGTATTGCCGTTCATCCGGATTTTGAGTACGTAGTGGTAGCAGCCAACAATGAGAAATATGTACTGGCTAAAGGCTTGCTGGAAGAAGTAGCAAACAAACTGGGATGGTCGGATTACCAGATTTTAAGTGAATGCAAAGGTCAGCAACTGGAACGGGCAGTGTGCCGCCACCCCTTTGTTGACCGGGACTCCCTGGTTGTATTGGGCAAGCATGTTACCCTGGATGCTGGTACCGGATGCGTACACACGGCCCCCGGACATGGTGAAGATGACTTTTATGTGGGACGTGAATATGGACTGCCAGTACTGTCCCCGGTGGACAATCGCGGCTGTTTTACCGAGGAAGCCCAGCCCTTTACAGGCTTATATGTCCACGATGCCAATCAGCAGGTAATAGATTTGCTGAAGGAAAAGAATGCCCTGCTTGATGCCAGCAATATTCAACATCAATATCCCTTCTGCTGGCGCTGCAAGCATCCCATTATATACCGGGCTACTGAACAGTGGTTTGCATCGATAGATGGTTTCCGGCAAGCTGCCCTGCAGGCTATCGACGAAGTACAGTGGATTCCTTCCTGGGGAAGGGACAGAATTTACAACATGGTTCGCGACCGGGGTGACTGGTGTATATCCCGCCAGCGTACCTGGGGAGTTCCCATCCCCATCTTCTACTGCGACAGCTGCGGCGAGCCGGTGATTAATGATGAGACCATCACCCATGTCAGTGAGCTGTTTGCTGAGCACGGATCGGATATCTGGTTTATGAAAGAGGCCAAAGATTTGCTGCCAGCTGGATTTACCTGCCCCCACTGCCATGGAGATAAATTCAGCAAAGAAACCGATATCATGGATGTATGGTTTGATTCCGGCTCCAGTCATATGGGGGTGCTGGAAACCTATCCGGACTTGAGGTGGCCGGCGGATATGTACCTGGAGGGCAGTGACCAGCACCGGGGATGGTTTAATTCCTCCTTGTCCACTGCGGTAGCTGTTAGAGGAAAAGCTCCCTATCGCATAGTGCTTACTCATGGCTTTGTCGTTGATGAACAGGGACGCAAAATGTCCAAGTCTTTGGGCAATGTAGTAGATCCATTGAAAATGATAGAAGAATTGGGAGCCGATATATTGAGGTTATGGGTAGCCTCGGCTGACTACCGGTCTGATGTGGCTGTCTCGGAAAACATTATCCGCCAGAGTGCTGAAGCTTATAGAAAGATTCGCAATACCTGCCGCTTTATTCTGGGTAATCTCTATGACTTTGATTATGAAAAGGATCAGGTACCCTATGAAAAACTGAGTGAGTTGGACCGCTGGGCTTTGCTGAAGCTGGAAAAACTGCTGCGCCGGGTAACTAAAGCATACCAGGATTATGAATTCCATATTGTTTTCCATTCGATACACAATTTCTGCACTGTGGATCTGAGCAACATCTATTTTGATGTACTGAAAGATACCCTGTACTGCAGCCGGCCTGATGATCCCCAGAGAAGGGCAGCCCAGACCGTGCTGTACCAGTTGATCAATTATCTGGTAGTAATGCTGACTCCTATCCTGGCTTTTACCACGGAAGAGATATGGAGTTTCCTGCGCAAGCCGGATCAACCGGAGAGTGTGCAGCTTTTAAGCTGGCCTAAGGAAAACGATGCTTACCTGGATGAAGCTCTGGAACAGAGAATGGATAAAGTGCTCAAAGTCCGGGAAGTGGTAACCAAAGCTCTGGAGGAAGCCCGGACCCGCAAGATAATCGGCCACTCCCTGGGTGCTGCCGTAACCGTTTATGCTGATGATGAATGGTATAAACTACTGCAAGAGACGGCAGGCTTGGATAAGCTGTTTATTGTTTCTCACCTGCATTTGGTGAACAGCCAGCCCCCGGAGGGTCAGGCAGTCAGTTTGGAGAACGTGGAAGGGGTCTGGGCAGCAGTGGAGCCCGCTCAAGGGGGCAAATGTGAACGCTGTTGGATTATCGATACCAGTGTCCCCACCGAGGAAGGAAAACCGGCATTATGCAGCCGGTGTGCTGATGTGGTGGAATCTTTGGAAGGCTAGGAGGCAAACTGGTGGAAGAGGGCAAGAGAGTAATCATTACCGTGCTGGGGTTGGATCGGGTTGGCATTATTGCCGCCATAGCCAATATTCTGGCTGAGGCCAACGTAAATATACTGGACATCAGCCAGACAATCTTGCAGGAATTCTTCACAATGGTTATGGTGGTTGACACCAGCCACAGCAGAGTGGAACTTGGCACCCTTAGAGATATGCTCACTGAGAAAGGCAAAGAGCTGGGTTTGCAGGTAACAGTTCAGCATGAAGACATTTTCAACTTTATGCATCGCATATAACGGCGGAGGGATTCCATGCCATTCCATATCAACAAGGATGAAATATTGGAAACCGTACGTATGGTGCAGATGGAAAATCTGGATATCCGTACCATTACCATGGGAATTAATATCCAGGATTGCCGGTCCGAAGACGGCCAGGGCACCGGGCGAAAAATATACGATAAAGTATTGCGCTATGCCAGCAATTTAGTACCGGTGGGTGATGAAATCGCCAAAGAGTACGGTATTCCTATTATAAACAAGCGCATATCAGTGACCCCGGTAGCCATGGTTGCCGATGGCCTTGATCAAGAGGATATGCTGGTAATAGGCCGGTACCTGGACCGGGCCGCTGCCGAAGTGGGAGTTAATTTTATCGGCGGATTTTCCGCACTGGTACACAAAGGTTTTACCAAGGGAGACCTGGCCTTGCTCCATGCTATTCCCCAGACCTTGGCAGAAACCGAAAGGGTATGTTCAGCGGTCAATGTAGCTACCACTAAAGCAGGCATTAACATGGATGCCGTTTACTACATGGGGCAGATCATCAAGAAAACTGCCGAGCTTACTGCTGACCGGGACGGACTGGGATGTGCCAAATTGGTGGTATTCTGCAATGCGGCTGAGGATAATCCTTTTATGGCAGGAGCTTTTCATGGCCCCGGCGAACCTGAATGCACCTTAAACATTGGGGTCAGCGGACCCGGGGTAGTTCTTAACGCGGTGCGCCGGCATCCTGATCTGGATTTAGGGGAATTGGCCAATGTCATAAAGAAGACTGCTTTTAAAGTAACCCGCACCGGTGAATTGGTGGGCCGCGTTGCTTCCCAGCGTTTGCAGGTGCCTTTCGGCATCGTTGATTTGTCCTTGGCACCAACCCCGGCAATAGGGGACAGCGTGGCAGATATTCTGGAAGCTATGGGTCTGGAACGAGTAGGTGCTCATGGCAGTACGGCAGCACTGGCTCTGCTTAATGATGCCGTCAAAAAGGGAGGCGCTATGGCCTCTTCCTATGTAGGCGGATTATCGGGAGCATTCATTCCTGTAAGCGAGGACGCAGGCATGATTGATGCCGTAGAAGCCGGAGCCTTGACTATAGAAAAACTGGAGGCCATGACCTGCGTTTGTTCGGTGGGTCTGGATATGATAGCTATTCCCGGTGATACCAGTGCCGATATAATATCCGCCATTATTGCTGATGAAGCTGCTATTGGCATGATTAACCGCAAGACCACTGCGGTCAGAATAATTCCTGCACCTGGCAAATCCGAAGGAGACTGGGTGGAATTCGGCGGATTGCTGGGCAGAGCTCCAGTAATGAAGGTCAATACTTTTTCCCCGGCCAAGTTTATAGCTCGCAAAGGACGTATCCCCGCTCCCATTCATGCCTTAAACAATTAAGGTATGTTTTCCCACCTAAAGTTGAATACTAGGGTAAAGATAGTTACAGCGTGGGAAGGGGTGTCTGCATGGATACGAAAACCAGGTTGCTGCAGAAGAAACAGGAACTGGAGAATATTATAAAAGCCAAACAGCAACAGATGATGATCCCGCTGGCAGAATTTACCGATGAATTGTCTTTGTACGATGAACATCCGGCAGATATTGGCAGCGAGGTATTTGAAAGAGAAAAGGATTTCGGCATATTGGAGCTCTATGAACTGGAACTGGAAAAGGTTAATAATGCCCTGGAAAGGCTGGAGGCCGGCAAGTATGGGCTGTGTGAAATGTGCGGAAATCCCATCGAACCTGCCCGACTCCAGCGATTAAGCCATACCACATTATGTGCTGGTTGTGCACGGCAGACTCAGGATGAATTCATTCGACCGGCTGAGCAGGATGTTATTACAGCTGGAGCAATGGCTGACCTAGGTGAGACTTTTCAAATATCCGGCCATGATTTCTATGATCATTGAGGCATTTTTGCCGTTTAGGCATAATTGCAGTTTTCATTACTGAATTGCTATAGTAAAAATAGAAAAGAAAGACCGCAAGTATTGACCTAGGAGGACTCGCTATGCGTATTGGTATTTTCACAGACAGTTACAAGCCTTATACCAGCGGCGTTGTGACCTCCATTACTACTTTCAAGGAAGAACTAGAACGTCACGGGCACCAGGTTTACATTTTTGCCCCCAGTTACCCCCAGGAATGTGAGCCAGAAGAAAATGTATTCCGTTTCTACTCTCTGCCGTCACCTACCAATCCCGACTTTGCTCTGGCCATTCCGGTATTGCCGGGACTGAACATGCTGGTGAAAAGACTTAATCTGGATATTATTCATGTGCATTCTCCCTTTACTATGGGCAGAGTAGGTTTGCGCTATTCCTGCAAGTACGGAATTCCTATTGTATTTACTTACCACACCTTGTATGACCAGTATGTGCATTATGTTCCTGTGGCTCAGGAACTGGCCAAAGAAGTTGTTATAAGATACAGCAATGATTTTTGTAACCATTGCGATCATATTATCGTACCCACCACCGAGGTGGAGCAGATTCTTAAAAAATACAAGATCCGTACACCTATAACCGTTCTTCCCACCGGGGTACCGCTGCACAAGCTGCAAAAGGGCAATCCCGGGTGGCTGAAAGAGAATTACCCGATTCCCGAAGAAAATAAGGTCTTGCTTTTTGTAGGCCGGCTTACCAAGGAGAAAAACCTGGAATTTTTGATCGAAGCCTTCCGGCTGGTGAAAGACCGGTATCCTCACACCACCCTGGTGTTAACCGCCCAGGGTCCCATGGAAGGGGAGTTAAAACGTCTTACCACCCGGTTGGGAATGAATTTGGAACAGGATGTTGTTTTTACCGGTGCTCTTCCTTTTGAGACTTTGGCCCATGTTTATCATTCCGCAGATCTGTTTGTATTTTCTTCCATGACTGAGACTCAGGGCCTGGTTTTGATTGAAGCAATGGCTACCGGCCTTCCGGTGGTAGCTATAAAGGCTTATGGGGTACAGGACATGGTAGATCATATGGTTAATGGCCTGTTGACCGAATGTGATTTGCAAGAGTTTAGTAACGCAATATGTACTCTGCTGGCCGATGAAGAGCTCTATAACCGGTTTAAAGAGCAAGCCCTGCAAAAAGCTTATAACCTGTCAGCAGAGAATGCCGCCCGGAAATTGGAGGAAGTATATCAGTCACTTTTGGAAAAGAATGTACCGCGTAAACCCAGGCTGTTGGATTTCGGGGCCTGGTTCGGTTCATAACCAGCGGGTGTTCAAGGGCCTGTCGCTGCCAGGCCCTTTTTTTAAGCTCTAGTTTATTTTGCCAGCTGGTTATGCTAGATTTAGTATGATCAAAACAACAGGAGAACAACTATGCAGGTAATTCGTAGAGTTATGGCCATTGCTGCCGCCAAACTGCTTATTTGTCTGAGCAGGCTTTTCGGCTATCATGGGACCGACTTTCCCGGGCGGGTAGCCCGGAAAATTGATCCGGATATCTTAAAAAAACTGGGAGCCAATGTACAGGAAGAGATTTTCATTATTACTGGCACCAACGGGAAAACCACTACCACCAATATGATTGCCCGCATACTGGAGGAAAAAGGTTATTCCTTTGTTCATAACCGGGCCGGCGCCAATATGGTTACCGGCATTACCACCGCTTTTATAAAAGAATCCAACCTGCTGGGTAATCGACCTTATGAATATGCTTTGCTGGAAACCGACGAAGCCAATGTTCCTTTATTGTTAAAAGAGCTCACTCCCCGGGTCGTATTGATAACCAACTTTTTCCGGGACCAGTTGGACCGATACGGTGAATTGGACCGGATCATCTCCCTTATAAAAGATGCCGTTCGGAACACTGATATTGAATTGGTATTAAATGCAGATGATCCCCTGGTGGTTCATTTCCAGAATGATACTGGACTGCACTGCTGGTATTATGGTTTTGATGATACCGATTATGATCTATTTCAGGGTGAAGAAAGCCGGGAAGGACGGTTTTGTGCCTTCTGCGGGGAGGAACTCCAGTATGAGCGCTTTCATTACGCTCAGCTGGGCAAATTTAATTGTCCCAGATGCGGAAGCCGCAACCCCCGGCGCAATTTTACCGGGCACGATCTGCGCATGACTCCGCAGATTCACTTTTTCGTAAACAATATTGAAATACACAGCCCTTATTTAGGCTTTTACAATGCCTATAACATTCTGGCAGCGGTAGCAGTAGCCAAACTGGTGGGCATTCAAGATGAGATTGTCCAGCGGGCCATTGCCAGTTACCAGCCCCGGGCGGGTCGTATGGAACAGTTTCTAATCGGAGACAAGAAAGCTATACAAATCCTGGTCAAGAATCCTACCGGCCTAAACCAAACCCTGGCCGCCCTGAATACTGACCCCGCCAGTAAGAGCCTGTTTTTTGCCTTAAATGACAATGCCGCCGACGGGAGAGATGTTTCCTGGATATGGGATGCTCAGATAGAAAATATTGCCCACCCGTCCGCGGCCATAAAAGGCATTACCTGCTCCGGCTTGCGCAGCGGAGATGCAGCTTTGCGCTTCAAGTACGCTGGCTTTAATGAGGAAATAATAACGGTGGAGTCTGATTTGGAAGCAGGAATCAAAGCCTGTCTGGATATGGAGGCAGAAGTATATTATTTTCTGTGTACTTATACCACCTTGTTTGCCAGCCGCAAAATCCTGTCCCGGCTAGCCAGGAAAACAACTCGTCCCCGGCCTAAATACAACCTTGCCCAACCGGCAGCAGGAGGTGAATAAAATGGCCACCTTTTGCATTGCTCACCTTTATCCTGATTTGATGAACCTGTATGGTGACCGGGGCAACCTGATCTGCTTACAGAAAAGGCTGCAATGGTACGGGCATGACTGCCTGGTACAGCCCGTTAACTTGAACAGCGAAGTAGATTACAGTACCTTTGACATGATCTTTATGGGAGGAGGCTCAGACCGGGAACAGGGACTGGTTTACCGGGATCTGCTGCGCAGAGCCGATCAATTATGGAAACAATTGGATGCCGGACTTCCGGCTTTGTTTATATGCGGAGCTTACCAACTGCTGGGTACTCATTATGAATCCGCGGACGGCAAACAGCTTAAGGGATTGGGGTTTTTTAATCTCTGTACCCGGAGTGAGAAGGAGCGCTTAATCGGCAACATTGTCCTGGCCTGCCGGATTAACCAGCAGATAATTACCGTCGTGGGTTTTGAAAACCATGGCGGGAGAACTTACCTGGAGGACAAATCTCTGGAGCCTTTTGGCATGGTTCTGGCTGGTTTTGGCAACAATGGTGAAGACGGTCAGGAGGGAGTCCGTTACAAAAACCTGATCGGAACTTACCTGCATGGTCCGCTGTTGCCCAAGAATCCGGCTGTGGCTGATTATTTTATCCATATGATGGCTGCCCGCAAGGGGATAGAGATTACAGGTACATTAAACGACCGACTGGAAGATTTTGCCCACCAGCAGATAAAAAGACGGATCCTGGGCAGTTAATAACGGGAGTTGTTTCACCTTCTGGTTATTCCTGATCCGTGCTGGTGTCCTCATAAGCAGGACGCAGCCAGTGCTGGCGCCTGTACAGAACCAGGTATACCAGGGAACGGAGCAGCCAATCGATTACAAACAAGAACCAGATGTACTGCAAAGGAACTGACCAAATACGGACCAGAACATACAGCATGGGAATGCGGAAAAGCCAGGTAAATCCTGTACTAATGAACATGGGAGTGCGGGTATTTCCTGAACCCTTCAGCACACCACTTAATACAAAGGAGAAAGCGATAGTAAGCTGTTCCAAAGCTGCGATCCGGATAACTATCTCCGCCAGGGTGATAATCTCAGGGTCGTTGGTAAATAAACTGGCCACCCAGGAGGGAACCAGGGCGAAGATAAGAGCAAAGAAGCCCATGGTAATAAGGCCTAGTTCTATGCAACCCTGGGCGAACCGCCTGGCGCTGCGAGGATCACGAGCACCGACAGCTTGACCTACCAGAGTGGTTGCGGCGATGGTAATGCCCAAACCGGGCATGTAGGAAATTGACTCCACATTAACGGCTAACTGGTGAGTGGCAAATTGAAGGGTTCCCAGGTAGACTAGCAGGAATATGGAAATTAAATGGCTGGTTATATTAAAGAACTGTTCCACCACATTAGGTATGCCCAGGGAAAAAATATCCCGGAAGCTTTGCCATTTAGGGGATAAAAAGTCACGGATCTGGGGACGTACCTGGTCTAGAGAGAATAAAACCATCAAGGCCAGAACCCAGCCTAAAACATGAGCAACAGCCGTGGCAGCGGCGGCACCGGCTACCCCCATTTTAGGAAAGCCAGCCAGTCCATAAACCAGTACTATGTCACCCACCACATTAACGATGTTGACAATAGTGGCAATAATCATAGGGAGATCGGTACGCCCTAGACCGCGAAAAACAGCATTGGTCATATAGAGCATTAAGGCGAAAGGAGCAATGGCAAAGGTAATACGCAAATAATCCAAGGCTTGAGCATAAACATCCGGTTCAACGGAAAACAGACCGAGAAAAGCTGGTCCATAAAAGAGTCCAACCAGTTGAGCAATAATACCGAGCAATAACGCAATAATAAGAGTGTGAGCAGTATAGATTCTGATCTTATCAGGATCGTTGGCCCCCTTGGCCTGAGCTACCAATATGTTGGAGCCTATAGCCAGAGACTCAAGAAATAAGACCAGGGCATAAAATACTTCCGCACCCAGGCTGACGGCGGCCAGAGGAGCAGCTCCCAAGCGGCCTACCACAGCAATATCCACCACACCGATGATCATATACATAATCATCTCGCCCATGGCTGGACCGGCGATAGTTAATATCTGCTTTTTCAGCAAAGGATCACGACGAATCAACATCACTGCTAAATCCCTAATCTGTAGTTTTGATATTTTAACCGCGACTGTTCCTAGTATAACAGAATTAATGTTAACTTGAGCACCCGGAACGATTGACATACAATTAAACTTGATTGATTGCAGCCCAGTAGGAGGATTAAATTGAGATTTTGGATAACTGTATTGTCCGTTATGTTCCTTGACCAGATTACTAAATGGTGGATAGCCAGTAACTATCAAGTGGGTGAAAGCCATCCCCTGCTGGGAAACTGGCTTTACCTTACCTATGTGCAGAATCGGGGAGCAGCCTTTGGAATATTGCCGGGCCAAGCCTGGTTTTTCCTGGCCGCAGCAGCTTTGGTAATCCTGGGCTTGATAATATATAATCATCGCTATACAGTGGAAAAACCGGTGCAGATTTGGACAGGATTGCTGGTAGCAGGAGCAGCCGGTAATTTTATTGATCGCTGGAGGCTTCAATATGTAATAGATTTTTTGGATCTGCGCTGGTGGCCGGTATTCAACCTGGCCGATGCCGCGGTGGTAGTAGGCGGAATTCTGCTGGTAATCCACATACTATTCTTTGTGAAGGAAGGTTAGGAAGTGACCAGTTCTCATTTGTATCTGATTGAGGAGGACATGGAAGGGGAAAGACTGGATACTTACCTGGCCGAAGTAATGGCTGATCTTTCCCGAACCGCCATAAAAGATCTGATAGTAAGCGGCCAGGTTCTGGTGGACGGGCAGGTACGCAAGCCCAGTTACCGAGTAAAGGAAGGGGATCAGGTACTTATCCATGTGCCTGAAGCCAGGCAAGTAGCCATAAAACCCCAGAACCTTCCTCTGGAGATAATTTATCAGGATCAGGACATTGCCGTAGTGAACAAACCCAAAGGCATGGTGGTCCATCCCGCCCATGGCAATTGGGAAAATACTATGGTTAATGCTTTGTTGTATCACGTTAAAGATTTGTCCGGTATTAACGGAGAGCTGCGACCGGGAATTGTACACCGGCTGGACAAGGATACTTCCGGTGTCATGGTGGTAGCTAAGCATGATCAGGCTCATCGTGTTTTAGCGGAACAGATAAAAGAACATACTATCAAAAGGGAATATCAGGCACTGGTCCACGGGGTTATCAAAGAAAACCTGGGAACTATAGAGGCTCCTATCGGCAGAAGCCGGGTTGACCGGAAGAAAATGGCGGTAATTGCTGATGGAAAACCAGCTATCAGCCGGTATCGGGTTCTGGAACGTTATCAGAACTATACCCTGGTGCAGGTATCCCTGTTGACGGGACGAACCCATCAAATTCGGGTTCATTTTTCTTATATAAAACATCCGGTGGTGGGCGATACGGTATACGGCCCGGCCAAAAACAACTTAGGCCTGGTTTCCCAGGCTTTGCATGCTTGCGTGCTGGGCTTTAATCATCCCCGTACCGGGGAATACATGGAATTCAGCAGTCCTCTGCCGGATGAATTTCAGCAAGCTTTGGCAAAATTGACTAAGTATACATTGACAGATAAATAAGGGTTGATTAGAATCAGTAAAGAAGCTTTAAGTTGGTCCCGTGAGGCTAGCAAGTTATGTATAAGTATGCATAAACATGCATATTAATGAACCTGCTTCTGCCTTGCGGAAGGCAGGTTTTTTAGTAAAGGAGGAGTTCCTTTGCAGCTGCGCGACAAACACGAACTGATGGATGAGATGGGCATCAAAAGAGCTTTGACACGGATAGCCCATGAAATTATTGAGAGAAACAAAGGCGTTGAGAATGTGGCCCTGGTAGGAATTCAGCGCCGGGGCGGTCCTTTGGCGGAGCGGATTGCTTCTTATATAAAGGATATTGAAGGAGTGCAGCTGCCGGTAGGAATTCTGGACATTACCCTCTATCGTGATGACCTGACCACCCTTTCAGCTCAGCCTCAGGTGCATCGTACCCTGGTTAATTTCGACATCAATGACAAGATCATCGTCCTGGTAGACGATGTGTTATATACCGGCAGGACGGTTAGAGCAGCCTTGGATGCTTTAATAGACTTGGGGCGTCCCCGATGCATTCAGCTGGCGGTACTGATTGATCGGGGCCATAGGGAGTTACCTATCAAGGCTGACTTTGTCGGCAAGAATGTACCCACCTCACACCAGGAAAATATCTCAGTAATGGTCCGGGAGGTAGACGGACGGGATGGGGTGGTAATTCAAGAGATTGTTGATAGCTAACCCTTTAATCTGGTCCCGAGAGGCCAGCAAGGGAGAAGCGTTAAGAACAGGGCTTAAGCCTTCCTTGCTGTGCCAAGGAAGGTTTTTTTATGGAAGGAGGCTAACAGCCAATGCAACGCAAGGATTTGCTGGGATTGTATGATCTTAGCCGGGAAGAGATTGAACTAATTCTGAACACCGCACAGCCCATGAAGGATATTATCCAGCGGGATATTAAAAAGGTGCCTACCTTGCGCGGAAAAGCCCTGGTAACCGTTTTTTATGAGAACAGTACCCGCACCCGCACTTCCTTTGAAATTGCCGGGAAATACCTGAGCGCAGACACCGTCAACCTGGGTGTTTCCACCAGCAGCGTGCAGAAGGGAGAGAGCCTGCGGGATACGATCAAAACCCTGGAGGTAATGGGTTTTGATGTGATGATAATACGTCATTCCATGAGCGGGACTCCCCACTATATAGCCCGCAACACCAAAATGTCGGTAATCAATGCCGGTGACGGCACCAACGAGCATCCCACCCAGGCATTGCTGGATCTTTTCACCATTCGGGAGCACAAGGGACACCTGGATGGGCTGAAAGTAGCCATTGTGGGGGATATTCTCCACAGCCGGGTAGCCCGTTCCAACATATACGGATTAAAGAAATTTGGCTGCGAGGTACGGGTAGTAGGTCCTGCCACCCTGCTTCCTCCGGGTTTGGACCGTTTGGGTGTGAAATGGTATTACAGTTTGGAGGAAGCCCTGCAGGGAGTAGATGTAATTAATGTCCTGCGCATTCAAAGAGAACGCCAGCAGGTAGGTTTCTTCCCGTCCCTGGATGAATATGCCAATCTCTACATGCTCAGACCTGAACACCTGCACCTGGCCAAAAAAGATGTGCTGGTTCTCCACCCTGGCCCTATGAACCGGGGAGTAGAAATATCCAGTCAGATTGCCGACGGAGTGCAGGCAGTGATAAATGAACAGGTTACCAATGGAGTAGCGGTAAGAATGGCCATACTGTATCTCATGATGGGAGGCATAAGAGATGAAATTGCTGGTTAAGGGAGGACGAGTGATAGACCCGGCCAGCGGCATGGACCAGCTGGCGGATGTGCTCATTCAAGATGGCAAAGTGATGGGCATTGACCGGAACATATCCATTGATGAAGGAGAAATGCTGGATGCCAGCGGGAAATTGGTATGCCCTGGCTTTATTGATATTCATGTCCACCTGCGGGAACCGGGCTTTGAATACAAAGAAGACATAGCTACGGGGACCAGAGCCGCTGCCGCTGGAGGCTTTGCCACCATATGCTGTATGCCCAATACCGACCCGGTAATTGACAATGCAGCGGTAACCAGTTTTGTCCGGGAACGCTCTCGCAAAGCAGGAGTGGTGAATGTGTTGCCCATCGGTGCTGTCACCCGCCGGCAGGAAGGCAACGAACTGGCGGAAATTGCTGAAATGGTAGCAGCAGGATGTGTAGCTATTTCCGACGATGGCCGGCCGGTTATGAGAGCGGACATAATGCGCTATGCCCTGGAATATTCCAAGATGTTTCAAATACCAGTAATGTCCCATTGTGAGGATCTTCACTTAAGCAAAGGCGGCCAGATGCATGAAGGTTTCTTCTCCACTATTTACGGCTTGAAAGGCATACCGGCGGAGGCAGAGGAAGTTATGGTCGCCCGGGATTTGCTTTTGGCCAAATTGACCGGAGCACATCTCCACCTGTGTCATGTGTCAACAGCCGGCTCTATTCAAATGATCAAAAGAGCCAAAAGCGAAGGAGTACACGTGACCTGTGAAGTAACCCCCCATCATCTTACCCTTACTGATGAAATCGTAGGGTCCTATGATACTGATACCAAGGTCAATCCTCCTCTCCGCTCCCAGGAACACCTGGAAACGTTGTGGAAAGCTTTGAAGGATGGCACTATTGATTGCATTGCTACTGATCATGCTCCCCACCACTTTGAAAGCAAGGACTGCGAGTATGAATTGGCAGCATCGGGAATCTCGGGATTGGAAACAGCCGTACCGGTAGTAATGAGCCTGGTTCACAAGGGGATATTGGATCTTAAAACCATGGTCGAAAAAATGAGCCTGGGACCTGCCCGGGTACTGGGCCTGGATCGCGGCCGGCTAGAGGTGGGAGCAATAGCTGATTTGACCATTATCGATCCGGAAGCGGTGCGTACAGTTGATCCGGCCAAATTTTATTCCCAGGGGAAAAACACTCCCTTTAAGGGATTAGAATATAAGGGATGGCCATATGCCACTATAGTTGCAGGCAAAATCGTAGCTCGCGACGGCATTATTGCATAAAGAAGGTGTGACAAATGAAAGGATATTTGGTGTTGGAAAACGGCCGTATATTTGAAGGCAAACTCCTGAATGACTGCCGCCTGGCCGATGGCGAGGTAGTATTCAGCACAGCTATGGTCAGTTATCAGGATATAATCACCGACCCTTCCTATTACGGCCAGATTGTAGTAATGACTTATCCCTTGATCGGCAATGTAGGCTTCAATGAAAAGAGTTTTGCCTCCCGTGACGCTATGGTCAAGGGACTGATATTAAGAGAGGCTACTGATTTTCCCAGCCACTATGAGATGGAAACAGACCTGATCAGTTTTCTCAACAAAAGTGAAATTGCGGTTTTGACAGAAGTGGACACCAGAGCGGTAACTCGTCTCATACGTTCCCAGGGAGTAATGGGAGGAGTAATAACTGACAATCTTGACCATAAAGAATGGCTGATCACCAAAGCTGCCAGAGCATCCAAAAATCTGCAGGGTGATTTGGTGCAGTATGTTACCCGGCGCAATACAATGGTATTCGGTCACGGGGAAGGCAAAAAAAGAGTGGTGTTGCTGGATCTGGGGACCAAACGGGGAGTTATTAACTCCTTTGTCCGGCGCGGGTGTGAAGTGGTGGCGGTTCCTGCCGACACTCAAGCCTGGGAAATCAAAAACTTGTCTCCCCAGGGAGTATATATTTCCGACGGTCCCGGTGATCCCCAGGCAATACCTGCCGTGATTAAAGAATGCCAGTCACTGCTGGGGGAATTCCCCTTGTTCGGTGTAGGACTGGGACACCAAATACTGGCTCTGGCCCTGGGAGGCAAGACCTACCGCCTGGAATGCGGGCACCGCGGAACCAATCATCCGGTCCGCAGCATGGATAACAACCGCATCTATATTACCACTCAAAATCATAGCTATGCTATTGATGAGGATTCCTTACCCGCTACCGGATTAGAGGTAACCATGCGCAGCTTGCATGATAACTCGGTGGAAGCGGTTCGTCACCGATCCCTGCCGGTGTTTTCCGTTCAGTTTGATCCGGAAAGTTACCCGGGTTACAGCGAAACAGGCTTTTTTTATGATCAGTTTATCGCCCAGCTGTAGACACCTTATGAAGGAGGAAAAAGAATGCCGCTTAATCCCAGCCTGAAGAAAGTAATGGTCATAGGTTCTGGACCTATAATTATAGGGCAGGCCGCCGAGTTTGACTATGCAGGCACCCAGGCCTGCCGGGCACTGAAAGAAGAAGGTATTGAAGTAGTTCTGTTAAATACCAATCCCGCTACAATCATGACCGACGCAGATATAGCCGACCATGTTTATTTTGAGCCTATAACCGTATCTACGGTGAAGAAAATACTTGAACGGGAAAAGCCCGATGGAATTATTGCCAATCTGGGAGGGCAGGTAGGGCTCAACATGGCCCTGGCCCTGCACAAAGAAGGGGTTTTGGAAAAGACTGGGATACCTCTTTTGGGTATGCCCCTGGAAGCTATTGCCCGCGCTGAGGATCGGGAATTGTTCAAACAAACCATGCAGGAGTTGGGGGAGCCTATACCCGAAAGCGCAATAGTTCACAGTGTGGAAGAGGCCCTGGCATTTGCCGATAGTATCGGTTATCCGGTTATAGTGCGCCCGGCTTACACCCTAGGGGGGACCGGCGGGGGAACCTGTTCCAATGAAAATGAACTGCGGCGCATTGTTACCAAAGGATTAAAAAACAGTCCTATAAAACAGGCACTGATTGAACGCAGTGTAGCCGGCTATAAGGAAATTGAGTTTGAGGTAATGCGAGATGCCAACGATAACTGCATTACCATCTGCAGTATGGAAAACATCGATCCGGTAGGAATTCACACCGGCGACAGCATAGTAGTAGCCCCGGCCCAGACCCTGACGGATGAAGAATACCAGATGCTGCGGGCTGCTTCCATAAAAATCATTCGGGCTCTTAAAATTGCCGGAGGATGCAATATCCAGTTTGCCCTGGATCCCTTCAGCAAGAAATACTATGTAATCGAGGTCAATCCCAGGGTAAGCCGCTCTTCGGCTCTGGCTTCCAAAGCTACTGGCTACCCGATAGCCAGGGTAACAACCAAAATTGCCATAGGCTACACACTGGATGAGATACCTAACGCTGTTACCGGCAAGACTAGTGCTTGCTTTGAACCGGCGGTCGACTATGTAGTCTTAAAAGTTCCCCGCTGGCCCTTTGACAAGTTCGTCTTTGGAGATCGCCGTCTGGGCACCCAGATGAAAGCCACCGGAGAGGTTATGGCCATTGACCGCAGTTTTGAAGCCGCTTTTCTAAAATCCATTCGCTGTTTGGAGATCGGCATAATCGGCCTCCGCTTGCCGGAACTGCAGGAAATAAGTGATGAAAAGCTCAGGCAGCGCCTTAAAGAAGCTGATGATGAACGGATATTTATAATTGCAGAAGCTTTTGCCCGCAACTTTACTATAGACGAAATCTGGGAGATCACTCGTATTGATAAATATTTCCTGAAAAAAATCAAAAATATCATTGATTTTGCCTTAAACCTGAGTAATAAGCCTATTGACCGGGAGACCCTTCAAGAAGCCAAGAAGATGGGCTTTTCCGATTTGGAGATTGCCAACATTTATGGCAAGACTGAAGATGAGATTAGGGAACTGCGTCGTCAGTTGGGAGTTATACCCACGTATAAACAGGTGGACACCTGCGCTGCCGAATTTGATGCTCAAACTCCTTACTTCTATTCCTGCTATGAAGAGGAAAATGAAGCCTGGCACGATCCCCAGGCCCGCAAGGTCCTGGTCATTGGATCCGGTCCTATCCGCATCGGCCAGGGGGTTGAATTCGATTACGGATCAGTGCACTGTGTGTGGGCTCTGAGGGAAGCTGGAGTTAAAGCCATAATCGCCAACAACAATCCGGAGACAGTCAGTACCGACTTTGATACTTCCGACCGGCTCTATTTTGAGCCCCTGATATTTGAAGACGTGATGAACATAGTTGAGGAAGAACAGCCCGAAGGAGTAATAGTCCAGTTTGGCGGTCAAACAGCCATAAACCTTGCTGAACCATTAAACCGGGCGGGAGTAAAAATACTGGGTACTTCCTACGACAGTATTGACAGGGCTGAAGATCGCCATCGCTTTGATGCCATGGTTGAACAGTTAGGCATTCCCCGCCCACCGGGAAGGAGCGTCCATTCGGTAGAGGAAGCTTTGGCAGCGGCAGAAGCCATTGGCTATCCCGTGTTGGTGCGGCCTTCTTATGTACTGGGGGGCCGGGCTATGGAAATTGTGTACAACCCGGAAGAAATGGAAATGTATATGCAGACCGCGGTTAAAGTAACCCGTGAACACCCGGTACTGGTAGACAAATACCTGCTGGGCAAAGAAATTGAGGTAGATGCTGTGTCAGACGGGGAAACAGTGCTTATCCCCGGCATTATGCAGCACATTGAAAGAGCAGGAGTGCATTCCGGGGATAGTATGGCAGTATTCCCTGCTTTTGATATCAGCCCGGAAATTGAACAGAAATTAATCGACTATACCATAAAGCTGGCTCGGGAGTTAAAGGTCAAGGGCCTGATAAATATTCAATTTGTGGAATTCCAGAACGAATTGTATGTTTTGGAAGTTAATCCGCGCTCGAGCCGCACCGTGCCTTTCATAAGCAAGATAACCGGCATTCCCCTGGTAAAGCTGGCTACCCGGATTATGCTGGGCAGCAGTCTCACGGAAATGGGTTACCAAAACGGTTTGGCACCCCAACCGAATTTTTATGCGGTCAAGGTACCGGTATTTTCTTTTAATAAACTGGAACAGGTGGATATTACTTTGGGCCCGGAGATGAAATCTACCGGGGAAGTAATGGGAATTGATCGTTCACTGAAAATGGCCATTTATAAAGGGCTACTGGCTGCTGGAGTAGACATCCCCAAGAACGGTGTAATTGTTGCTACCATAGCCGACCGGGATAAAACCGAAGCTATTCCCATACTGGCAGATTTCTACCGGATGGGCTTTAAACTGATCTGCACGGAGGGAACCGCACAAGCTTTGGCTCAGATAGGTATAGAAGTTGAGCGGGTTAAAAAGATTGCGGAGGGGTCGCCTAATATAGTTGATCTTATCCGGGAAGGCAAGGTTGATTTCTGTATTAACACCTTAACTCACGGGCGGCGTATTTTCTCTGATGGGTTCCAGATTCGCCGGGCGGCAGTGGAACTTAACATACCATGCTTAACCTCTTTAGATACGGTAAGGGTAATCCAGCAAGTAGTCCAGGAAGGAGATTACCTGGATTCAAATCCGGTAAAATCCCTGCAGGAATATGTGCAAGGCCGCTGAAAGGAGGGGAATATATGCCCTGTATAGAGAGGGCTCAGGTTATCAGCAACAGCCAGGTAAGCAGCGACCTGTTTGAAATGGAATTGAAAGCTCCCCAAATTGTGCCCTTGTGCAAACCGGGGCAGTTCATTCACCTGCGGGTCAGCAGCCAGTACGATCCCTTGCTGCGCAGACCTTTAAGTCTTTACGATGTTGACCGTCAACAGAATACGATTACCTTGCTTTATAAGGTAGTTGGCAAAGGGACCGAGATTTTGTCCCGGACTAAGTCTGGGGAATATCTGGATATAATGGGGCCCCTGGGCCGGGCTTTCAGCTGGCCACAGCCAGGACAAAGCGCCCTGCTGGTGGGGGGAGGGGTGGGAATTGCTCCCCTGCTGTTTCTGACCCGGGAATTGCTGGAACAAGGGTACAAGGTTAAGGTTTTGTATGGAGCCCAAAGCAGTCAAGATTTGGCGGCCTTGAACAGGTTCCGCAGGCTTGGAGCAGAAGTGTGGCCGGCGACTATGGATGGAAAAACCGGATACCCGGGATTGGTAACCGATCTGCTAAAAGAGCAGCTTTCTATTCAAAAAACCGGAGATTGGTTCATATATACCTGCGGGCCCGAGCCCATGATGGCCCAAGTAGCCGCATATGCCCATGAATATGGTCTGAAAGGGGAAGTATCCCTGGAAGAGAATATGGCCTGCGGTGTAGGGGCCTGTCTGGGATGTGCCCGTCAACTGAAATCTAGTGATAAGAGTTATGTAAAAGTATGCAAGGACGGCCCGGTGTTTGCCTTGCAGGAAGTGGAGCTGAATCCATCATAATTGCTGTACAAATGTCTTATATCTAAGCTAACATCGGCTTGACCGGAATATTAACCGGGATGCAGGTGTATTAGCCGGCTCGCTCCGGTACTCCTCGCCTGCAACCCATCGGCAAACTTTAAGTGCGAAGGGGACCGCTCGTAATTCGGCATCCATGCACTCAGTACTCGCTGCTCGAAACGTCCTGTTTCTCGCTCCCCTTCGCAGCCCTCAGTTTCACCGTGGGTTGCAATGGCTCGTCGTAAGTCACTCGCCCGGCTAATACCCCTGATTAGGCCGAGCAGCGATCTTTGCATTCATCGAGGCCCGCATTTCAGGAATAATTGCGGGGAAATTAATTACCAGAAAGGGAAAGATGGTATGACTGACAAATCCCAACCGGCAAACCATGTTGATATGACAGTAAACCTGGGCGGGTTGCAATTGAAGAATCCGGTCTGCACAGCTTCAGGTACTTTCGGTTACGGCCTGGAATATGAAGAATATTTTGACCCTGCTGTTCTGGGGGCAGTTATTGTAAAAGGAACTACTCTGGAACCGCGCCCTGGCAATCCGCCAACCCGTATTATTGAGACTCCTGCTGGGATGCTAAATGCCATAGGTCTGGAGAATCCAGGAGTAGATGTTTTTATTGAGCAATACATGCCTGAGTTGCGCAAACGGGGAGTTACTGTAGTGGCCAATATAGCTGGAAATACCGTGGATGAATATGCTGAGCTGGCCCGGCGTCTGGATGCAGTAGAAGGTATCGGAGCCCTGGAACTGAACATTTCCTGTCCCAATGTAGCTAAAGGGGGACTCCAATTCGGTACCGATCCTGACATGGTTTATCAGGTAGTATACGAGGTAAGGCAGAATACTAAGCTGCCGGTTATTCCCAAACTCAGTCCCAACGTTACAGATATAGTGGTCATAGCTCAAGCCGCCCAGTCAGGCGGGGCGGACGCTTTGTCCATGATCAATACTTTAATGGGTATGGCTGTAGATATTGAGCGGCGTAAACCCGTCCTGGCCAATGTTTTTGGCGGTTTGTCAGGACCAGCCATCAAGCCGGTAGCCCTGCGCATGATCTACCAGGTTTACCAGCAGGTAAAACTGCCCATCCTGGGCGGAGGGGGAATTGTTTCTGCCCGTGATGCTCTTGAGTTTATGATGGCGGGTGCTTCCGCAGTATCCATAGGAACCGGCATTTTTGTGGACCCTTATTTACCCTGCCAGGTAATCGAAGGTTTGCAGGAATATGCCAGGCAACATGGTATAACCAGAATTACTGATCTGGTGGGGATAGCCCATTAGAGGGATTAGTTGATAAAAGTTCAAATTTTTAAGTTCCGACCAGCTTGAGAAGGAGGTTCACAGGTGAAGCCTAAAGAACGCATTATTCTGGCCCTGGATGTAGACAGCGAAGCCCGCGCCCTGGAACTGGTGGAGAAGTTGGCTGATTCAGTAGGGGCTTTTAAGGTAGGTATGCAGCTTTATAACCAGGTGGGGCCTGGCATTGTCCGGCAAATTCAGGATTTAGGCGGACGTGTATTTGTGGACTTAAAGTTCCACGATATACCCAATACCGTAGCTGGTGCAGCCAGGGTTATGACCGGATTGAACTGTTTCATGTTCAATGTGCACTCTTCCGGAGGGCGGGATATGATGACCGCCGCTATGAAAGCTGTCCAGGAAGAGTCGGCCCGGTTGGGTTGTGCACCGCCCCTGGTTTTGGCGGTTACCGTATTAACCAGCATTTCTGAACAGCAATTACATGATGAAATGTATATCAGCCGCAGTATGGAACAGACAGTGATGGGCTGGGCCCAAATGGCCAAAGAATGCGGATTGAACGGAGTGGTCTGCTCACCTCAGGAAATCGAACCCATTCGCAGGGCATGTGGATCTGATTTTGTTATTGTTACCCCGGGAATACGGCCCCTCTGGTCGGAAAAGAATGACCAGAAGCGTATCACTACCCCCCGGGAGGCACTGCGGTTAGGAGCAGACTATATGGTAATCGGCAGACCGATTACCGCAGCCCCCGATCCCCGGGAAGCTGCTCTAAGAATTATTGAAGAATTGGAGGAATAACTGATGCTGGATAAGAATGAGGCTGTCGCAATATTTACCGAAGCTGGTGCTTTGCTGCAGGGACACTTTCGTTTAACATCCGGACGCCACAGTGATCAATACATGCAGTGTGCCCAGGTGCTGAAATATCCGGATAAAACTGAGCAACTGGCCCGCCACCTGGCAGAAGCCTTTCAGGATGATGCCGTTGAGTTAGTTGTGGGACCGGCTATGGGTGGAATAATAGTATCCTATGAAGTGGCCCGCCAGCTTAAAGTTCCCGGGATATTTACCGAGCGGGAAAATGGACAGATGGCCCTGCGCAGAGGTTTCACCATACAGCCGGGACAACGGGTTCTGGTAGTAGAAGATGTGGTTACTACTGGAGGGTCCGTACAGGAAGTTATGGATGTAGTAAGGGCTGCCGGTGGACAGGTAGTGGGAGTGGGCGTACTGGTAGACCGCAGCGGGGGAAAGGTGGATTTCGGTGTCAAAACCCAGGCTGTCCTGACTATGGATATCCAATCCTGGGAGCCTGAGCAGTGTCCCCTTTGCGCGGAGGGCAAACTGCCGGTAGTAAAACCCGGAAGCCGGTCACTGTAAAGGAGCGTGCTTATGAAAGTTTATCTGAACGGACAGGAAATGAAGTATAAAGAAGGCGGTTATGAGTACGTCTTCATAAAACCCTATCAAAAGTATATAGAGGATAAAGTGGACCGGCCCCAGGGGCAAATGATCCTGCAGATGTATGATAACGGGGTGCAGATACGCACTCTTATTACCCGAAAAGAAGTCAATACTATTATCAACCGGAATGTGGCAGTGGACGAAGTTAATCGCAAAATTTATATCCTGGAGCCAGATACCCAGTACATACGCGAAGAGGATGGATCAGTACGCATAATTGAGTAAGAAATCCGTTACATAACATCTTCTTCTTGCTTGGCTGACCGCAAAATAGCTTCCAATCTATCTGTGCCGGGGTTGGTGTATAGTGTCCAGTAATTGTCATAAATCACCATGCCTGGTTTAGCTCCGGTTGGTTTGCGAACATTGCTGCGAAAGGTATAATCCACCGGCACCTTGTGGTCCTGCCTGGCCTTGCTGTAATAGGCAGCAAGGAGGGCGGCTTCTTCCAGAGTATTCTGGGGCACATCGTCTATAGAGGAAATAGTTTTAGGCAAGCGAATGATGACATGAGCACCGGGTATCTGCCGGGTATGCAACCATAAATCATGCCGGTCGGACAGTTTAAATGTTAAATGATCATTCTGCCGGTTGTTCCTGCCTACCCATATTTCCAGCCCTTCCGACGATACATAACGCCGGGGGGCGCTTAGGGGACGGGGGGATTTCCCTGAGCCTTTAACCTTACGTTCCCTTAAGTATCCGCCTTTTTCCAATTCCTCCACAATCTCTTCCAGCTGATTCAGGTTTTCCGCTTGATTAATAGCCAATAAAACTGAATCCAGATATTCAATTTCCTGATTGGTCTGCTGCAGGTAGTTCTCCAGATGTTTGATAGCGATACGGCTCTTGTTGTAAGCCTTGAAGTATTTTTGGGCATTGGCAATGGGGGACAAGCGGGGATCAAGTTGAATAGTAACTTCTTCCCCGGTGTTATAATCCAGCAAACGGGCTTCCTTATCGCCTTTTTTCAGCTGGTGTGCATAAACCGTAAGCAGTTCTCCCCAGGTTTTCAACTGCTCCTTTTCCCGGGCTTTGATCAGGTCGCTCTCCTGGGAAAAGCGTTTTTTCTGAGCTTTTTCCATCCATCCCTTAACGGTTCTACTAAGGTTGGTTTGTATTGACTCCAGGCGTAACTGGTTCATTTTGACCTGGTAGAAATGATCCGCTGCCTGGTTGGCTGAAGAAAAAGTATGAATCTTAAAACCAGGTTGGCTGGATGCCGGCGGCAAAGGAGTAAAATCAAAAGCATTATTGCCTTTATAGATAACATAAGCCGGGCAGGGCGGATTGCTGCATGCTTTTATCTGGCTTAACAAGGTTTCCAGTAAAACCCTGAAGTCGTATTCACCGCATTCTTCCACCGGCATGTCTGGATCCAGTTGAGCCAGGCGGCACAATTCCTGAGCAGAAGCGGGGCTTACTCCTGCACAGAGCTGAAAGAGAGCTTGAGACAAGGAATGGGAACCAAAAGCCCACATACGGGCAGCAAAGTCATTCAAGGTCAGGGTAAGGGGATGAACTTTGCCTTGGTCAGGAGGAGCAATGTATTCCCGCCCCGGAAAAACCTCCCGGTGACTGCTGACTTCACTCCCATAGCGCTTGATAGCATCAATGATAGTGTTATTATCAGGATTGACCAAAATAATATTAGAGTGTTTCCCCATGATTTCCAGAATTAGCAGGCGAGGTCGCCAATCACGAAATTCGTCCAGGGCTTCAATGGTAATGTGCACTATACGTTCGAAGCCTACCTGACGGACCTCCTTTATTTTTCCTCCTTCCAGGTATTTGCGCAGCAGCATGCAGAAGGAAGGAGGGGAAGTGGGGTTAGCTTGTTTTTCAGAGGTTAAATGCAGCCGTGCCCAACGGGCATTGGCTGACAACATCAATCTAACCGTGCCGGATGATACAGTACGGATGGATATAACAATTTCATCTTTTTCCGGCTGGTAGATTTTATCGATACGGGCCCCGGCCAGATCCCGGTTCAGCTCATTGCATATAGCATGGATAGAGAACCCATCAAAAGGCATGGTATTTACTCCTTTGCTACAATTGTCACCGACTGTTCAGACCATGATGAACGAAAACATCTCTGCACCGCCTAAGCAAAAGTATTAGCCGGCAAGCGACTTATGATAAGCCGTCGCAACACAGGGCGAAACTGAGGGCTGCGAAGCGGAGCGAGAAATAGGTGTTTCGAGCAGCGAGGACTGAGCGCATGGATGCCAAATTCCGAGCGGTCCGCTTCGCACCTAAGTAAGCCGATGTGTTGCAGGCGAGGAGTCACGGAGCGTGCCGGATAATACTCTGCCAAGTCGTGGTTGGCGTAGATCGACAAGAGATCGCCACGTCGCTTCGCTCCTCGCGATGACAAAGCGCAGTCATTTTCACAGCAATGACAAACCGATTGATATTTTCACAACACCGATTGATATTTTCACAACAATGATAAAAGAAAATAGCCGGTTGGCCCGGCTGTGCTTATAACTTATATACAGAATAATTATTTTATAATCAATACAGGTATTGCCGCCAGGCGAGTCACTTTGTCAGATACACTGCCCAATATCAATTCCTGAAACTTATTAATGCGCCGGCTTCCCATGATGATGAGATCATAATCTTTATTATTTTCCACCAAATCGAGAATTAAAGAGGCTGGATCACCGCCGGCTCTTTTTAGGGTGCAGTCAACCCCTTTTTCCTTCAGCAATTCTTCATACATTTTGAGAATTCTCATGGATTCTGCTCTCAATTCATCCAGGCGTTCCTGGTTGTGGAGTTTGGTTATATCCACGTCACCGGTATTATAGACATTAAACAGGTCGATACTTCCCAGGAACCCGCTAAGGACCAACTCTGCTGCTTTCTCCACAGCACGGCGAGACTGTTCGGAGTCATCAACTGCAACCAATACCTTTGCAAATGCTGCCATAGTAGCCCTCCTTTAATAATAATGACCCTTATACACCCTTAGGCAGTGATATGCTTGCCTCTGATGTTCAGATTATAACAAATCTTGACTGTGTTAACAAAATAGTTAAAACTAAAGGCTAAACAAAGGAGGAGGTTGCAGAAATGGCGGAAAAGACTAGAGTAGTAGTTGTAGGCGCCCTAGGACGTATGGGTATGGAGACCGTTAAAGCTATAGAGCAGGATGAAGAATTAGAACTAGTAGCTGCCGTGGATATCAAGGCCAAAGGTGAAAGCATCAGTGAAATCACTGGAATAAAAGGGAGTTCCATAATCATTCATAACGATCTGGAAACAGCTTTGGAGGAGACAAAACCCCAGGTCTTAGTGGATTTTACCAATCCTCAGGCTGTATTTAATAATGTACGCACGGCTCTGGTCAGAGGAGTAACCAGTGTGGTGGGAACTACCGGGTTGAATCAAGTGGAATTGAACCAGTTGGAAAAGCTGGCCCTGGAGCATGATGTAGGAGTAGCAGTCATTCCTAACTTTGCCATAGGAGCAGTTTTAATGATGAAGTTTGCCCAGGAAGCGGCTAAGTACTTCCCGGATGTTGAAATTATCGAAATTCACCACGATAAGAAAATGGATGCCCCTTCGGGAACGGCTATTAAAACCGCCGAATTAATAAGTCAAAACCGGCCCCAGCGCCCTCCCCGCAATGTTATGGAGATGGAAAAGATAACAGGATGTCGTGGCGGAAATATGGACCAAATACGCATACATAGCGTGAGATTGCCGGGCTTTGTAGCTCACCAGGAAGTTATCTTCGGTGGTATCGGACAGAGTCTGACCATACGTCATGATTCCTATGACCGGGTGGGTTTTATGCCCGGTGTATTAATGGTGATTAAACGCATGCTGAACCGTAAGGGACTGGTATATGGCATGGAAAACCTGTTATAGCCCAAAAAAATGAAACAGAACTCTTAAGGCGGGTCACCCGTCTTATTTTTTTGCCTGCCTTAATTAGGGAGCGGTACGGTCATGCACCAACCCTAGTGTGGACACATATAATGCTATTAATTGTAGGAGGGAAATGTAACCTATTAAAGGGAGGGGCACAGGTTGAGTTCCGTATTATCCGGTCTAAAAGTTGCGGTATTGGGGGGAGATGATCGGGAATTAATCCTCATCTGTGAATTGGTCAAGATGGGAGCTACGGTAGCGGTAGCCGGATTCCCCAAAGACAAGGTTGCCCACGGCGCTTTCAGCGTCAGCACAGTTGAAGAAGCCTGCAAGGATGCGGAGGTAGTAATACTCCCGCTGCCGGGAACCAATGCGGAAGGTGTAATTCGTGCTGTTTATTCCGAGGAAAACCTGGTATTGAGTGAAAAAGCCATTTGCAGTATTGCCCCCAATGCCCTGGTCATTATTGGAACTGCCAGACCTTTTCTAAAAGCTTGGAGTGAAAAATATGGTTTTACCCTTCTGGAAGTCAATGATATGGATGAACTGGCCATTTTAAACTCCATACCAACCGCCGAAGGTGCTATTCAGATAGCTATGGAAGAAACTCGTATAGCCATTCACGGGAGCCGCAGTTGTATTATCGGGTTTGGGCGAGTAGGGGTGACCCTGGCTCGGGTCTTAAAAGCCCTGGGGGCTGAAGTTACAGTAGTTGCCCGCAATCCGGGACAACTGGCCCGTGCCTATGAAATGGGCTGTGAGCGGGCAGATTACAGCCAACTGCGGGATATTGTCAACAGCATGGATATAATCTTCAATACGGTACCCCAGTTAGTTTTAGATCGTTCTATTTTAAAATACGCTAATCCAGACTTACTTATCATTGATTTGGCCACTCAGCCAGGCGGTACTGATTTTGAAGCAGCTAATGCCCTGGGTATCAAAGCGATATTGGCTCCCGGACTTCCGGGCAAGGTAGCTCCAGTTTTTGCCGGAAGGGTATTGGCTGATGTTATACCCCGGCTGATAATTACCGAGTTATCCAAACGGGAGAATTTATTATTGGTTCCTAGGGAGGTGTGACAAATGGATTTGCCGTTAAAGCGGTTAAGGGGTGTGAAAATAGGACTGGTCATAACCGGATCACACTGTACCGTTGGTGAAGTCATTCCGGAAATAAAACACCTCATAGACGAAGGAGCCGAGATAATACCCATATTCTCATATACAACCGATACCCAGGATAACCGCTTCTATCAAGTTAAAGACCTGAAGAAAACCATAACCGACTTGACTGGCCATGATATAATTAACAGCATTGTTGATGCTGAACCAATCGGGCCCCAGAAACTGCTGGATATAGTAGTGGTAGCACCAGCTACGGGCAATACTATAGCTAAAATGGCTAATGGCATCACTGATACCCCCGCGTTGATGGCGATTAAAGCTCACTTGCGCAATCAAAGGCCGGTGGTTATTGCCATCTCCACCAATGATGCTTTAGGGGTAAATGCACGTAATATAGGGATGCTGTTAAACATGAAGAATATCTACTTTGTTCCTTTCCGCCAGGATAATCCCTATGAAAAAGCCAATTCGGTGGTGGCCTGTATGAACCTGATTACTGACACAGTAATTCATGCACTGCAGGGACGACAGATTCAGCCCTTGCTCTTAGGACCCATGGTTTCTTGAGGAATTTATTCCTGCTATGTTAAAATGGAATGCAGATGTTTTGGCAGGAGGTTAATTAAAGTGGCAAGGGGCGTATGTTTGGCTATTGTTGGAGCAACAGGAGCAGTAGGACAGGAGATGCTGAAAGTTCTTCAGGAACGAGACTTTCCCGTCAGCAAACTTATTTGCCTGGCCGACCCCCGGGAGGAAGGTACATTAATAGATTTTAAAGGAGAAACCATAAAGGTTCAGGCTGCCAGCAGAGAACGTTTCCAAGAGGCAGATATAGCCCTGTTTGCAGTAGGAACCGGTGTCAGCAAAGAGCTGGCCCCTCAAGCGGTTGAGTGCAACTGTGTAGTAATAGATAATAGTTATGCTTTCCGTTTAGTGGATGATGTACCATTAGTGGTTCCCGAAGTAAATCCGGAAGACATCAGTTGGCACAAAGGAATTATCGCCAATCCCAATTGTTCAACTATCATCATGGTGGTGGCCATAAACCCAATTCATAAAGCGGCTCATTTGACCAGGGTAATAGTATCTACTTATCAAGCCGTATCAGGTGCCGGCAAAGCCGGTCTAGAGGAATTGGACGCTCATACCCGGGCTTACTTTGCAGGACAGCCCGTTGAACCAAAAGTATTCCAGCATCCTATCGCTTTTAATCTTATCCCTCATATAGACAGTTTTTTGGAAGAGGGTTATACCCGTGAGGAAATGAAAATGGTCTGGGAAACCAGAAAAATACTGCATCATCCCGAATTAAAAGTATCTGCTACCACAGTAAGAGTGCCAGTTTTTCGGAGTCATTCAGAGTCAATTAACCTGGAAACCAGGACTCCTTTAACCCCCCAGCAAGTCAGAGAAATTCTCAGCCAATCACCAGGTGTTATAGTTCAGGATGATCCCGCAAATAATGTCTATCCTATGCCTTTATTCACATCCAATAAAGATGAGGTATTTGTAGGGAGAATTCGCCGCGACCTAACCAATGATAACGGAATTGCCATGTGGGTGGTGGCTGATCAGATACGTAAAGGAGCCGCCACCAATGCTGTGCAAATTGCTGAAATGGTGGTTGAAGGCAATTATTACTAGGACGGTGGAAAATAGTGAGAATTACCGTTCAGAAGTTCGGCGGCACCTCGCTGGCTAATTATGAACAGCGGGATAGAGTGTGTGATATTATACAAAAGACACTTGAATCGGGAAGCCAGACGGTTGTAGTGGTGTCGGCTATGGGCAGAAAGAATGATCCCTATGCTACCGACACGCTGATCCAACTGGTCCGGGAGGTTAATCCTCACCCCTCGGCCCGGGAAATGGATCTGATCATGGCCTGCGGAGAGATAATTTCGGGTGTGGTGTTGACCGCCCAGTTGAATACCCGGGGTATTCCCGCTCGTTTTTTTACTGGTGAGCAAGCCGGAATTGTTACTGATGACCAGTTTAGCGACGCCCATATCAAATATATAAATCCCAAGAATATACTGGCCTGTTTAAAAGAAGGTCTGGTGCCGGTAGTGGCAGGCTTTCAGGGTAAATCGGAAAATGGAGAGCTGACTACCCTGGGACGAGGCGGCAGTGATACCACTGCCAGTGCCTTGGGAGTGGCTCTGCACGCTGAAGTGGTGGAAATCTTTACAGATGTGGAAGGGGTAATGACAGCCGATCCCCGTATAGTGGAAAATGCCCGGCTGTTGGATGATATTACCTATAACGAGGTATGCCAGCTAGCCCGGGATGGTGCGAAAGTGATTCATCCCCGGGCAGTAGAGATTGCCATGCAAGGAGGTATACCCCTGCGGGTCAGATCGACCTTTTCTGATTCTGCAGGAACCTTAATAACCCATCAAAATCATAGACAACAGGATGCGGTCTGCATTATCCGCGACCGGCTGATTACCGGAGTTACCTATACCTCTAATATAGCCCAGATAAAAGTCAATATAAGCCAACTGGATGATAAGAAGGGCATGGAATTGAAAATATTTAAAACCCTGGCTGACAACGGAATCAGCATTGACTTTATAAGTGTTCAGCCTGAATTAATCATGTTTACTGTACTGCCTGATGACTCGGCTCGCACCATTAGTATATTGAAAAACCTGGGGCTGGACCCCGAGGTAGAAATGAACTGTGCCAAAGTAGCCGTGGTAGGAGCCGGTATGACGGGTATCCCAGGGGTTATGGCCCGGGTGGTAGAAGCTCTGACAGATAATAATATTCCTATTCTCCAGTCTGGAGATTCGTACACCAATATCTGGTGTCTGGTAAAACGTGAGCATATGGAGCAAGCAGTTAAGGCTCTGCATGATAAATTTGAATTAGGAAATTCTTAATAGGCGGTGATGGAGATGGAAATGCCCCGGTTGGTAACAGCTATGGTGACGCCTTTTGATGATAATTTGGAGGTAAACTATAGCAGGGCTGCGCAGTTAGCTGAATACCTGGCAGATAACGGTACCCAGGGAATTGTAGTGGCGGGGACAACGGGAGAAGCTCCAGTTTTATCGGATGAGGAGAAACTGCGCCTGTTTAAAGCAGTAAAAGAGCAGGTGGGGGATAAGATAACGGTATGGGCAGGTACCGGCAGCAATAACACCCAGCATGTTATAGAGCTGAGCCGAGAAGCTGAAAAAACTGGGGTGGATGGTATCCTGCTGGTAGCGCCCTATTACAATAAACCCTCTCAGGAAGGACTTTATCAGCATTTCAAGGCTGTGGCTGAGGCAGTGAATTTGCCGGTGATGGTCTATAATATTCCCAGCCGCACTAGCTGTAATATATTACCGGAAACCATGGCTCGATTGGCTGCTATCGAAAACATAGTAGCTGTTAAAGAATCCACGGGAGATATGAACCAGGCTTCCCAGCTGGCCCGCCTGTTGCCGGATAAGGTGAAAATATATTCGGGAGATGATTCTCTCACTCTTCCCATGCTGTCTTTGGGAGCCTATGGAGTTGTCAGTGTGGCTTCCCATCTGGTGGGTAAGGATATTGCCCGCATGATAGATGCTTTCGTAAGTGGTAATGTTTCAGAAGCAACCCGCATTCATCTAAAATTATTCCCCATTTTCAAGGGACTGTTTATTACTACCAATCCTATACCCTTAAAGGAAGCCATGAATATGCTGAACATGCAGGTAGGAGGCTTCAGGCTGCCCCTTACTGGTGCCAGCGAAGGGGAACGGGCAACGATACGGGAGATGTTGGTGGCTAATGGCTTGATTTAAAAACGGCTTAGTAAAAGATGGATCCTGCATTGTCAATGTCTGGTGTGCTATGACAGGCTGGATCCATTTTTTTATGGCCATTATCTTTCCAGTTAGGAAGGTTTGGTTGTAAGGCCTATTTCTATCGGCTATAATAATCAAAGCGATTGATTCGGGCGGGATTTAAAACTGAATAGCAAGGAGGTGAAACCATGTCTGATAATGAGCGTATGCAGATTATTCCTCTGGGCGGCATGGGGGAAATCGGAAAAAATATGCTCGCAGTTCGTTATCAGGACACTATTGTAGTTATAGACACCGGCTTAATGTTTCCAGAAGAAGAACTGCTGGGAATAGATGTGGTTATACCTGACATCACCTATCTGATTGAGAATCGGAATAAAGTTAAGGCCATTTTGCTGACTCACGGCCATGAGGATCATGTGGGAGCTCTTCCCTATGTTTTAAAGGAGATTCAGGTTCCGGTATATGGCAGCAGACTAACCCTGGGTATAGTCGAAAGTAAGTTAAAGGAGCATAATCTGAACGGCGATTGCCTGAATGTAGTCAAACCCCGGGATATGATCAAGATCGATGATCTGGAGATTGAGTTTTTCCGGGTGAGCCACAGCATACCAGATGCCATGGGAATTGCCATACACACTCCCATTGGCATTGTTCTGCATACCGGCGATATTAAACTGGACCAGACTCCCGTTGATGGACAAGTGGTAGATTTTCGCAAACTGGCGGAATTGGGGGAAAAAGGGGTTCTGGTATTCCTGGGTGACAGCACCAATGCGGACAAACCAGGATTTACTATGTCGGAAAAAGTGGTGGGCAATACTTTTGACGATTTGTTCGGCAGGTGTGAGGGACGTATAATCGTAACCACTTTTGCGTCCAATGTGCACCGCATCCAGCAAGTTATCAGCACAGCCCACAATTATGGCCGGAAAGTATGTGTGATTGGCCGCAGCATGATTAACAATGTGAAGATAGCCTGCGAATTAGGCTACATGAACATTCCTGAAGGCATTTTTATCGATCAGGAAGATATCAGCAAATATCCACCCAATCGGATCGTAATAGTCACTACTGGTTCTCAGGGTGAACCTATGTCAGCTTTGACGCGCATGGCTACCGCTGATCACCGCTGGGTAGGTATAGAGCCTGATGATACGGTCATAATTTCGGCTACACCGATACCAGGTAATGAAAAGCTGGTAGCCAGGACAGTGGACTTACTGTTTAGGCAGGGCGCGGAAGTAATATATGAGAAAAGTATGGGAGTGCATGTATCGGGACATGCAGCCCAGGAAGAGTTAAAGATATTGCTGAACTTGATCCGGCCCAAGTTTTTCATACCGGTTCATGGAGAATACCGGCATTTGATGAAACATGCCCGGTTAGCTGAAAGTCTGGGTATTCCCCGTTCTCACATATTTGTGGCTGAGAACGGTCAAATAATAGAGGTGAGCCGGAAAAAAGCCAGCATTGCAGGTAAAGTTACTGCGGGTAAAATCCTGGTTGACGGACTGGGTGTGGGTGATGTAGGCAATATTGTTTTGCGGGACCGCAAGCAATTGTCCCAGGACGGGATTATGATAGTGGTGGTGACCATTCAAAAGGATACTGGCGAGGTTTTGGCTGGTCCCGATATAGTTACCCGCGGATTTGTATATGTTCGTGAATCTGAACAGCTGATAGAGGATTCCAAGGAACGAGTCAAAGAAGCCCTCGACCTGTGCATCCAACGAAAGATCACTGAATGGGCGGTTATAAAAGCCCAGGTTCGCGACCGCCTGGGCAAGCATCTTTACGAAAAAACGGGACGCAGACCCATGATACTGCCTATAATAATGGAAGTGTAATAAGATAACGGCCGATTTTCTGCCAGGGAATCGGCCTTTTTTATGCCCACTGGCTATTATGAGGTTTTCTTAAAAAATCCGTCAACATAGCTGTCATCAGACCTTTTAAAAAAAGATTTTGGCTTGCAGTAATTGCGGGCTTTTTATTTTTCTGCCTAATCAATATATCTGCATAAAGCTGCTCTTTACAGGGTTTTTTCTATGGTGCTTAAAACCGTGATGACGGGGTAGTATTCTGGTTTAAATTAGGTAGTGCGCCAATTATTGAAGCTGTCACCAAATTGAAAGCAGATTGGGGGGCAGCTTTTTGCATTAATTATCAATCCTGGGGATAACCTAATCATAATCATGATTAGGAAGGGAGAAGTAGCTGTGACAGGAAACAACCAGCAACCGGAAGCCAATCAAGAGCAGAAATTGGACAATATTAAAGAACTGGGACAGCTGGAAATACCGGCTTATAAAAGCGATATACACTGCCTGACCATTACCGGGCAGATAGAGGGACATATGGTTCTTCCTCCCCAGAACAAAACCACCAAATACGAGCACGTTATTCCTCAGCTGATTGCTGTGGAAGAGAATCCCAATATTAAAGGACTGCTGATACTGCTGAACACCGTTGGCGGTGATGTGGAAGCGGGATTGGCTATAGCGGAAGCCATAGCCAGCATGACCAAACCTACAGTTTCCATTGTATTGGGCGGCGGTCACTCCATTGGAGTCAGCATCGCTGTAGCAGCGGACTATTCATTAATTGCCCCTTCTGCTACCATGACTATTCACCCGGTACGCTTGAGCGGTTTAATACTGTCGGTTCCACAAACCTATGAATACTTGGATAAAATGCAGGACCGGGTAGTAAGATTTGTGGTGGAACATTCCCGTATCAGTGAAGAGCAGTTCCGGGAGCTAATGTTCAGAACCGGGGATTTGGCGCGGGATATTGGTACGGTATTAGTGGGAAAAGATGCGGTTGATTATGGGCTAATAGATCAAGTGGGAGGGGTGGCTGAAGCCCTTAGAAAATTAGGAGAAATGAAAAATTCCGAGGGGATGATGCAGTGATATTATATTTACCTGAACCCTTTGAGTTTACTTTTGCAGCAGAAGGAAAAAAGCCGGAAGAGTCATTTACCTTGAAGCTGCCTTCCGGCGGTGAACTGGTAGTTGAAAACTGCGGGCAGAATCAGGTGCGGGTTGTACAGCTGAGAAGCACTGATCCCATGGATTACCTCAACAGCAAATTTCAGCCTGGCAGCATCATAAATCTGGAGGCCAACTTAGAATAATTCAATAACTTCATTAACAGAATAATAAACTACCTTTTTTTGGCTAGAAATAAGAACCGCTTACTCTGAAAGTCTCATGTTAAAGAGGACTTTGGTGGCGGTTTTTTATTGTTATACAAGGGACCATCCGTATATCTGTCATGTACACTTATTGGGGCTCCAGTTTATTAACAACAAATGAAATTGCCTGCGATCTGGTACTTATGATAGTATTTTTTCCAGTCAGCAGGAATTCCTCTGTACCAGGAGAAATCTACCTACAGTATCATATTAATTATTTTAAAGTCCAGCCATTTCTGCTGCCGATTCTAAAGAAATCAGGTTATCACACAGGAGATTTATATGCCAACCAATAAGAAAAAGACAGTGAAGACAGCAAAGTCAAAATCAGTGCGTATGAATAATAAAAAGCCACCCCAGCCTAACCCAGTTTACAACGAAGTCCTGTCGCTGGTAGCTTTTGTACTGGCCTTGTTTATTTATATAAGTGTCAGCCGTGCCCAGGGTATCCCGGAAGATGTCAAGGTTATTGGCTGGATTGGGTCACGTGTAGCTTACGGCTTGGAACTTGTTTTTGGGGAAGGAGCTATCATATCCTCCTTCTTTTTGCTGGCCTGGTCTATCCATCTTGGAGTATATAAAAAGGCCTGGTCTATCAGAATGTGGGGATTTTCTCTCTTATTCATATGCGTCCTGATTTACTATGGATTATATGACATACCTATCGGCCTTAACCCCTGGTCGGCGGGCCAGAGAGGTTTAGGAGGAGGTTTGCTGGGAGGAGGAATAGCTTATTTATTTCTCCAGCTAGTGGGACAGGTAGGGGCAATAATTTTTTTAACTCTAGGTGTATGTATATCCCTGCTGTTGATTATCAATCGTCCCTGGTCAGAAATCAGTGCCTTCATGGTTAATTGGTTCGGAAAAGTGAAGAACTGGCTTAACCATATTTTATTTTACGAAGTTGACGAGGATGACAAGCCAGCCCCGACTGCGCGGAGAACAGAGCCCGTGATTATTGATCACGGCAGGGAAACAACTGTATCAGAAAAAAGAGAACCCGCCTGGGTTGAGATAGATGTGAACCCGGCTAATGAACTGGATACCGAATTTGTTTCTGTAGTTTCCAAAGTACCAACATCTTCCAAGGAAGGGAAAAGAGGGGACAGCCGCTCCTATCAAAAACCACCTTTGGAACTGCTAAGTGAGGTTAGTTCAGAACGAAGCATTGATAAAAAGAATATTAAGGAAAGCATTGCCATTTTGGAAGAGACTTTTGCCAATTTCGGTATCAGCGTAAAGGTCAATCAGGTAAGCTGCGGTCCAGCGGTTACCCGATATGAAATAACACCTGCCCCGGGAGTAAAAGTAAGCAGGATAATAAGCCTCACCGATGACTTGCAGTTAAACTTAGCTGCTCCGGGAATACGCATTGAAGCGCCCATTCCGGGAAAATCTGCGGTAGGAATAGAAGTTCCCAACGCCAAAATTCTCAGTGTAGGATTGCGCAGTCTGCTGTCCTCACCGGTTTTTCAGCGGTTGAATACTCCCCTGGCCTTTGCGTTGGGGGAAGATATTTCCGGGTCTCCGGTAGTAGCCAAATTAACAGATATGCCCCATTTATTGATTGCAGGTTCCACCGGTTCCGGCAAAAGTGTGTGCCTGAACTGTATTATTATGAGTTTGTTATACAATACCGTGCCTGATGAACTGAAGCTGGTGTTTATTGACCCCAAAATGGTAGAATTAACCGTTTATAATGGCATTCCTCACTTGATGTGCCCGGTGGTAACTGATCCTAAAAAGGCTGCTGTGGTTTTGCGCTGGATGGTTACTGAGATGGAAAAACGCTACCGAATGTTTGCTGAAAAAGGAGTCCGGGATATCAACCGTTATAACCAAGTTACTGATGAGAAAATCCCTTACATTGTGATCATCATAGATGAATTGGCTGACTTGATGATGGTAGCTCCGGTGGAAGTTGAAGATTCAATTTGCCGCCTGGCGCAAATGGCACGAGCCGCGGGAATGCACTTGATTGTTGCTACCCAAAGGCCTTCTGTTGATGTAGTAACCGGAGTAATCAAAGCCAATATACCATCCCGGATTGCTTTTGCCGTGTCCTCCCAGGCTGATTCTCGCACTATACTAGACATGAGCGGGGCAGAAAAACTGCTGGGTAAAGGTGATATGCTCTTCTTCCCAGTTGGGGCAGTAAAGCCCTACCGAGTACAGGGCGCTTATGTATCCGATCAGGATATAGAGAAGACAGTTGATTTTATCAAACAGCAATCCTATCAGACTGAAGATGAAAACCAAATCAAAGAACTGGAGTTTTCGCTGGAACAGGCTGATTTGGAATACGATGATGACTTATTCTGGGATGCAGTTGGTGTGTTTGTGGAAAGTCAGAAGGCTTCGGTTTCCCTGTTGCAGCGCAGGCTGCGTATTGGGTATGCTCGTGCCGCACGCCTGGTGGATTTAATGGAAGAGCGAGGAATAGTATCTCCTTTGGACGCCAACAAAAAAAGAGAAATTCTTATAGACAGTGAGCAACTGGAGAAACTATATGAGAATCGTAAGTTAGTTTAAGGTTTAACAGCGGGGGAGGAGTAAAATCTTGCGCTTAACCTCCAGAGAGCGAGAAATTCTCGAAGTGCTTAGAAAGGATCCGCTTATCAGCCAGGAGGATCTTGCTCATCGCTTGGGAATATCGCGATCTTCTGCTGCGGTACATATCTCCAATTTAATGAAAAAAGGTGCCATTCTGGGAAAGGGTTATATTTTCAGTGAACAGGCCAGTGTAGTAATCATGGGAAGTATTTACCTGAGCATTGAAGTTGACACTTTCAAGCAAACCATTGATATTTATCAGAAAGGTTCCGCCATGGAACTAGCCAAGATATTCGTGGAACTGGGGATTGAACCAAAGGTAATGACCGTTTTGGGGAATGATGATTTAGGAGACCAAATTATTATGCGCATGCAGCAGATGGATATAGATACCAGCAATATAATCCGGTTAGCTGACAAGCGTACTTGCAGGCGGATTTATGCCGATGCTGACCTGAAATATGAAGAGGGATTGTATCAGGAAGAAGTGCAAAAAGCTTTTGCCTCGCTAGCCTGGGCTGCTTTGAACTGCGAATATTTGGTGTTAGATCCTTGTTACCAATCCCTGGTTTACCAGCTTATTAATCACAAGGATGAAGATCTAGTTCCCCGACTGTGTACATATGGGTGTCCTGATAATACACAAGATATGTTAGAGCTTATGGGACATTGTACGGTCGTGGCCTTAGGATTCAGTGATGCAGACTTGTTAGATCAGTGTATCGATGAAGGCTTGACATTTGTAAAATTGGACCAGCAGTTATTGGTAGCCACCGATGGCATCAATCGCCTGATCTACATTACTGACGGGAAAGTACATGATTTTCCCCTGCTGCCCGGACAAGCCTTTGACTGCAAAGGGGGCATACCTCGGCTGCTAGCCGGTCTCGTATATGGTTTATCCAATCATTATCCAGTTCGCCAAGCTGTGCGCATAGGGGTAGGAGCAGCTTCTTCATCCAATTGATGAAGCTTTTGTGTTCATAATACTGTACATAAGTAAGGGGTGATTCTGGTGGGAGTGGGCCAGCGACTGAAGGAAGAAAGACTGCGACAGGGCTTATCATTGGAGGAAATCGAAGAAGAAACCAAGATACGCAAGTATTACCTGCAGGCTCTGGAAGAGGAGAATTTCCAGGTATTACCTCCACAGGTTTATGCTACTGGCTTTGTAAAAAGATATGCCAAATTTCTTGGATTGAACGAAGCTGAGTTATCTGAACAATTTAAACGAGAAGCTTATGCAGAAGAGGAAGAGGCACCCGTAATACAGGTCAATGAACCACTGACTCCGATTAATAAAGTGGTGCTGCCCTGGAGCAACATCTTGGTCGGGATTATCTTTTTGGTTCTGGCTTTTTGGATTGGGAACTACATAGCAGATTATCTATCGGATAGGGGAATCCAGGAAGCTCAACCTCAGACCCCGGGTATACAACAACCGGCAGAGCAAACCCCTGAAACTAATGAAGAACCCAGTGAAACTCCGCTTCCCAGTACCACCCCGGTTGCTCTATTGGAGCTAAAAACTACCCAACCCTGCTGGCTTTTGATAGTAGTTGATGGAGAAACTCAGTTTACCGGAACCTTGCCGGCTGGTGAGGAGCGGGTCTTTGAAGGAAAAGATTTAATATATGTTAAAGCTGGTAATGCAGGCGGACTTGAGATAACATTTAACGGGGAAAGTCAAGGGGTCCTCGGTGCACCCGGAGAAGTGAAGGAGATGGAGTTTGCTGCTCAATAACAACAGAATAGGTGATACCACAGGTGAGAATAGGTTTTATTAGTCTAGGATGTGCCAAGAATCGTGTTGATACAGAAATTATGATGGGCCTGGTTAAAAGCCGGGGGCATTCCGTTACTGACCGCTTGGAATATGCTGATTTGGTGGTTATAAATACATGCGGCTTTTTATCGTCAGCTAAAGAAGAGGCTATCGATACGATTTTAGAAACAGCTCAGCTTAAAGAAAAGGGAATTTTGCAATACTTAATAGCTGCCGGATGCATGTCCCAATTGCATGCCGAAGAATTGCTGGAAGAGATCCCCGAATTAGATGGAGTAATCGGGGTATCATCCTTTTTGGATATCAATGCTATAATCGAGAAAGTAGTTTCCGGAGAAAGGGTTAATGCTGTAGCCCCAACTCCAGATACTTTTATTGAACAGGGCCCCCGGGTTTTGACCACCCCTGCCGGGTTGGCCTATTTAAAAATAACTGAGGGATGTAATAATCGCTGCAGTTATTGCGCTATACCCTTGATTCGGGGTAATCTTCGTTCCCGGCCTATAGAGGAGATAAAGAAAGAAGTCGAAGAGTTTGTCCGGAAAGGCATCAAAGAACTGGTGATTGTAGGACAGGATCCCGCCTCTTATGGATATGACTTGGGCAGCGGTACGGATCTGACCCAGCTTATCTGTTCCCTTGACAGTATTCCCGGTGACTATTGGATCCGGCTAATGTATGTTCATCCAGCCCATTTAGATTCTGCCATAATTAAAGCAATCGCTGACAGTGAACATGTAGTGCACTATTTGGATCTGCCGGTGCAGCATGTGGATGATGCTATCTTACGCAAGATGAACCGCCATCATAATGAAGAAGAACTGCGCCAACTGCTCCGAAACCTCCGAAAAGCGATACCTGATCTGGTGCTTCGCACTACTGTAATGGTTGGTTTTCCCGGGGAAAGTGAAGAGCAATTCCAGCGTTTGTGTGATTTTGTCCAGGAATATGAGTTTGATTGGCTGGGAGCTTTTGCCTATTCACCCCAGGAGAATACCCCTGCTGCCCTTATGCCTGATCAATTACCTGATGAGGTAAAAGATGAACGGCTGGACAGAATCATGTCTCTTCAACAGAGGATAACCCGCCGGAAAAATAAAGAACGCTTGGGAAGAGAGGAGAAAGTCCTTATTTCTTTACGCATTTCTGCCAATCTGTATCTGGCAAGAGGCTATTTCCAGGCCCCGGAAGTGGATGGCATAACCATGGTAAAAAGCCCACAGCCATTACGTAATGGAGAATTTGTGCAGGCACGTATGGTTGGGGTACGCAAATATGATATGATCGGAGAATTAATTCATGAACCTTCCCAATAGCCTGACAATTGCACGCATCATACTTATACCCATCTTCGTAGTAATATTACTTGTACGCATACCTTATGGTGACTTTATTGCCGCTCTTATATTTTCAATAGCTGCTTTAACCGACAGCCTGGATGGATATTTGGCGCGCAAGAGAAGGGAAGTGACCAACCTGGGGATTATACTGGATCCCCTGGCTGACAAATTGCTGGTAACAGCAGCTCTGATAAGCCTGATTGAATTAAACAGAATCCCAGGTTGGACAGCTATAGTCATTTTGGGAAGGGAATTTGCCGTTACCGGCCTGAGAGCTGTGAAGGCTGAAGCAGGCATAGTAATTCCGGCTAGCTGGATGGGAAAACTAAAGACTATTATTCAGATTGCTGCAATAATAATGGTGATTCTGGAAAAAAGTTTTCAACAGTTCCTGACCTTTCCCTTGGGATTATGGATGCTGTATCTGGCTGTAGCTGTTACGGTGGTATCAGGGGTGGAATACTTTTACCGGTATAAAATTGAAGAATCTGCCCTTAAATAAATTCATAAAAGAAAAACCATGTTGTATGACGATGCATCTTCAATGCCACAAGGATGGATTTCATCTTTGTGGCATTTCCATATATTGCGGGCAGGCAGTTCGTGATCAGGCATGTTATAATGTTGGTTGCGCAAAGGGGGAAAAATGATGAAAATTGACGAATTGCGTATAGCTGTGGTCCTGCTTGCCATGATCCTTACGGTAGTCGCTTTATTTGGCGGTTACAAGGTTTATAACGTTTATGGAGTGGAGAAACCGGTTAAAGAACAGTTGTCTGCTCTGCCGCCAGTTTCCTCAGTTTCCATTGACAAAAATAAGAATGGCTATGATATAGAAGTCCAACTGGGAGCAGTGGAAAATTTGCAGTCAGCTTATACCGGTATTGAAAATGTGTTGAATCAGCGCTTTGATAATGGCGATTATAAACTGCACATTATTGATAACCGCAATGAAAAATTGGAATTGTTTTACCTGCAGATTCAGCCAGCGGTACAACAAACCGCAGCCAAAAGTGAGTTTGTCTGGTTGGATGGCTACTTAGACGCGAAATGCAGGGAAATGGGCTTGAAACATAATCTCATGATAGATGAGAAAAACATTTATGTGCATATCAGTGACGGCCCCTATAACCTTTACGACATCGTAGCCAGGCCGGCGGTTGGCATCTCAGCAGGGAATAATTCATAGCAGGGGGGAGTCAGGTGAAGGAGATATATATTGGTGCTGGGGTAGGGTTATTCATATTCCTGGCAGTAATAGGTTTCAATGTTGTTCCATTAGCAATAATTGTCTTGGTAATGGGCGGATTCATATATTTTATGCAGACCCAGGGGCAAATAAAGTTTAATGAGGTTAGCCGCAAGGCCAAAAGCCAGCATACCATTAGTTTTGAAGATATAGGCGGACAGGATTCTGCCATTAATGAACTTAAGGAGGCCCTTGAATTTCTTATTAAGCCGGATCTCATTCAGCGCATGGGTATCAGACCATTAAAGGGTATTTTACTGGTGGGACCTCCGGGAACCGGCAAGACTTTGCTGGCCAGAGCAGCGGCAGCCTATACAAGTTCGGTATTTATAGCCGCCAGTGGTTCGGAGTTTATTGAGATGTATGCCGGGGTAGGTGCCAAACGGATCAGGCAGTTGTTTCTCGAAGCCCGCAAAAAAGCTGCCCGGGAAAATAGCCGCAGTGCCATCATATTTATCGATGAATTGGATGTTTTGGGTGCCAAACGCGGCAAACACAGCGGACACCTTGAATACGATCAAACCTTAAATCAGTTGCTGGTAGAAATGGATGGCATAACCCCGGACGAAGATCCGCGCATACTGCTGGTAGGTGCAACCAACCGTGCCGACCTGCTTGATCCGGCATTATTGCGCCCGGGACGTTTTGATCGTCAGGTTCAGGTAGGTTTGCCTGATAAAGAAGGCCGGCGCCGCATACTGTCTATTCATACCCGCAACAAGCCCCTGAGTTCGGAAGAGGTTCTCGATCAGATTGCTGCGGCTACTTTTGGATTTTCAGGCGCTCATCTGGAAAGCCTGGCCAATGAAGCTGCCATTTTGGCTATGCGAGCCAATTCTCCGGTAATAGAAGCAGTTCATTTTACAGAAGCTATTGATAAAGTACTTTTGGGAGAAAAGGAAAGCCGCAGGCCGAACAGTTACGAAATTGAAAGAGTCAGCTACCATGAAGGGGGCCATGCTCTGGTAAGTGAAATGGTTAATCCCGGTTCAGTAGCTTCTCTTTCCATCATTCCCCGGGGCGGAGCTTTGGGCTTTATGCGGAAATCCTCTCATGATGACCAGTATTTATACACCCGGCCGGAACTGGAAAAGCAGATTATGGTTACCCTGGCCGGTGCAATTGCGGAAGAACTGATCTATGGTGACAGGAGCACCGGGGCCCGCAACGATTTTGAACAAGCCTGGCGGACTGCCCGGGAAATTGTGCAATCCGGGTTGTCGAGTCTGGGAGTGGTTAATATTGAGGATGTACCTGATCCGGTATTGTATGAGGAGTGCCGGAAGATAATTAATGAAATGGAGAGCCAGACCCGCCGGCTTTTGTCTGAAAATTTGCCCCTGCTTGAGAAAATAGCGTCTGTATTGATGGAGGAAGAGTCTATCGACCAACAGCGTTTTCAGGGTTTGGTGCAAAAAGCGTCCTGAGATCTTATGCTGGGAACACAATTGCCGAACAAAACTATGCTGTAGTAATACTGTTAACACCGGCTTAGCCCGGTGTTTTTTATTCGGAGGATATGAGAGGATAATAAAATGTTTATAATAAAATAGATCAAGCAAAAAGGGGCTGAGGCAATGGTCAAGGCATATCTTATATCTACCGGAACTGAACTGCTGTTGGGTACCACCCTGGATACCAATTCAGTTTTTTTGTCTAGAAAACTGGCGGAAATTGGTGTTAAAGTAATTGGCAAGAGTGTAGTTGGTGACAATCCGGATTCCATAGCGACAGCTATAAGAACAGGTCTGGCCAGCGCTGACTTGGTTATAACCACTGGAGGGTTAGGTCCCACCCGGGATGATCTCACTAAAGAGATAGCCTGTGAAGTAGCAGGTGCAGAAATGAAGTTGATAAAGGAAGAAGAGGAAAGACTGCGGGATTATTTCCGGCGCCGGCATCGTCCCATGCCGGAAATAAACCTTAAACAAGCCATGTTTCCCGAACAGGCTACTGTTATCCCTAACTCCCTGGGAACTGCTCCGGGCATGTTTTTGCCCCTTGATAATAACCAAGTTATCATCTGCTTGCCCGGACCTCCCCGGGAAGCAGAACCGATGTATGAGAATTATGTAAAAGACCTGCTTATCAAAACTTATCAACTTACCGATTCTCCCTCAGCCAGCAGAATAATTCGGATATTTGGCCCTGGAGAATCCCAGGTGGAGGAAATGCTGCAGGAAATTATGGATAAAGCCCGTAATTATAATCTAGCCTTGCTGGCTAGCGAGGGCGAAATTATTGTGCGGGTAACCGCAGAAGGCCAAAACCAGAACGAAAGTCTGGATATACTAAGCAAAGTTACCGAGCAGATTAACCAGATCATGGGGAAAAGCGTTTTCGGCTACGATGATGATACTCTGAGTTCTGTAGTGGCTAAATTATTATGCAATCGCGGCCGGAGTGTATCAGTAGCTGAATCCTGTACCGGAGGATTACTGGGCAAAATGCTCACCGATATTCCCGGCAGTTCCAGGTATTTTTGGGGTGGGGTTCTAACCTATTCCAATGAGGCTAAACAGAAACTTCTGGGAGTAAAAGAGGAAACCTTGCAAAAATACGGAGCAGTCAGCCGGGAAACTGCCTTGGAAATGGCCTGGGGAGTTAAGAGGTTATCGGGAACCGATTTAGGGGTTTCTATAACCGGCATAGCAGGACCCGAAGGGGGCAGCAAAGAAAAGCCAGTTGGTCTGGTTTATATGGCCGTAGTTGGTGATAACCTGGAACAAGTACGGGAAATGCATTTTGTAGGTAATCGGGCTGCAATTAGAACTTTATCAGCCAAATCGGCCCTTGATTTACTGCGACTACAACTTTTGTAAGGAGTATTGATCATGCGCCTTTTTACTGCCATTCCGGTTCCCGATCACATAAAAACATACAGCAGTACCATTCGCCAGGAATTGGAAGAAATCAATTCTGATGTTAAATGGGTGGAAGAAGAGAATTACCATTTAACCTTAAAATTTTTAGGGGATGTAGCAGAGGACTTGCTGGAACCCCTGTGTGATTTTTTGGAACGGGCCGCGGTTTCCAGCACATCTTTTAAGCTGCGGCTGCAGGGCATGGGGTTTTACCCTAATCGCCGGCGTCCCCGAGTAATATGGATAGGGATCTCTGGAGAAATGGAAAAAGCCCTGTTTTTGGGGGAACGGGTTGATGCTTACTTATCTGCTTTGGGTTTTGAACCAGAAACCAGGCGTGATTACCATCTTACTCTGGGGAGAATCCGTTCCGAACGCAATCTGGATGAATTGGTTGCCAAAGTATACCAGCGAGGAGCATCTATACAGACGGATTATTTTTGGGTAACAGAATTTTACTTAATGGAAAGCCAGCTTACTTCTCATGGCCCGATTTATACTGTCAAAAGGAAATTTACTTTGGATTAGCAGGGGAGTTGACAGAAAAGACCAATACTCTTATAATTTACCCAGGCGAACATATGTTTGAGGAGGGGAGCTCGTGGAATTCGTGGAGAATCCTGGTAAACAAGAAGCCCTCAATAACGCTATTAGAAATATTGAAAAACAATTTGGCAAAGGCTCAATAATGAGATTAGGCGAGGCAGCAGCAATGAATGTGGAAGTTATTTCTACCGGCTGTCTGTCTTTGGACTTAGCCTTGGGAGTAGGGGGCATTCCCAGAGGAAGAGTAATCGAGATATTCGGTCCCGAATCTTCAGGAAAAACTACCGTGGCACTAAGCTGCATCGCTCAAGCTCAGAAAGAAGGAGGCATGGCAGCATTTATTGATGCGGAACATGCTTTGGATCCTCTCTATGCCAAACGATTGGGCGTAGATATCAATAATTTGTTGGTTTCACAGCCTGATTGCGGAGAACAAGCTCTGGAAATTGCTGAGGCTTTAGTGCGCAGCGGCGCTATTGATGTGGTGGTTATAGATTCAGTAGCTGCCTTAGTACCCAAGGCAGAGCTGGATGGAGAAATGGGAGATATTCATGTGGGATTGCAGGCCCGGTTAATGTCCCAAGCTTTGCGCAAGCTGACCGCTCACATCAGTAAATCCAGAGCCTGTGCAATTTTTATTAATCAGATACGGGAAAAGGTCGGAGTAGTTTATGGCAGCAACGAAGTTACCACCGGCGGAAGGGCACTGAAATTTTATTCTTCTATCCGCATTGAGGTTCGCAAAGGAGATCCAATAAAACAGGGGACCGAGACTATAGGAAACCGCACCAAAGTAAAAATAGTTAAAAACAAAGTGGCCCCTCCTTTCAAGACGGCTGAATTTGATATTATGTTTGGAACTGGTATTTCCCGTGAGGGAGATCTGTTGGATATAGCTGCCGATTTGGATATCATTCAGAAGAGCGGTTCCTGGTTTGCTTACCAGGGCGAAAGGCTGGGACAGGGCAGAGAGAATGTGAAAGAGTATTTCAAGAATAATCCGGAAATATTTGCTCAGATTGAGAAACAGGTTAGGGAAGCAGTCCTGCAGAAGAATGCCCAGCCCAGTAATGACCTAGCTTGACAATTATCCTGGGTTATTAATAAAATCTATATAAGCTCAGTAAAGGAAGTCTCTAAAAGACTTGAACATATAGAATCGATGGTGTCTGTTGTTAAGTAATGTTACCTCAATATCTATATAATATTGAGGTGAAGACATAGATTCATGGTTCAGGTTGTGTAAGGCAGTTTGTCTACCTGGCTGTAGGATGTGATATTCAATTACACTAATAACTTGAAATTAAAGGCATTTCTTAACAGGTAGTAAATTTTAGGCCTTACGGGAGTCTTCTGGTTAATACCGAGCGATTAGCTCGGTTTTTTTATGATTAATATCTGGTGTAAAGATGTATTAATTCAATTTCATCATTAATAAGTAAGGAGGTGAACCAGATGAATACCCTGGGAACCTTTCTCGTGATTCTCTTATCTCTTGCGGTTGGAGCTGCTGCAGGTTACTATGGCAGACGGCTCATAGCAGAAAGCCGTATTAGAGGAGCAGAAGAAGAAGCCAGCAGGATTTTGGAAGAAGCTATCAAAGAAGCTGAAGCCAAGAAGAAAGAAGCCTTACTGGAGGCTAAAGAAGAAATTCATCGTAGTCGTCAGGAAGCAGAAAAGGACATTCGCGATCGACGCCGCGAACTGGACCGCATGGAGAGAAGAATACTCCAAAAAGAAGAAATTCTTGATAGAAAGACAGAAAGCATTGAGAAAAAAGACCAGTCCTTGCGGGAAAAGGAAAAGGAAATTGAAAAGACTCAACAGGATTTGCAGCTCATACTTACCCAACAATTAAAGGAACTGGAAAGACTTTCAGGACTTACTTCTGAAGAAGCCAAAGAACTGTTGCTTGCCAATGTGGAGCAGCAGATACGCCAGGAAACAGCAGTAATGATCAAAAACCTGGAAACTGAAGCCCGGGAGGAAGCAGAGAAACGAGCCAAAAACATAATAACCCTGGCAATTCAGAAATGTGCTGCTGATGTGGTGTCTGAAGCCACTGTCTCTGTGGTAGCACTGCCTAACGATGAAATGAAGGGCCGTATCATCGGCCGGGAAGGAAGAAATATAAGAACCTTTGAAACTTTAACCGGAGTAGACCTTATAATTGATGATACTCCGGAAGCAGTTATTTTATCCTCCTTCGATCCTATTCGAAGAGAGATTGCACGGGTAGCACTGGAAAATCTTATCGCTGATGGACGTATTCACCCTGCTCGCATTGAAGAGATGGTAGATAAAGCCCAGAAAGAAATTGAGCAAGAAATTCGTGAAGTAGGTGAACAAGCTGCCTTTGAGGTAGGCGTTCACAATCTGCATCCGGAATTGATCAAGTTATTAGGCAGACTCAAGTACCGTACCAGTTATGGACAGAATGTATTGAAACATTCCATTGAGGTAGCCCATCTAGCCGGAATTATGGCTGCTGAATTGGATGTTGACATAGCTGTGGCTAAACGGGCTGGGTTGCTCCATGATATCGGAAAGGCCGTTGACCATGAAATTAGCGGACCGCACATTGAAATAGGCGTAGATCTAGCCAAAAAGTTCCGTGAAAGCAAGGAAGTTATTCATGCCATTGCTGCCCATCATGGAGATGTAGAACCCGAATCCATTGAAGCCGTTCTGGTGCAGGCGGCTGATGCTATTTCTGCTTCTCGTCCGGGTGCACGGCGGGAAACTCTGGAAGCGTATATCAAACGACTGGAAAAACTAGAAGCTCTGGCTGATTCTTTTGCTGGCGTCGAACGCTCCTATGCGATACAAGCGGGTCGCGAAGTCCGTATAATTGTAAAACCTGACGATATAGATGACTTAGCCGCTATCACCCTGTGCCGGGATATTGCCCGTAAAGTTGAGAATGATTTGGAATATCCTGGTCAGATTAAGGTAGTGGTAATCCGGGAAACTCGTTCTGTAGAATATGCTAAATAAATGAGCATAGAGTACAGGCACCAGAAACAGGGCTAAGCAAATTAGCCCTGTTTTGGCATTTCTGTATTATATTACAAGGTCCCTCCAGGAAGGAGTTTAACTGCCCTTAGCGAAAGGTTTATATTATTTCTTTTTAGGGGATATTTTCAAATGGATTCAAGCAACGGACTGGAATTGTTTATTTCCATTTTGCTGACCTATTCGGAACTTCACGCGGTACGTTATGATGCAGATAATGATGTTTTAAGCTGGCAAATAGCCGTACAGGAGGATATTACCCCGGACCAGGAGAAGGATTTGCTAAATCGGTTTGAACAGAGCTGGGCTTTGTATCACAAAATGGCCGGGGTTAAGGCTTCTATATCCCGAGTACATATCCAGAGACTCAGGGAGTTAACATTCCTCCATTTTGAACGGGATATGAGCACTATGTCCGTAGAGGAAATAGGTTTATTGCTGGATCTGACCCGTGACATTATTTCCAATCGCATTCTGTATGATACCGGTGACTTCATTAATGAAAAGCCCATTAAGGATACGGTAAAACAAAACCTGCTGCGGCGCATAAGTAAAAGTGAAAATAAACATCAGTTTTTTGCTTTTCGTAAGCAGGGGAAGGTGTTGGTTTTTCAAAAATAATTTCGCTGGAGGTATGATGAATTGAATTTACTGGTAATAGGGGATATAGTAGGCAGGCCTGGACGGCAAGCTATCCGTGAATTTCTTCCCGATCTGGTACGCCAGTACAATATAGAATTCATCATAGCTAATGCTGAAAATGCTTCCGGAGGCCGAGGGTTAACCCGGGAAGTAATGCAGGAATTGCTGGGTGCTGGTATTGATGTGCTTACCATGGGTAATCACGTCTGGGACAATAAAGAAATATTCAGCTTTATCGATGATGAGCCCCGGCTGATTCGGCCTGCAAATTATCCCCAGCCCTGTCCGGGACAGGGGTACCATGTTTATCAAGCTGGATTTAATATGAAAATTGCGGTTATAAATGTGTCCGGTCGGGTATATATGCCAGCTCTGGATTGCCCTTTTCGAACCGTAGAGCAAATTATCTCCAGCCTTCCGGAAGTTGATTGTATAATTATTGATTTCCACGCGGAAGCTACTTCCGAAAAGCAGGCCTTTGCCTATTATTTTGACGGCAGGGCTACTGCGGTGTTAGGCACTCACACCCATATTCAGACTGCTGACGAGCGCATCTTGCCGGGAGGTACTGCTTATATTACTGATCTGGGAATGACTGGCCCCATAGAATCGGTACTTGGTATGGACCGACATGCTGTAATTGAAAAATTCTTATCCCAAAGGCCGGTTCGATTAGAAGTAGCCAAGGGACCGTCTCAACTACAAGGTGTGGTACTGGAACTGGATGAAAAAACCCACAGGGTAACCCAAATAAAAAGGATCTCCTGCAGGAATACAGGGTAATAAGAAAAATTTCCATATCATGGTTAGAAAAAGAAGGAATTAGGCTATCTACTGCGAATATACATTTAGGAGAGCACCTATCTTTTGAACACAATTGAGGGAGGGTTAAACTGATGGAGGTATTAAAGGTTTCAGCCAAATCCAGTCCAAATTCAGTTGCAGGTGCATTGGCTGGGGTTTTACGGGAAAAAGGTGCGGCAGAGATTCAAGCAATCGGAGCAGGTGCCATAAACCAGGCAATAAAAGCGATTGCTATTGCCCGGGGTTTTGTCGCTCCCAGCGGTATGGACTTGATATGTATACCGGCCTTTACTGATATTATCATTGATGGAGAAGAACGCACTGCCATCAAGCTGATTATTGAACCTAGGTAATGCGTATCTGGTCAATTGTTATTCAAATAGATTAAAAAACCTGCTGAGCAACTAGCAGGTTTTTAATTTTTCAGGAGGCAAATATGAAAATTATCGATTTACACTGTGATACCATAGCCAGGCTTACCGAAACTGGGGAAAACCTGTATCAAAACCAGGGGCATTTTGATTTGATAAGAGCCCAACAAGCCAACTTGGTCCTGCAGGTCTTTTCCTTATTCGTATATCCTGCTGAACAGAGTAGAGCCCTAAAGGGCATTCTCCAACAGATAGATCGATTCTATCAGGAAATTGAACAGAATTCCCAATTAGTGTACCTTCTATTATATATGACCGATTATAAACCGGATAATAATCGTTTAGCCGCTCTTTTGCATTTGGAAGGCGGGGAATGTCTCGGTACGGATCAGGAAGTCCTGAGGATTTTGTATCGTTTAGGGCTGCGCAGTGTAGGTTTGACCTGGAATGATCGCAATCTCCTGGCGGATGGAGTGAAAGAAGGCCAAAATGCAGGTGGTTTAAGCCGAGTCGGCCGAAAGATGATTCAGGAGATGAAAAGACTGGGTATGTTATTGGATCTTTCACATATTGCCCCGGCAGGTTTTTACCAGGCCATCGATGAATACCAGGGGCCGGTGCTGGTAACTCACGCCAATGTTCGCAAATTTTGCGACCACCCACGCAACCTGGATGATAATCAACTGAAAGCACTGGCAAACAGTGGCGGAATAATCGGTTTGAGTCAAGTTAGTGATTTTGTAAAAGATATACCTCAACCCAGCTTGGATGATTTTATCGATCATATCGTATATGTAAGCGATTTGATCGGGGTGGAACATGTGGCTCTGGGATCAGACTTTGACGGTGCTGACCAGGTAGTGCTCCCGGGAATAGAAGGTTACCATCAATTGGAGACTTTATTACGAAAAAGGGGATTTTATACTCATGAATTGGAAATGATTTTCAGTATGAACGTGGAAAGAGTTATTAAGCAAATATTGAAGTAAATGGAGAATTTATATGTTTGATCTGCACGTACATTCAACTGCTTCCGACGGTCTGCTGACACCGGAGGAAATACTGAAAAAAGCCCAGGAAATAGGGCTCAGCGGAATTGCTTTAACCGATCACGATACTGTGAGCGGAATTGAAGCAGCCAAAAAGTATTGGACTGAGCATAAGTTATCTTTGGATTTTATTCCCGGAATTGAAATGAATACCGAGGTTGATGAAACCGAGGTTCATATACTGGGATACTATATTGATCACCAAAATACCAGGTTATTGAATAAATTGGAAGAAATAAAAGAAGCTCGATTGGAACGAGCCAGGAAAATGGTTTATCGTTTGAAAAGCATGGGATTAGCTGTAACTTTCGAGCAAGTTGAAAAATTAGCCAGAGGAGATTTGATTGGACGTCCCCATATAGCCCAGGCGTTGACCGAAAAAGGCTACGTGTTTTCGATTAAGGAAGCTTTTGAAAAATATATCGGCAAAGGTAGACCGGCTTATGTACCTCGCTACAAGTTTCTTCCCCAGGATGCAATCCAGCTTATCAAGAGGGCTGGTGGTATTCCGGTGTTAGCCCATCCGGGATTACTGCCCAAGCGGGAACTGATTCAGGAAGCAATTAATCTTGGGGTTGCCGGGCTGGAAGTCTATTATCCGGAACATACTCACGAACAGGTAGACGAATACTTGCGTATTTGCCGGGAGTACCACCTTTTAATAACCGGCGGATCTGATTTTCATGGTATTGGCAGTGAAGAAAGCCGTTCCCGTCTTGGGTGCACCGGTATTGACCAGGAAACATATAGGCAGCTGTACGCTTACCATCAAAGGCAACATATACCTTCATAACAGAAACTTTCCATGACCAAGCAGGACTTTAAACTACCTTTGTAGAATGTTCTCTCCTGTGGGGACAGGCGAAAGGTAGGTAGCGTATGAAAACAATTGCCAAAAGTATCATTTTAAGTTGGTTATTGGTACTGATTATAGCAGGTACAGCTGCTGCTGGTCCGGAAATCTACACGGTTCAAGAAGGAGATAGTCTGTGGCAAATAGCTCACCATAATGGGCTAACGGTAGAATATCTAATGGCCATTAATGGGCTTAGCGATGATAAGTTGTACATAGGACAGGAGCTTTTATTAGGGAAAGAAGAGGAAACCGCATCTGTCCAAAGTATTGCTAGCCAAACTGACCCCACCCCGGCTACAGCGCAAACTTCTTACATAGTACAGCCTGGCGATAGTCTATGGGGTATTGCCCTCCGTCACGGAACTACCCTGGAAAGATTAATGGAAATGAACCAGCTTGAAACCCAGGTTGTGAATCCGGGAACTGTACTGGTAGTTCCTATTCCGCCTAATCCGTCACGCTCAGGTGCTTCTGCAGAAGCAGCCAGATTGCTGGAGTTGGCGGCAAAGCATCTGGGAACTCCCTACCGTTATGGCGGACAAAGTCCCGGAGGTTTTGACTGTTCTGGATTTGCCCAATATGTGTTCGATCAGATTGGGATACAGTTGCCCCGTACCGCAGCAGCCCAAGCCCAAGTGGGAGTTGAGGTGCCCCGGGATCAACTTATGCCTGGTGATTTGGTATATTTCCGCTGCGGAGGCGGACAAATTGATCATGTAGGCATTTATGCAGGCAATAACCAATTTATACATTCCAGTTCTCCTCGGAACGGGGGAGTCATATATTCCTCCCTGTCGGAAGGATATTATGCTCGGTACTATTCAGGAGCCCGAAGAATATTAAGTTATTAGGAGGACGGAATGGAAGAAAGGGATCTGGAAAAACTTAAGGAATATTTTGGGGTACACCATACCATATTTACCAGCAAAGCTTGGGAAGAACTGCAGAAGCGGGAATACCAAATAGGCCCGGAGGCATTGCTGGATGAAATTATCGAAAAACGGCTCTGGACTAATGAAGAGATAGCTTGGGTTTTACGCAGACTAATTTATTATTACGGCCAAAAGAATACTTATTTAAAGGATGCTCCTATCGAACGGGTATTTTTAAATATGGTTGATATTTTGCGAGCTTTCTTTTTGCTCTTTGATCAACTAGATCCTGACATAGACGACAATATGAGGACCTATATCTGCAGCAAACTGGCAGATGCTACCTGGGGGGTCAATAGCCGGACCCGAGAATATGTGCACAAGATCAGAGAAAAAAAACAACCGTCGTAAGACGGTTGTTTTATTAATGTTCGGCAGGGAACAACGTTTTGTTGTCGAAGATGTGGTAATAATAGTAAATTCTGTACAGGTATCACATGTGGGGCGGGGGATTATTGTGTCAAGTGGAAATCGCGAACAAGTAATACGTCGAATCATTAACATGGAAGATCGTATTGCCAGCTGCCAGCGATGCGGGGCAGTAACTCGTTGTATCAGAAAACCTTCCCTGGGCAAAGGAGATCTGGAACCTGATTTAATAATGGTTTTAGAGTCTGATAACCAGTATTCCCGGGACATGAATCGCATGATTGAACTGCGCAATCTGATCAAAAATGGTTTAGGGTTTGAAAGGTTGTACCACACTTATATGGTACGCTGTCAACCTAAAGCCTGTACTCTGCAGAGCAGTATTAATTGTTACAGCACTAGAAAACTGCTGGACAAAGAATACCGGTGCCTGTTGAGTGAAAAAACCTGTGAAGGTATTCCTATTCACCCTGACAGCAACAGTATTATAGCTTGCCTTCCTTATCTGATGGAAGAAATTTCCATATTGAATCCCAACTATGTTGTTCTCTTCGGACCAAGAGTTGCAGAATATGTGCTAAAGGCGTGTGGGTTTTTTGATACATCGGAAATTAACAAATGTTACCCATATCAAGGACACATGTTTATTCCTACAGTGGACGAGTCACAATTTTCCTTGCTGGAGTGCCAGCAGATAAGAAAGCATTTGAATTAAGCCACAATAATCTGCAAGTACCTCCCTTACCAGGGAGGTATGAGAGTGTCAAAAAAGTTGCTAAAAGAGATCGCCACGTCGCTGCGCTCCTCGCGATGACATACCAAAAGGCCATCTTATGTGTCATTGCGAGCCCCGGAGGGGCGTGGCAATCTCGAACGTCTAACCGCTAAAAGACTTCTTTGACAGTCTGGTACCTCCCTTACCAGGGAGGTATTTTTTTGCCTTGTTTCAGGAAATTGCTAGCGGTTGGTCTGCCACGGTTCAGTTCTTTTAGACAATTGCCTTGAATATGAATGGTTGCAAAGAAAACAGCGGAGGCAACTGATGTTATGTTGAAACCGTGGTATCAGCAAAATCAGACCGAGGTGCTTCAGTCACTGGGAACCCGTTTGTCGGGATTAGAGTTAAAAGAAGCCGGGGAAAGGCAAAAACAATATGAAAATGTACTGGACACAGCTGACAATAACAAACCTTGGCTGATTTTTCTGCGGCAATTTACTGACACCATGGTACTGGTGCTGCTGGCTGCTACAGTTATATCCGGAGCCATCGGTGCCATGGCTGATGCTCTAACTATAATGGCCATTGTAATGATAAATGCAATATTAGGATTTATCCAGGAATATCGAGCTGAAAAAAGCTTGGAAGCCATTAAAAAGATGGCATCTCCCCGGGCTGTAGTAATAAGGGCGGGACAAAAACAATATGTTGCTGCCAGTGAATTGGTACCTGGTGACATAATTTGGGTGGAAGCAGGGGACAAAATTCCGGCTGATGTGCGCTTTTTGGAGACCTTTAGCCTGGAAGTAGAGGAATCCGCTCTTACTGGTGAATCGGTCCCGGTAGAAAAACATAGCCAAACAATTAACCAGGAAGTTCCTCTGGCTGAGCGTTTTAATTTAGGATTCATGGGAACCTCCGTTACCCGGGGCCGTGGGCTGGCAGTAGTTGTGGAAACGGGCATGCGTACTGAAATGGGAAAAATCGCCGCCCTTATCAAGGATGCGGAACAGGTTATGACTCCATTGCAGCGCAAACTGGATCAACTGGGAAAAACTCTGATTGTTATATGCATTGGAGTGTGTGCCTTAGTAACCGTTTTGGGCATTTTACGGGGAGAACCAATTATGACCATGTTTATGGCCGGGATCAGCCTGGCGGTAGCAGCGATTCCTGAAGGTCTTCCGGCTATTGTAACTGTGGTACTGGCTATAGGCGTACAGCGTATGGCGGCTCATAACGCTATAGTTCGTAAATTGCCGGCGGTGGAAACCCTGGGCTGTACAACAGTAATATGTTCCGATAAAACCGGTACCCTTACCCAAAACAAAATGACAGTGGTGAGAGTAGCTACCCTTAAACATGATCTGATCGTCACCAGTGAAGGCGGAAACCAGCTGAAAGGAAAATATCTAGCTCCCAATCAGCAAGAGCTTGATCCTCTCCGGGATAATACTCTGAAACGCATGATGGAAGTTGCTCGAAACTGTAACAATGCGCAGTTAACCAAGAACAACGGTGAGATAGAGATACAGGGAGACCCGACCGAAGCAGCCTTGCTGGCTATGGCCTATAAAGCCGGCCTGCGTGATTCTTATAAGCGTATCCGTGAAGTCCCCTTTGACTCCGAACGTAAGAGAATGACTGTGGTAGTTCAGCAGGGGGATAAGTACCTGGTTCTGACCAAGGGGGCTCTGGAGCAGATTCTGCCTCTGTGCCGGAAAGCGGAAGGGGGCAAAAATTATCAGCAAGACAAAACCACCCTGCTTAATTTACAGAATGAATGGGCAGAAAAAGCTTTGAGAGTATTGGCTTTCGCTTACCGAGAGGTTAATTGGGCCGAGGCTCATAACCTGCCGGATCAGCAACTGGAGAAAGACCTTATTCTCCTGGGGGTGTGCGGAATGATTGACCCTCCCCGGGAAGGAGTAACCGAATCAGTGCGCTTGTGCCGCCAGGCTGGCATAACTCCTATCATGATTACCGGCGATCATCCAGCTACTGCATTGGCCATCGGCCGGCAGATTGGATTAAGTGAGCATGACCAGGCCCTAGTCGGTACCAAGATAGATTCACTGGATGACCGTCAGCTATATCAGAAAACTATGCAGAGCCGCATATTTGCCCGGGTCACACCCCAAAATAAGAATCGTATTGTCAAGGTACTGCAAAAATATGGCCATGTGGTAGCTATGACTGGGGATGGGGTAAATGATGCTCCGGCTGTTAAAGCTGCCGATATAGGCATTTCTATGGGGATAACAGGAACTGAGGTAACCAAGGAAGCCTCGGCTATGATACTGGCCGATGATGACTTTTCCACCATTGTAAAAGCAGTCTACCAGGGAAGGGCTATTTATGACAACATCCGCAAGTTTATCCGCTATTTGTTGGGCTGCAACATTGGCGAAGTGTTGGTCATGTTCATGGCTTCATTGCTGGCTATGCCTTTGCCCCTGCTGCCTATACAAATCTTATGGGTGAATCTGGTTACTGACGGTCTGCCGGCTATGGCATTAGGATTAGAGCCTCCCGAGCCTGGTATAATGCGCCGTAAACCCAGACCGGTAAATGAAGGAGTGTTTTCCCGAGGGTTAGGCTGGATTATCCTGAGCCGAGGAGTGTTTATCAGTGTAATTACTCTAATAAGCTTCTCTGTAGGTTTGGTATTTTACAAAGCTCAAGGTATTAATGATTTAAGCCTGGCCCGCAGTATGGCTTTAACCACCCTGGTTATCGCTCAGCTGTTTTATGTATTCGAATGCAGGTCGGAAACCTTTACGCCTTTTGAACTGGGCTTTTTCACGAATCGATTCCTGATTGGGGCGGTGATATGTTCTCTTAGCATGCATGTAGCCGTATTGTATATACCCTTTTTTCAGAATATATTCCAGACGGTAGCGCTGAATTGGTGGCAGTGGGGAATTATCCTCAGCATGGCCGGAGTGAGGTTCATATGGAAGTATCTGCTTTACATTGGCAAACTTTTGGTTTCCGGAAATTAGTATGCTAAAATTGGTCCTAGCAGGTAATTGATAAACGAGGAAAACAAAATACTGTTTATTCACGAATAGGTTGATGGGAAAGGTCGGATTATAGTGGCTAACAGCATGACAGGGTATGGACAAGCCCAGGTTAACCAGTCAGGTTATCAGATAACCTGCGAGGTTCGCAGTGTTAATCATCGCTATCTGGATACCAGTATTCGTATATCAAGAAGATATTCCCTCCTGGAAGATGCTATCAAGGAAGAGGTGAAAAAATATGTCAGCCGTGGTCGGTTGGAGTTCAATATTAACATAGAGAAAACAGAAGCTAAAGCTAGAAATCTCAAAGTTGACAAAGATTTAGCCATCACGTATTATAGGTATTTGAAAGAAATAGCAGATGAAGTAAATATTTCACCGCAAATCAAGGTAATTGACTTATTTAGATTGCCGGAGGTCTTTTCCCTGGAGGAAGAGGGGGAAGATTTGGATGAGGTCTGGCCGGTTTTGCGCATTGCGTTAAATGAAGCCATGGAATCCCTGGTAATAATGCGCAAGCGCGAAGGCGAGTATTTGGTTGAAGATATTCTGCAGCGCACTGATTTGATTGCCGGCATGGTTGAAGCTTTGGAAAAACGGTCACCTCAGGTGGTAAAGGAACATACCGAAAAACTTCGCCAGCGTATTGTCGACTTGTTAGGACAGGAGCTTCCTGATGAAAATCGTATCTACCAGGAAGCTGCCATCTATGCAGACCGGATTAACGTTACCGAAGAGATTGTTCGATTACAGAGTCATATCCAGCATTTCCGGCAACTAATGCAGGAAAATGAGGCTATTGGCCGCAAATGTGATTTTCTAGTGCAGGAAATGTTCAGGGAAATTAACACCATAGCCTCTAAAGCTAATGATTATGAAATGGCTCATATTGTGGTGGAAGCGAAAGCCGAACTGGAAAAGATTCGAGAACAGCTTCAAAATATAGAATAAATAGGAGGACCAATCTAGATGGATATTAAACTAGTAAACATTGGTTTTGGCAACATCGTCGCCGCTAATAGGATTGTAGCCATCGTCAGCCCAGAATCTGCTCCTATCAAACGGATTATTCAGGAAGCACGGGAAAAAGGTATGCTAATTGATGCCACTTATGGACGCAGGACCCGGGCAGTAATTATTGCGGACAGTGCCCATGTTATTCTGTCAGCCGTTCAGCCGGAAACAGTTGCCAATCGTCTCACCTCTAAGGAAAGCGAAGAAGTATAGTTCACAGGATGTGTTTTACTATGACCAGGAAGGGCATACTGTTTGTTATTTCTGGTCCCTCAGGTGTTGGGAAGGGAACGGTTCGTGAAGCCCTTTTAAAAGTCAGAGATGATATTGAAGTTTCAGTTTCAGCTACCACTCGTCCTCCCCGACCGGGTGAAATAGACGGCGTAGACTATTTTTTTATCGATCGGGAAACTTTTATGAAACGCGTCAAGGAAAACCAGTTTCTTGAGTGGGCTAATGTGTACTCCAATTATTATGGTACGCCCCGGGAGTTTGTTCTAAATCACCTGAAAAATGGACGCGATGTCTTACTGGAAATAGATATTCAAGGAGCTTTACAGGTTAAGCAGAAAATGCCCGAAGGGGTCTTTATATTTTTGTCACCTCCATCAATTGAGGATCTTGCCAAGCGGCTGTGTCAGCGGGGCAAGGATAGCCAGGAGAGCATTGAAGAAAGACTGGCTGCCTGTACCCAGGAAATGGAGCAGATGATTTATTACGATTATGTAGTAGTAAATGACCAGGTTGAAAACGCAGTAACCAAAGTCAATGCCATAATAACAGCGGAGCGCTGTCGAATCAAAAACCTGGAATTGGGGTGATAGCATGATTCCTCCTTCTACTAAAGAGATTATGGATATTGGAGACAGTAAGTATGCGGTGGTCGTTGCGGTAGCACGCAGAGCCAGAGTACTTTCTGAAAATAAAAAAAATGATGAGGATTATCGACTTTCATCTATGGTAACCCAAGCATTGAACGAGGTAGTGTCAGGACGCGTTAAGATTGAATTTTAACCGGCAAGGAGACAGCCATGAGTAAAACAATAGCGGTAGGAGTAACCGGCGGTATTGCTGCCTATAAAATTGTTGATCTGGTTAGCCGCCTGAAAAAAGACGAATTTGAGGTTGTTGTTATAATGACCGAGGGAGCTACAAAATTTGTAACTCCCTTGACATTCCGAACCATAAGCGGAAGGGAAGTCTTAACCGACTTATGGCAAGAAACGGAGCGTTATAATGTCCAGCATATAGGAGTTGCTGAAGAAGCAGACCTGTTGGTGATTGCTCCGGCTACTGCCAATTTTATTGGCAAAATGGCCCATGGAATTGCCGATGATTTACTTTCGACAGTCGCTCTGGCTGTGACTTGTCCTATATTAGTTGTTCCTGCCATGAATTCCAACATGTATTTGAATCCCATTGTTCAGAGTAACATAGAAAAGCTCAAATCTGTGGGCTACCATGTTATGAATCCCGACCAGGGAATTTTGGCCTGCGGAGTGTCTGGCCCGGGAAGACTGCCAGAGGTTGAGGTTATATATCAAAAGATTCTGGATCTGCTTAATCCTCGCCAGGATTTCACCGGCAAAAGAGTACTTATTAATGCTGGTGCAACCTGTGAAGATATAGATCCAGTCAGATTTATTACCAATCGGGGAACTGGCAAGATGGGCTATTGCCTGGCGGAAGAAGCACGCCGCCGGGGAGCTGAAGTTATTTTAATCAGCGGGCACACCTACTTGAGCCCACCGCCAGGAGTTCATTTTATTTCTGTGTGGAGTGCCGAGGAGATGTACCAGCAAATGCTGCAGTATCATGATTCTTGTGATGTGATAATCGGCTCTGCTGCCGTCAGTGATTACAAGAGCTCTCAGGTTGCCAGTCAAAAGCGCAAAAAAGCTGAGGACCGCTCTGAGAAGTGGATACTGGAGCTAGTTGGTACTCCTGATATCTTGAAGGAATTAGGCAAAATTAAGAAGGATAATCAGATTTTAGTAGGGTTTGCTGCCGAAACGGAAAATGTATTGGAAAATGCCCGCAAGAAGATTGCCAGTAAAAATTTAGACCTAATTGTTGCCAATGATGTAACCGTAGAGGGTGCAGGTTTCGCCACCGATACCAATATAGTCACCATTATTCACCGCAACGGGGAAGTCAAATCCTTTCCCAAAATGCCCAAGCAACAAGTGGCGGCAGTCATCCTTGATCAAGTCGCTAACTTGATGGACAAGTCTAAGTGTGAGGAGTGAAGGAATTGAATAAAACACTATTTACATCTGAAGCAGTGACAGAAGGCCATCCTGACAAGATTGCCGATCAGATCTCGGATGCTATACTGGATGCCATATTGAGCAAAGATCCCAAGGCTCGTGTAGCGGCTGAGACTCTGGTTACCACTGGCTTAGTGTTGGTAGCCGGGGAAATAACCACTGACTGCTATGTGGACATACCGAGGCTGGTCCGCAGCACTATTGAGGAGATTGGCTATACCCGGGCAAAATATGGATTTGACTGTGAAACCTGTGCGGTCATAACCTCACTGGATGAACAATCCCCAGATATTGCCATGGGTGTAGATAAAGCCCTGGAAGCTAAACAAGGAAATGTTGAAGAGGATATTGAGCTTATTGGTGCTGGTGACCAGGGAATGATGTTTGGCTACGCCACCAATGAGACCGAAGAATATATGCCTTTGCCCGCATTATTAGCTAACCGCATGGCCCAGAGGTTGGCTCAGGTTCGCAAAGAAGGAATTCTGCCTTACTTGCGTCCAGACGGCAAAACCCAGGTGACCGTTGAATATCATGATGATAAACCGGTTCGAATCGATACCGTCGTGGTTTCCGCCCAGCATCATCCGGAAGTGGATGCCGATACATTATCCAGAGATATTATTGAACATGTAATAAAACCGGTCGTTCCTGCCGGTATGCTGGATGACAAAACCAGATTCTTTATAAATCCAACCGGGCGGTTTGTTATTGGCGGACCTCAGGGGGACTGCGGTTTGACAGGCCGAAAGATTATTGTTGATACATATGGAGGCATGGCCCGTCATGGCGGAGGAGCATTTTCCGGCAAAGATCCCACTAAGGTAGACCGTTCCGCTGCCTATGCTGCCCGTTATGTAGCTAAAAACTGTGTAGCTGCCGGTCTGGCTGACCGCATGGAAATCCAATTGGCCTATGCCATCGGAGTGGCTCATCCCGTATCTATAAGAGTTGATACCTTCGGGACCAATCATATTCCGGAAGGAAAAATAGTAGAACTTATCAGGAATAATTTTGATTTGCGCCCAGCAGCGATAATTCGCGATCTGGACCTGCGGCGTCCCATTTATAAGAAAACCGCCGCTTACGGTCACTTCGGCCGAAATGATCCGGACTTTACCTGGGAGCGCACTGACAAAGCCGAAACACTCCGAAAACAAGCAGGACTATAGTATCCCATGGGCGGAGGCGGGTTTCCCGCCTCTTTGTTTTTTCGATATTTTGAACACAGATTCTATGCAGATAAGCGCGGACCATATGCTCAGTAGGAGTATTAAATGTAAATGTAATACAAGAGTATTAGCCGGCTTGATCCGGTACACCTCGCCTTTCTAATACTTTTGATTAAACAGTGCAATAATGTATTCATTCATCCTTATCTGTTTTACAGTTGACAATTATGGGGGGAGCTATGCTTAGTGCAGAAGTAATCATTGATCAAAAATCCACGGTTTTTAATGAGGCTTTTACTTATTTGGTTCCTGACTCCTTGGCCTCACAAATAGCCTGTGGTATGAGAGTGCTGGTTCCTCTGGGAAACCGCAGGGTGGAGGGATATGTCCGTAACCTGCGTTCCATAAAGGATACGGGTAATCTGAAAAAAATTATAGATATATTAGACCGGGAACCGGTAATAAGTACCAGCCTTTTCCGGCTAGCTGATTGGATGTCCCAGTATTACTTGGCGCCGCTAAGTTCCGTTTTAGCTCTCCTGGTTCCTCCCGCTCACAAAAAGGCTCATTCCGACTGGATCATTCTAAATCCCGGCATCAGTGATGATTCGTTAAAAAACTTGGATAAAGAAATAAGAGCTTTTTTGCATAATATAGCGGAGAACGGGGGCATAACCAAGAACAAGGCCCGGCAGGTGATAGGAGAGAATACTTTAAACCAGCTGTGTATCGAGAACATTCTGATTCCAGTCGGCAGATACGGGACAAAAAGACAGCGCAAAGATGGCTGGGTATATATAATTGCAGATCAGGCTCAGTTTGATCTGGATAAAATAGGCAGGAAAGCACCGCGGCAGGCCCAGATCCTGGAGTTGCTAAAAAGAGTCGGACCTATAGAATGCCGTCAATTGGAAAAGACCTTTGCCCCTAGCAGTATCAAAGCCCTAGTACAACAGGGACTGATTGAAAGGCAAAAATTGCAGCCGGAAATTAAACCGGCATTATTTACCATGTCTCCGGAACAAAAGCAAGTGGTCAACGCTATTCAGAAAGCTCTCAGCCAAAAAAAGTATCAGGAATTCCTTCTCCATGGGGTTACCGGCAGCGGCAAGACAGAAGTATATATTAATTGTGTGCTGTCAGCTATGGAAAAAGGATTACAGACTATTGTTCTGGTACCGGAAATAGCTTTGACCGAGCACCTTATCAATCAGTTCGCTGCACGGATTCCGGGTACGGCAGTACTCCACAGCGGACTTCCTCCGCTGGAACGGTACGAGGAATGGAAGCGGATTGCCGAAGGAGAAGTAAATGTAGTACTGGGGACTCGTTCAGCCGTTTTTGCCCCTTTCAGCAACTTGGGTCTGATCATTATTGATGAAGAGCAGGAATCAACTTACAAACAAGAGGAGAGTCCTCGCTATAATGCCCGGGAAGTTGCTAGGCATCGCTGTCAGCTTGAATCAGCGGTACTGCTCCTAGGCAGTGCTACTCCTTCAATAGAAAGCTATCATCGTACTAAAACCGGTGGTTCCCAATTATTATCCTTGCCGAAAAGGGTGGAGGGATTACCTCTGCCGGAGGTTACCGTGGAAGATCTAAGGGGTAACTGGAGACATGGGCACAGGTCGTGTATATCAGCCCGATTAGCCAGGAGCATCCAGGAGGTCCTGGATAATGGGCAGCAATGTATTCTATTTCTAAACCGCAGGGGCTACTCACCCATGACTATTTGCCAGCAATGTGGTATGATAGCCACGTGTCCTAACTGTGCCGTAGGCCTTAATTATCATCAGGATACCAAACGGTATATATGTCACTATTGTAATTACCAGGCGGAAGAAATCACTGTTTGTCCCCGCTGTTCCAGCCGCCATTTGGCCAGTGTTGGCTGGGGCACCCAAAAAGTTGAGCAAGATGTACGCCAGCTTTTTCCCCAAGCCCGCATTGATCGCTTGGATTTGGACAAAACCAGGCGCCGGGGGTATCTGCAAAAAGTATTGACATCCATGCAGCAAGGTAAAACTGATATACTGATAGGAACACAAATGGTAGCCAAAGGGCTTGATTTTCCTCAGGTATCCCTGGTAGGTATAATTAATGCTGACGGGATGTTGGGAATACCTGATTATCGAGCCGGGGAAAGGGCTTTTCAACTGCTGGTACAGGCAGCGGGAAGAGCCGGAAGAGGTCCCATACCCGGTCAGGTGATAATTCAGACCTTTCAACCGGATCATCCCATTATCCGCATGGCCTTACGCCAAGACTATCACGGCTTTTACAATGAGGAGATTAGTCTGAGAAAAAGTCTGGGATATCCGCCTTTTTCCAGTATACTAAGAATTGAGATAAGCTCTAAACTGCAAAAACAAGCAGAGAAGACAGCTGCCATTCTCAAACAGTTAATTGATGAACGCTTGGATTCCGTCGAAGATGACATACAAATATTAGGCCCGGCTCCCTGCCCCATTTGGAGATTAAGAAAGCGCTTCCGCATGCAGATTATATTAAAAGCAGAGAGCTGGGAACTGCTGCAGAGCCTGGGCAACTATTTACTCCGCTGCAGATGGGATTCCGATGTAAGAGTGGTTTTCGATATGGATCCAGGGATAATGTTATAAGGAGGTACATTGTTTTTGGGTGTATACCAGATTGTTGAAGAACCTGCTGAAATTCTGCGTACACCAGCATTACCGGTAAAGAATATTAATGCCGGTGTAATACGAGTATTAGATAATATGCGGGATACTCTGTACGCTTTTGATGGGGTCGGCCTGGCTGCCCCCCAAATAGGAGTTCCCAAACGAATCATTGTAGTGGATGCCGGCGACCAGCTAATAGAACTGATCAATCCTGAGATAATATTGGCTGAAGGTGAGCAAATCGGCCGGGAAGGTTGTTTAAGCATCCCCAATGTGGTTGGTACGGTTAAACGAGCCAATCGAGTGGTGGTCCGGGGGCTGAACCGTGAAGGCCAAGAGGTGGAATATGAAGCCACCGAACTCCTGGCGCGAGCTTTTCAGCACGAAATTGATCATCTGGATGGAGTACTTTTCATAGATAAAGCTACCGACATCCGCCGGGTCAAGTCTTAATCCCGAGGTGAAAACATGAAGATAGTCTTTATGGGTACCTCTGAGTTTGCCGTGCCATCATTGCAAATCCTTGCTGACAACTTCCAGGTAGCGGCAGTCATTACCCAGCCTGACCGCCCAAAAGGCCGGGGGCATAAAATAGAAGCCCCGCCGGTAAAACAGGCAGCTATGGCAAGGAATTTGCCTGTATATCAATATAACCGCATTCGTGATAGTGAAGCTGTGCAGACTATTTCTTCCTTGCATCCAGATCTTATTGTGGTAGTCTCCTATGGACAGATAATACCTGTTGATATTCTGAATATCCCTGACCATGGGTGTATAAATGTCCATGCGTCTTTGCTGCCCCGCTACCGGGGGGCTGCTCCGATTCAAAGGGCTATAATGGCCGGGGAAACAATCACCGGAGTGACCACCATGTTTATGAATGAAGGGCTTGACACCGGTGATATAATATTGCAAACAACCGTACCAATTCCCCTGGAGATGAACAGCGGCGAACTGGAACAGATTTTGGCCCGGACCGGAGCAGAACTTTTATTGCAGACCATAAACCAAGTCCAAGCAGGAACGGTTCAACCTAAGGCTCAGGATGATTCCCAGGCTACTTATGCACCCATGATTAAGCCCGAAGACGAAATTATTGACTGGTCGTCTTCCGCCTGGGATATACACAATAAAATACGGGCGCTAAATCCCAAACCAGGTGCCTATACTACTTACAAGGGCGATAAACTCAAAATATTCGCCAGTCGTGTTCAGGAACATGACAATACCGGCAAAGCCGGTGAAGTTATAGCCAAAACCCAGGACGGTTTCCTGGTCCAGACTGGACAAGGTTATCTGGAAATACTGGAGGTGCAAAGGGCAGGCAAAAAACGTATTTTGGCCAGGGAATTCCTAAAAGGAGTCAGGCTGGATGCGGGGGAACAGCTGGGCAATTAGGGAGCGTACAGTATGGAAGCCAAAAAACGTTTATATTTAGGGCTGTTAACCTTCAGTCTTTTTTTAATAGCTGCAGTTATATGGCTGGCATGGTACCTGATTGCCAACCGGACCATGCTAGTAAACCAGGTATTATTAGTCATACTAGTAGCTGGAGCCATACTCTTTTTGATTATCTTCGCCCTGGGGATAATGGCAATGGTTATTATGATCATTCGTTCCCATACCACACCCTGGCAGGAGAGTGTCGCCCGGGTGGTCAATGAATGGCTGTTTCCCGTAGCCCTGTTAGTCGGCAAATTGCTGAGGGTGGACCGGGATTCAATTCTACGGTCGTTTATCTCCGTCAATAATTACTTGGTTCGTTCCAAAAAAGTAAAATTACCCGGGGAAAAGGTAATGATTTTGGCCCCTCACTGCTTGCAAAATTCAGAATGCCCCCATAAAATTACCATTGATGTGGCAAACTGCAAGCAGTGCGGCAAGTGTAAAATCGGGGAGTTGAAACAACTAGCCGCCCAATACGATTGCAAGCTGAGAGTAGTTACCGGTGGTACCTTGGCTCGCCAGGCAATAAAAGAGCAGAAGCCCAGTGCCGTGGTGGCCATTGCCTGTGAAAGGGATCTTTCTTTAGGAATTCAGGATATATCCGTTATTCCCGTTCTGGGAATAATAAACTGCCGGCCTCATGGACCTTGTCTGAATACCGATGTGGATATGGGATATGTCCACAATGCCATGAATTTTTTCAGCAAAGGAGGAAGATAATATGTCTTACATTCTTTTTATCCTGCCAGCTTTTATACTGTCTTTGTACGCCCAGTTTAAAGTCAAATCTACTTTCAATCGCTATTCTCAGGTACGTTCTTCCCGGGGGATGAGCGGAGCAGAAGTTGCTAGTATGCTGTTGCGACGCAATGGCATGTCTTCCACGGTAGGCATTCAGCCCATACCAGGGAGTCTGACTGATCATTATGATCCCACCGCCAAGATGGTGCGTTTGTCGGAAACAGTTTACGGCAGCAACTCCATTTCCGCCATTGGGGTGGCGGCTCACGAAGTAGGCCATGCGATTCAACACCAGCACCAATATGGTCCTTTGACTTTACGCCATAAACTAGTACCCGTTACTAATTTTGCTTCTTCAGCATCCTTCCCTATTCTGTTGGTGGGATTTTTCATCGGCAGCCTGGATCTGATAATGGTGGGTATCATACTATTTTCGGCCGTAGTTTTGTTCCATTTAGTAACTCTGCCTGTGGAGCTAAATGCTTCCCGCCGGGCGGTTCTGCAACTGTCGGAAGCAGGGATAATAGCGTCTGACGAGGTCCCGATGGTGAAAAAGGTTCTGGGAGCGGCAGCCCTTACTTATCTGGCAGCGACCCTGTCCGCCATAGCCAACTTGCTTTATTACCTGAGCATTTTCGGAGGCAGTGATGAATAATTGAAATCAGGCCAGCGCAATTCTAGCAAAGATGCATCAGTTGACGGTTCGGTTCGTGAGCAAGCCCTGTCGATTCTCTACCAGATTAATCAACAGGGTGCTTTTGCCAACCTTGCGCTGGATAAAGGGCTGCAGAACAGCAGCCTGTCAATACATGAGCGAAACTTGATCACAGAGATGGTCAATGGAACTGTTCGCATGCAAAAGCACCTGGATTGGGTGCTTGCCTTTTTTTTAAAAGGCAAGCTGGAAAAGCAGAACCCCTGGTTCCTGAATATATTGCGATTAAGCTTGTACCAGCTGCTGTTCATGGAAAACATACCTCCATATGCCTGTATAAATGAAGCGGTTAATTTAACCCGCCAGAGAGTAAACAGTTCCATGGCCCGGGTGGTCAACGCCATACTTCGTAATATACTGCGGCAAAAAGATAACTTAACCTATCCGCCTGACCATGAACCTGAATATCTTGCGGTATACCATTCCCATCCCGACTGGATTGTGAAGTATTACCTTAATGAGTTTGGCTGGGATGCCACTGTATCAATCCTGGAGTACAATAATCGCAGGCCGAGCTTGGATTTTCGCTGCAACCAGCTGAAAACCAGCCCCGAACAATTAGTGCATTGTTTACACAGTGAGGGAGTGGCCTGCCATATTTCATCCCTAATACCCTGGGCTATTAGTGTACAATCCCTGTCCAAGTCAATTTCCGATCTGCAATCCTTTAAGGAGGGTCTGTTCTATGTTCAGAACCAGGCATCCATGTTAGCAGCCTGGCTATTAAACCCCCAGCCTGGGGAAACAGTCTTTGATCTGTGTGCCGGGGTGGGGGGCAAAACCACTCAGATGGCTGAATTAATGAATAATCAAGGTAAAATAATAGCTTTTGATATATACCCTCAAAAACTGGATCTTCTGGCTAAGAATGCATCCCGTATGGGAATATCCATAATTTGTACTGAAGCAGGGGATGCAACCCAGATTGCATATGAAGGAAAGAGGCCTGACCGGATCATGCTGGATGCTCCCTGCAGTGGCCTGGGGGTATTGAACCGGCGGGCTGATTCCCGGTGGCAGAGGCGTCCTGAAGATCTAAAAGCCTTGCTGGAGATCCAGCAAGCCTTGCTGCATAAAGCTGCCCAGTTGGTTAAAGAAGGGGGATATATTCTATACTCTACCTGCTCTACGTTGAAACAGGAAAACCAGCTGCAGGTAGAGGAATTTTTAGAAAAGCACCCTGACTTTAGGCTGGAACCAATGGACGATCGTCTGGAATTTTTTCCTCTTCGTGGTGAAGACCGGTCCCAGGCTCAGCAGGGTATGCTCTTGCTTATCCCGGGCCGTTATAATACAGACGGTATGTTCTATGCTTTATTAAGGAGGATTTAACTAGTTGAACACCATTAATCGCACTCAACTGCTGGGCATGAACTGTAAGCAATTGGAAGATTATATGCTGCAAATTGGACAGCCCAGATATCGAGGCAGGCAAATATACAAGTGGATTTATCAAAAAGATATCAGCTCCTTTTATGAAATGAGTGATATTCCCAAGGAACTGCGCCGGCAATTAGATGAGACAGCAGTAGTGTCCATACCCAGGGTTTTAAAACAGCGGGTATCCAAGGACGGAACCCGTAAATTTCTAATGGAATTAGAGGATCGCAAACGTATTGAAACCGTAGTAATTCCTCAGGGAGAGGGACGAGGGTCTCGCTATTCCCTGTGTATTTCTACCCAGGTAGGCTGCCCCATAAGTTGTGCTTTTTGTGCTACAGGGTCATCCGGTTATCACCGCAATTTGCAATCCCATGAAATGGTGGGGCAATTTTTAAGTTCACGCCGGGAGCTTAAAAAGCGCTTGAAAAAGAACGACGATAATATAATCAGCAATGTGGTCTATATGGGCATGGGGGAACCTTTTCTAAACTATGATCAGGTAATAGCTTCAGTTTACCTGCTCATCGATCCCCAGGGTATAAATCTCGGCCAGAGGCATATTACCATTTCCACCTCGGGAGAAGTAAAGGGGATCAAGCGGTTAGCAGAAGAAGATCTCCAGATAACACTGGCCATATCCCTGCACGCTCCCAATGATCAGTTGCGGGATCAGCTGGTGCCCCTTAACCGCAAATATCCTTTGGGCCAGTTGATGGAAGCAGTGGAGTACTACTTAGATAAGACCAATCGACGGGTTACCTTTGAGTATATTATGCTGGACGATGTGAATATAAGCAGGGAACATGCCCATGAACTCATTAAGATGGTCAAACCATTGCTAGCCAATATAAATCTTATTCCCTATAATGAAGTAGAGACATTGCCTTTTAAAAGACCATCCAGTAATAAAGTTTGGCAGTTTTACCACTGGCTGGTTGAAGGAGGGTTAAATGTCACTATCCGCGAAGAACGGGGCGGGGATATTGAAGCAGCCTGCGGACAGTTGTATGTTAAAGAACGCTAGGTTTTCTGGCTTCTGCAGGTTTCAGCATTTGAGGTGCTCGTTTAATGAAAGTTGTTGGGATTTCAGACATTGGATTAGTGCGTAAAAAAAATGAGGATGCTTTTTGGATAGACGAAAAGCAGGGCTTTTTCCTGGTCTGTGATGGTATGGGGGGGCATCGCGGCGGTGAAGTTGCTTCCCGTATGGCGGTCCAAACTATCAGCCAATCCATGAAGAACTCTGCATCCTCCGATGCCCGGGAGAGGCTTATACAAGCTATTGAAACAGCCAATCAAGCTATTTTAAAAGCCGGTCTGGAAAATGAACACCTGTTTGAAATGGGTACAACTGTAACGGCAGTGCTGGTGGACGGTTCCCGTTTGCTGGTAGCCAATGTAGGGGACAGTGGGGTCTTTCTTATCCGCAGCAACACTATTCGCAAAATAACCCGCGATCATACCCTTGCCGAGGAGATGCTCTCCCACGGAATATTAAAGCCCGAAGAAATGAGAGGAAATGCTTACAACCATATCTTAACTCGAGCTTTGGGTGTAGACGATCAGGTAGAAATAGATTTATTCAGCGAAGAGATATTAGCAGGTGACATTCTGCTGATGTGCAGTGATGGTTTAACTGATATGCTTATCCCCGATGAGATACTGGAAATCATTCTGGCTCACAGCGATGACTTAGAGACTGCCGCCAACAGTTTAATCAGCAAAGCTTTGGAAAAAGGCGGCTTTGATAATATTACTATTGTGCTCTTAAGCTTCAACTAGGAGGTAAAAACAGTTGGCAGGGACAGTTTTACAGGATAGATATGAATTGCTGGAGAAAATCGGCGAGGGCGGAATGTCCATAGTATATAAAGCCCGCTGCAGAATACTGGACCGTATTGTAGCTGTAAAAGTACTTAAAGAGGAATTTGCCAGGGATGAAAGCTTTGTGCACCGGTTTAAAACGGAAGCCCTGGCTGCTGCCAGTTTGTCCCATCCCAATCTGGTAAATATTTATGATGTAGGACAACAGGGTGACTGCTATTACATAGTCATGGAATATGTTCAGGGACAGACTCTCAAAGAGTTGATTGAGGCAGAAGCACCTTTGCCTGTTGAAAAAGCGGTCGATATAGCCATAATGATTTGCGATGGTTTGCATTATGCCCATGAAAAAGGCATTATTCACCGGGATATAAAACCCCAGAACATTTTAATAACTGATTTTGGAATTGTTAAGGTAGCTGATTTCGGCATTGCCCAGGCCATGACCACTAAAACTATAACCTTTGGAGGAAATGTAGTAGGGTCGGTACAGTATATATCTCCCGAGCAGGCCAAGGGTGAACCTTTGACCAGGGCTACTGATATTTACTCACTGGGATGTGTCATGTACGAAATGTTGACCGGACGGATTCCCTACGATGCTGATAGCCCCATCACCATAGCTTTAAAACATATTCACGATGACATTCCCTCGGTGAGAGATTATAATACGGAAGTTCCCTTGGGTTTAGAAGGTATTATTACCAAAGCCATGGAGAAATTGCCCCAGCATCGCTTTGCTACAGCCGAAGAACTGCGTAATGCTCTGTTAAACTTTCATAGCCAGCATTTTTCCTCCTATACCAGTAAACATAAAAATGGCAAAACCTTGATCATGGCTCCGCTGTCAGAAGGGAGAGATCAAGAAGTGGCTAAGAAAAAACTGCGGCCAGCCGCCGCCATTGCCCTGCTGGCTGTTCTGGGATTGTTCCTGGGCATTTTAAATGGCCTCAGCGGAAGTTTCTTCGGTGAGGAAGTAGAGGTGCCGGATTTAGTGGGAATGAGTTTAAAGGAGGCCGACCAGGAGCTATCTAAATTGGGTTTGAAGCTTAAGGTATTGTCTGAGCAGTACGACAGCGAAATAGAAAAGGACCATATAATCAGCCAGGAATATGTGAAGGGCTTCAAAGTGAAAAAAGGACGAGAAATAGGAGTGGTAGTCAGCAAGGGCATACAATTGCAGAAAGTACCCGATATTGTGGGTATGGACAGAAGTGTGGCCGAGATAGAGTTGCGCAACCATGGTTTTCGGGTAGGCAAGATAGATACGATTCATGATGAAAAGTATGCTGAGAATCAAGTTATTTCCCAAAATCCCCGAGCGGGGACGGAAGCCGAACCAGGGGAATATGTTGACCTTATGATCAGTGAAGGGCCGGCTCCAGAACGGGTTACTATGCCCAACCTGATCGGTTTGGATCTGAAAACAGCTCGCCAAACTCTGGAGGAACTGAAGTTAAAGGTAGGAGAAGTAACCAAGCAGGAAAGTGATGCTTATTTTGCTGACCAGGTCGTAGCCCAGGATACCCAGGCAGGGGTATTGGTGGATCAGCAAACAGCCATAAATCTCACCGTCAGTTTAGGGCCGGGACCTGCGGCTCAGGCTCGCAGTCTGGAGTTTGAATTGCCCAGGGATAAGGATTACTACAAAGTAGTGGTTAAAGTTAAGGATACCCGCGGGGAGAGAAAAGTATATGATCAGATGCACGAAGGCGGGGACACGGTAATAATTGGCATCAGTTATTTTGGCAGCGGTCAGGCAGAGATTCAATTGAATGGTACCCCATATCGTACCATTAATCTATAACGTTAAGGAGGTTTTTATGACCGGCCAGGAAGCCGTTGGACTGGTATTTAAGAACTACAGCGGCTTTTATTATGTGCAAGCTGTGGAGGGACAAGTTTACGAATGCAAAATCCGCGGCAAGCTTAAAGAAACTGTAGTCAGCGGCGACTGGGTTACTTTTACCCCATTGGATTCCGGACGGGGTATAATAGAATCCATACAGGAGAGAAAAAACCTATTATACCGGCCCAAGATAGCTAATGTTACTATGGTACTTATAGTTATGGCTGTTGACAGACCTGCTCCCAGTCTAGCCTTGCTGGACCGTCTGCTGTTGTTGGCAGCTCTGCAGAAAATAGAACCATGTATTTTGCTGAATAAATGTGATTTGGAACCAGATGCCAAAGCCAATTTAATTATGGATTATTACCCGCAAGCAGGTTTCAAAGTATTGTCCATTTCTGCCAAACAGCAATTAAATCTGGAAGCAGTTCGTGACCTGCTCCAGGGTCAGATAGCAGTTCTGGCCGGTCCCAGCGGGGTGGGCAAGACCAGTCTTATCAACACCCTGACGTACGGTCTTAACTTAAAAACACAGGAAGTAAGCAGAAAAATAGGCAGAGGCAGGCATACCACCCGCCATGTAGAGCTTTTCCCCATAGATAAGCAAGGATGGATTGCCGATACTCCTGGATTCAGCGTTTTGGACCTGCCGGCAATGAAAAGTACTGAACTGGCTGATTATTATCCTGATTTTTCAGTATTCAGAGAGGAATGCCGGTTTACCGATTGTTTGCATTTCCGGGAAAAAGAGTGTGGGGTTAAAAATGCTCTGGAAAACGGGAAGATACCTGACTTCCGCTATAATAATTATATTCAGCTTTTAGAAGAAGTTATGGAAAAGGAGAAATGCTATCGATGATATTGCTAGCCCCCTCCATATTGTCCGCTAATTTTGCCCGTCTGGGAGAGGATATTTCTCAAGTGGAGCAGGCAGGAGCCGATTGGCTGCATATAGATGTTATGGATGGGCATTTTGTACCCAATATTACCATCGGCCCACAGGTTGTAAAGGATCTGAGAGCCGTAAGCAAGCTGGTATTCGATGTTCATCTTATGATAGAAAACCCGGATGAGCACATTCCCGCTTTTGCTAAAGCAGGCGCCGATTTTATTACCGTTCATGTGGAAACCTGCCGTCATCTCAACCGGACCATTAATTTAATACGTGAGAACGGCTGCCGTCCCGGAGTGGCTATAAATCCAGCCACACCAGTCTGCCTGGTTGAACCCAGCCTGGCAGATATCGATTTAGTCCTGGTAATGAGCGTTAATCCAGGTTTTGGAGGGCAGGATTTTATACCTGGTGCTATCAGCAAGATTGAACAGTTAAGGAAGATTTCGGAGGAAATGAATAAAGACTTGTTTATTCAGGTTGACGGAGGAATTAATCTGGAAACGGGACGCAGGGTAGTTCAGGCGGGGGCTAATGTTTTAGTTGCAGGTTCTTTCATTTTTCGTTCCCCTGATCCAACTCAGGCGGTAGCAGACCTGAAGAAAGCCGTCGCCTATTGACCACCGGTGCGCTTAAGTGCTAAGATTAAGGCAAATTTAATAGGTTTATTTTTCTTCGGGGACGGGTGAAATTCCCTACCGGCGGTAGAGCCCGCGAGCCGCAAGGCAGGACCCGGTGCAATTCCGGGGCCGACAGTGAAAGTCTGGATGGGAGAAGAAAAATAATATGGCATGGCGCGTATTTTCACGGTGCCATATTATTTGTGCTTTTAAACTCCGAAGAATACAACGGAGTTTTTTTATTACCCTTTTTGATGCAGGGTATTGGATATAAGATAAGGTGGATTTCCATATGGGCAATGATGACCTTTACTACATGCAAAGAGCCTTGGAACTAGCCGAGCTTGGACTGGGGCGTACCAGTCCCAACCCGGCAGTGGGGGCAGTAATTGTAAAGGATGGAGTAATAGTCGGCGAAGGATATCATCAAAAGGCGGGTACCCCTCACGCTGAGATACACGCTCTTCGCCAGGCAGGAGAACTTGCTCGGGGAGCTGATATTTACGTTACTCTGGAACCCTGCAGTCATTACGGGAAAACTCCTCCCTGCGCAAACGCCTTAATTGAAGCAGGTATAAAAAGGGTGGTAGCAGCAGTACTTGATCCCAATCCGCTGGTGGCAGGGCAGGGCATGGAAATATTAAAAAGAGCGGGAATTGAAACTCAGGTAGGAGTACTGGAAGAACCAGCTCGCAAGCTCAATGAAGCTTTTTTTAAGTTTATAACCACCCAGCGGCCTTTTGTGGCCATCAAAACCGCCATGACTTTGGATGGAAAGATTGCCACCAGGCAAGGAAATTCTCGCTGGATTACTTCTGCGGAAGCGAGAAAATATGTACATCAACTTCGCAACCGCTATGATGCTATTATGGTCGGTATTGGCACAGTATTGGCTGATGATCCCATGCTCAATACTCGCTTGGACGATCCTGCCGCCCGAGATCCGGTACGGGTTATTATCGACGGGCAGTTGTATCTGCCCCTGAATAGTCAGATTGCAAAGACCAGCTATAAGCAGCCTACCCTGGTATATACTTCCCGCAATGCGGATCGGCAGCGAGAAAACGCATTAAAGGAACAAGGATTGGAAATAATCCGTGTCGGTGGAACTGAGAACAATCTAGACCTGGGCCAGGTTATGGACGACCTGGGCAAAAGAGGTTTGATTAGTATTCTGGTGGAAGGAGGCGCTGGACTTAATGCTTCCTTGCTGGAGCAAAAGCTAGTGGACAAACTATACTGGTTTATAGCTCCCAAAATCATAGGCAGCCATCAGGCTCCGGGACCAGTAGCGGGAACAGGAGCAGCTGCTATGGATGAGGCCATACTTTTGTATGATATAGAGCAGCAGCAGATCGGAAATGACCTGCTGATTAAAGCTTACACAAGGTGGTGAGGCAGTGTTTACAGGTATCATCGAAGAAATCGGCTATGTACAGCGTATTACTCAACAATCCAATTCCGCCCAAATTCAGATCAAAGCCAGCAAAGTATTGGAAGATGCTGCAGTGGGGGACAGTATTGCGGTTAATGGTGTCTGCCTGACCGTAGTTTCCTTTGATTCTCAGCATTTTACCGCCGATGTTATGCCTGAAACTATAAGCAAAACTACCTTAAGAGACTTAAAACCGGGCAGTCCGGTTAACCTGGAACGTGCTTTAAAGCTTGGCGGCAGGCTGGGAGGACATATCGTTCAGGGACATGTTGATGCTGTGGGAACTATTGTGCAGAAACAAGTTTTGGAGATAGCTATTATATACCGGATACAAGCCCCTGAAGAATTGCTGCAATATGTAATTCCCAAAGGATCAATTGCTATAGATGGGATTAGCCTGACTGTAGTAGATGTTTTTACCGACAGTTTTACCGTTTCGATAATTCCCCATACTGCTCATGCCACGATTCTGGGCGGCAAAAATCCCGGTGACAAAGTTAACCTGGAAAGTGACATTATCGGCAGATATGCTCACTATTTAATGAAACGTAAAGACAGCGAAGAAAAGAAGGAATTGGATATGGCATTTCTGGCTCAGCACGGTTTTATATAAGGAGGAGCGGAAAAATGTTTAAATTTAATACCATTGAGGAAGCAATTAGCGATATCCGGGAAGGTAAAATGGTAATTTTAGTGGATGATGAGGATCGGGAGAACGAAGGGGATGTAATTGTGGCTGCCGAAAAGGCTACCCCGGAGATAATAAATTTTATGGCTACCTATGCCAGGGGTCTTATCTGCGTGCCCATGACCGGTGAACGGCTGGATGAATTGGAGATCCAGCCCATGGTACTGGATAATACCGATAACCACGAAACAGCTTTTACGGTTTCGGTAGATTATAAAACAACTACTACCGGAATATCTGCCCATGAAAGAGCGGCAACCATAGCAGCTTTACTGTCTCCTGAAGCTAAACCCTCTGATTTCCGAAAACCAGGGCATATATTCCCCCTGCGGTACAAAGAAGGAGGAGTCCTGCGCAGAGCTGGCCATACAGAGGGATCAATAGATTTGGCTCGACTGGCAGGTTTATACCCGGCAGCAGTTATCTGCGAAATCATGAACGATGACGGAACTATGGCCCGGGTTCCTGAGCTGATGGATTTTGCTGAGAAGCATGGTCTGAAAATTGTAACCATCGCTGATTTGATAGAATACCGGCGGCGGACGGAGAAACTAGTCAGAAGGGTAGCTGACAGCAAGCTTCCTACTCAATATGGCGAATTTACAGCAGTAGCTTACGAGTCCATATTGGATAACAAGGGACATATAGCCCTGGTTAAAGGGGAATGGGAACAGGATGAACCAATTCTGGTGCGGGTACATTCTGAATGCTTAACTGGAGATGTTTTTGGCTCCAGACGGTGCGACTGCGGTGAACAATTGGCCACGGCTCTGACTATGATTGAAAATGCCGGCAAAGGAGTACTTCTCTATATGCGCCAGGAAGGACGCGGCATAGGATTGGTAAACAAAATACGCGCCTATCACTTGCAGGATCATGGCCGGGATACGGTGGAAGCCAACTTGGAATTAGGTTTTCCCGCAGATTTGCGTGATTATGGTATCGGAGCCCAAATACTAGTTGATCTGGGAGTACGAAAAATGCGGCTTATGACCAACAACCCCAAAAAAATTAGGGGTTTGGAAGGATACGGATTGGAGATAGTCGAACGAGTTCCCATAGAGATTCCCAGCAAGGAGGAAAATCGTTTTTACTTGCAGACCAAGAAGGAAAAAATGGGCCATATGTTGGCCGGAATATAAACTTAAGGAGGAATAGCAGTGCGGGTATTGGAAGGAAAACTGGTAGGAGATGGGCAGCGAATAGGTATTGTGGTATCCCGTTTTAATGAGTTCATAACCAATAAACTGTTGTCGGGATGTTTGGATACCCTGCTGCGGCATAATGTAAATCAACAGGACATTGACGTGGTATGGGTTCCGGGTGCTTTTGAGATACCTCTGACAGCCCAAAAGATGGTGCAGCGTGGCTATGATGCGGTAATATGTCTGGGAGCAGTTATCCGCGGCGCTACCCCCCATTTCGAATATGTGTCAGCCGAAGTAACCAAGGGAATTGCTCAAGTAGCTCTGAGTACGGGAGTACCGGTAATCTACGGTATAATAACCGCTGATACCATAGAACAGGCTATAGAACGTGCTGGAACTAAGGCAGGCAACAAGGGAGTGGATGCAGCTAACAGCGCTATCGAAATGGTTAACTTGATGAAACAGCTTCTGTAGCCCAGTTAAGACCTCTGCCGTTTCCATTTGGCAGAGGTCTTTTTTCTTATCCCTTCTTTTTTAATCCTTCTTAACCTTCTTTTCTGGTTTAGCAACTCTTCATAAAAAGTTGCCCTCATAAATAAAGTGAACCAAAAATGGTTCACCATGATGCAATATCGTAGCAGTGCATGTATCAACAGCGTTCTTATTGGATGGTTTCAGATTTATCCGGGTGTTTGCCAGGAAAATCCCTTAATGATGAGGCTGAATGATCCATAAATGAATCATCTTGCAAGTCCCAGATGACGGTGTTCCAGTGAGTATGGAATTAAATGGATTACGGAATTTTATTAAAAATATGATAAAATTCGTCCTGCGGGCATTATTTTGAGTAAAGAGTATATTAAAACAAATTGGTTTTTGTTTTGGGACAGGTTGGCACGATAATTGCATTATAGATGGGCAGGATTGCAAGGGGCGCAGGGGAGGCATGATTTTCCCAGAGGATGATCATACCTCAACACAAGCGCAATAGGGATACAAAAATGAAAATGAGGTGATTTATTGTGGCACTGAAAACCCCCCAACAATACCTGGATGAGCTAAGACAGCTCAAGATTAATCTCTATATGTTTGGTGAAAAAGTAGAGAACTATGTTGATCATCCTATTATTCGCCCTTCTATCAATGCTATGGCTATGACTTATAAACTGGCACATGATCCTGAATATGAAGATCTGATGACAGCAACTTCTAGTCTGACAGGGAAAAAGATAAACCGCTTTACCCATATTCATCAGAGCACTGAAGACCTGATAAAGAAGGTAAAGATGCAGCGGCTTTTAGGACAAAAGACAGGTTCTTGCTTCCAGAGATGCGTAGGACTGGATGCTTTCAATGCCGTATTCAGCACAACCTATGAAATTGATCAGGCTTATGGCACCGAATACCACCAGCGTTTCATTGAATATATGAAATATGTTCAGGAAAACGACTTGGCTGTAGACGGTTGTATGACTGATGCTCGCGGTGATCGCTCCAAGAGTCCTGGACAGCAGCCTGATCCGGATGCCTATCTGCATGTTGTAGAGAGACGGCCCGACGGTGTTGTGGTAAGAGGATGCAAACTTCACCAGACTGGTATGATAAATTCCCATGAAATATTGGTTATGCCTAACAACGCCTTAAAAGCGGACGAGAAGGATTGGGCTATTTGCTTTGCGATTCCGCTGGATACCCCCGGTATGATTTATGTTTACGGGCGTCAATCCTGCGATACCCGCAAATTGGAAGGCGGAAACGTAGATGTGGGTAATATACATTTTGGCGGACAGGAAGTCATGACCATATTCAACGATGTATTTGTACCCAATGAGAGGATCTTCATGAATGGAGAGACCGACTTCGCCGGAACCTTAGTAGAAAGATTTGCCGGTTATCATCGCCAGAGCTATGGCGGATGCAAGGTCGGAGTTGGTGATACCCTGATAGGTGCTGCCAAAGCCATTACTGATTACCAGGGTGTAAGCAAAGCATCTCACGTTAAGGACAAAATCATTGAAATGTGCCACCTGAATGAGACCCTTTATTCCTGTGGTATAGCTTGCTCAGCGGAAGGACGCAAAACAGCGGCTGGCAATTATCTGATTGATTTGCTGTTGGCTAATGTGTGCAAGCAGAATGTTACCAGATTTCCTTATGAAATTGCCCGTTTAGCTCAGGATTTGGCAGGAGGTATGATAGTAACCATGCCTTCGGAAAAAGACTTTGAGAATCCGGAAATTGGTCATTTAGTTAAGAAGTATGTCAGCACCGGCATTGTTCCTCCGGAACATCGCCAGCGTATGCTGCGCTTGATTGAGAACCTGACCATGGGCTGTGCTGCAGTAGGGTATTTGACCGAATCCATGCATGGCGCCGGATCACCTCAAGCCCAGCGTATTATGATTGCCCGCCTGGTGGATCTGGAGCATCGCAAAGAACTGGCTGAAAAACTCTGCGGCATAAAAGAAAATCCGGATATTGATTGGAATTAGGAATTACTGGCAAATAGCAGCAAGATAAGCGGCAAATTCACAGCTCAAGACCCAGTTAAGAAAATCAATTAAATAAAGAATGTGCTGATTCATTTTTGCAATCAGTGTTATAGTAATTGGTTGCAGTCAAAGCCAGTATGCAAATAGCCGGTCTTCCAACACTAGGAGAAGTGACGAGATGAAGCTACGTATCAAGTATTGCGGCGGATGCAATCCCATCATTAATCGTTCTAGACTAGTAAACCAGGTAAAGGACGAGCTACAAAAAAAAACCAACGTCGAAATAGTGGACAAGGATGCGGACGTAGGACTGCTAGTCGGCGGTTGCCAGGTATGCTGCCCGAATCTGTCGCAGATCGAAGACCAGGCTAAACAATGGGTAATTGTCGGTGGAAACCTGGTGGACTATCTGCCAGTTTCCATCGACCAATTACCTGCTAAAGTTGCTGAAAAAATATTAGCAAAAGCTGCCGATAACTAGGTTCTCTGTAAGCAAAGCCGCACTGGCAAAATGTAGTGCGGCTTTTATTGTGTATAGATATCTTTGGTGTTCACCATTTAATAAATAATCAGTTTTGGTTGAATATTTTGCAACATTACAATTGGTTTTATTGAGCATTTTATTTTAAACTTATTAAGTGGGCCAATAGCAGGGAAACATTATAGTAGACGATGCATTAAGGGAGTGATTATTTTGGTAATACCGGGCCTTATAGCCATTCTGCTTTTGGTTTTGGTGCTTCCATTTGTTATAAAGCAAATCGAAGAGAATTTGGAACCGTTCTTATTCGTTATGGGTGTAGCGGCCGCACTTATCTCAGGCATCATGTCCCGGGATCTGGTAATAGAGGCGCTGAAAGAGCCTATTATGATAGCTTCCGCTGTATTTATAGCTGGAGCTTTATTCTTTATATTACGCCATCAATTTGCCCGCTTTATGAACCGGGTATATCAGGTAATACCTGTACCGGTGGTAGTATTCCTAGTTGTGGTGATTCTAGGGCTGGCCTCGAGTGTAATTACCGCTATAATAGCCTCAATTATTCTGGTGGAAGTTATCTTTTTATTGCCATTGGATCGCAAGCATAAGATAGTTATATGTGTGCTGGCTTGTTTCTCTATCGGTCTGGGAGCAGCTTTAACACCCCTAGGTGAACCACTGTCTACCATTGCTATATCCAAGCTTGATCAGGATTTTTTCTATCTATTACGACTGCTGGGTAAATATATTATTCCGACTATAATTGTATTTGCGGCTCTGGCCAGTGTCTATGCAGCTTGGGCTAAACGGGATCAATCACGAATCACCAGTGATTTGGCCATTACAGCTGACGGGGCTGTTGCTCATGAAGAAGAGGGAATCGAAGAAGGGATTGAAGAGGAAACCTGGAGGGGTATTATCGTTCGTGCACTAAAAGTATACCTGTTTGTTATGGCTCTTGTATTCCTTGGTGAGGGTTTCCATCCCTTGATAGATGCTTATATTCTCAAATTAGACTACCGTTTGCTTTACTGGGTCAACATGATTTCAGCTATATTGGATAATGCTACCCTCACGGCTGCAGAGATCAGCATCCAGATGAGTACCCTGCAAATTGAGGCTATTCTGATGGGCTTGCTGATCAGCGGAGGTATGTTGATTCCCGGTAACATACCCAACATCATTTCCGCTTCCAAACTGCGTATTACCAGTTCCGAATGGGCTAAAATAGGTGTTCCTTTTGGACTGGTAGTAATGGTTATTTTCTACGTTATTCTCTTCGTATAATAAAGGGTGATAACAAAAACCAGAGGCTTAACGGCAAAGTTCATCATTTGCAGGGAGAGCTTAACTCTCCCTGCTTTTTAACACAATCTACATAAAGCAGTTAAAGTAACTGTGTAAGGCGTCTTATTTTATTGTTCCTTGGGGCGGCTGTTTTTTAATATGTGGTCTGATAAAGTGGAATAGGTAATATCTCAGATCCGGCAATTTTTAATAAAACAAAGCAAGGGGATGGTATAAGTGGATTTCTCATTAAGCAAGGAGCAGAAACTAATTCAACAGCTGGCAAGTGAATTTGCGGAAAAATATGTGGAACCGGTCAGCAATCAAATCTATGAAGAAAAACGTATACCGGAGGACCTCATTAAGGCTTTAGCCGAATATGAACTGTTAGGAATACCTTTTCCGGAAGAGTACGGGGGATCAGGCGCTGGGTACTTGAGCTATGTACTGGCCTTAGAACAAATTGCCAAGCGCAGTGCCGGACTGGGAGTTACTATTTCCGCCTCTATGCTGGGTGCAGGAGCCATTATGAACTTCGGTAATGAAGGGCAAAAACAGAAATACCTTCCTCCCGTATGCCAAGGGCAGCACTTGGCATCTTTTGCTTTTACTGAACCGGGAACTGGTTCTGATCCCAAGCAGATAGAATCTACCGCCCGCAAAGAAGGAAACTACTTCATCCTGAACGGCACCAAGCGATTCATCAGCAACGGCAGTTATCCAGGACCGTTGGTGGTCTTTGCCCGTGATACGGAAATCAATTCCATATCCGCCTTTATCGTGGACAAGTTTTGTGAGGGCTATTCAGTGTCCCAACCCTGGAATAAAATCTGTGCACGGGGAAGCAATCTGGTAGATATTTACCTGCAAGATGTTAAAGTTCCCGAGGAAAACCTTTTAGGGGAAAGGGGACAAGGCTTCCCGATTCTTCTGACCAGTATTGCTTTCGGCAAGATAGGTACCAGCACATGTGCTCTGGCTGATACCTTAGCTGCTTTTGAAGAAGCACTTAACTACGCTAAAGAGAAACTGCATCGGGGAGAGCCTATTGCCAAATTCCAGGCTATTCAACTGAAGATCGCTGATCTGGCCATCAAGTATGAATTGGCACGCTGGCTTTGCTACCGACTGGGCTATTTGGCGGATACAATGAAAGACTGGCAGCAGTTTGCCAAAGAAGCAGCCCTCACCAAGTCTTGTGTGGGAGACAATGCTGTGCACGCTGCCCGCATAGCTATGGAGATTCACGGGTCTTACGGGTTAATGGAAGATTACAAAATCTCCCGGATTTACAATGATGCCATATTGGGATCACAAATCGAAGGTGTCTCCGATATGCAGAAGCTAATCGTAGCTAACAATCTGTTAAAGTAAGCACAAACATTTTCTATACAGAATTAGTCATGAAGAGACCGAAGCAGTAATCAAAGCTATAGATATCACAATCACAACAATAAAAAATAAATGATAAACAAAAACCAGACCCCTAATCCTCGTTGATTAAGGGTCTGGTTTATTAACTATAATTTAGAATGATGGCACACAGGAACCAGGATATTTTTCCTCCAGGAACTGTCTTACTTCCTCAGATTGCATAGCTTTGGCCAGCTTTTGAATGGATTCCTTGTTTTCATCTTCAGGTCTGACCACCAGCACATTAGCAAAAGGAGAATCCTTGGGTTCCATAAATATGGAATCCTCTACCGGATTTAGGTTGGCCTCCAGGGCATAGTTACTGTTGATAACACACAGGTCCAGATCTTCTAAAGCTCTGGGAAGCATGGGAGCATCCATCATAGTGATCTTTATATTCTTGGGGTTTTCCACTATATCTTGTTCAGTGGCCAGCACCCCAACACCTTCCTTCAGCTTAATCAAGCCAGCACTTTCCAGAACCATCAAAGCGCGGCCGCCGTTGGTGGCGTCATTGGGAATACCCACAGAGGCTCCATCAGGAACGGCATTTATGTCAGTTATAGTGTTGGAATAAACCCCCATGGGCTCATTATGGATTTTGGCAATCCACTTTAAGTTAGCACCATTTTGGCTATTAAAGTCTTCTAAGTAAGGGATATGCTGGAAGAAATTAGCATCAATTTGTCCTTCCACCAGGGCAGGATTGATCAGCACATAATCGGTAAATTCCTTGATTTCCAGCTCAATGCCTTCCTCAGCCAGCTTAGGTTTTACGATCTCCAAAATTTCTGCATGAGGTTTGGCGGTAGCGCCGACGACTAATTTCTCTTTTTGATCAGGGGCAGGTGCCTGACCTTGATCGCTATTCTGAGAACAACCCACCAAAGCTGCCGTCATTAATACCAGACTGAGCAACAGTACAATAAATTTTTTCATCCTCTTACCTCCTCCTTTTAACCGCTCTCGCTGCCAGGGTATCTCCTAAAACTTGCACACCCTGAACCATAACTACCAGAATTATAACAGTTATCAATAGAACCAGGGTCTGATAACGCTGGTAGCCGTAATAGTAGGCCAGTGTCCCCAATCCACCTCCTCCAACTATACCGGCCATCGCCGAATAGCCAACTAAATTAATAGCGGTTATTGCTACCCCCAGAATAAGACTAGGACTGGCTTCAGGGAGTAAAACCTTGGTAATAATCTGCCAGGAGTTAGCCCCCATGGATAGGGCAGCTTCGATAAGCCCCCATTCTATTTCCTTTAAGCTGGTCTCAACCAACCTGGCTACAAAAGGAACTGCCGCCAGAGTAAGGGGAACCATAGAGGCCACCGTTCCGATAAAACCTCCTACTATGAGTTTGGTCAAGGGTATTACCAGGATTAAAAATACTATAAAAGGTATAGAACGAAATACGTTGATAATAACACCTAAAATCCTGTTCACAGGGATATTTTCTAAAATATGGCCCTTCTCTGTGGTGACAAGTATTACGCCCAGAGGAAGCCCCATTACATAAGCCAGGGCAGTGGAGATTACCACCATATAAATGGTTTCCCAGGTGGCCAGGGATACTTTTTCTACTAACCAAGAGTATTCCACTGTGGTGGCTCCGAACAGGCAGGGAAAGTTATTCAATAATGCTGCCGCAAACATTTATAACACCTCGATTTCTAAACCGCGTTCCCGTAAATAAGCCATGGATTGATCCAATATGCCGGCATCACCGATGAGTTCCAAAACCAGATTGCCAAAGGGGGTATCTTTAACCCTGTCTATGTTGCCGTAAAGAATATTAACATCAATTCCGTATTTTTTAATCATGGAAGAGATTATCGGCTCTCCTGCTGAACTGCCGATAAAGGAAACTCTAATCAAACGGGTGGTCTGTCCCTGGGGGACCTGAGCTGTATGGATCAAATCTTCGGGTATATCCGTTTTAACCACCGAGTTGATAAAGCTTTTGGAAATAGCTGTGCTGGGATTGGAGAATAGGGACAGCACATCTCCAATTTCCACAATACGGGAATTATCGATAACCGCTACCCGGTCGCAAACCTGCTTGATAACATTCATATCATGGGTTATCAGCAATATAGTAATGTTTAGCTGCCGGTTGATATCTTTAAGCAGTTTCAGGATTGAACTGGTGGTTTGCGGATCCAAAGCTGAAGTAGCTTCATCAGAGAGAAGTACCTTGGGGTTATTGGCCAGAGCCCTGGCAATACCTACTCTTTGTTTTTGGCCGCCGCTGAGCTGCCCCGGGTATACCTTGGCTTTGTCTGACAGCCCCACCAGCTCCAAAAGCTCGTATACCCTGGCGCGGGCCTGGCGATGCGGTACCTTGGCAATTTCCAGAGGAAAGAGAACATTATCGAATACAGTACGGGAGGACAAGAGATTAAAATGTTGGAAAATCATACCGATTTTCTGGCGCTCAGTGCGTAATTCCCGTTTCGCAAGAGCAGTAATTTCCCGGCCATCCACAAAAATTGATCCTTTAGTGGGTTTTTCCAGCATGTTGATACAGCGTATCAGAGTACTTTTACCAGCACCACTTAGCCCAATAATCCCAAAGATCTCACCTTTTTCTATTGATAAGGTGACATCATCGAGAGCCAGGACCTGCTGACTGGGAGTCTGATAGATTTTGGTTAAATGTTCAATTCGGATCAAGGCCCCGTCCTCCTTTATGGCAAAAATAAATGCCTCCTGGTGCTCAGCCAAAGAGGCAAGATACATTTTCTATACCCTGCTCTTATCTGCCAGATGCCAGATTTACATCTGCAGGAATTAGCACCATACCCACCAGGGCGGTTGCCGGGCGTCATTGGGCCAGTCCCTCAGCCACTCTTGATAAGAGTCTTATTTTTTCACGTTACTACTAAGTGTAGCACCTGGTTGGTTGGGCAGTCAATATACAATATAGAGGGAGATTCTTTGTTAATCTGTCAGGGATCATTTTGCAGAATAATTCTTTTTACCAAACCTTCTCTCACTTGAAATATTATGCAGCGACTGTTATCGCTGCCATACACTGCATCAAAACAGTCAGCCTGTCCATTGTCCACCCAGGCATACTGGTTGCCGTAGCGATCAATCACCAATTGAAAAGAATCTCCCACATGTACACCGCGAGAAGTGGACAGGGCAGGGTTTTCTATATGTGCTCGGTGCAAAATGTTTTCATCTTCGGTAAAAGTGAATAGAATATTATCCTTACTCAAACTAAATACAGTGCTCAAACCCAGCATATACCCGTCCGGATAATACTCCATAATTGTCTCACCGGGAGTGGAACCAATGTTGAGGGTATAGTCTCTCCAAATCAGCTGAAAGTCCTGATCGGTCAATACAGCAAATTCATCTGGGTAGTGAATGTTCAATGGTTCTTGTGTAAAGGCGACAAGAGCCCCGATACAAGCAACAACGACAATGACAACAGCAATTATTTTTAATTCACGTCGATTTTGCCCAAACATGGTTCCTCCATAAATGCTCAATTTCTGTAACAGTTATATCTATGCTATTATACTACAAGGAAGAAACAGAAGGGAAAGCCAACTTATGTGACACCGCTGGAAAAGGAGCAACATGGCGATTACTGACCAGGACCATAGGGAAGCAAAAGTAAATTATTAGATCTTTAGTAGAGTGATACTCAAAAAGCTTGCTTGACAAGCCTTTAATCCGTGTACTATAATGGACCTTGCTGATAGCCGATCAGCTTGTTTGTGCGGCAGTGGCGGAATCGGCAGACGCGCTAGATTCAGGATCTAGTCTGTGTACGCAGGTGGGGGTTCAAGTCCCTTCTGCCGCACCAATGAAATCAAGGGTTCCAGGGTTTTTGTAAATCCTGGAATTTACTATAAAACAGCCTCAGTAATGCAATTTTAATGCAGTTATCTTGAACAAAAAAATAGCAGGGGGGCCATCCCTGCTATAGGTTAATAGTCTTTATTTACTGCCTTGCATATCAGCAGGGCTTTTTTCTTTGCCTAACAGACCGTTTAACGTGGCCGCTGCCGCCTCCTGCAGGCCGGGGGTTAAGTGGCTATATAGGTCAAGGGTCATGGTTATGCTACTATGTCCTAACCGTTCCTGTACCACCTTCGGGTGAACGCCACGGGCAAGAAGAAGGCTAGCATGTGTATGACGCAAGTCATGCAGCCGTACTTTTGGCAAGCCTACCCTTTCTAAATGCCGTTGAAATCGCTTTGTGAATTCCCGTGGGTCAAGGGGGGTCCCGTCCTCCTTGCAGAACACAAGGCCGCTATCCTGGTAAGCCTCGCCCATCAGCAGCTTTTCTTGCGCCTGCCGCCTCCTGTGGGCTTTAAGCTCCCGGATTGCGTCATCGGTTAAGGTTATGCTTCTCCTGCCGCTCTTGCTTTTGGTTGTTTCCTCCAGGGACAGGCCGTCTTTGAGGACTAACAACTGCCGCTGGACGGTAATAACGCCATGCTCAAGGTCAACACAGTCCCAGCACAAGCCTAACAATTCACCACGCCGTAGGCCGGTTGTGGCCGCCAGGACGTATGCCGCAAACAGCCGGTCGTCTTTGGCCGTTTCAAAGAATTTAAGCAATTCGTCTTCCGTCAATGGCCGCATCTGTTTGTTTTTGATAGTCGGGGGGCTAGTAGCATCGGCCACGTTCCGGGCCAATAATCCCTCCTTGACGGCCTGCTGTAGTGCCTGGCGGATAATGGCATGAAGGTAACGCACCATACGGGTTGATAAGCCGCCTTTGCCGTCTGCCCGTCCTTTCTCTAACTTCTCATTGTAGAAGGCCTGTAGCATATGGGCCTGTAGCTTTGCCAACGGGATTTTCCCCAAAGCTGGCTTGATATGAACGTTTATTAGTATTTCGTAGTTCTCATAAGTACCGGGTTTTAACTGGCCTTTTTTATAGCCGGTAAGCCACTTGTCCAGCCATTCCCCAAAGGTAGTCTGCACCGGTTCAACATATGTCCCACTATTTACTTCCTGCAGGGCCTTGGCCATCTTGTCAGCAACTTCTTTACGGGTCTTGCCGTAGAAGCTTTTGCGTTTCAGCTTCCCTGTTACCGGGTCATAGCCTATGCTTACCTGTCCTGCCCAGGTCCCGTCCTGCCGTTTATAGATGGTTCCTTCACCGTTACCCCTGCGCTTAGCCACTCTCATTCACTCCCTCCAGCCGTTGAATTAATTCCCGCACCTCTTCCCCGGAAAATCCCGCTACACATTTAAGGCTTTCGTAAGCCAGGGTCACAACCTCCGGGTCATCATAGCCTGCTTCCTGGGCCACCTTCCCGGCTCCCTGGACACCTCCTGCAATAAAGGGCCAGCCGCTGGGCCGCTTAGAAACTCCTGCACCTTGCCGCTAAGCTCTGCCATGCTAGAACCTCCTCTTAAGCTTCTTCTGGAGGCTCGCCAAAGGCCTCTTCGTACTCCATTTCGTGCTCTGCCAGTGTTTCATACCAACGCCTGGCCTCTGATTCGGTTACCGGTTGAATCCTGTCTCGTTCTCCCTGCCAGAATGTTTGATGGTAAACAAAGAAGTTGCCTTTCCTGGTCTTATAGAGGTAGCTGTTTCTCCCGTGCCTGTCCCAGTTGCTCCCATCCCAATACCGGTCATGGGCAACTAACTGGGCTTTCTCAGTGTCGTACAGCTTGCCGTTGACAATCTGCCGCATCATTTTTCATCTCCTTTCCTTTAGTTTCTTTTAGTTTAGTCTAGTTTATCATTAATCAACAATTCCAGTCAAGAGAAAATTTTGCGTTATGGTTGCATGCTTGGTAATATAGAAGCAGGGAGGTAACAGCATGGAAAAATATTATACTCCAGAAGAAATTGCCGCTAATCTAAAGGTTAGCCGAAAGACTATTTACAACTGGATACAAGAAGGCCGCTTAAAAGCCGTCAAGATAGGCCATTTTTGGCGAATCTCCGAAAGTGAATTAAACCGTCTCTTGAGGCCGGAAAATGAAACAAAACCCTAGCCTGGGGCCTCCGGGCTGTTCTGCGCCCGGCAGGGTCGCAGGCTCCTTCTTTAGCAGCAGCTTTAGAACGTCTGTCTGGTGGGCTTCCCGCAGGCCAGTATTTTCGCAGCCTCCGGGCCTCGTAATGCAGAATTAATGCAGTTGCCGCAGCCGTTTGGTTGTGGTAATATAAAAGTGCCTGCTCTATCGTGCCAAAGCAGCCGGCCAGGGTGAAAACCACCCTGGCTCCTTTTTTGCCCATGGCCATGCTACCACCCGCGCGGCTTCGGAATAGGGGCTAATCTTTTGTGCCTCTCCCCATACCAGCAGGCCAAGGCCACCGCTAAAACAAGGTCATCATGTATTCCTTCACGCCATGCCTCATAACTGTCATGGGCCGTCTTGACGTTAATTTTTACCTTGAAGTTAAGCAGTTCTTCCACCAGCACCGGGGCCAGCTTCAGGCCGCCAGCCACCTTAAGCCTGCCGGATTGAAACAGCACCTGCAAAGTGGAAACCAAATCCCGCTTTGGCACGTGGTAGCCTCCACCACCGACAGTAACCGTGTTTCCCCCAGTTATCGTTATCGCCACTGGCCGTAGCCCGGCTTTACGAAACAGGTCCACCACGGGCCGGCCAACGCCGGTTGCATCTACTACCAAGGCCGTCCTGTTTAATAGCTGGGGAGACTGCATCAAATCCTGGACTTTCTCCACAATGGCCGGGTAAGGGGTGCCCAGCTTGGGCCGCTCCAAGTGCCTTATGTGATATTCGCAGGGCTTAGCCTCATAACGGAATTCCTTCCGCTCCACCACCGCCAGGGCCGTATAGTCCTGGGCCTGTCCCAAGTCAAGGCCAAGGAAGAAGTTATACATTGCCAGCACCTCCAAACAGGGGTTTAACTTCTTCGGTTACAGCCGTCATAACCTGGTCGTAAGTGAATAGCTGGTCTTCTGTCTCCACAAATTCGCAAAGGTATTCCTGCCTAAACCACCAGTCCCCAAGGGCCTGCCTCTCTTCCTCAAGGAATTCTGGGGTTATCCTGGGGCAGTCAAGGGCCGTTATCTGAATACGCTCCCAAGTGTCACCGCCTTCCGTCCACTCCTTGAAGAAATGGCCTCGCTTGCCAAATGGGGTTGACATTAAGATTAGCCTGCCACCGGATACTGCCAACATGGGCCGCACCGCAAAATAAAGGTCATCCGGCACCCTGGCCGCTTCGTCTTCGATAATCAGGGAAGCTCCGCTAAAACCTCTTATTGTCCCTTCGCTGCCGGGCAGGGACACAATCCGGCTTTTGTTTCTCATGGTAAGGGATAGTTTGTTATCCTCGATAAGTTCGGGCTGCTGTTCCTGTGGCAGGGATTTAAGCAAATCCTGCACCTTGCGGAATAGTTCGCTTGACTGCCGCAGGGAAGGAGAGACAAGCAGCACCAGGGAAGCGGGGTAGAATAACGCTCTATGCAAAGCCAGGATTGCCGCCGTGGTACTCTTGCCGCTCTGTCTGCAGCAATTCAGCAGCAACCGCTTGCCGCTCCACCTTAACGCCCTTTCCTGCCACGGGTCAGGGGTAAACCTCAACGCTTCTCTGGCGAAAATAACCGGGTCTAAGGCTTGGGCCAGGTCATTTGCAAGCATTGCCTTCCACCTCCCGCAATGCCGCAACCAGCCTTAGCCGGGCTTCCGGGTATTCATCCAGGGCCGCTAATATCACCGTCCGCAGGGAAAGCCATTGGGGGTTAATCAGGACGTTGACGGTAGTCCGTTCCTGCAATTCTCCCTGCAGTTTCGCCAGCAACTCAAGACATGCCCTTGCTTCTTTGATTCCCTGTAAGGCCGTCCGCAAGTCTCCGGCCTGTTCTGCCGTTGCCAGTATGCTCAGGGCTTTGTCCCGCAGTCCGGCAACCTGGGCCAGCAGGTTGTCGGCTTTAGCTATCTCCTGGGCTTCCTGGGCCTTCACCATACCGGCAGGGATATGCCGTTTATGCCGGAATAAGGCCGCATCAGTTACCGCAAACTGCTTCGCTATATTTCGCAATGAAACGCCTGCCAATAGCAGCCGGTTTATTTCTTCAACTTTTTCATGTTCGCAAACAGTGCATTTTCTGGGCATTGCTCCACCGCCTTATTAAAGGGCCGCCAGGGGGCCTTTCGGCCACCCTGGGGCCATCTGTACGTTACCAACGGCCAATAAGTTCATCTGTTTTTAGGTTCAGCATGTCGGATATGGGCCGGGCTTCAACCACTCCGCCCTTAGCCTTGACGTAAACCGTGTTAGGGTTAGCACCGTAAGCATTGGCCTTCTGCAGGTCTTGCTCTAACTGCCGGTATTCCGCATCAGCCTTCCAGGGCTGGTAAGCAAAATACCGTTCCTGGGCTTCAATCCTTACCCTGTCGGCCAGGTCGTTCATTCCCCTGTTCCGCAATTCAGTCAGCAGCAGGTCTAACTCGTCAACGCTGGATATTGTCCCGTCCGCAATGTACTGCTGGGCCTTCTCTGCAAGTTCATCCTTGCTCATAGCCTTCAGCCGGGCCTGTGTCCGCTGGAAGGCCAGCAATTGGGCCGAAGCATCCCCAACCGGGGTTTGAGAGTATTTCGCCTCAATCTTAGCCAGCTTCCCTTTGAGTTCGGCCTTCAGGCCGTCAAACCAGCCTTTTACCTCTTGCTGCAGGGCCGCTACCGCCTTCTGCCGTTCGTCTGAAATGTATTGGGGGGTATAATTCCCGCTCATTTGCAGCCGGTTAATGGCCGTCCTCCTGGTTTCAGCCTCACGCACAATGCTTGCGCCGAATTCAAAGATTTTGTCCTCAATCGCCATCTTTAATTACCTCCCAATTGTCGTATTTTTGCATTATGGCCTCTGGAAAGGCCGCCGTTGCTTGGATTTCAGCCTGCAACTAGACACTAGTTCAAGGTCCCCGTGGCTTTTCTCTTGCTGCCCTTGCCTTTTCCTTCCTCGCCCGCAAAATATGTTTCCCCCGCTTAATGGCCACCGCCCACAAGCCGGGGTCACGGGCCAACAATTGCTGCAGCTCCTGCTGGGTAAAAAACAGGGTACATTTGGGCATCTTTATTTCAATTAACTGCTTGGTCATTTGCGCTCACCCTCTCCCTGCACCATCCCCAGCACCAGGTCAGGGGAAATAAGTCGCAATCCGCTTCCCGGCTCCATTGCAGGCAGCCTTCTGCTTCCAGGCAGGTCTGCCGTGCCCGGTAAACATTTAACTTAACGCCGGGCCAGAATACCATTTCCACGGGCCGCCCGGAAAGCAGGGCTATCAATGCCGCCTTATGCTGCCGCAGGGCCTCTTTTAGTTCCGGGGTCAACACCCCAGCAGGGGCCTCCAGCCGCAATTTGTCCCCGGCCAGGGATACTTTGACGTTAAGACGTTCCAGTTCGGCCAGGAGGTCAATGGGGGTCATATCTCCCATACCTCCAGGTCAGGCTTATCGCTTTTTGGAGAAGTAGGGAAAATATCGTCATTTGCGTCATTATCGTCATAAGCTAGATTTTTCAAGGGTTCTAGGAATGACGATATTTTTCCGTTATCGTCACTAATCGTCATAATATCGTCATTGCCCAAAGCCTTGATATTGCTGGATTTATGACGATATGACGATAATGACGATAAATTCTCTACTCTTCGCAAAAGGATTGTTTTTTGGGTTGCTGTCCGGTAATCCTCTCCTGTCTGTACCTTAATCCCGTAGTCCGCCAGCGCAGATTTAATTTTGTTCAGTCTTCGGGTCAGGGTATTGGCTCTTTTTGGCCATACCTTGTCTCTTTCATTCACGCTGGGCAGTTCATTCAGAGATTCTAACAACTCGCTGGCTGTTCCCTGCCATTCGTTCCTACCGTCCATGAATTCAACTATAGCCGCACCGACAACATCGTTAACTACAGCTTCTTCCACCGCTCCGGCAATATTTTTGCGGTAAGCCTCCAGGAACGCTTCCCCCATATCGCCAGCCGCTTCCATGATTGCGTATCCCCACGTTGCGAAGTCGGCCATCCGGGGCAGGGCCGGCAGCTTAACGTTTGGGTATATCAGCAACGCTTTGGCAAGGACGTCAAAAATTGCGCCCAGGATATAGGGCCTGTCCCCTTCAAATTCACGCCAGAATTCGGCCTCTGTTTTCCGCTGCTCCTGGGCAATCCGGTCAAGTCTAAATAAGACGCTGCGGTCAAGCAGGTCGTCCCGGCTTGCCACCAGGTTAATGCCATTGAGCATAGGGCAGCGCAGGAAGGAGAGAATAACTTCATCTGTGTCTGTGTAAAGCTCGCGCTTACTGATTCCGCCGCCCGTGGCCGCCTGGCAAAGCATATCGGATTGCCAGGGGCTTAGGCCGTCCAGGTTGTCGAAGCAGGGGGCATAATTGGTCATAAGCAGTAGGGCCAGTTCATTCTTGTCTGCCGGCAGGGTCATAGTGTCCCTAATTGCCGGGTCAATAAGCTTACGAATTACCCTTTGCGCCGTGGTCTTTGCTGCTCCTTTATCGCCATAGAAGACGGGGATAGCATGGGGTATGCCAGGAACAAAAGCATGGGCTATTAGTGCAATCAGCAGTAGCCAGTCTTCATCGTCCTTCAGGTTGATATACTTTCTTAGCAGGTCAAAGCTACCGCCTTTCTGTGGTAATATCTGAGCCGCTGTATTCTTGAAACGCCGGAAAAGGATTGGGGGATTATTTATTACCTCCCAGCCGTCAGGGGTAATCTTAACCGCTTGCCATGCTTTATTAGCCAGGTCATACCACAAAGCGCCTTCATGTTCCGCAACTCGCAGGTTAAGTTTAATCTCCGGTCCGTCAAAAACTGCTTTGGCTTCGATCACGTTCAAGGCTTGTCTTATTGCCTCGTTGTTCGGGCTTTTCTCGGTCTGTTCGTAAAACCGCCTTACTAGCCATTGCTTAAAGAATTTACTCCGCAAGGGCCATATTTCTCTATGTCCGTTGATGGGTATAGCTGCAAAGCCATCTTTTGCGTCGTCGTGGAATAAGAAAGCTTCTGTTGTAGCTATACGGATAAGGACATCAGCTTGGCTTTCCCGCTTGCTATCTTCGCTTTGTTCATCTTCTGGTGGTTGTGGCCTCCAGTCCGGGGTTTCCTCTGCCAGCCTCATTAGTTCCTCTTTTGTGTGGCCTGCCTCAAGCCAGTCGCTAACATCACCTTTTGCCGGTAAGCCGGGAAGCTCCAATACCTTAACACTGGCAGCTTTTCCGTAAAGGGATTGCGCCACCTGCTGGGCATGTTTGCGGCCAGGTTCGTCGTTGTCGGGCAGGATTACCACGTTTGCGCCCTTCAAATGTTCGCTGTAATGGTCCCGCCACTTCCCGGCACCCATCGGGCTTGTCGTGGCCGTTAGACCTATCCGTGTTAAGTTGTCGCAGTCTTTTTCGCCTTCCGGGATGAACACCGTTTCGCCACGCTGGACGGCTTGCAGCACTTCCGGCAGTCGGTAAAGGAC